>Ga0210377_10002182_pt1 | contig 17368 bp, 16 predicted proteins | sample PLM4_65_b1redo_FD_155480 | JGI IMG/M metagenome (GOLD analysis project Ga0210377, IMG submission 155480) | Groundwater sediment microbial communities from an aquifer in East River, Colorado, USA - PLM4_65_b1 redo | ecosystem: Environmental > Terrestrial > Soil > Riparian zone | place: USA: East... | reverse complement strand
GAGGTCGCTCGTGTCAAAGATGCGGCCGGTGGCGTCGATGAACCCCGAAATGCCGGTGTTGGCGGCTCGCGCGAACGGGACGCGGTTTTCGACGGCGCGAAACACCACCATCTCGAGATGCTGATACGGCGCCGCGGAATACCCGAACCAGGCATCGTTGGTGATGGCGGCCATCAGGGATGCCCCCCCGAGGACGGCCCGGCGCGTCAGGTCCGGGAAGACGACCTCGAAACAGATCATCACCCCCAGCCGCGCCCGATCGAGATCGAAGATCGTCGGGCGCGCCCCCGGAACGAACTCGCCGATCCCGTCCGCCATCTGGTCGACGAAAAACAAGAGCGGGGCCAGCGGCACATACTCGCCGAACGGAACGAGGTGCAGCTTATCGTACCGCCCGACCACCGCGCCGTGGGGGGAGATCATGTACGCGCTGTTGTAGAGTCGGGGCGGCTTGCCGTGCGGGGTGTCGAGCGCGGGGCTTCCGAACAACAGGGCCACTCCCTGGCGTTCGGTGAACGCGATCAGGTCGTTGCGGTACGCCTCTTCCCGTTCGAAGAAAAACGGCATCGCGCTCTCGGGCCAGACCACGAGGTCCGGCCGCTGGGCGACGGCGTCGCGGGTGAGCGTTTGATACTGAGTGACCGTCTCCCGCAGATGGGCGGGATCCCATTTCTGATGTTGGTCGATATTGCCTTGAATCACCGCGACCTTCACCGGGTGTGTGGTCGATGCGGTTCGGCTCAGTTCGCCCAGCCGCCAATGGCCGTATATCAACACCCCATTTAAGAGGAGGACCGCGGCGGCCAAGGGACCGAACACCGCACGCCGTGGAAACGGCGTGTCCATCGGGACGAACGAGGCGACGGGGATTGGCAGCGGCATCTCGGCTCGCGGCAGAAGCGCGGCCAGCGCCTGCGCGATCGCGACGTTGACCAACACGAGCACGTACGAGAGGCCGTAGACGCCGACCGTATCGGCGATCTGAATCAGCGGCAGCGTCGTGGCTTGGGAGTAGCCGAACGTGGCCCACGGGAATCCCGTCAACAGATGCGCGCGGGTGAATTCGAGCGTCGTCCACACCGCGGGCGCGGCCACGAGTCGAAGCCATGCCGGCCGTTCGGCGAGGACCCGAACGGCGAGGGCGAACAGCCCGATGTACACACCGAGATATGTCGTGAAGAGAAGGAGGAGCGCATAGCTCAGCCACGGGGGAAGGTGGCCGTAGTTGATCATCGTATTGGTTAACCAGTGCAGGCTGCCCGTGAAGAACGTGAGGCCGGCGATCCATCCGAGGACGAAGGCGTCGCGTCGCGACGCCTGGGGCGCCGCGATCAGCAGGGGCACCAGGGCCACCCAGGCCAGCAGGGAAACGTGGGGGAGGGGAAAGCTGAGGGCGAGCAGCAGGCCCGACACGCAGGCCAGCGCGAGGTGGCGACCGAACGGAACAGCCATCAACGCGTCGGCGCGGCTGGAGCCTTCTCTGCGGTGGGATGGTGGTCGATGCCGATATACGCTTCGATGAATTTCACGATCCGGGCTTCATCGTATTGATCGAGCGTGTCGATTCGCCCCCACGCGGTGAGCGCAATCGTGAGCTCCATGTCTGGATAGGGCGCGACGATCAGATGGTCGTACCGGCTTCGGACCGGTTCCTCGGGTTTCTTGAGTAACGGGCTGACCTTGGCGCGGTCGGCGTCGGCCTTTTCCCGATACCGCGCGGCCAGGGCTTCAAGGTTCCCAACCAGTTCGGGGCACGGGGTCTCGCATTTATACTGGATGACCACCCCGCCGTCTTCTAAGTTGTGGACCTGCAGCTCGCGGAGGATCGGGGTTTTGTGGATGCCCCACTTCGCGGTCCACTGGAGGTGCGGCCCCGACGTCGGCGGCGAGGTGTTGTACGGAACGTGCGGAGCGCTGGGCGATGCGACGTGCTCGTTGCCCAACGTCGGCACGGCACGCCCCGGACCGCCGTCCGACGGCGTGGGTGGAGTCCCCTTCGCGGCAGGCCCCGCCGCACTTGCGGCCCCCCCCCACAGCAAGCCGAGGACGATCACAACAACCGCGGCCGATCGATGCGTCATCATGGTCCACGTTACTCCTATTCGGAATATACTCGCGCCATTTTGCTGCATGGTAACAGCCCGCTCCGTGAAAGTAAAGGCGATCGGCGCCGGAGCGCGCGGTTGCATCGGCGTCGGCCGAAAAAGTGGTTGACAATGAAAAAACCGTTGTAGTACCATTCGACCCCTCGATCCCTGGGACGGGGGTGCTCCGGCGGTGGGAATGTGAACAATTTATGATGTAGGCGTCGCGTGATTCATCGTAAGATCCGTCTGAATTCACACGCCGTCTGGAATGAGTTTACGCTGGCGGTGAGGAGGAATGGTCGATTCTCGGCAGGGTTCTTTTCGGGTGTCTTTTCGTGACGGCGGGCCTCGCGGTGATGGGGCCGGCTCCGGCATGGGCCACCCATGACGTCGAGCATCGCTTTGTGGTATCAGGTTCGGTCCGCGCGGCCGACGGCAGCCCGCGCGCCGATCAGAAAGTGATCGTGGCCCACCCCAGAACCCAAATCAGCGAAACCGTGTTTACCGACCGTAACGGATCGTACTCCGGGTTGCTTCACCTTCACGATAGTGACGCCGGGGATCCCGTGACCGTCACGGTGGGTGAAGAGGTGAAGACGATCAAGGCGGCCTATACCCCGGCCGATCACCGGACGCCCCGGTTGGCGAGGGTCGACTTTGGACCCCACGCTGAGGAGCCGGCGGATCATTCGGTGCGGTGGTACGGCATCGGAGGCGGTATCGTGGCGGCGGGGGGAGGGCTCTATTGGTTTCTTCGAAGCCGCCGGCGCCGGATCGAGGGTCGGTCGAAATCTCGCAGGGCAGGTTCCACTCGCGCCAAAGGTAAGTCGCACGGCTGAAGGCCGTCGAGCGAATGTTTCCGCCAATGGCTTTGTTCGCGAAGGGGGAGGTGGTTATCCGATGAGCGCTACTCCGGTTGGACCCGACCACGACGCTCAACAACGACTGAAAGCCCAGGAAATGTCCCGCCGCCGCTTTTTTGCGCTGGTCGGGTGGGGCGGGTTTCTCGCGTCAATGGGCGGTGCGGCGTTTGGGTCGTTTCGCTTCATGTTCCCCGAGGTTCTGTACGAACCCCCGACGATCTTTAAGATCGGCAAGCCGACCGACTACGGCATGGGGGTGACGGACACCCTGAAGAAAGAGCGGCAAATTTGGGTCGTGCGGAACGAGAAGGGGCTGTACGTCCTTGTGGCGATCTGCCGCCACCTCGGTTGCACGCCCAATTGGTTCCAGGATCAGGCGCGATTCCGCTGCCCATGCCACGGCAGCATCTATGATATTTACGGCAACGTCCGGGGGGGGCCGGCGCCTCGCACGCTGTGGCGGGCGGCCGTATCGTTGGATCCGGTCGATGGCCAGGTCGTGGTGAACTTCATTCAACGCCAAGACCCGGACCCGCAGTCGACGCCTGAAGGCTTGACGGTTGAGGAGCCAGGACGCGAGGTCGAGCCGTTCTTCGTTACGACCTAGTGATGGTTGAGAGGCAAAACAGCAGTGTCGGGAACACAGGTCAAATTTATCTCGCAGCCTCGGCGCTGCGACTGCGCGCCTACATTGCGCTCAGCAAGCTTGATTGGCTCTGGTGGGAGGCAGCATGACTGGGTGGATTGAAAAGCTTCGGCAAGAAATCGTCAACACGCAGGTGTGGCGCTCGCTCTTCCGGCACGGGTACCCCGATACGGATCTGAACCGCGCCCTCGTCATGTTCTCGAACGTCATCCTCCACCTGCACCCCGTGAGGGTCAAGCGCGGGGCTCTGAAAATCCGGTACACCTGGTGCTTGGGGGGATTGACGTTCTTCATGTTCATCATCTTAACGATCACCGGGGTTTTCTTGATGTTCTACTACGTGCCCGATACGCGGCGCGCGTATAACGACATCAAGGATCTGCAGTACGTCGTCTATTTCGGCAACTTGATGCGCGATATGCACCGGTGGGCCGCCCACGCGATGGTCTTTCTCGTCTGGCTGCATATGACCCGCGTGTTCCTCACCGGCTCGTACAAGCCGCCCCGCGAGTTTAACTGGGTGGTGGGCGTGATGTTGTTGGTCTTGACGCTCATTTTGTCGTGGACCGGGTATCTCATGCCGTGGGACCAGTTGGCGCTGTGGGCGATCACCGTGGGATCTAAAATGGCTGAGGCGACACCGGTCATCGGTGTCGCTGGGCCGTTTGGTTTGCAACTGGGCATGCGTCCCGATAACGACATTCGATTCATGTTGCTCGGAGGAACGGTTGTCGGCCAGAGCGCGCTGCTGCGTTTTTACGTGTTGCATTGCGTCGGGCTGCCGTTGCTGGCTGGCGTCTTCATGGCGGTCCACTTTTGGCGAATTCGGAAAGACGGGTTCTCCGGACCCTTATGATCGCAACGTGACGTGCGTGACCCGTAGGGGCGGTTCGCGAACCGCCCCTACATTCAAAACAACGGTTGTTGGTTAGGAGCGGACATGGCTGATCAGACCCACGCGCCGGTTTCCCCGCGCGACCCGAAGAAAACCTATGGTCTTGCCGAGTTAGTCCGGGGCAAGACGCCGAGCTCGGCGCGACCTCCTGAGGAGACCGTGTTTACGTGGCCAGACCTGGTGTACATCGAGTTTCTCGCCATGTTGGCCTCGACGATCGTCTTGATTGTGCTGAGCCTATTGTCCGGTGCGCCGCTCGAAGAGTCGGCGAGCGCCGATACGACTCCCAACCCGATGAAGGCGCCCTGGTACTTTCTTGGGTTGCAGGAGTTGCTCGTGTTTTTTGACCCCTGGTTGGCGGGGGTGGTGCTTCCGGGGTTGATCATCGTGGGGTTGATGGTCGTTCCCTATATCGACATCAACCCGAAGGGGATCGGGCAGTACAACTATACCGATCGGAAGTTCGCGGTCTGGACGTTCTGCTTTGGTCTGGCGCTGTGGTACATCTTCATCGTCGTCGGTGTGTATCTGCGAGGTCTCGACTGGGGGTGGTATTGGCCCTGGGATAATTGGAGCCTGCACAAGCAGGCGTCCGCCGTGTCGCTGATGGATCTCGAAGTCATTATGTCTCAGAAGTTTGGGATGGCTCAGACGACAGCCAATAAACTGACCTACCTGATCACCGGCGCGTTCTACGCGATCGGGTTTACGATTCCGTTCCTCTTCTTCCGAAAGTTCTACGATGCGCTCGGTTTTGTTCGGTACAACCTCATGATGTTCTTCTTTATGACTATGATGCTCGTGCCGTTCAAAGTGATGATCCGATTGATGTTCAACATCAAATACCTATTGATCACGCCGTTTTTCAAAATCTGAGCGAGTGAGCGCGTGCGCCGATGACGCGCGGCGCACGGGTTCGAAAGAGCGAGGGCGACGAATGAGCATGGAAAACCTGCAAATCGGCCTGTTTCTCGTGGTGGGAACCGGCCTCATCATGGGAGTTTTCGTGGGCCTGGCGATTTGGCTCGAGCGAAGCTTTAAGAAATAACAGGTTCCCCGTCACGCGGAGTCGAAGACCGATGTTGTTCAAAAATATGTTGTTCGGTGTTTTGAGCCTGACCCTCCTTGGGCTGTTGGGGTTCGTCGTGTATACGCAAGAGAATCCCGAGTGGAAATCCTACCAGCGGCAGTATTTCCAGCTCCTTGCCCAGAAAGCGGGTGATCCGAAGCTCGCGAACACACCGGTCAAGCTGGTCCAGACCTGGCTTCCCGACCTCAACCGCATCGATCGCTGCATGAATTGCCACATGGGGGCGTCGAACCCCGCGTTTGCCGACCAGCCCCAGCCGTTTAAGTCCCATCCATTTCTGGACGGGTACATGAAAAAGCATCCCTTCGAGAAATTCGGCTGTACCGTGTGCCACGACGGGGATGGCCAGTCGACGGTGGTTGAAAAGACCCACGGCATCGTGCACCATCTGGATCGTCAGTTGGCGACCGGGGTGATGGTTCAGTCCGCCTGCACGCGATGCCATACCGACATGCACGAGCCGGGGGTCGAGTACGCCGAGGCGCCCGCGATCATGTGGGGCAAGAAGTTCACCACCGAAGGCGCGATGATCAAATGCGGTGTTTGCCATGCGATACGCCAGTACGGAACGACCGCCGTGATCGCTCCGGAACTCTCGGGGATCGGGAGTCGTACGGAGCTCTCGTTCTATCTCGTGCACGACTTCCAGCACGTCGAATCCCCGAAGCACACCAAAGCCCAGTGGGAATTCGAGCACTTCGTGGACCCCCAGAAAATCACGCCCGGAACGAAGCAGATCAACAAGGAGACCGGGCAGGAGGAAGTGGTCGGCCGCACGATCATGCCGAACTTCGTGAAGATGCACCAGTTGACCGACGAGCAAACCTGGATGCTGACGGCGTGGGTGATGAGTCTCCGCGATCCGAAGATCGAGAAGACTCCCATGGCCTACGCGCCGCCTCGGCGAGCCCCGGTGGTCGCCCACTCGGAGCCCGGCAAGCCGGCGGCGAAAAGCGTTCCCGCGCCCACCACAAAGCGGAAAACCTAACGTCGGGGAATTTGATCGAGTGGCATTTGGCTCTCTTCCGCGGGTGGTTCAGCGGGGGATGGCCTATGGGAGGCTGAACGCCTCGTTGTTCAGGAGTCGATCGTATGCAGAAAAAATATCTCCTTGCCCCGGGTCCTACCGCTGTCCCACCAGAAATTCTGTTGGCGATGGCACAGCCGATGGTCCACCATCGCTCGAAGGATTTCGAGCCGATCGTGGCCTCCGTCAAAGAAGATTTGAAGTGGTTGTTTCAGACCCGCCAGGACGTCATGATTCTGGCATCGAGCGGAACCGGTGGAATGGAGAGCGCGATTGCCAACACCTTGTCCCCCGGGGATCGGGTCATCGCGATCAACGGAGGGAAGTTCGGCGAGCGGTGGGTCAAGATGTGCCAGGCCTACGGGTTGCTTGTCGATGAAGTGAAGGTTGAGTGGGGCACCGCAGTCGACCCGGCGGCCATCGAACAGCGTCTCAAGCGGGATCCCGCGAAGGCGGTGTTTGTCCAGGCGAGCGAGAGCTCGACCGGCGTGGCGCATGACGTCAAGCGTCTGGGCGAGATCGTGCAAAACCATCCCGGCACGTTGCTCGTCGTCGATGCCGTGTCGGCGATGGGGGTGTTCGACCTGAAGACGGATGAGTGGGGCCTCGACGTGGTGGTCACCGGGTCGCAGAAGGCGCTGATGCTCCCTCCAGGCCTTGCGTTCGTCTCGCTCAGCGAGAAGGCGTGGGCGGCAGCCGAGAAGGCCACATCGCCCAAGTTCTACTTCAACCTGAAACGGGAGCGCGACAACATCCGGAAGAATACGACGGCGTATACGCCGGCGATTTCGCTGATCATCGGACTTCAGAAGGCGTTCGAGCTTTTAAAGCCAGAGGGACTCGACGGGATTTTTGCGCGGCATCGGCGGTTGGCGCACGCCACCCGCGAGGCCATGAAAGCGGACGGGCTCGAGCTCTTCGCCAAAGGCTCGCCCAGCGATGCGTTGACGGCGGTTAAGACGCCGGAGGGTGTCGACGCCGAGGCGGTGTATAAGGCGCTTCGAGACCAATATGGAATCACGACCGCCGGCGGCCAGGACCACTTGAAGGGCAAGATCTTCAGGATCTCGCACATGGGGTACGCCGACACCTTCGACGTGGTAACCGCCGTGGCGGCGGTCGAGATGGTGCTCAAGGGCATGGGGCACGCCGTCACGCTTGGGAAGGGCGTTGGCGTGGCGCAGGAGATTCTTTTAAATAAATCGTAGGGGCGATCCTTGTGATCGCCCTGATGGGCGAATACGAGATTCGCCCCTACAGGGGAAAAAATTTAATGCGGGTATTGGTGAGCGATAGTCTCTCGGCCCAAGGGGTCGACATTCTCAAACAGGCCGGGCTTCAGGTCGATGTGAAAACCAAGTTGACGCCCGATCAGCTCTTGGAGGAGATCAAGAACTACGAGGGACTGGTCGTGCGCAGCGCGACCAAGGTGACGGCGAAGGTCCTCGACGCCGGGGTGAAGCTGAAGGTCGTGGGGCGCGCGGGATCGGGGTTGGACAACGTCGATCTCGAGGCGGCGACCAAGCGGGGCGTCGTCGTCATGAATACCCCGGGGGGCAATACGATCACCACCGCCGAACACGCGATCGCCCTGCTCTGTGCCTTGGCCCGGCAGATTCCCCAGGCGACGGCGTCGACGAAATCCGGCAAGTGGGAAAAGTCCAAGTTCATGGGCGTCGAGCTCTATCAGAAAGTCCTTGGCGTGGTGGGTCTCGGGCAGATCGGTAGCCACGTGGCGAAATTAGGCCAAGGGTTGATGATGAAGGTCATTGCCTACGATCCCTACCTCTCGGCCGAACGCGCCCGGCAGATGGGCGTGGAACAAGTGACCGTCGAAGATCTGTTTCGGCGCGCCGACTTCGTCACGATCCACAGCCCCCTGACGCCCGAGACGACCAACCTTGTGCGCGCCGACACGATCGCCACCATGAAGGACGGCGTGCGGATCATCAACTGCGCCCGCGGGGGGATCGTCAACGAAGCCGATCTTTATCAGGCGCTGGTCAGCAAGAAGGTGGGCGGAGCCGCGCTCGACGTGTTCGAAAAAGAGCCGGTCGATCCGGCGCATCCTCTGCTGACGCTCGAGAATTTCATCTGCACGCCGCACCTCGGGGCGTCGACGACCGAGGCGCAGGAAAACGTGGCGGTGGCGGTGGCCGAGCAGATCGTGGATCTTTTGGTGAAAGGGGTCATTCGGAACGCGGCGAACATTCCGTCGGTTCCGACCGACCTGCTCCCGCAAATCCAGCCCTACCTCGCGTTGGGCGAAAAACTCGGAGCGTTCGAAGCCCAGCGGTTGGAGGGCGGTATCCGGCGTGTCACCGTCGAGTACTCCGGCGACGTGGCGGAATTGCCGACGGCTCCGATCACGGTCGCTGTTCTCAAGGGTCTGCTCAACCCGATTCTGGAAGACAGCGTCAACTACGTCAACGCCCCGGTGATCGCCAAAGAGCGCGGGATCGAGCTGTACGAAACCAAGCGCAGCGACGCGGGAGAGTTCGCCAGCCTCGTGGCGGTCGAACTCCAGGTGGGGCAAGCGACCTCGCGAATCGCGGGTACGCTCTTTCACCGCAAGGAGCCCCGCTTCGTCAGCATCGATGACTTCTCGGTCGAGGTGGTGCCTGAAGGCGCGATGTTGGTGGTGTCCAACGCCGATCGGCCCGGCGTCATCGGCACGATCGGCACCTTTCTCGGACAGCACCAGGTGAATATTTCCCGCATGCAGTTGTCTCGCGAACGCCCGGGGGGACAGGCGATTTCCGTCATCGGGATCGATTCTCCGGTGTCGGCGAACCTGTTGCAGGATCTCCGCCGGTTGCCGGGCATCCTGTCCGCCAAACAAATCCGCCTGTGACCTGATCCGTCGATAAAGGGTCATCTGCTGCGTTGTCGCTGCGAACCCCCATCCTCACGTACAACGCAGTACGCTCCGGTGGGGGTTGCTGCGCGACCCGAGCGGAGGCCACCGTTTTGATTCCGCGCCTTGGGCGCGGGGCGGGTTCTTGCTCCGCCTTGCATCTGACCCCTTCTCGACGGCCAGGTTAGCAAGAGACACCATGACTCGACCTAAACCATCAGACCGCGCCCTCTTACCCAAGGGGATGGCGACGCTGCTCCCCGAGGCGGCGGCTGATCGCCGTCGCCTGGAGCGCGCCGCGTTCGACGTCTTCCGAAGCTGGGGCTACGAAGAAGTCATCACCCCGTTGTTCGAGTACCTCGACGTCATCGCCCCGGGCCTCGGTCCTGGAGTGGTGGACAAGGCATACACGGTGGCCGACCGCGGGACCGGCCGCATGATGGTCCTGCGCCCCGATATGACCCCGCAGGTCGCTCGGATGTCCGCGACCCTGCTCCGCGATGCCCCTCGCCCCATGCGACTTTGTTACGGAGCGAACGTGTTTCGCTACGAGGACGAACACGCGGGCCACGAACGGGAAATTTTCCAACTCGGCGCCGAGTTGATCGGGCCGTCGCACCCCTCGGCCGACGCCGAAATCGTGGCGTTGGCGATGGAAGTGCTGCATCGCTTCGGTTTGACCGGGGCGAAAGTCGCGATCGGCCACGTCGGGTTGTTCCGCGCGTGGTTGTCCGAAACCGGGGCCTCGCCGGAGCGGGCTTCCCACCTCGAAGAGGCGGTGATCAAAAAGGATCGCACGCGCGTGGTCGAGCTGCTGGTGCAGGGTGGTCACCCCCACGCCGATGCCGCCCGCTTGGCCGGCTTCCTGGATTTGATCGGGGAAGCGAACGTGCTGGATCGCGCCGCGGAAGTCGTCGACAATCCTCTGGCGCGCCAGGCGTTGGCGGCACTCCGTGAAGTGATCCGGCAGGTCGGTTTTTACGGTTGGTCAAAATCCGTCATCTTGGACCTGGCCGAGATTCGTGGTCGCGAATACTACTCTGGCCTGATCTTCGAGCTGTTCGCCGAGGGGGTCGGGTACGAGGTGGGGCGCGGCGGGCGCTATGACGACCTGATCGGGCGCTTTGGTCCACCGTGCCCCTCGACCGGGTTCGCCGTTCACCTGGAGCGGATGCAACAAGCGCTCAATCACGTCTCGGCGAGCGAGCCCTATGGCGCCGTCGATGTCCTCTTGGCGGCTCCGTCGCCGGATCGCGCCGTGGTCCGAGTTGCCGAGGAGCTTCGCCGGCGCGGCGTCAGGGTGACGCTGAGGCTTGAAGAAACGCCGCCGTCGGTCACGGCCGACCACGCCCGCGCGCTCAAGATTCCGTGGATAGTTGAACTCGGACCGACGTCCACCAAGATCGTCCTGACCGAGACGAAGACCTTGCGGTCGCGGCGACTGTCGCCGGCTGGGGTGGCCACCGCGGTGTTGGCGCGACGCGCGACGGGACAGGGCGCGGACCGGCGATGAAAGACACCGACGTGACGGCCCCGCTGAGTCGCCGTCCCCTGCGTTGCATCTGCGCTGTGCGGTTCGTGTAAGATGCTCGAGATGGAGCGCATGGATCCGCTCATGAAAGTCCCGCCGCAGAATCTTGAAGCCGAGGAATTCGTGCTGGGCGCGATTCTGCTCGACAACCAAGCCATGAACAAAGTCCTGGAAGTGCTGTCTCCCACCAGTTGGTACCGCGAAGCCCATCGGAAGATTTTCCAGGCGATGATTGACCTTTCGGAAACCAACGAGGCCATCGATCAAGTGACGGTGAGCGAGCAGTTGCGGCGCCGGAACGAACTGGAACAGATCGGCGGAGCCGCCTATCTCGCGAAGTTAGTCGCACAGGTCCCGACCGCCGCGAACGTCCGTCATCACGCCAAGATCGTCCAAGAAAAGGCCCTGCTGAGAAACTTGATCTCGGTCGCCACCGAGATCGTGACGATGGGGTACGAAGCGTCGGAAAAGGTCGAAGATCTGATCGATCAGGCCGAACGCAATGTCTTTCAGTTGGCCGAACGGAAACTCCGGCCTTCCTTTGTGCCGGTCAAACAGATCGTCAAAACGAGCTTCGAGACCATCGAGCGACTGTACGAAAAGAAGGAGCGGGTCACCGGCGTTCCCACGGGATTTACCGCCCTGGATGAGATGACATCAGGACTCCAGCCCTCGGACCTCATCATCGTGGCCGGCCGTCCGTCTATGGGGAAGACCGCGTTGGCGTTGTCGATGGCCCAGTATGCGGCGATCGACAAACACGAAACGGTGGCGATCTTCAGCCTCGAGATGTCCAAAGAGCAGTTGGTCTTGCGGATGTTGTGTTCCGAGGCGCGGGTGGATGCACACAAGCTGCGGTCCGGGTTCTTAGGACGAGCCGACTGGCCGAAGCTCACGGCGGCGGCCGGGCGTTTGTCCGAAGCCCCGATCTACATCGACGACACCCCCGCCATGACGGTGCTGGAGATGCGAGCGAAAGCCCGACGTCTCAAAGCCGAACATGGGCTTGGCCTCGTGATCGTCGATTACCTTCAGCTCATGAGGGGGCGAGGAGGTGCGGACAACCGGGAACAGGAGATTTCCGATATTTCCCGGTCGCTGAAAGGGCTGGCCAAAGAGCTGCAGATCCCGGTGGTCGCGCTGTCCCAGCTTTCTCGCGCGGTGGAGACGCGAGGAGGCGATAAAAAGCCTCAGTTGGCGGATCTCCGAGAATCGGGCGCGATCGAGCAGGATGCCGACGTGGTCGCCTTTGTGTTTCGAGAAGAGATGTATCGACAAACAGAAGAGAATCGCGGGATCGCGGATATCCTGGTTCGTAAGCAGCGGAACGGGCCGACGGGAGAAATCCGACTCGCGTTTATCGATCGGTACACGCGGTTCGAAAATTTGGAGCCGATCCGCCGTCCCGAGCTGTAGGGGCTTGGGGTGCGGTGCGTCCACCCCACCCCCTCCGTGGCACGGCTCATCCTTGACACCTTTTTTGCCGCGCGCCTATAATGGTTCTCGTAAGGGGGGCGACGATGTTTGGTCTTGGTATGCCGGAACTCCTGGTCATTTTGGTGCTCGTCCTGCTCGTGTTCGGGGCGAACCGGCTTCCCGAGATCGGCTCCGGTCTCGGAAAAGCGATTCGCGGATTCAAGAAAGGCGTTCAGGAACCGACTGAAATCAACACTTCATCCGAATCCGACAAACCAGACGAGAACCCTGGGAAGAAGAGTGCCTGAACTCGGTTCCCGCCTGGTTGTTTCCGTTGTAGCCCTTTCCGCGCTGATAAATATTCTCGGTTGCGCACGAACACCGCCCCGAGCAGACTTGGCGGCGGGATCGCCCCCAGGTCCTGCGGTGGTCGTCGACCGCCCTGGTCGTCCCACTCCCCCTCCAGGCCCCGCCAGAATCGCCCCTGCGGCCTCCTATCTGAGCTTCATTCGTGGTTATCTCGATGAACTGCGAGGTCGGGAGGCTCAAGCGCTCGACGAGTACGTCAAAGCGTTGCAGACTGACCCGGACTCGGTGTTGCTTCGTCACCGTGCTGCCGCACTCGCGTTCAAACAAGGTCGATACGAGGAGGCCGTGGCGGATGCCGAAGAGGTCCTACGGCGCGATCCCAACCATGTACCGACGTTATTCCTATTAGGCCGGTGGTACGCTGAGACGACGGATCGTAGGGATCGGGCCATCGAGCTCTTTGAACACATGGTGGAATTGGAATCCGACCAGGCTGAACCATACCTCCGTCTGGGTCTTCTCTACGCGCGACTCGATCGGTACGCCGACGCGGAACGGGCGATTCGACGGGCGATCGCCCTCGATCCGAATGCGCCGCTGGCCTACCTGTATTTCGGAAAAGTCGAGGCTGGGCAGAAAAAGTGGAAGGAAGCCGCGGCTCACTATGAAAAGGCCATTGAGCTGGCTCCGTTTTTCGAACACGCCTACATCGCCCTGGGTGATCTCTACGCGCAGCAGGGCGACCGGACCAAGGCCGTCGAAGTCTACAAGCGGCTGCTCACAAAGGTCGACCCTCACGATTCGGAAGCGGTCGGACGTCTGGTGGCGCTGTACCTCCAGGAGCGCACCTTCGATCAAGCGATCGCACTGTTAGAGGATCTGCTGCGCGGTGATCCCAAAAATGTCGAGGCACGCCTCCTCAAAGGGCGCATCTATGCGGAGATGGGCAAACCGCAGGAGGCGATCGGCGAGCTTGAGCAGGTCATTGCGGAGAGGCCGACGGACACCGCAGCGCTGTACTTTTTGGGCCGCCTCTATGACGAACAAAAGCAACCCGATCAAGCGATTGCACAGTTCGAAAAAATCGTATCGTTAGACGTCGATATCCTGGAAGCCTATCTTCAGCTCGGGTTGCTCTACGCTCGCGAAAAGCGGTTCGATGCCGCATTGACCGTTCTGGAGAAGGCGAAGTCGAAAAATGCCGACCGCGCGGAGGTCTATCTGGTCACAGGGTTCGTCTATTCTCAGCAGCAACAGTACGATCGAGCCGCGCAGCTCTTTCAGGAAGGGTTGGCCCAACACCCCGATCATCCTCAATTGCATTTCAATCTGGGTCTCACCTACGACAAGCTGAAGCAATTCGATGGGTTTGTTAGAGAGTTGGAAGAGGCCATCCGCCTCGATCCAACGTACTCCGAGGCGTTGAATTACCTCGGCTACACCTACGCCGAGAAGGATATGAAACTGGCCGAAGCGGTCGAGTTGATCCAGCGTGCGTTGGCCGTCAAGCCCGACGATGGGGCGTATATCGACAGTCTCGGGTGGGCTCATTATAAACTCGGGCAGTGGGATGACGCCTTGAAGGAGCTCGAACAGGCGGTGTCCCTCATGCCCGATGATGCGGTGATTCATGAGCATCTGGGCGAGGTGTATCTGAAGAAGGAGCGAGGGCCTGACGCCCGCGAGTCGTGGTTGAAGTCGCTGGAGTTGGATCCCGCAAATGACACGTTGATTGAGCGCTTCAAGAAGGCAGGTTTTGGGGACCCTGAAGCCGAAGAGCGATTTCAGCGGGCGAAAACGAAGAAGGACGCGGAACGACCAGCCGCAATCAACCAGAACGTGTCCGAGCAAGAGAACATTGATGTCGACGCCTAGCAGGATCGAAGCTGAATTATGACCAAAAATTGTCATTCCGTGAACAACCGTTGACAGTCAGGAAGCCTGTTTCACGCGGTCTAGGATCTGCTTCGTGCCAAATTCATTGATTTCTCATGGATCTTTCATCAAAATCAAACTGGCATAGATCCTGCTTTTACTCCGCTCCGAAACCGGCGGGAGGGTCGCCGGCACCATCAACCGAGGAGGAGACATCATGTTCACGTCGATGCAGCAACTCAGAGCGAAGGTGAGCAGCGGCGAGCGGGGTTTCACCCTGGTCGAGTTGCTCATCGTGGTCGCGATCATCGGGATCTTGGCCGCGATCGCGATCCCCCAGTTCGCGGCGTACAGAATCCGTTCGTATAATGCCAGCGGGTTGTCCGATATGCGCAACACTCGGACGGCGCAAGAGGCGTTGTTTGCCGACTGGCAGCGATACGGGCGGAGCGCGGCGGCGGCCCTGCCGGGGGCCGGGGGCTTCGGAGCTGGAGCGGTCCTGACCGGACCGGGTGTTGCCCTGACGCCGAATATCATCACGACGTCGGACACCGTGCCCTTGCCTCGCGGCCTTCAGGTTCCGACGGGCAACAACGTGACCCTAGTGGCGGCCAACGAAGCGCTATCTGGAGCTTCGTTTACCGTGTCGGCGAAGCACACGCAGGGGGATACGACCTTTGCGGGGGACAGCGATTCGACGGTGATGTATCAGAATCCAACCCTGCATGCGGTGGGGATTGCTGTGGTGGTGGGTGACGCGATCGCTCCGGTGTCCGGCACGGATGAATATTCGGGTGTTGGCACCTGGATTGCGAAGTAGGCTCGTAGATCTACGTTGGGAGTCGAGAACCATGCTCGGGCCGCCGTGAGGCGGCCCGAGTGTGTTTTGAGAGTTGATCGCTTGGCTGGTCTTGACCCTTTGAACCGGGGTTGCTATGGTCACGCGCATGATCGTTGAGTAATGGAGTTGGAGTGATCGTGTGGAGACGATTGTCTTTGATCGGGTGACCAAGACCTACCCAGTGGGTCTTCGCAAAAAGGCCACAGCCCTTGAGGGCCTCACGTTACACATAGCCCAGGGCACGGTCTTTGGTTTTTTGGGACCCAATGGGGCCGGCAAGAGCACGGCCATCAAGATCCTGCTCAACCTGATTTTCCCCACCTCGGGTCAAGCGTTCCTCCTCGGCAAGCCTATGACCGACACGGCCGTTCGAAGCCGGGTCGGGTACCTCCCGGAAAGTCCGAACTTTTACGATCACCTCACCCCGGAAGAGCTGCTCTGGTTCGGAGGGAAAACGTCCGGGCTGACGACCAATCAAATCAAAGAACGTACCGACTCCCTTTTGGACCTTGTGGACCTTGCTCGCGTTCGACGCCAGCGGCTGCGGACGTTCTCGAAAGGGATGATCCAGCGAGCCGGCGTGGCCCTGGCCCTGGTCAACGATCCGGACGTGGTGATCCTGGATGAACCCATGTCCGGTCTCGATCCCCTGGGCAGGAAACTGATGGCGGACATTATCCGCCGGCTCAAGCACGACGGCAAGACGGTGTTCTTCAGTTCCCACATCCTTCACGACGTGGAGGATCTCTGCGACCAGGTTGGTATTATCGTCAAAGCGCGGCTGAGGCGGGTGGCCGGGCTTGCCGACGTGCTCTCGGTTCCGGCGACCGGGTGGAGTCTCACCGTCAAGGCGACACCCGACATGGTGCACTCTCATCTGACCGGTGTGACGGCCACGCACACGGCTCGCGGCGGCTTGACGGAGATTCGCACTTCGGAAATGGATCTCGGTAAGCTGCTGGATCGCCTGGGCGCTCTCAAGGAGGTCTTGGTGTCCGCGACTCCTCTGCGTCCCACGCTGGAAGATATTCTCCTCCAGGAGATCGAGCGCGCGGATGGGGAGTCGAGATGAAGCATCTCTGGCCGATCGCGAAGATCACGTTTCTCGAGGGGCTGAGAAGCCGGGTCTTTTTTGGATTATTCATCGTGGCCCTCCTGCTGTTTTCGTCCACGTACACCCTCAGCTATCTCTTTCCCCGGGATGTGGTCAAGGTTGCGGTGGATCTGAGCCTGGCAATCACATCGTTGGTTGGTTTGATCCTGACGTTGTTTTTGGGAACGCAGCTTCTTGCGAAAGATCTTGAGAGACGGACGATTCACATGGTGCTCGCCAAAGCCGTTTCCCGATCGGAGTACGTCGTGGGAAAATTCGCCGGCCTCTCGTTGATCATCGTCTGTTCGATGATCGTGCTCGGCGGTTTTGCGGCGTTCGCATCGTGGACGGTGGATCTATTGACCGCCGATCAATACGGGGTTGTCCACTGGCCAACCTTTGTGCTGGCTCTTTCGATGATGACCCTGATGCTCATGCTTCTGGCCTCGGTCATCTTCTTCTTTTCCTCGTTTGTCTCGAGCACGTTCTTGGCCCTCGGGTTGACCCTGGTGATCTATTTGATCGGCCAATCGGTGGAAGAGCTCAAGCACTTCCTGGAAACAGGCGCGGAGGGAGTGGCAATCAGTCCGGTGTTTCTCAAGATCGTGACCGGCGCCTATTATATTTTCCCAAACCTCGCGGCGTTCAATTTCAAGACGCAAGCGGCTCACGGGTTGTCCGTTTCTTTGTCGGATGTCGTGTGGCCCTTCCTCTACGGTGTGTTCTACAGCGGCGTCATGATCGCGTCGGCGGCGTGGATTTTTCGGCGGCGCGAGTTTACCTAAGATGACTCGGTCATTTGTTCTGCCCATCGTCGTGGCTGCGCTGATTGCCGGCC
>Ga0210377_10002181_pt1 | contig 17368 bp, 16 predicted proteins | sample PLM4_65_b1redo_FD_155480 | JGI IMG/M metagenome (GOLD analysis project Ga0210377, IMG submission 155480) | Groundwater sediment microbial communities from an aquifer in East River, Colorado, USA - PLM4_65_b1 redo | ecosystem: Environmental > Terrestrial > Soil > Riparian zone | place: USA: East... | reverse complement strand
TTCGTATCATTGCAATAAACCACGAGGAGCGTCTCCCGGTCCTTCGGAAGGAGGTCGATCAATTTCTCGAAATCTCGTACCGGGACGCTGATCGCGCTGAAAATATGCGCCTCGTCGTATTCCTCCTTCGTCCTCGCATCAATGACCGTATAATGCTTTTCCCGCCCGGCTTCAAGGCTGTATGCATTATCCACGATCATCGAGTGGAGCTGTGCGATGTCGATCGTTTTGACATCAGGCTCGGCAAAGGATTGTGAAGCGAGCACGAGGGCAAAGACACACAGTCCTGTGAATATCGCTCGTTGTTTTCCCGGTCTCACCATGTTTTTCTCCTTAGCCCACACCTGCTGGGCCGCGTCGCGCGACCTCTTCGTCGCTGATTATCCTTCGGCAGATGGATGAGACCGTCCTTCCGTACATCAGACAATGTGCACGTTCCAATGCGGGTATCGTCATGTCCATCACCGTGCAAAATCATCTATCTCGTTTTCGCCGTCGCATAGCACTTCGCCTTGTTCCCTCTGTCTTCCTCCCCGCCGCAGCGATTACATGATGAGCACTGCGCGGCAACCCTTCTGCCGGAAAGCCATTTGTTCGGCAAATCCGGCTCGCGTACAAGCGGACGCGCCATTGAGATAAAGTCGGCCGCTCCCGTTTCCAGAATCCGTTCTGCTGTTTCGGGAGTGCGGATACCGCCGACGAGGATCAAGGGTATTTTCAAGGTCGGCTTGACTTTCGCGGCATAGGGAAGGAAGTATGCTTCTTTGAACGGAATGAACATCTTTTGCAGCCTGAAAACGGTCAATAAGCACTGACGAACGATAGGATTCCGGTCCAAGGCGATAATATCCAAAGGCATACCGCCCCGTGATATGTGGAGAAAGGTCTCGAATATTCCGCCGCTGAGCTCCAATGCATCGAGTCCCATATCAGCAAGGCGCTGAGCCGCGGGAAAGCTTTCGCGCGGCGTCAGGCCGTTCCAGATGAAGTCATTCGCATTCATCTTGAACAGCACCGGAAAGTCCGGGCCCACGGCGCGGCGGACCGAATTAAATACTTCAGCCGGAAAACGGAACCGGCGCGCAGCATCGCCGCCCCATTCGTCGCGCCGCCTGTTCGTCAGCGGAGAAAGAAAACCGGAAACCAGGTAGCCGTGAGCACCGTGGACCTGCACCGCGTCAAAACCCGCTTCCTTGACACGGGCTGCCGCGTCGCCGAAGTCCTTGATCGTTTGCACGATCTCATCCCGGGTCATCGCGCGGGACCGTGTAAGATAATACAGATTCGGCGTCGCTGACGGAGCTACGGCCTGCACACCGTTCAGTGCTTTCGGATTGCTCTGCCGGCCGCAGTGCACAATCTGCATCGCAATCTTGCCGCCCAATTGATGGACCGAATCGGTAATCCTCCGCCAGGCAGGTATCATTGCGTCGATATGCGCGCCATGCTGCCGGGGCTGTCCCTTGCCACCAGGGCTCACATATGCCATTCCGGTGATGATAAGGCCGACGCCGCCTCTCGCCAGGCGTTCATATAAGCGAAGGGTGTCGTCGGTGGGAAGCCCGTCGGGAGAAGCCATGTTCTCCATGAACGCCGATCTTACCATGCGGTTCTTTAATGCCATTTGACCGATGGATGAAGGCTCGAATAGTATGGACATGGCATGCCTCCCTGTTTGTAGGCTCTCTTCTTTTTCTGTCGCGCGCAATGTGCACGCCCTGGCAAGTTCCAAGGAAGAAGGAAGATGCTCTTTGATTGTATGAGTGGGAGGTAACCAGGATTTGTGACAACTTTAGAGAAAATTTTTCCAGTAGTTTTTCCCGGGCAGGATCATTTCGGATTTTTTGTAGAAATTGACGCGGCGGACCATCTTGCCGATCTTTTGATATTCGGCGGCGAGATTGACTTCTCCCACGTGCTTCCCGATGCGGCAACGGCAGTCTCCGTCGGGGTTGTAGATCGCGCACCGCTCGGAGAGAAAAGAGCTGATGCGCTTCCTGCTGCGGGAGACCATCTGCCGGACCGCGGTTTCGTCCTTTTCGAGAATCCCCGCGATTTCCCCGTACTCCAGCTCCACGACGTCCCTGAAGATGTGCGCAAGCCGCGTTTCATTGTCCACGCAGTGGAGCATGGCGGTGACGCATTGATCGCACGTCTGTTTGACCCAGAGCTCCTTGTCCAGATCGACGCGGGCCGGCGGGTCGATATCGCCGCCGTTAAAATAATCCCTGACAAACCGGAGAGAGTAGGTTTTCTCATTCACGGCGTGGTCCGCGGCGATGCGGCGGGTGATGGTATAAATCCAGGTAGATATCTTGGACTCGCCCCGGAAAGAGGGAAAGCTTTTCGTGATCTCGACCCAGACCTGCTGGGCCGCATCGCGCGCAGTCTCGCCGTCCATGATCATCCTGCGGCAGATGGACGAGACCATCCTGCCGTAATCGCGAGCGATGTCGTCGAGGGACAAATTGTTATTGACCGATGTTTCCATGAATATGCCCTCTTCATCTGCGGTTAGCGGGCGATCCGCGGCCAGGCAGTCTTTATCAGTCCTTGCCAAGAATAAGATCGACCATGGACTTTCTTGGTTGGCAAAAAAGCCGCTTCACCCGTTTTCTGAATTCCTCCGGAATAATATGCTCCTGGTGGGAGCCGATGATGACCTTGATCGACGGAAACGCCTCTTGCAATGCCTTCTCGTATTTTTCCTTGAATGGGCAGAGGGCCTTGATACAGTAAGTAAAATGGATCGCATCGATGCGGAATTCCGCGAGCGCCCGGATGCGCTGGAGGAGCTTGTCCGGTCCCGTAAGCGTGGGACATCCGGGGCAGTTGATGATCCCGACGAGGTCCAGCGGCTGTCCAGCGGGATACGCGGCGAAGGTTCCCTTTCGCTTTCGTAAATCAGCTAAACAGCTCACGGACGAGCACCCCAGGTCCTGGGTCGCGTTTGAACAAGTAAGAATTCCGATCCGTGCCATGGTTAGTCTCCTAACTATCCCCCTCTCCTTCAAGAATGAGGGGAGGGAAAATCAGAATTACTTGAACGCCACAGCCGCGTGGAGCTCTGCCGTTTCGAACGCAATCAGTCCCGACTGAACTAGCGGGTCATCGTTCACGATCACATCCGCCTCTTCCCTGGTCCCGGCCTTGATAATGATCATGCCTCCCCCGTCTCCCCACTTCCCCGCCTGGACGATCATTCCCGCCGCTATCTGCCGCTTCACCCACTCCCGGTGAGCGGCGATCACCGTGTTGATCCGGCTGAGATCGGCATCCGTCTTGAACTTGTTGATTGACATGAAATACATATTCGGCTCCTCTCATGATTAACGTATCGGGATAACGGTCCTCGCCTGCAGGTAGATCGAAACGCTGCCGGCGATGATGAACAAGACGACCCAGTCCCAGTTGAACCGCAGATAGGCCGGCACGGAAATGATGAGCAGGGCGAGGGCCGTGATTGAGGTGAAGGGTTCAAAGCGGAAGAGCGCGCCCGCAAAGATCGCGAGCAGGAGGAAGGTCTGGATCCTGGTGATGTCGATGCCCCACTGGGCGAGCGCGGGGATCGCCTGCCACTGGACGGTGTAATCGGGGACCAGGGGGGAATACCAGGACTGTCCTCCCGGGGGCGGGGTCTTCGTAAGCGCCGGCAGCTTAAGCCAGTCGAAGGGATGGCTGATGCCGCCTCCGATAAGGAGCTTGAACAGCAGACAGAGGAGCAGGAAATTTACGAGTATCTGTGGCCAGGCCCACTTGCCGCGCGACAACAGCAGGAACCTGCGGTGATAAAAAAGGAGCAGCAGCAGGCCGCTGAATATGAATTGGTAGTAGTGCTGCGGATAGCCGAGCCCGAGGTACCCCAGCGCGATCGCCGCCAGTCCCAGTACGAACGGCCATGCCGGGTGGAACGACGGCGCTCCGGGAAGCTTTCCGCCTCCCCTCAATCCGGCCCGTTCCTCCAGGTCCCGCACCCGTTTTTCCAGTTCGATCATGTTCGGAAGCTCTGCCATGGTATTCTCCGGAATATCCTGTCGTACCGCCTCATCTTACCTTGACCTTTTTGTTGAATCCGGTGATCCTGGCGACTATGTCTCTCGTCAACGGAAGTTCCTTTGCGGACGCGTCCGGCGCCGCGATCCCCTCGAAGAACGTGGCGCTGTACAGATCATAAAATTCGAGGATATCCAGGCAGTCGTTGCCGATGGCTGTTCCGTACCGGAGATGGTAAATTTCGCCTTTTTCAAAATAGATCCTGATCAGGTCCTCGCTCGTCTCGACCACGCTGACATACAGGGCGCCGCTCTTTTTATTGTCACTGAGCTCCCGCATCACGTCTCCCAACATCCGCTCTTCAGCCATAACCTTCCTCCCCCCTCATATGGTAGTTCGCCCTTATACGCGAAAGGCCCCTCTTCCCCTCACCAACGGCCCGGGTGAGGAATGAAATACCGGTTACGACCGGGGTTCTTGTACAAACTCCCTCTGGCACATGTTACAACACACGTCATTCCTCCGCAAGCGGGAATCCGGGGCCCTGCCGGCGTCTGGATGGCATCAGGCGACCGGAGCTATAGCAGCACCGTCAGCGGCCGTCCCGGCTCACGATCTTATAATTCTTAAAATCCTTCCGGGTGTAGGTCCCCGGCATAGCATTGTCGCCTTCCTCAAAAATGAACTTCACTTTCTTGACCTGCGGATTTTCCGTCAGCGTGAACGTTACGGACGCGAGATAGGCCTGCGCTCCCGAGGACCCCATTCTCTGGGTCAGGTATTCGGCGTTTATTACCTCTACGGATGCGGTGTGATCTTTAACGTTCAACAGTTTCACTTTCGGAGGGCCGCCCGGCTCCCGGTCTCCCTTTGTGCGGAAGGTCCCGGGGTCCTTGTCCGTCCCATTCAGGGCGGCGACGAGCTTTTTCACGTCGTTCCTGACGGCGTCGATCTTCCCGCCGCGTACCAGCGCTTCTGTTCCGGCCGAGGAACCGGCTTCAACATGCCAGATACGGTCATTATCAGGGGGAAAGGGCCTGTGTTCCCTGAAATACGCCAGGACGCCGATAACGACGCCGGCAAAGGAAATAAGCAACATCAAAGCGATAACCGGTTTCTTTTCCATAGGACACCCCCGTCAATCGAAATCGTATTGCCAAAACCAGCCACAGCGTCAAAATCCGCCGCAGAGAACCCGGAGATTATTACCTCCCGTTTTTTCCAACCGCGGGGTTCGCAGGCTTTTTTGAATATCTAAAAGACTTTATTCTCAGCGTTCTTCGCGGTTACGCTTTGCCCGCGCCCAGCGTTTACGAGTGGAACCGCGAGTGCAGGGTGTGGTTTCATTTTTTCATCCGCCCCCTGAGCTCATTCCTTTCCACTTCCTCGAAGATCCGTACTTTCCCGTATTCCCCGTCATAGCCCGGCGCGATGTGGACGCGGCCTTCGCGCATGCGGGCAACGGCCTCGCGGATGAGCGGCGTGCCCGCGCGCTCGATGTCGTCGAGCGGCGCGTCCATAAGGACCGTGAATTCGCTCCCGAGCTTTTCAAGGAGGGAAAAGTAAAGGGCGTTCACCTTCTTGGTGTTCACGCCGCATTCCAGGCCCTCGGCGATGATCTCGGGCAGGGGAATGATGGAAAAATAAGGCGGAGCGCCGGCAAGCTTGAAGCCTTCTTCCCGGTCCGCGAGTTCCTCGACCCGGTGCATCACGCCCACGGTCACCTTCTTGCCGCACACCGGACAAAGATAGTCGTGACGGATCGTTTCCCTGGGCAAAAGGCTCACCCCGCAGGCGCGGTGGCCGTCCAGGTGATACTTCCCCTCTTCGGGAAAGAACTCAATGGTCCCCAAAAAACCCTGTCCCGTTTTGATGGCATCCATCATCGCGGGATAGGATATTTCGGTATCGAAGATATTCGCCTCGCGGCCGATCTTGGAGGCCGAGTGGGCGTCGGAATTGGACACGAGCGTTATCCGGTCCAGGGCCGAGAGCCTTCGGTTCATGGCCGGGTCCGACGAAAGCCCGGTCTCAATGGCATGGATGTGGGGCGCCAGCTCCTCGAAACACTCTTCGAGAGCGTCGAAGCCCGAGACAGCGCCGAACACGGAGAAGTGCGGGGTCCACGCATGCGCCGGGATGAACAGATTGCCCGGCGAAGCGTCGAGCGTGATCCGAAGCAACTCCTTTGCATCGAGCCCCAGAATCGGCCTGCCATCGGATTTGAGATTGCCGATCTTCGAGAGGGCCGTATTAAGCCGTTCAGCGCTCGCGACATCAGGCGAGAGAACGACGGCGTGCACCTTCCGGGTCTTTTCGTTCTTTCTGTAGATGCAGCTTATCTCCGCGGAGAGGATAAAAGAGACGTCGGCCTTGCATGAATCGGGAACGCCGGCCGGTTGATATTTTTTCTTCAGCGTAAAAAGCCCGTTGCCCGCGGGCTCCAGCTTTTCATGGAGCTCCTTGAGCCACCCGGGATGGGTGAAGTCGCCGGTGCCGATGACCGCGACGCCCTTGAGCTGCGCCCACTTCCCGAGGCCTTCGGGCGACATGTCCTTGCTCGTTGCGCGGGAGTAATGCGAATGGACGTGAAGGTCGGCGATGAAGCGCATGCGGGATTATAGCATAAAATCATTTTTTTTCCACGGATTATCACCGGTTTTCACGGACGCAGGCAAAGCTTCGAAGCCGCCGCGGATCGTCGCGAATGAACGTGTCAGGCCGGAGGACCCCAAAAAAATATTTTACGCCGCTTGACAAGTGCGGCCAGGTCTGATAGTGTTATGTGCATATGCACAAATTAAAAGAGGGCCGTCATGTCCCCCCGATGTAAGAAGCCGCGGCATTGCCGGTGCACGTTCAAGGGAAAGGCCTTTAAGCCCACGGGAATTCCGATGTCCGAGGTCAAACAGACCTCCCTGTCCCGGGATGAGCTTGAGGCCTTGAAGCTTTGCGATCTGGACGATCTGACCCAGGAAGAGGCAGGGAACAGGATGGGCGTGTCGCGGGGGACCGTTCAGAGGATACTTTCCGCTGCAAGAAAAAAAGTTGCCGCGGCCCTCACCCGGGGCGAGGCCATCGTATTTGAATAATCTCTATTTCAAGGGAGGAACGACATATGAAGGTCTGTTTTCCGGTCCAAAAAGATGATGGATTAGACAGCGAGGTGTACAACCATTTCGGCTCGGCGCCGGTATTTATGGTCGTCGATACGAACACGAACAGCATCGCGTCGATCAATAACGGGGACCAGCACCACGCGCATGGCGCGTGCAACCCGATGAAGGCGCTCGACAACCAGAAGGTCGATGCGATCGTGGTCGGCGGTATCGGGGCAGGAGCGCTTTCCCGGCTGAACCAGATGGGGATCACGGTGCACCGCTCCCAGGCGGAGACGATACGGGGGAATCTGGCCCTCTTCACAGCGCAGGCCCTTCCCGTCTTGACGCTCCAGGGCTGCTGCGGCGGGCACAGTAAGGACGGGGGATGCGCCCACTAGGTCCCTGCGGCAGGGGGACCTACGCGGCCGCCTTCTGCTCGAAGACCATCGGTCTAGTTCTTCCTCACCACGACGGTCCCGGCGGCCAGGTCGCCGAGCCGCTGCCACTTGAATGTCGCCGCCATTGAGATCGCAGCCACGAGATAATAAAAAAAAGCGTCAACGATCCGCATGAGGTTCCGGAGAAACCCTGCGCCGAGCCCACATCGCGTGAAATCCGCCCTGAGCACAAGAATGCCGCAGACCTTTTTCCCCAGGGTCGCTCCGAACAGGCCTTCAAGCAGGGAGTGATACAGGAAGCCGCCGATAGCGTAGAAGCCGAACGTGAACGCGACCGTGAGTATGATGCGGAGAGGGTCCCGGGGGAAGTCCTGCATGGTCACGAACAGCGCGATCACGACCGCGGGCGGGATGATAAGAAAGAGGCTGTCGAGAAAGAACGCGACGAACCTCCTGAAAAGGCTTGCGAACTCGTACTGCGTCTTTTCCTGCGTCCAGTGCCGGTTCTTATAATGACGTATCAGGGCCGAAAAGCAGTAGATGGCAAGGAAGAGCGCCAGAAACATCGAGATTGACAGGATGGCCAGGCGTCCCATCATACGCTCCGGGTTGAGCGGTCCCTCGAGGCGGACCGGGTTTGTGAGGGTCCCGTTTTCTATGGTGTACACCGTTTGGGAAACGGACTGCTGCACAAAGAGCATGGGCTTTCCCTGTTGAATGAATGCGTCCCAGCCGGTAAACCCCCTCCGGACCGGCAGACGCACCGGGCCGGCCCATTCATTGTTCTCAAACAGGTAAAGGCTGAGCACGCGGGCTGGATCGGCGCCGACGCCTTCCCTATGAAAAAAATAAAGCCTGTGCTCGTCCGCAATGACCTGAAAATCGCCGGAGAAGGGCGTCGTTGCCGCGGGCAGCCAGGACGAGCCGTTCCAGATGGTCCAGGTAAGGGAGTTGTCCGCGAGCCAGAACAGGCAGAGCCCGCCCTCGTACCAGACGAGCCGGGTGCAGGAACAGGGAGCTTGTTTCCGGTCGCTGAGGAATTGGTCAGGCAAGGAGATGCTGGTCACGGCTTTGTCAACGATGCGGTTGAGGCGGACCGTATCTCCAAAGCCGCTCATGACGTATAAGCCGTCGGGCGTCACGGCCCCAAGGGGGTCGTGCCCGATGGCGTCCGTCTCTACCTCGGTCCACCCGGTCCCGTCATAGGACCGGTACCTCCCCTCATTCAGAAGGACGAGCCGGTTGTTCGAACCGCTCGCGGTCTCATAGCGCGGGACCTCCAGCGGCGCCGAAAGGTTTGTTCCCTGCAGGATCGAGAGGAAGTGCTTTTCTTCGGGAGCTCGTTTCTCTTTGAACGAGACGGTGTTCCTGTCGATCTTGCTCGAGAGAAGGTAGACCCGGCTGCCGTCGGACAGGGCGCGCGTGGTGATGTTTTCCGGCATCATGCTGAAGATCAGGCCGGGCTTAAGGAGCATCACGAGGAAGAACGCAGCGTAAAGAGCGCCGAATGCCCCCAGGCCCAGCACGCCGACGCCGATAGCGAGCTTCCGGTTGGTCCGTTTTTCCTTTTCCCTGTCCAACGGCATGGTAACTTCGCTCATGGTCGCTCCTTCCGGCCCCGGAGCTTCTATCGAACGCTGCAGAACTTCCGTATTTCCTTGAAGAGACCCATGGACGCGGCCTTCGGCCCCGTCTGCTCGAACCCGCCGATGCCGAGCCGCGTCCGGATCTGCCCGACCTTGACCCCGGTCTGGAACATCTTGTCAAAATACTTTTTCGCTGTCTTTTCGTGCAGCTCTTTTCGCTGCGGTGCGCCGAAGGGATTGGCAAAGTAGGTATGTACAAGCCCCTTTTCGTCCGTTGTCCCCTTTGCAAGCCGGGCCGCGCTCCTGAAAGTCGCGATGGCTTCCCCGGGGTCTGAAAAGAACTCGATGGCCGGGACGTCGTCGTTCACCTGCTCGTAGTTGTTCGCGTAGAGAAACATGTGGACCGGGTAGCCCTTGACGATATGGTGATACCGGGTAATCGGCATGATGAGCCGGGCATTGATCTTGTCGGGGTTCATGAAGATGCTCCGGTCGATCTCCTCGTAGGCATAACCGGACTGCAGGTCGTCGAGCCGCACAAAGGCGCCGATCTCGGTCCCGTACCCGACCACCCGTCCGTCGGCGTCGAGCCCGATCGAGCCCATGTCGTCGAAGATGATCGTCATTTCACAGATGTGTTCGTCCGCAAGCGCCCGCAGGGCTTCGATGGTCTCGGACTTGCCCGCGCCGCTGTCGCCGATGATGATGACATTGGCGGAGCCTCCGTCCTTCAGCTTGATGCACACCATGGCGCCGTGCAGGGGAAGCCGGCCCCTCTTGAGCATGGCGATGTTGTGCAGGGTCAGGGTCATCTTTTTGAAGTAGCCGAAATAGTCGACCTCTTCCGTATGCCTGACCAGGCCCACGAGCATGTTGTTGGCCTTGTCCTCGTAAAAGACCGTGTCCCCCGGCAGGTCGTTGTCCAGGCCGAACATGATCATGATGGCCGGCGCTTTCCCTTCGATGTCCCCGTAATCGGCGATCTCGAAGAGGTTGCACAGGGACAGCGCCAGGGACGTGAAATCGTGATGAAAGTAAATGAAGGCGGTCAGGTCCCCGACCTTGGCGGGGAAACAGTACCATTCATCGGGATTCAGTGACAGCATTTCCTTCTTGATCTCCGGGACCTCTTCGAACTTCCCCTTTCGCTTGTTCATGACCGGGTAGAGGATGACCGGCGGTTCGATCAGCGTGAGACGGATAAAGGGGATATCCCGCAGGTTCCCGTACTGGGCCGGACAGTTCCAGGCGACCTTTTCGAGCAGCATGCCCATGTTCGCGCCCGCGGGCAGCTGCCGGTACACCCGCGGGTTCTGGCCGATCAGGTTCTCGCTGATGCGGCGGTACACGTGGAGCACGAGGTTCTTGAACTCTTCGTTCGATTTTATGAACTGGGCATGGTGGAGGCTGTGCTTCGTGTACTTCGAGCGCTGTGGGGCCTCGAGGTAGATGAACCGTTCGAACCGTCTCCAGTAGTTGTAGAGCTCCTCGATGATCTCGAAGAGCTTTTCCTTGTCCAGGAGGAGCGGGTCGTACTCGCTGTTCATGGAGGATATCTCCTCCGCGGTATGGCTCGCCAGGAGCCTGAACACATTGGTCAGATAGGCCGACATCCTGCTTCGCTCCACGGACGGGGATTTGTCGCGCAGGAATGCGAAAAGAGAGCTTCCCCGGGAAGCGATCCGTTCTATGAACCGGTCGACGATCTCCAGGAAAAGCTCGCTCTTTAAGAGTTTCTCCGGTGTCTCGCAGTAAATCGTGGAATAGTCAAAAATAACCTTTCCTCTCGTTATGACGTACGGTTTCTTGACGGTTACCACGGACAGTTCTCCTCATTAATAATGAAAGCTCGGTGCATTACCATGCAGCAGGATGTCGATCTCCGGCGGGTCAAGCTCCCCTGTGAAGAGAGTACTAAAAACGGCCCTTCATGGCAAGCAAATTAATGGGGTATTCCCGGGTGAACCCTTGAACGGGGACCGTCCATGCGGATACAGGATTTGACAGTTGCTCCGACCGGTGCTATACATAAAGTAATGCAAAGTTACGATGGTCAGGTCCCGATAAAGCCGGCCCCTTCGCGAGAAGGGCGCGGAAAGCGGCGGGTCTTGCCGGTGACGGGAAGACGGCTGAGCTGCCGAAGGACAACAACACCTTTGGCATGCCCGGCTTTTTTTATTTACGTCACGAAGGCGTAAGGAGGTAACGCGTATGGGTACTACGATAACAGTCGGTCAGGTGCTGAAATCAAAAGGGTACGGCTACCACGGGATCGGTCCCGATGCGGCGGCGTACGACGGCCTGGAGCTCATGGAGGAGAAGAACGTCGGCGCGCTGCTGGTCGTGGAGAACGGCAAGCTCATCGGAGTGTTCTCGGAACGGGATTATGCCCGGAAGGTGATCCTCAAGGGGAAATCGTCGAAAAACACGACGGTGCGGGAGCTGATGAGCGGCCCGCCGATCTCCGTCAAGCCGGAGACGTCCCTGCGGGAATGCATGGTGCTCATGACGAACAACCGCGTCCGCCATTTGCCGGTCATCGGCAACGACACGCTCCTTGGGGTCGTAAGCATCGGTGACGTGGTGCACGCCATCATCACCGAGCAGGAATCGACGATCGAAGAGCTTGAGGAGTACATCGCCGGAACGGGATACCAGTAGACGATTTGCAGCATACTGTAAGAAACTACTCTTGCGACTAGGGGGAGCGGTTTAATCATTTCTTCGGATTTTACAATCTATAAACCTGTTTCCCCTCATAATTTTGTGAGAGCGAAAACCTTGCACTCCTTGTCCTTCGTACTTTTTCCTACCGACCTCATCCGACAGATGGAGGATTGCGACCTGTCTGCCGTAACTGAAAGCTGCATTTAGTTTTCAAATATTGTTAAATGCATGGATACAATCCGCGAATTTCCTCCCCAGTTCCCTTTTATACTCTTCGTGGCATAAATTGTGCTTATCAGTGCGCCGGTGATTGACCGGTTACGTAGGTTTACGCATAGACAAGCCGCCCGCGGGTTGCTATCTATTTTGAATATGACGGCAATTCGACCATCTCCACAAGCGTCTGAAAAACGACACAGCCCTGCTGTCCCCCAACCGGTGAGCGCTGTCAAACGAGCATGCAAGGACAACGGCAAGCTGTCCGCATGCTCTCCCGGGAAAACGATCAGGATCCTGATGCTCGAGGACGAAGAGATGGATGCGGCGCTGGTCGAGCACGAACTCCGCCGGGGCGGTATCGCCTTCGAAGCGCGGCGGGTGGACAGCAAGGAAGCTTTCCTTCGCGAACTGGGTTCCTTTGCCCCCAATCTCATCCTTGCGGACTACTCCCTGCCCCGGTATGACGGGTTGTCCGCCCTCGAGACCGCACTCCTGCTGCGGCCCGAGGTCCCCTTTATCTTCGTTTCCGGCACCATGGGCGAAGAGTTCGCCATCGAAGGCCTCAAGCGGGGCGCGACGGATTACGTCCTGAAAAACGGTCTTTCCCGGCTCGTCCCTTCGGTGAAGCGCGCGCTGCGGGAGGCGGAACAATACGAGATGAGGAAGATGGTCGAACGGGCGCTGTCCGAGAGCGAGCACAAGTACCGCATGCTCTTCAGCAGCGCCAATGACGCCATCACGGTGCGCGAGGCCGGCGACCAGGGCGGGTTGGGGAGATTTATCGATGTCAATGACGTTGCCTGCAAGCGGCTCGGATATACGAAAAACGAGCTTTTGAGATTTTCCACCGCGGAGATAGCCGCGTTGGAACGGACGGATGATATCGATACCGTCCTGTCCGGATTGTCGTCTCGCAAATATGTCCTCTATGAAGCCGTGCAGGTCGGCAAGGACGGTGCGAAATTTCCGGTCGAGATCAACGCCCACCTGGTCGAGCTCAAGGGACAGCGCGCCGTACTGTCTGTAGCTCGCGACATCACGGAACGCAAACGGGACGAGGAAAAACTGCGAAAAGCGAACCGGGCGCTCAAGACCCTCAGTGAATGCAACCAGCTGCAGGTGCGAGCTTCCGATGAACAGTCGCTCCTGCGGAACATCTGCAGGGTGATCATTGAAGAAGGAGGATACCGGCTCGCGTGGGTCGGTTACGCGGATAAGGGCAAGGCCGGCATCCGCATCGCGGCAAGTGCGGGCCGGGATGACGGCCTGCCGGAAATCGAAATGACCGCCAATACCGGGAATGGAAAACAACGGCATCCGGCGCTCGCCGCTCGTCGTTCCGGGACCCTTGCCGTGGCGCGCGACATCAGCACGGTCCCGCAGGGAGTGCCGTGGCGGGACTGGGCGCTGGAACGGGGTCATCTGTCGGCCCTTGCGCTGCCGCTCGCGATCGGCGGCCATGCTTCGGGAGTGCTCACCATCTTCGCCGGCGAGCCCCATGCCTTCGATGATAAGGAAGTGGAGCTGCTCTCGGAGATGGCGGACGACCTTGCCTACGGCATCAGGGCCCTCCGCACGGCAGCCGAGCGCACCCGGGCGGATGAAGCGCTTCAGCAGAGCGAAAAACGCTACCGGCGCCTCATCGAGTCCGTGACCGATTACATTTACAGCGTGCAGGTCGCGGACGGCGTCCCGGTGAAGACCGTTCACGGTCCCGGCTGCGCCGCCGTGACCGGATACACTTCCGAGGAGTACGGGGCCGATCCGCATCTCTGGCTCCGTATGGTCCAGGAAGAAGACCGAGAGACCGTCATGAACCAGGCCGGGCTCATCCTTTCCGGCGGGTCCGCAGCGTCCCTGGAGCACCGGATCGTGCATAAAAAAGGCATGGTCCGCTGGGTCAAGAACACCCCGGTTCCCCGGTACGACGAGCAGCAGCGGCTCCTGAGCTACGACGGCCTGGTCGTCGATATCACCGAGCGCAAGCTCGCGGAGCAAAAGCTGAAACACGTGGCATATTATGACGGCCTGACGGACCTGCCGAACCGGGAGCTTTTCAGCGACCGCCTGCGCCAGGCCCAGATCCAGGCCCGCCGGCACGGCAAAATGCTCGCCGTCATGTTTCTGGACCTCGATCGCTTCAAAAGCATCAACGACACGCTGGGGCACACGACCGGCGACCTCCTCCTCCGGTCCGTGTCCGAGCGGCTTCTCCACTGCGTGCGGGAGGGCGACACCGTCGCCCGTCTCGGCGGTGATGAGTTCATCATTCTGCTGGCCGACATGGCGCAGGTACAGGCCGCTGCGACGGTCGCAAAAAAAATACACGACGCGTTGCTGAAAGGCTTTACGCTGTCCGGCCAGGAATTCCTCATCACCACGAGCATCGGCATAAGCCTCTTTCCTTCCGACGGCGTCGACGCGGATACCCTGATCAAAAATGCGGATATGGCCATGTACCAGGCCAAGGCGCAGGGGAGGAACAATTACCAGTTCTATACGCCGGCGATGAACGAGGGGGCGCTCAGAAAGCTCATTCTGGAAAGCAACCTGCGGAAAGCGCTTGAACGAAAAGAATTCATCCTCCACTATCAGCCGGTGGTGGAGCTTTCATCCGGACGGATTACCGGCACGGAGGTCCTGGTGCGATGGCAACATCCGGAATTGGGATTGTTATATCCCATGGAATTCATCCCCCTGGCGGAGGAAACGGGGCTTATCATTCTCCTGGGAGAATGGGTTCTGGAGCAAGCCTGTCTGCAGGCGAAAGCCTGGCAGGCCTCAGGGCATTCGCCGTTTCGCCTCTCGGTTAACCTTTCGATGAGGCAGTTCAGCCACGATGCGGTCATGGGGACCGTATCAAAAGCGCTTGAAAGATCGGGGCTCGATCCCTGCCTCCTGGAGCTGGAGCTTACGGAAAGCATGGTCATGCAAAATGCGAAGCAGACCATAGCGGCGCTGCATGAGCTGAAAGCGGCGGGAATACAGTTGTCGCTCGATGATTTCGGCACGGGATATTCGTCGCTCAGCTACCTGAAAAGCCTTCCCCTGAACAAATTGAAGCTCGATCAATCCTTCGTCAGCGCCCTTGCGAGAGAATCAACGAACGAGGCGATCTCAAGGGCCATTATCGGCCTTGCGCACAGCCTGAACCTGCAAGTAGTCGCCGAGGGAGTGGAAACCTTCGAACAGCTCGAACTGCTGCGTTCGCTTCGGTGCGACGAGGTGCAGGGTTATCTCTTCAGCAGGCCCGTGCCTGCGGAGGAAATGACCCTGCTCATGAGGGAGGAAAGGGCCTTCGGCGGAAATCGACAATTCCTTCAAACAACGCCGGTTTGGTATGATTCACCTGCGCAATGTTGATACCGTGCCGTTCTAGCGAGACACGGCAATGTGCCTGGCCGGCGCATTCTAAACTGAAGGGGAAAGGTCAGGGGAAAAAGTTGTTCGCGGTGCCCATCCGGTGGGAGAGAAGACCGGGCCAATAAAAAAAGGACGGTCCCCTGAAAACACAACGGGACCGTCCTTCCTGGTTGGGGGCAATGTCAGTCCTGCATGGGCTTGATCATCTTGAAGTAGACCATGGTCCAGTTGCCGAGGATGATCGAGGTGATCGCCACGAGGCTCGAAACGGCCATCGTGGACATGCCGGTAACGCCGTGGCCGAGGTTGCAGCCGCCGGCGATGACCGCGCCGATACCCATCAGGATGCTCCCGAAGAACACCGTGAGAAACTCCTGTGCCGGAGGGATCTTCCACTTGAACTCCTTGAGGCTCAGGGCGCTGATGACCGCGCCGAAGGGCACGGAAAGAATGAAAAACATGCCCCAGGAGCCCCTGAAGATGCCGAGGAAGCTGTATTCAGGGAAGCTTGAATGCGTGCTCTTGGTAAGGAGAACATAGAAGAATTCCCTGACCGGCCCGCTGACGGCCATGCCCCGCGGGGCGCCGCCGAAATAAGAGGATACCCACCACGATATAACGGTGAGCGCGCCGATCAGAAGACCGGTGGTGCCCCAGGCAAAGCCTTTCGATTTGGACTTGAACTCCGGTTTGCCTGCGAAAACAAAGATCAGCACCGCCGCGCAAAACGCCGCGATCGTGATCCATTTCACCGTCGAACCGCCGCCGAAGATGTCCCAGATGGCGGGGCTCGTCGAGCCGTTGATCTCGACGCTGAAACCCTTGAGAAAACTATTGATCGGGCTCAGGAGTCCATCGGCGGTCATCACGGCCCCGAGGAAGAAGCCTATGATCGCCACCCCGGCGGACAGCTGGCCTTCGCCGACACGATACACGATGCCGCTTGCGCATCCGCCGGCAAGAACGATCCCGAGGCCGAAAAGAAACCCGCCGATGATGTTCGCAACAGGCACAAAACTCTGACGCATGAGGTTCGTGGCCTCCAGGGCGCCGGTGTCGGCGTTAAACACCTGGAGGAGCCCGAACGACTCCATCAGATTTGATCCTAAGATCGCTACAACCAGGGCCAGAAGATAGGACCTGAAGAGCGTAAGGTCCTTCATGAAGATGATGTCCCGGAACGCGGAATTCAGGCAGAAACGACCTCTTTGCAGAATGTAGCCAAGCGCGAGACCCATTAGAATCGCGGTCCCAAAAGAAACAATACTGCTATGCAGCATAAGATTCCCCCCTCCAACCATAGGTAATAGATTTTTCGCGCCCGCCTGTCTTTGCGACAAGTACGGGCACTGTTGCAGCTCGTTCCACTTCTTTGGTGACGCCTCCGGCTACCAGCCGCCGGAACGCGGACTTGTTGCTGCGGCCCATGATGATAAGATCGACCGCCTCTTCCCGGGCCGCCTTCAGGATCTCCTCGGAGGGAACCCCATCCCTCACGAGGGCCTTCACGTTGACCGGGCCGATGTTCTCGATCTCCTGCTTGTAGAAGTCCAGTATCTTTTCGGCTTTCCGGTCCAAGGCCTCTTTGTGCTGAAGGGCCTTCAGTTCCGGTTCCCTGAGGTCGCCGGCCATCATGGACTTGCCCCCGGGCCTCTGCACGTAGACCAGGATTACGCTGTCCGGCTCCCGGGCCATGGTCCTGTAGACGGACAGCACTGACATTGAACCTGCTGTCCCTTCCACTGCCATCAAGATCTTACTCATTTCACCCCTTCCTCCTTATCAATTCCCGGTCCGGACATGGTACGCCCCGGCAAGCCGGGGCGGTGAAAAAAAATGTAAATATATATCGTGACTTCCCTGTTAAATCTTCGCCCCGATCGGAGCCACGCCCCAGGCATGCTTCTCCTCGGCAGCATCCTTCGCCACGAGGACCGGCACCGGCGCATTCCGCTCCAGGTCTCTGCTGACGCAGCCGCTGACCATCCTCTGCATAACGGTCTTCCCGCCGCATCCCGTGATGATGAGATCAACCCCCTCT
>Ga0210377_10002180_pt1 | contig 17371 bp, 18 predicted proteins | sample PLM4_65_b1redo_FD_155480 | JGI IMG/M metagenome (GOLD analysis project Ga0210377, IMG submission 155480) | Groundwater sediment microbial communities from an aquifer in East River, Colorado, USA - PLM4_65_b1 redo | ecosystem: Environmental > Terrestrial > Soil > Riparian zone | place: USA: East... | reverse complement strand
TATGCCCACCCGCTTGTTGTGTTGATAGTGCAGAAGAATGACCAGCCACGCTTGAAGATTGGCATTGCGGCTGGAAGAACAGTTGGAACAGCAGTATACCGGAATCGAGCCAAGCGGCTCTTGCGCGAAGCAATGCGGACCCTGATCCCAAACATCGCATCAAACCTGGACTTGATCTTGATCGCCCGCCCCGGGCTTGCCTCTGCCACCCTGGAGGATGCCCGCCAGGCTCTGCGCAACCTTTTACAGCGTGCACAAATTTTGACCCCAATCCATGAATCCTGAATTCCATCTGCATGACTACCCCAATGAGCCGCGTCTGCGTGATGTGCCGCGCACGCTTGGCAATTGGCCCCGCATTGCAGTGCTGGCACTCATCCGTCTCTATCAGATGACTCTCTCGAAAGGGATGCCGGCAAATACCTGCCGCTTCTATCCATCCTGTTCGCACTATGGATATCAGGCAGTGTACAAATATGGAGCGCTCAAAGGATCATTGATGGCAACCTGGCGCGTACTGCGATGTAATCCGTTCAACCCCGGGGGCTACGACCCCGTTCCATAGGAGCATGAATTTTTCAATGAGAAAGAAACTTGTATTTGTGACCCTGATCCTGCTTGTTGCCGTCCTTCTCAGTGGATGCACAGGCGGAGCCGTGCGAGGCACTACATGGGCAGGTCTTGCGGCAAGCGGTACTACGGCGTATCTCGCCGACGGTGCGTATGTATATGCCGTCAATCTGGCTGACGGCACAGAAGCATGGCATTACCCGGCAAAGGCGGATTCGAAACAACTCTTCTACGCCACTCCCTTGATCACGCCCGATGGGCTTGTGGTCGTGGGCAGTTCGGGGACCAATCACATCTTGGTCGCCATTAATCCCCAAGACATCGATCCCAACACCAAATCTCCCAGAGAAGCCTGGACGTTTACCGCCGCCAAGGATCATTGGGTTGCGACTCCGCTGATCATCGGCGATACGCTTTTTGCCGCCAATGGCGATGGCAATCTCTACGTCCTGAATCTGAACGATGGGAAATCCGTCAAGGAAGCCGAGAAGGTGATCGCGCTGGGCGGGCGTTTGTGGGCCCAACCGGTCACGGATGGAACACGCATTTACGTTACATCCCTCGATCACAGCGTGGTTGCCATCGATGCCGCGACGTATGATATCCTCTGGCATGAGGATCTCACCTCTGCCATTCCGGGTTCTGCTGTTATTGGAGCGGATGGAATGCTCTATGTTGGTTCACTCGATTCTCATTTCGAAAAGATCGATCCTGCCACAGGCAAGCATGAAACAGTATTGACCACCACAGGCTGGTTATGGGGTACACCGGCGGTCGAAGGCGACAATATTTTCTTCGCCGATCTGACAGGTGAACTCTATTCCTACAATACCAGCACAGGCGCAAATAATTGGTCTGTCATTAAACCCGATGGTGCCGTGACAGCCAGTCCGTTGGTGCTCACCGATTACATCCTTTTTGCAACCGAAGCTGGCAAGACCGTAAAAGACCCGGGAAATTTATTTGCCATCAGTCGTGAAGGCAAGATCCTGTGGAATGAAAAGATCAGTGGCACCAAGAGTGGTAAGATTTATACAACGCCCGTCGTTGCCGGGGACCTGATCCTGGTTGCCCCTCTGGGTGCTGATGGATATCTTTATGCCTACGACCTGGATGGACGTGAAGCTTCCTGGTCACCCTTCACCCCGGGAAAGTAAAGAAAACTATGACTAACTCCTCAAATGAAACAACACCCACCCTGCCGGCAGGCCTGTCTTCGGGGTTCCTGAAGACATTGGGCATTGCCGCTTTATTGGTTTTGATATTCACAAATTGGGACAAATTTATTTCCGTCTTCGCCAATATCCTGCTGTGGATCTATGACCTGCTTGGGAATGGTCCTCACATGTTTGGTATTGCGATCATCCTGTTCACCATTTTGATCCGCCTGGTCACCTGGCCCCTGAACTCCCAGCAGATGAAAGGTGCCGCCGCCATGCAGGAAATGAACAACGACAAGGAATGGCAGGCGATCCAAAAGAAATACGCCAAGGACAAGGAAAAACTCTCGCAGGAACAGATGCGCATCTACCGCGAAAGGGGCATCAACCCGTTCGGTTCCTGTTTGCCCACGCTTATCCAGTTCCCGATCATCATCGCGTTGTATCAGAGCATCACACGTGCTCTGGCATCCACCCCGCTGGATCTGCTGAAACTGTCACGCAGTATCATCTTCCCGTTCCTTAATGTATCGGATCTGATCCCGCTGAACAGCAAATTCCTGTGGATGAATTTGGGACAGCCCGAATCGATCAATGTTCTCGGTTTTGCCCTTCCCACCCTGGCGATCATTGTTGCGCTGACGACCTACGTGCAATCGAAACTGACCCTGCCACCCACCACCAACCCCAATGACCAGAGCGCCGCCATGGGACAATCCATGGCGCTGACGATGCCGCTCATGCTGGGCTGGTTCGCCCTCACCTTCCCCTCCGGGCTGGCTGTGTATTTCATCACCAGCAACCTGTTGGGCATTTTTCAATATGCCATGATGGGTAAAGCCAATTGGCGCAACCTGTTGCCTGGCAACAAGAATCAACAACAACAACAGAAAAAGTAGAGGAGGCGGGTATGAGCGAAAAAACCACACTAGAGATCATCGCCCCCACGGTAGAGGAAGCCATCGCACAAGGGCTTGCTCAACTGGGGCTCACGGCGGATGCGGTCAGCGTTGAAGTGTTGGATGCCGGTAACAAAGGATTATTCGGACTAGGAAAGCACCAGGTGCGTGTTCGTTTAACGGTGGTGCCTCCGGGAGGCATGACGGAGGAGAAAACGGAACCAGCTCCCGCTCCCAAGACGGAGCCGAAACGCGTCGAGAAGAAGCATCCCTCACCTGCACTTGCGCCAGGTGCAAGTGTCGTCTCCGCTCAGGATGAGGCTGTCTCCGTGATATCATCGCCTGCGGCGAAAGAAGTCGAGCCTGAGCATGACGCCTTGCTTGATCACACGGAAGCGGTTGTCTCCAGGTTGCTTCATCTATTGAAACTCGAAGCGCAGGTCTCTGCCCACTATGGCGAGGCGGAACGCGACGGACGCCGCTCGATCCACGTGGATATCCGTGGCAATGACTTGAGCGTGTTGATCGGTCGCCGCTCCGAAACATTGACCGCCTTCCAATATGTCGCATCGCTGATCGTTGGCAAGGAAACGGAACAATTCGTGCAACTGACCGTGGACGTGGAAGGTTATCGTGATCGCCGCGAGAAACAATTGATCCAGATGGCGAAGCGCATGGCTGACCAGGTCGCCAAAAGCGGACGCCGCCAGACCCTGGAACCCATGCCATCCGGCGAGCGCCGTGTCATCCACATCGCGCTGCGCGATCACCCTGCGGTGAAAACCGAAAGCACAGGCGAAGAACCATATCGCAAAGTGATGATCGTTCCAAAAGAAGACTGACCCTCGTGGGGCGGATTGATAATCCGCCCTTTTTATTTTCTCCATATGAAACAGGCTTTGTATTCTGTGCCCTTACATTTTTATCACGGTATAATTCGTCCATGCCTGATCTGGCTTCGCTCGAACCGGTGGATTACCTCGTGGTGGGACATGTAGCACATGACCTGACTCCCGAAGGTCCGCGTTTAGGCGGGACAGTGGCATACTCCGCGTTGACCGCGCGGGCGCTGGGCTATCGAGTGGGCATCGTCACGGCAGCGGGCCCTGAGACGTCGCTGGAAGTGTTGAACGGCATTCCGGTCGTTGCGATCGAATCTCCAAGAAGTACAATCTACGAAAACATTTACACAGAGCACGGACGTGTGCAATACGTGCGTGCTCAAGCGACACGTCTCGACCTCAATACTGTGCCTGACGTTTGGAAGCGCGCCTCGATCATCCATCTGGGTCCGATCGCCGGCGAAGTGGATTCGGTCTTGCCGGACGGTTTCACACCTGCGTTACTCGGTCTGACTCCACAAGGCTGGATGCGTCAATGGGATGCGGCAGGACGCGTTTCACCCACACAGTGGGCGAATTCAGAGTCCGCCTTGCAACAGGCTGGCGCCATAGTTTTCAGCCGCGAAGATGTGGGCGGAGATGACGAGCTCATCGAACACATGGTTGGGCAAACAAAGATCCTGGCGGTGACGGAGGCAGATGCGGGCTGCGTCCTGTACTGGCATGGTGACCGCCGCCGTTTCCGGGCGCCGAAAATGCAGGAGGTGGATGCCACCGGCGCTGGTGATATTTTCGCCGCGGCATTCTTCACCCGCCTGTTCTCGACGCGTGACCCGTGGGAAGCCGCACGCTTCGCCACCTTGATCGCATCCCATTCGGTGACGCGCGTGGGGCTGAGCGGCATCCCAACCCCGCAGGAAGTCGAAGCATCCAAGATGGAAGTGTTACAGTAGACCTCTTGCAAAAGTGCTCCCGCCGCAGTCCCCGACGCCTTGAGCAAAGATTTTGCCGACCTATGCAAGAGGTCCAGTAAAAAATGTAGCCACAGAGTCACTGAGACGCGGAGAAAAATCAATTAATAATCTCTGTGACTCCGTGGCAGAAAATCCAAAGTCGAAAATCTGAAATCGTAAATCACATGACTTACATCTACACCCTCGTCAACCAAAAAGGTGGTGTTGGCAAGACCACCACCGCCATCAACCTCGCCGCCTACCTTGCACAACTGGGACAACGCGTCCTCGTCGTGGATCTCGACCCGCAGGCGAATGCCACCTCCTCCCTCGGCGTGGATAAACGCGCCGTGCAAGGCAGCACCTACGATACCCTGTTGAATGGCGAAGCGCCTGCCGCTTCCATTCTTGTCAATGAGCGGCTGAATCTGTCTGTGTTACCGTCATCGCCAGCGCTGGCGGGTGCAGAGGTGGAACTGGTGGAGGAAGATGGGCGCGAGTTCCGTCTGCGCGACGCGCTCGAAACCCTGGATGGGAAATACGACTACATCCTGATCGATTGCCCTCCCTCGCTGGGACTCCTCACCGTCAACGGACTCATCGCCGCTCGCGACGGGGTGCTTGTTCCCGTTCAATGTGAATATCTCGCCCTCGAAGGACTCGGTCAACTGACCCAGACCATCCAGCGCGTCCAATCGTCACTCTTCCCGGGTTTGAAGGTGCGCGGCGTGATCCTGACCATGTTCGACCCTCGCACGAATCTCTCCACCGACGTGGTTCGGGAAGTCAACAACCACTTCCCCGGACAGGTATTCAAAAGTGTTGTACCGCGCAGCATCCGTCTCGCTGAAGCGCCCTCGTATGGACTTCCCATTTCCGCTTATGCGCCTTCCTCTGTGGGCGCACACGCTTACGAAGCACTCGCCAAAGAATTGCTCAAAGGCGATGAAGAAAAAGTAAAGTAACCACGACACTTGCACCTGCGCCAAGTGCAGGTGAGGTCACAACGGTACACGAAGGAAAACCAATAAGAACCTTTGTGTTCCTTCGTATGTTTAGGGCTCGTAAAATAATAATTTCCGTCATTGCGAGGAGGTGCTCTTTCCGACGAAGCAATCTCTCTCACGGAATATGGGATTGCTTCGCCACACCTGCCTGATTTGCTAAGTAAATCACGGGCGGTGCCAGGGAAGAACGGCTCGCAATGACGATACGGAGGGAAGTTATATTTTTTACGAATCCTTAGTGGTGAAACAAGGAGAATAGATGGCAAAACGCACCGGTCTCGGCAAGGGACTAGACGCCCTCATCCCCGCAGGGCAACAGACAGTCACGCCATCGGGTGATGGCAGCGGCATCGCACACGTCGCCGTGGACTTGATCCAGCGCAACCCGCGCCAGCCGCGCGAAAAATTTGACATTGAAGAACTGGAGAATCTTGCCGCCTCGATCCGCGAGCATGGCGTCATCCAGCCGCTCATCGTTTCGCCGGGCAAGAACGGTATCTACATCCTGATCGCGGGGGAAAGACGTTTACAAGCTTCACGCAAAGCCGGGTTGAAAACCGTCCCGGTGGTCATCCGTCACGCCACCGACCAGCAATTGCTCGAACTGGCGCTCATCGAAAATGTCCAGCGGGCGGATCTGAACGCGATTGAGGAAGCCGAAGCGTACCAGAACCTCGCCAGGGAATTCAAGATGTCGCATGAGACCATCGCACAGCGCGTCGGCAAGAGCCGTGTGGCGGTGACGAATACCATGCGCCTGCTGGATGCCTCTGCCGCCGTAAAACAGGCATTGGTGGATGGGCGTATTACCGAAGGTCATGCGCGCGCCATGTTGACCTTGTCCGCCAAGGCGCAGGAAATGCTGCTGAACCAGATCATCAACCTCGATCTGAGCGTCCGCTCGACGGAGGTGCTGGCGCGAAAATATTCAGGGCAGAAACCGGCCACGAAAAAGAGATCAGCCTCCAGCGCGGACGTGAACGATGTCGAAAAACGTCTGCGTGTCAGCCTGGGGACCAAGGTCGCTTTGAAGCACGGCAAAAAAGGCGGCACGGTCACCATCTATTATTATTCTGATGAAGAGTTGGATTCGCTTCTGGAAAAATTGACATAATTTCATCGTAGGGACACAGCGACGCTGTGTCCCTACGAAATGGAATGAATATGAAACTCCTTTACAACGCACACATCCATACCCAAAACCCGTCACAACCAACAGCCTCTGCCATGGTGATCGACCGGGAACGCATCCTGGCAGTTGGCGAGGCAGATGAATTATCAAATCGCTTTCCCCATGCACAGCGCCAGGACATGGGCAAACGCATCATCCTACCCGGACTGACCGATGCGCATCTGCACCTGAAATATTATTCGCTTGGTCTGCAAAAGATCGATTGCGAAACGGACACGAAAGAGGAATGCCTGCGTCGCGTGGCGGAGCGGGTACGACAATCGAAACTCGGCGAATGGATCCTCGGTCACGGCTGGAATCAGAATGTATGGAACGTGTGGCCCACCGCCAGCGAGCTGGATGCCATCGCGCCGAACAACCCTGTCTATCTCACTGCCAAGTCACTTCATGCCGCCTGGGCAAACACCCACGCCATGAAACTCGCCAACATCACGGCATCCACACCCGACCCGCAAAACGGACAACTCCAGCGCGACGCGAAAGGCAATCTCACCGGCGTCCTGCTCGAGACCGCCATGGAGTTGGTGGATAGCGCCATCCCCGAACCGACCAATGATGAGATCGCGGATGCCATCGAAAAAGCCCAATCCATTTTGTGGAAGATGGGGCTGACCGGTGTGCATGATTTCGACCGGCGCGATTCGTTCATGGCATTGCAGAGACTTCACCGACAGGGCAGGCTCAAATTGCGTGTGCTCAAGAACATGCCTGTTGAACTTCTCGACCAGGCGTTCGAACTTGGTTTGCAATCGGGCTTCGGCGATGACATGCTGCGCATCGGCAACATCAAAGCCTTTATGGATGGCGCTCTCGGTCCGCACACGGCTGCCATGTTCCAGCCCTACGTTGGCGAAGGTGAGAACCGCGGCATCCTCAACATGGACGGTGAGGAACTTTTCGAACACGGGCGCAAAGCTGCGCAGGTCGGGCTCGGCATGACCGTCCATGCCATCGGTGACCGCGCCAATCACGAAGTGCTCGATGCCTACGAACAACTCCGCCATTATGAAACCGAAAACCATCTGCCACATTTGCGCCATCGCATTGAGCATGTGCAGGTCGTTCATCCCGACGACGCGGCGCGTCTGGGCAAGCTGGACATCGTCGCTTCCATGCAGCCCATCCACGCCACCTCCGATATGCTGATGGCAGATGCCTTCTGGGGACCTGAGCGTTCGCGCCTCGCCTACGCCATGAAGACGCAACTGGATCTCGGCGCACACCTCGCCCTCGGGTCGGATGCGCCGGTCGAATCGCCGAATCCGTTTTTGGGATTGCACGCTGCCGTCACACGCCGACGCTCCGACGGCTCTCCCTCCGCCGAGGGCTGGTACCCCGAACAAAAGCTGACCCTCGCCCAAGCCTGGGAGGGCTACACCACCGGTCCCGCCTACGCCGCCTATATGGAGGACCGTTTGGGGCGCCTCGCCCCGAACCACCTCGCCGACCTGATCGTGCTGGATGCTGCGCAAGATCCGTTCGATTGTGATGCAAATGATTTGCTTGCGCTCCAATCATCGGCTACAATGGTGAATGGAGAATGGGTCTGGCAGTCATCATAAGGATGCAACATGGCGGAACAACAACATCTCTCACCTGAAATGCTCGTTCCAAGAATGGGGGAATATTTGGTTCAAAAGGGGCTCGTCTCCACAGAGAACCTGCAAAAAGCGCTTGATCACCAACAGGAGGAAATGGCAAAAGGGACTTCCATTCTGCTGGGGCAGGCATTGATCGATCTCAAGCTGCTCGAGCGTTCACAACTCGACCAGGCAGTCACGGAGCAGATCCTGCAATTGCGGTCTGCACTCCAAGCTGCCAACCGTACGCTCGAAAGACGTGTGGAGGAACGGACGGCCGAACTTCAGAAAGCGCTTGAAAGAGTTTCAGAACTCAGCCAGTTGAAGGCGAATTTCATCTCCAACATCTCTCACGAACTGCGCACCCCTCTCACACACATAAAAGGCTACGTCGAACTTCTCATCACTGAATCGCTGGGGAGCATCACCGAGGAGCAACGACACGCCCTGCAGATCAGCCAGCAATCCACAGGTAAACTGGAAAATTTGATTGAGGATCTCATCATGGTCTCGCTGGCATCACGCGGCGAGTTGAGCATCAAGCAGGAAAATGTGGATATCCGGCGTCTGGCAAACCTGGCGGTCAAATCTCTGGGCGGCAAGGCGACCGAACGCAGTGTAAACCTGCACGCCGTCATCGATGAGGATGTGCCTCTCATCCAGGCCGATTCGCAGAAGATCGCCTGGGTGTTGGGTCAACTCATCGATAACGCCATCAAATTCACACCTTCGAATGGAAGCGTGGTGGTCAGCGTCAGGCGGGAAGGTGAGAATCTGGTCATCATCTCTGTCACCGATACGGGTATCGGCATTCCATCCAACCAGATCGAGGATATCTTTGAGCCGTTCCATCAATTGGATGGTTCGACCACGCGCCGTTACGGCGGTACCGGGCTGGGACTTTCGCTCGTACGCCAGATCGTGGAAGCGCATGGCTCCATGCTCGAGGTCCAATCCGTCGAGGGCAGAGGCTCCACCTTCAAATTCCCGCTCCTGGCGATACCCGAATCAAAATAACATGATGGATATTCAGAGCCTCACCTACCTACAGGAATTGATGCAAGTCACCGCCTATGCCGGGAGCTCGCGTGACGCCATCGAGAAATTTCTCGTCAAGGTTAGGGAGGGGCTTGTCTTTGATAATGTGGCAGTCTACATTCAGGATGCTGTGACCCAATCGCTCGAAGTGGTGTATGCACGCGCCGTGGGGCGCGCCAAATATGCCGAAGCCGATGCGAACTGGGGAGAGTCGTTTGCCGGGCAGGTGATCGCCAAGGGCAGGCTTTTATTACAGGACCCAAAACCCGATGCCCCGCCGGATGACCGCCTGCACCAGTCCTACCTGCTTGGGCTGCCACTGCAGGCAGATGGGGTGGTCAAAGGTGCGTTGATCTTTGTCCGTTTCGGCGGACCGGTCTATGAGGAAAACCACATCAAAATGGCATCGATCGCGGCAAACCTGCTTTCGATGGTGTTCGAACGGGTTACCTGGAAGGAAACTCATGCAGAGCTGCGCGATCTTAAACGCCAGATGCAATTGCAGGAGGATTTCGTCAGCACCATCTCGCATGAACTGCGCACACCCCTGGGGTTCATTAAAGGCTACAGCACCAGCCTTCTGCGTGAGGATACCAGTTGGGATAAAGAGACGCAGCGCGAGTTCCTGACCATCATCGACGAGGAGGCAGACCGGCTTGCCCATTTGATCGAGAATGTGCTCGAGTCGGCGCGCCTGCAAAGCAAGACACTGCCGCTTCGCTTCCAACCCCTGAGGATGGATGCCGTTATCAGAGACGTTGTCCAACGCATACGCTCCCGTTACAAGGAGCTCGATGTCAATATGGATATTCAAAGCGCCCCGCCCATTCATGGGGATGGTGTGCGGCTGGCGCAGGTCTTTGAGAACCTGTTCACCAATGCCATAAAATACGCACCGAACGCGCCAATTTTTGTCATCCTCAAACAGGTGGGGAGAAATCTGATCATCTCCTTCATGGACCAGGGTCCCGGCATCCCAGCCGAATCACTGCCGCTCATCTTCGAGCGTTTCTACCGCGTGCGCAGCAACGAGAAGACCGTCACAGGAACCGGGCTGGGACTTTACATCTGCAAGCAAATAATTGCGGCACATCGTGGTAAGATTTGGGCAGAATCGAATCCCGGCCAGGGAACCACGTTTTTCATAGAACTGCCCATCACATCATCAGTCTAATTTGGAGGAGGCCACCTATGGCAAAACGCATTCTTATTGTGGATGATGAACCCCGTTATTTGCGATTGCTCGAAGCGAATCTGAGAACGGAAGGCTATGAAGTCGTCACTGCGCAAGACGGCGCCCAAGCCGTGGATGTCTTCTCAAACCAGCCCATTGACCTGGTGCTCATGGACGTGATGATGCCCAAGCTCGATGGTTTCGGTGCCACTCAACGCATCCGCGAATTCTCCAATATTCCCATCATCATCCTCACCGCCAAAGGCGATGAACAGGATCGTGTGCGCGGTCTCGACCTGGGCGCGGACGATTACCTCGTCAAGCCATTCTCTGCCACCGAGTTGCTGGCGCGCGTGCGGGCTGTGCTCCGCCGAGCCCAACCCCCCAGCGAAGCCGGACAATCGCGTTTCTTTACGCATGACAATTTGAAGATCGATTTCGCCCGCGCCGAAGTATGGCGCAGCGAAACGCCTGTTTCCCTGTCTGCCACTGAGTATCGCTTACTACTACAGTTCGCACATCATGTTGGAAAGATCATGACCTCCGAGGACCTTCTGACCAGTGTATGGGGACCCGAATATCGCACCGACAAGGAGATCCTTTGGGTGAGTATTGCCCGCTTGCGCCAGAAATTGGAGGATGACGCGCATACTCCCAAACATATCGTCACACGTTCGGGATTGGGATACTTGATGCCACCCATCGAGGAATGATCGATCCGGGAGGCTCCCGTGATTGATAAGACAATTTTGATCCTGGACGAGAACGCTGCCAGTCGTACCTTTCTTGCAAACACGCTGCGTGAAAAACAGTTCAAGGTGCTGGAAGCTCCCTCGGGCAAGGAGGCGTTGATTGTTGCCTGGCGCGATATACCCGACCTGATCCTGTTCGACCCCGTCCTATCTGATATCAAGGACGAAGAATTCATCTCCAAAATTCGCAACAACGTGCGCACCAACAAAACTCCGTTGATCGCGATCTCCAGTGACCCCGGACCCGCACGCAAGGAAGTGTGTGTGAACGCCGGGGTCAATGACTATATTGTTAAGTCATCCCAGGCGATGCCGGCGCTGGAGGAAGCACTTTCTCACCTATTCGGCGCCGAAAAAACCATCGAAGCTACCCTCGAAATTGAAGCAAAAAAAGGACTATTGATCGTCTTCCTGAGTGCCAAGGGCGGCACAGGCACATCGTCCCTATGCGCCAACCTGGCAATGAACATTCAGTTGCTCCAGCCGGATTCACGCGTCGCTGTGGCAGACCTGGTCCTGCCCATCGGCTCGATCGGGCAGATCGTGGGCTATCAAGGCGATCTCAATCTTATAACGGTGGCAGACCTCCCGTCGGGAGAAACGAGCGTTGAATACTTCCGTAAGAATCTGCCGGAGCCCGAGTTGTGGAAATTCCAATTACTGGCAGGCTCTCCCGATCCGCAGCATGGGAATATTCTCAAGGGTGACCGTATCGACGAAATAGTGGATTCTCTCCGCAGTTCCTTCGATTTCATCATCCTGGATATTGGACGGTCTCTCTCGCGCATCAGCCTGCCTCTGATCAAAGAAGCGGATCTCATCACCCTGATCGTTTCCACCGACCAAAGCACCGTCAAATTGACGAAGACAGTTTGGGATTATTTACAGACACAGGGCATCGATCCCAAGAAAATCTACGCCATTTTGAACCGCGCAGTGGGGCTGGAGGGAATAACAAAATCTGAAGCAGAAACGATCATCGGTCTGGAGATCAAAAAAGCCATGCCTTATTTGGGGAGCAATTTTTCACTGGCAAACAACCTGAACCAGCCCATTACCTTGAAATATCCCACCGATACGGCTTCCATCGTCCTTAAGGAAACAGCCGATGACATGGTAAAGACCGCGCGGCGCCTGCGCGCCAGGTAAATTACCTTAAGGAAGTGAAAGGCACATCGCCGGGTATTTCGGATACACTTCGAAGAATTACAGCTTGAACAAAGCTGTTCCCAGAGACCCTCTGACATTCTTTTCCTCGTGTTCCCAGAGTGGCAAGGAGGAGGATATAGCCCCTGGAACACGCCACGATCATGAGAGGCACTATGACCATTGAATATGATGATAAAGGCAAGATCTTTACGGATGTCGTTTCGAAGATAGCTGTGTATGCCACCGTGCAGACCACCACGCACCTGCTGCGCGGGTATATCCACATCCGCCGCGACCAGCGCATCAAAGATGAGCTTGATGGAAATGAAACGTTCCTGGCGCTGACCGACGTCACAGTCTTGAATAAGGATGGGCATGCGCTCTTCCAGGCGCCCTTCATGGCGGTACATCGCGTCCATATCATTTGGGTCCTTCCGGAACAAAACAAAAGTGAACAAGGGAATTCTTAATGGCAACTCCGCTTTCTTCCAATTTTACAAAGCTTACTTCTACAGACCTGCTTAAATTCAAGCGATATCTCGTCGAGAATGTCAGCCGTTCTCTCGAAGGTGAGGCGCTGCAACTCGGTGATCGCGCCGAGATCATCAAGCAGCGTTTGAATGATGTCTATGTTCAAACCAAGGTCACATTGCCTGAGGATATTCGCAAGCAGATCTACAATGAGATCCTCGATGAGATGACCGGTTTCGGTCCCATCCAGCCATTGCTGGATGACCCTGATGTCAGCGAAGTGATGGTGAACGGACCCAAAAAAGTATTTGTTGAGAGGAGTGGCAAGGTCACGAAAAGCGGGATTACTTTCGACGATGACGACCATGTCAGCCGGATCATCGACCGCATCATCCTGCCCCTGGGCCGCCGCGTGGATGCAGACAGTCCCACCGTCGACGCGCGTTTGCCAGATGGCTCCCGCGTCAATGCAGTCATCCGGCCTGTTTCCATTGATGGACCGTGCATCACCATCCGTAAATTCAAGAAGGACAAACTGTCCATCGAACAACTGATCAAGTACGAGTCGATCAACGCGAACATGGCGGAATTTGTCCGCGCCTGTGTGGTTTCTCATTTGAACATTGTCATCTCCGGCGGAACAGGTTCCGGCAAGACAACGCTCCTGAACGTGCTCTCCAGCTTTATTCCAGAGAATGAGCGCATCATCACGATCGAGGACGCGGCGGAATTACAGCTCCAACAGGATCACGTCCTGCGCCTGGAAACAAAAGTCTCCAACACGGATGGCAGAGGCGCCGTCACGATCCGCGACCTAGTGAAGAATTCCCTGCGTATGCGTCCAGACCGCATCGTGGTCGGTGAATGCCGCGGCGGCGAAGCCCTCGACATGTTGCAAGCCATGAATACCGGTCACGATGGTTCACTCACCACCCTGCACGCCAACACTCCGCGTGATGCCCTCTCTCGTATCGAAACAATGGTCATGATGGCGGGCATGGACCTGCCTCTTAAAGTAGTGCGCCAGCAGATCTCCTCCGCCGTTGACCTTATCATCCAGCAGACACGCCTCAAGGATGGTTCCCGCAAAGTGACCGCCATTACCGAAGTCGCCGGTATGGAAGGCGATACCGTGGTGTTGACCGATATTTTCAAATTCGAACAAACAAGCATCGGACCGGAAGGCAAGATCAACGGAGAACTCCGGGCAACCGGCATCCGCCCGATCTTCACGCCTCGTCTCGAAGCCGGTGGTTTCAAATTGAGCGGCGAGATCTATATGCCGCCGCCCTCGGCGGCAAAGTCGCAACGACGCTAAACGGCGCATAGTCTCTGCTATAATCGGGATAACGTCTTTTTAGTAGCGTTTTCGAGGAGCTATGGATACCAAGTCCCAGATCACCATTCGCACCAAGAAACTTGGCTTGCTGATACGCGATGCGCGCCTTGCCGCACGCAGAAACGTACAGGAATGCGCCCAAGCGGTTGGACTCAAAACAGGTATCTTCCGCGCCTACGAGGAGGGACGTAGAGCGCCATCCCTACCGGAGTTGGAAGCGCTGGTTTATTTCCTCGATCTTCCACTCGATCATTTCTGGGGTAGTCAGGCAAAATCTGAAGCCGCCTTGCGCCATGAGAAACTCGACCTGTCCAGATTACTCACCGTGCGACAACGCAAGATCGGCGCGCTCCTGAGGCAGGAACGTATGAACGCATCCATTTCGATCCGCAATCTGGCACATGGAACGGGAATTGCATCTTCGCGTATTAAAGCCTATGAATTAGGGGAACGCCCCATTCCACTCCCCGAACTGGAAATACTGGTTAAAACACTGGGCGGCAGGGTTGAAACCTTCTTCGATAAGACCGGACCCGTGGGTCAATGGATGCTCAGCGAGGAAGCCATTCAACAATTTCTTGAACTACCAGCCGAACTGCGTGAGTTCGTGGCGCTGCCGGTCAACCGTCCGTATATCGAGCTTGCCATGAAGTTGAGCAGTTTGTCGAGGGATAAACTGCGCTCGGTGGCGGAAGATATTTTGGATATCACCTTCTAGATCTGTGAATAACGTGCAACCCATTTCGCTCGCCGACAAAGCCAAACAGGAATATGAAAAGGGGAATTTTGCCAGCGCGGCACAGATGTTCTCGCAAGCTGCGCAAGCCTATGCTGCATCCAAAGATGAATTGAACGCGGCAGAGATGAAAAACAACCAAAGTGTGGCTTTACTGCAGGCCGGGAGAGCCAAGGATGCCCTGCAAGCCACCGATGGGACCGAAGCGATCTTCCAGCAGGCAGGCGACCTGAAACGACAGGGTGTCGCCGTTGCCAAACGTGCCGCCGCGCTCGAAGGACTTAAGAAATCAAAGGAAGCGCTGGCAGAGTATGACCGCGCCGCCTCCATTTTGGAACAAGCCGGTGAAGGCGATATGCATTCGATGGTGCGCAAAGCCGCCGCCAATCTGAATCTCAAAATGGGTCGCGTCACTGACTCACAAATGGATGTGCTCGACTCCCTGCGACTGGCAGAAAAACCCACGCTGACCCAGCGTATCATGAAGTTCCTGCTGCGCATTGGAATTATTCGATAATATCGGGTGACAGTCACTTCGAATGGAAGTATCGAAGTGGTGAACGAAAGAAAAGCGACTGTCACCTTTTATAAGGTGAATATTGGTCAATACGTTGGTCCGCCCGGCAGATATTAACGATCATCAGCAACTGTCGAACCTGATCTTTTTTGAGACACGTCTCCACCGTCACCTGGATTGGCGCACGCCTTTGGAATGGTTGGGCGCGCCGTTTTATTGGGCGCTGGAGGAAGGCAATCAGATCACAGCCGCACTGGCATGTCCCCCTGAAGCAGCGGGGATCGCCTGGGTGCGGTTGTTCGTTTATGCGGGCAGATGGTCCGCCGAGGATGCATGGAATATCCTTTGGGAGACAGCGCGTCAGGAGATCGCCCGTGCGGGAGGGGCTATGGTGGCAGCGATCGCCATACAACCGTGGTTCCAGAACGTACTCGCTGCCAGCAAATTCGAAAACCGTCAGAACATTGTCATGCTCGAATGGCAGTATCAGCCTTGGGCGTCGCGCGAAGCGGAGGGTATCCGCATCCGAAAGATGGAAGAGGCTGATCTTCCCGAAGTCGAAAGAACAGACGCGTCATCCTTTCCCCCGTTATGGCAAAATCCAATCGAGACTCTTCGCAGAGGCTTTGCGCAGGCGTTGTTCGCCACGGTGGCAGAGAATGAGAACGGCATCGTTGGATATCAAATTACCACGGGCGGACGATCACGGGCGCATCTGGCGCGGCTGGCAGTGCATCCATCCGTGCAGGGACGCGGCGTGGGCAGGGCGCTGGTCGGCGACCTGTTCATGCGTTTATATCAATATGGCATTCCCAGGCTTTCGGTCAACACACAGAGCGATAATCAGACATCACTCAGTTTGTACAAGAGGATGGGATTTCTCCTCACGGGTGAGCAATATCCCGTGTATACTTTCGACGTGCCGGCTTATTCATAACAACCAAGGAGGATGAGATGACCGCCAGGGAAGATGCAACCATTATCAATTCACTTGTGCGGCAGGCATTGGTCTCTGCACAGGAAGTGATGGGCGATAACGGACTGAACACCGTCCTGCGCACATGCGGACTCGAACGTTTCGTTGGAAATTTTCCACCGAACAATCTCGAGCCTTCCATTCAAGCTTCACAATATGCGAAGTTCAACGAAGCCATCGAGGCATTTTACGGGCGCGGCGGCAAGGGCATCCTGCGCCGTATTGGCAAGGCATCGTTTCAGTATGGTGTGCGCGAACAGTCTGCCTTGTTGGGTGTGGCCGGCATGGCACTCAAATTATTGCCTGAAAAACAGCGCATCAAATTCATCCTCAATGGCATGGCTGACGCCTTGAAGAAAAGCAACCCCGAAGTGAACGCCTGGGTCGATGAAAGCGATGGCAAACTTGCCTATGTCGAAGCCACCTGCGCCATCTGCCACAGCCGTCACAGCACGGACCCCATTTGCCATCTCTATGTCGGTTCGGTGGCGGAGGCAGTGCAGTGGGCGACTGGCAAGGAATATGTTGTCACCGAAACACATTGCCTTGCCAGGGGCGATGAGTACTGTAGATTTGAAGTGGGAGAAGCCCGCTCGTGAGTGAAGCAAAATTTTCCAATCGCATCCTGCGCCGCTTCGTGGAAACGGTGGCGCTCGAGCTGGGCATGGACCAATTCATCGCCATGCTCGCCCTCGCAAAACTACCGGCAGAATGGTCCAAGCCCGGGACGTTTGCGAAGACCGACCCTGTTGAATCCGCGAAAACATACGCAGCACTTCAAACCGCCATGCGCACCTACTACGGACGCGGCGCGCGCGGCGTGCTCTTGCGCGTGGGGCAGCGCCTGTGGAATCATCTTTTGGAGGATGCCGCTCTCGGAGGCAAAGCGCAAGCCGCGGTCATCAAGCGACTTCCGCTCTCGACGCGACCGAAATCTGCGCTGGAATTACTGGCGCGTTTTATCGGCAATCAACCGAGCGATATCACGGTTCACACCCTGGACCTTGACCTGCTGT
>Ga0210377_10002179_pt1 | contig 17376 bp, 21 predicted proteins | sample PLM4_65_b1redo_FD_155480 | JGI IMG/M metagenome (GOLD analysis project Ga0210377, IMG submission 155480) | Groundwater sediment microbial communities from an aquifer in East River, Colorado, USA - PLM4_65_b1 redo | ecosystem: Environmental > Terrestrial > Soil > Riparian zone | place: USA: East... | reverse complement strand
CAGTCCGTCCTGAGCGCTCCCGACAGGGTCATCTACCAGTCCATCAGCGAGCTGGCCGAGAACGCGGGAACCAGCGAGCCCACGGTGCTCCGCTTCTGTCGCGCCCTGGGCTTCCGGGGATACCACGACCTGAAGATCCACCTGGCGCAGGACCTCGTCCTCGAAGTGAAGCAGATCCACGAAGACGTCAGCGCCGGGGACGATGCCGCCTCGCTCGCCCGGAAGGTCTTCACCGCGAATGCCATCGCGCTGAACAACACCCTCGACATCCTGGATCCTGCCATGGTGGACAAGGCCATCGGCGCCCTGGCCACGGCCAAGCGGATCGAGTTCTTCGGTCTGGGCGGCTCCGGGGCGGTGGCCATGGATGCCTACCACAAGTTCTTCAGGCTCGGGATCCCCTGCTCGTGGCACAACGATTCCCACATGCAGGCCATGTCGGCGGCCCTGATGACTCTCAGACACGTGCTCGTGGTGATCTCCCACTCGGGCTCCACCAAGGACATCGTCGAGGCCTTGGAGATCGCCAAGGCAAACGGCGCCACCACCATCGCCATCATCAGTCACCGGAAGTCGCCCGTCGCCTCGCTGGCGGACATCCCGTTGTGCGTTCACGCGAAAGAAACCGGGTTCAAGCCGGAGCCCATGTCCTCCCGGATCGCTCATCTGTGCGTGATCGACGTGCTGGCCGTGGGGTTGGCCCTCAAGCGGAGCAAGGACTTCGTGGCCAGCGTTCAGAAGACCAGAAGGGCACTGGTGGACAAGCGTTACTGAGTCATCTGCGGAGGTCGGACATGCCCGAGAGTCGGTTTGAGCGCTACCTCGTCACGGCCAATCGGGCGATCATCTTCATCATGATGGCCGTGATGGCGACACTGGTCTTCGTCAACGTCGTCACCCGGTACGTGTTCAACTTTTCGATCATCTGGGCGGAAGAGGTCTCCCAGTACCTGATGATCTGGATCGCCTACTTGGGGGCAGGCCTCGCCTTGCGCGAGGGCCGCCACGTGGCCGTCGAGATGCTGCAGGATCGCCTTCCCACCGCGCTGGGCCGCAGGGTGCGGATGGCGGTCGGGGGTCTCGTGCTGGCGTTCCTGGGCGCGGTGACGGTCCTCGGCTTCCAGTTCGTCGTCTTCGTCTGGAACCAGGAGACCCCCGTCCTGAACATCTCCCTCGGCATCCCGTCCCTGGCGATCCCCATCGGCGCTTTGCTGTTCGCCTTGCACCTCCTGCTCATGTTCCGCAACTACGTGGGGAGACAGTATGCGCGTGGGTACATCTTGGAAGACCTCTCGGGCGAGGAGGCCTAGGCCATGGGGATCACGCTCGTTGTCACCTTCCTCATCGGCATGGGCATCGGCTTCCCCATCGCCATCAGCATGGGCGGCTCGGGATTCCTGGCGCTCCTGGTGGACGGCAAGCTGTCGCTCTTGACCGTGCCCCAACGGTTCTTCAACGGGATCAACTCATTCCCCTTGATGGCGGTCCCGTTCTTCATCCTGGCGGCCGACCTCATGAGCGCGAGCGGCATCACCATCTCGCTGCTCCGCCTCACCAACAACATGGTCGGGCACATCCGTGGCGGCCTGGGCCACGTGAACGTGCTCACCCTCATGCTGTTCGCCGGCATCAGCGGCTCCGCCCTGGCCGACGCCGCCGGCCCCGGCGCCCTGATCATGCGGATGATGAAGCGGGCAGGCTATGACGAGTATTATTCCGCTGCACTGACCGCCTCCACGGCCATCATGGGCCCCATCATCCCGCCCAGCATCATTATGGTCGTCTACGCCATCACCGACAACAAGGTGACCATCGCGGCCCTGTTCCTGGCTGGCGTGCTTCCGGGCGCCCTCATGGGTCTCTCGCTAGCCGCCCTCAACCACATCATCGCCATCCGCCGCAACTACCTGTTCCGTTCGCCCCTGGTCACCTGGAAGGAACGACTGTCCAGCATGTGGCGGGCGGTCCCGGCGTTGCTCATGCCGGTGATCATCATCGGCGGGATCCTGGGCGGCATCTTCACCGCCACCGAGGCCTCGGCGGTGGCCGTCTTCTACGCCCTGTTCGTCGGGTTCTTCGTCACCAGGAAATTGACCTTGCGGAATCTCCCCAAGGTCGTGGTGCAGAGCGCCCTGGTCACCTCGGCCGCGCTCCTCATCGTCTCCATGGCATCCCTCTTCGCCAACATCCTCACCGTGGTCCAGGTCCCGCAGACCGTCGCCGCCTACATCACCAGCATCAGCCGGAATCCCACGGTCGTGATGACGATCGTGGCGATCTTCGTCCTTATCTGCGGCATGTTCATCGACACGCTGCCCGCGGTCATCATCTTGGTGCCGGTCCTGGCACCGCTGGCGGATCAGGTCGGCATCAATCCATTGCATTTCGCCATGGCCTTCGTCTTGAACCTCACCATCGGAATGGTCACGCCCCCGGTGGGGGCGGTTCTCTTCATCCTCACGGCCGTGGGCCAGCTCAACTTCGAGAAGCTCTCCCGGGCCATCCTGCCCATGGTGTTCGTGCTCCTGGTGGTGCTCGCACTGGTTGTGTACATCCCGGCGATCAGCCTGACCCTGCCCATGTGGTTCGGGTTCGCTCGTTAACCCTAAAGGGAGAAGGAGGAAGTGCCATGAAGTGGAGAAGCGGATATCTCGTCGCCCTGGCCGTCGTGTTGCTCGCCCTCCCGGCGGCCGCCCTGGCCCAGCAAAAGGTCCTCAAGTATGCCCATTTTCAGCCTGCCAGGCCCGACCAGCCGAAACATGCCGCCGCGCTCGCCTTCAAGGAGCACGTCGAAAAGGCGACCAACGGCTCCATCAAGGTCGAGATCTACCCGGCCGGCCAGTTCGGAAACGACGCCGACACCATGGCGGGGCTCCGGCTCGGCACGCTGGAGATGGCCGTGGCCCACGACGGCGCCATCGCCGTGATCTACAAGCCCATCGGGGTGCTCGGCATCCCGTTCCTTTACGACAACCACGAACACGCGTGGCGGGTGTACGACAGCCCGTGGCTGAAGGAGTTCTCCGACGACATGATCAAGAAGACCGGGGTCCGGCTGCTGTCTTTCGCCGACAACGGCGTGCGCCACTTCACCAACAGCAAGCGGCCCATCCACACCCCTGACGACATGAAGGGGCTCAAGATGCGCGTCATGCCCAGCCCCGTGTTCCAGACCCTCGTCAGCTCTCTCGGCGCGAGCCCCTCGGCGATCCCGTGGGCGGAGCTGCCGACGGCGCTCCAGCAGAAGGTCGTGGACGGGCAGGAAAATGGCGTGACCAACATCCTGGCCGCCAGCCTGTACCAGTACCAGAAGTACATCACCCTGGACGGCCACGTCTGGAGCGTCCATGGCTACACGATCAACGAGAAGTTCTATCAGGGCCTCTCGGCCATCGAGCGGAAGGCAGTGGAAGAAGGCACGCAGAAGGCCACGGCCATCCACCGCAAGATGACCAGCGATCAGGACAAGAACGCCAAGGAGATCCTCGGGAAGCTCGGCATGGAAGTCACGGAGGTCACGCCAGCCGAGCTGGCGCAATTCCGCAAGCTGGCGCAGCCCCCGGTCAAGGCCTGGGCGGAGAAGGAGATCGGCAAAGAGTACGTGGACAGCCTCTTCAAGGCCATCGAGGCGACGCGGAGGTGACCGGCCAAGACCGCCGGGCTGGCCGCTGACCCCACGGATGCGGTAGCCGCCGGCAGGGCCTCCCCCGGTCCGATGTCCCGTGGCAGTCCCGGGCCGGGGGAGTCCCTCTCTTCACCCCGCACAGTGGGAGATCCAAGGGCTCTTCGAGCCGATTGAAGAGATTCGCGTCACCGGGGGACTCGTCGGCTCGTCCACCTGGCTCCGGATCGCGGCGGACGTGTTCGGCGCCCGGATCCACGTCCCGGAAACGCCCGAGGGCTCCGCCCTGGGCGCGGCCGTGATGGCATGGGTGGCCCTCGGCTTGTCCGCCGATCTCAAGGCGGCCAGGCAATTGACCCGGCCGGGCGTCCTGATCGAGCCCGACCCGCACACGCACGGGCTCTACCGGCAGCAGGTGGAGAAGGCCGACCGGATCCTCCAGGCCGTCAAGGTTGCCCGCGAGTGACCACGCCCATCCAGGCGGGAAAGGTGGCGGGCTACGTCACGGATGTATTCGAGGCCGAGCCTCCGCTGGGCAATCCACTCCTGACACTCTCCAATGTCGTGGCCACGCCACACATTGGCCCTTACACCGGGGAATCGGTGCGGCTCATGGGGGATCGGTGCGCCGACGCCGTCCTCAAGATCCTCCAGGGAGGGCGTCCGGCGTTCGTGATTAATGCCGAAGTGTATCAGCCGAGAGGTGCGAACCCCCGCGTGAAAGCTTGACCTGCGACCCGCGCCTGGGCGCCGGTCGTGAGCTTCGTTGCATGTCTCTCGACTCTCTCCGCCCGACCACGATGGGTGCGGCATGTCTCTTCTCCGGTCCTGCCGCAAGATCGCGAGGAACGGCTTGGAAGGAGGAGCAATGGATCTGGGACTGCACGTCATCAACTTCTCTTGGCCCGGCGCGCCAGCGAGCATCGCGCCCACACTCGGCGCCATTGCCAAAGCCGCCGAAGATGCAGGCATCGCTGACCTGTCCGTCATGGACCATTACTTCCAAATGGATATGGAGGCGATGGGCCTGAGACCAGACCAGGAGATGCTGGAGGGGTACACCACGCTGGGCTTTCTGGCGGCGGTGACGTCCAACATACGACTTGGGCTGCTGGTGACGGGCGTGACCTACCGCCACCCCGGCCTGCTGGCGAAGATCGTGACCACCCTCGACGTCCTGTCCGGCGGCCGCGCCCAGCTTGGCATCGGAGCCGCGTGGTACGAGCGCGAGCATGCGGGGCTCGGGGTACCCTTCCCCCCGCTCAAGGAACGCTTCGAGCGGCTCGAGGAGGCCCTGCAGATCTGCCTGCAGATGTGGAGCGACGACAACGGCCCCTTCGAGGGCAAACACTACAGGCTCGCTGAGACGCTCAACGTTCCCCAGACCATCCAGCGCCCGCACCCGCCGATCCTCATCGGGGGCATGGGCGAGCGCAGAACCCTCCGGCTGGTGGCCCGGTACGCCGACGCTTGCAACCTGTTCTCCATGGCCGGGGTGGATGGCATTCGCCACAAGCTCGAGGTACTCAGACGCCATTGCGAGGCCGAGGGGCGCGACTATTCCGCCATTCAGAAAACCCTGCTCTGGGTCGGGCCGCCCGTGCGGACGGACGGCACCGAGCACTTCCTCACTGAATTGCGGCAATATGCCGCACTCGGCATTGACGCCGTTATCCTCATGCCGGGGGCCGACGACCCGGTCGCCGAGGTTCGCGGCCTTGCACCTGTGGTCAAAGGGCTTCACGCGTTGGGGTGAGCGCGTGGCCCCGGGTCCGTCAACGTGCCCCTGGGGCGATATGCCGTGGATCCCCGAGAACAATCACTGCAACCAGTCCCGGTCCTTCTGACGCAGACTTGATTCACCCCTTTTCTGCCGCGGCCCGTATACCCGAGTGATGAACGCGACTCGGGCCAAACAGATCCACGCGCCCCCCTCCGGTTGCCGGGCGGTCGGAAGGCGGTCTATACTCCGGCCTGCTTCAGCCCACCGCGAGGCCGCCCGTGCCCCAGAGCCAAGAGAGCGATGAGGCGTTGTTCCGGCAGGTCCAGGCCGGCGGGCGGGACGCCTTTCCCCTCCTGGTGGAGCGGTACCAGCGACGCGCCTTCGCCGTGGCGCTGCGCATGCTGGGCAGGCGTCAGGACGCGGAGGACGTCGTCCAACAGGCTTTCCTCCGGCTCTACGAGGCTCGGGCCCAGTATGATTCGAAGTGGCGCCTGTCCACCTGGTTCTACCGGATACTGACCAACGCCTGCGTGGACGAGCTGCGCCGCCGCCGTCCCGTGCTCGAGCTGACGGAGAAGGATGAGCCATTGGCCGAGCGGCCTGATGACACCCTGGAGCGGGCGGAGCGGGATCGGTTCTTGCGGGTAGCTTTGGCCGCAGTCCCAAGCGAGGCGCGGATCGTTCTCACCCTCTATTACGGAGATGGCCGAAGTTACCAGGAGATCGGGGCGATTCGAGGGATCTCCGTGAACACGGTCAAGACACACCTGCGGCGCGGCCGATTGGCCCTGCGGAGGGCCTTGAAGGCGCGAGTGGTGGGCGCGTCATGAAGGAACAACAGAACCGACGGGCGAGCGAGAAGCGGGTGGCAAAGCTGGGTGCCCTGAGCGAGGCCTGGCTGAGGGAAGCCTTTGCCCCACCGCCCGCCCCGCCCCACCTGGCGAGGAGAATCATGGAGCAGCTCGATCTTCGACTCGAGGCGGAAAAACCGGCCCTTTCCCTGGAGCGTCTGGAGTTGGCAGCCTCTCCCGCTGGCATCACCCGGGTCTTCCTGCGGCGCGGGGGGAGCGCATCGCCCCCCACCAGAGAGGCAGGGCGAATCGGCAAGCTCCTTGACCAGGGACGGAAGGAACTGGCGGAATATCTCGCCGGCAAGCGGACCTTCTTCAGCGTTCCGGTGGACCTGTCACAAGTCCCCGCCTTCGAGCGCGCAGCGCTGGAGGTCGCGGCACGGATTCCCTACGGCGAGGTCCGCAGCTACAAGTGGATCGCCGAACGGTTGGGGCAGCCGGATGCGGCGCGGGCCGTGGGCAATGCCATGGCATCCAACCCCGTCCCTCTGATTATCCCCTGCCACCGCGTCGTGAAAACGGATGGCGGTCTCGGGGGCTACTCGTTCGGCCTGGTCAAGAAAGAAAGCTTGCTGAATCTGGAGCAGGCCACGACGCCCTATGTCGGGTGCGCCTCCACCAGAGTCTTTTGCCGGCGCGGCTGCGCGCACGAGCGGCGCATCCATGCGGGGGGCCGAATTCACTTCGCTTCCAGCGCGGATGCCCGGACCAGCGACTATCGCCCGTGCAACGTCTGCCAGCCCGCCTGACGGCGCCAGGGTATCGCCGGGTTCCACAACTCACGTCGCCGCCTCTGAGGGAAGACCGGCGGGGTGCAGTTCCAGCCACCTCCTTGCGATACGGCAACTCAGCGGTCTCCCAGGGGCAGGCGGGGCACGGTCTCATGGCGTACGCTGGCTTGCCCCCATGGCATCTCCCCGCGTGAGCGGTCCCAGGATGCTCCGAAGTGCCGCCTCCTGCTCCGGGGTGACGCCGACAAGCACCAGGCCGCTCTGGTAGCGGAGACGCCGCTCGCCCTCCAGAGTCTGCTCGCCACCAATGAGGGTGCTCCACACCACCTCGGCTGAGATGGGTGGTATTCCGAGGAAAGGCGGGAGTTCGAGCACGCAGTGCAAGCTCGGGTGGAGAATGGTAAGGTGTTCGATGCGAACTCCGAGCGTGCTGAGGTCGAGGAGGCGGACCTCCAGGTCGGGTCGGACTCGAGCGGTGAGGCGTCCGTGAATTGTGACGCGAGGTACTCGGCGTTGCTCCTGAATTTTGGCCGTGGCTTGGCCCCCCTCGCAATGCCCCCTCGACCCGGGCACCTCCGATGCGCTGCCCACCCGGCTCTGCCGGCAGGAGTGCAGCAGCTTGCGAATGCTCTGAGAGATCAGGTGGGTGTGAGAATCAGGGGCCAGTCGGAGCCCCGAAATATGCAACCGGACGGGAAAGATAACCAAGGCCTGGCACGGCCCGTTGAACGCGGTAGAAGGTAGGCGAGCCCATAGGGCGGGATGGCTCGAATGAGAGGTTATGCAAAACCTATTGGCTTGTCAAGAGATGCACCGACAAGGGCTCCTCTGCCGAACCATTGGGCAGGGTTCAATCTGCGCCCAGACTGGATTGGTTTGTGCGTCAACGAAAAAGCCTGCCCCTGCTCGGAGACAGAGCACGCCGATCGACACCACGGCACCGAACCCGCCGTCCCAGATGGAAAGCCCCCTGACCTGAAGGTCAGGGGGCAGAAAGAATCATAGCCGGTTAGGAAGTCCCCGCAAGGGAGAGACCGGACCGGCAACGGCTCTGGGCTCTCGACTCCGATTTCACATCCCCGCGTACAGCGTCATCGTGTTCACCGGCTGGCCCAGCAGCTTCAGGTAGAAGAACAACTGGTACTTGTGGTTCGCCCAGTGCTCCGCCATTCCCAGGCAGGTCCGCCACAGCGGCATGGGCGGGCCCCAGGGGACAGCCACCATCTTGCCCCGGAAATCGGCCTCGCTCAAACGGCTTAGTGCCGCCTTGGCCTCGTCCCAGCCGCGGGAAAGCTCACGGCCCGCAACCTCGGGCGTCTTCGTATTCTTCAGATCCTCCTGGACGAATTTCTGAAAGGCTTCGCTCGGAGGAAAGGCATTGTTGACCGCCATCACCAATCCTCCCGGGCAGGTGGACAGGTGATGCAGGAGTTGGCCGAGGTTCATGTAATTCCCCTGCCCCGGCTTCCATTCCAGTTTGCCTGCGGGCACCAGGGAGATCAGCTTGACCGTCGGGCGGTAGAGTGATTCTGCGTATTCAATGAACTCCTTCGGGGTCATGGCGCATCCTCCTCCCTCTGAAATGCTGGCAATGGTTGCTGAGAGCGGCCTGTTCTTGGTGCTTGACAGGTACAGGCCTAGCTGATATAAATCAACTACTTTTTTGGGTAGTAAATAATCACCTGTATTGACAGTAACTTACAAATGACATTCGATGGCAAGGATGTCTCTCTTCTCGAAGATCTCGGACTGGGAACCTACGAGATCAATGCCTACCTGGCCCTCCTTGCCCAGGGCACGGCAGCCGCCAATGAGATCTGCGCGCGCTCCGGCGTCCCCAGCAGCAAGATCTACGCCTCCATGGAGCGGCTCCAGGATTGTGGCCTCGTCCAGATCCAGCGGACCCGGCCCAAGTTGTTCCTGGCCACGCCCCTGGACCAGGCAATGGAGCGGGTCCTGGAATTCAAGCGGGCCGAGCAGCATCGGTTCGAAGCCGCCCTACCCGAGCTTGAGAAGCGCCTCCAACGGGTAGCGGGGGAATCCATCACGCGGGCCGCCTTTGCCAGCGTGGAGCTTGGAGAGCAGAACCACATCAAGCGTCACGTGATTCACCTGGCCCGCTCGGAGCATGTGTCCGCCTCCCTCCTCTCCCCCACCTGCGTTGAGATCGTCCAGCGGATGAAGCTACACCACCGGTTCGACATCCGGAAGATCATTGACCGGCACGACAGCGCCTTGAGTATCCATCACCGCTACCTTTTCAGCCTGCCCCCAGGGGCCGAGGTCGCCCTGCTTCCCTTCCTTGAGCAACCGTCCTCTGTTCCGGTGCCCCGGCGCGAAGTCCGGGCGATCCGGGCCCGCCTGACCTCCTTTCACGTGGTGGACGACGAAGTGGTCATCCTGGGGATCGACCACCCTCTCGCCCGAAGTGTCAGGGTGGCGTCCCTGCTCATCCGGGATCGGGCCCTCGCCAGGGATCTTCTGGAGGGATTCGACACCGTCTGGGAAAAGGCGGTCCCGGTCTCGGATCTACTGGCGGAGCGGACACCGGAATCACCCGGAGGGATGGGCCAGGACCTCGTTTCGGAGGGGGGCGTGGATCAGGACCCGGACCGCTCAACCCCCGAATAGTACGCGCAGAGCGACCGCAGGGGGCAACTCGGGCACTTCGGATTCCTGGCCGTGCAAATCGTCGCGCCGAAATCCATGAGCGCCTGGTTCATGGTCCAGGCGTCGCCGGCCGGGACCACCGCCTCGGCCAGGGCCCACAGCCGACGCTCCGTTGCGGCCGGGGTGGATGCCCGTCGCCGGACGAAGATCCGGCTGAGCACCCGTCGCACGTTCGTGTCCAGGATCGGGGCCGGCTCCCCATAGGCAAAGCTGACCACGGCCCCTGCCGTGTAGCGGCCCACGCCCGGCAGTGCCTGCAGATCCTCCAGGCGGCGCGGAAACCGCCCCCCGTGCCGTCGTGTGATCGTCCGGGCCGCGGCATGCAGATTGCGCGCCCGCGCGTAATATCCCAGCCCGTGCCAGGATTCCTGCACCCGCGCCGGGCGGGCCGCCGCCAGGTCCTGGACCGTCGGATACTCCTGCAGAAACCGCTCGTAGTAGTCCCGGACGCGCTCGACCTGCGTCTGCTGGAGCATCACCTCCGAGACCAGGATCTTGTAGGGGTCCCGGGTTCGCCTCCAGGGGAGGTCCCGGCCGTTCCGACGGAACCATGCCAGCAGCCGAGCCTGAAACGCCTTGATCTTGGCGTCATCCAGGCGCAGCCGGTACTCTCGTTTCTCGCCCATCGCTATCTCATCTCGCCACTGGCCAACCGATCCACCAGCTCCCGATCCGCCTCCAGGAAGTCGTAGTGGGGAAGGTCGGCCACGCGCGCCCACTCGATGCGCTCAAACGCCAGATTCATTGGCGTTCCGGTGTATCGGCAAATCCGGAAGAACAGCAGTCGGACGGCAAAGCCGCCGGGGTACCTGTGTTCGGTCCGATAGATCTCCGGGCCGATCTCGGTCTCGACGGAAAGCTCCTCGCGGAGCTCCCGTCGCAGGCAGTCCTCGGGCGACTCGCCGTCCTCCACCTTGCCACCCGGGAACTCCCACTTCAGGGGAAACGGCCCCCCCGCTCGCCGCTGGCAGACGAGCACGCGATCGCCATGGGTCAGGATCCCTGCCGTAACTGTAATCATGATGCGGTCGATGACGCTAATCAAAGCACGACACCGGGTCAAGGGATTTTTCTGCTACGCAAGCTGCTTCATGACCTGGACGCCAACATGAAGCGGTAATTTGGCACCTGGGCGCACCCAGAGGGTACCCGGCCATCTGGAACCCCGGATGCCAAAGTGCCGGATTGCCCAATTGCCTGATCGCCCGGCACCGCGCTCTTGGCGTCTTGGCGGTTCATTTGTTGTGAACGCCGGAAACACTTGCGCCTAGGGCCGTCACCCTGTAAAAAGATAAGGGCATATAGACTTGGCGCATAAACCTGGAACTGGGCAAGGAGCGTTCATGGGACAACGTCGGCTGATACGGACACCGTTGAAGGCAAAGCCTCAGGCAAGATCCCGCTGGACGAGTTGGGCGATCGGCGGCTGCCTGTCAATGGTCATCGGCGCCTTGATCGTAGTGGTGGCCATCCAGAGTGGGGGCAAGGCCGCCGCTGCTGCACCCGCCGCGGCCCGCGTCGGAAGCCCGGCGCCGGATTTCACCCTGCGCCTCTTCAACGGGCAGAGCATCACGCTCTCGAGCCTGAAGGGGAAACCGGTCCTGGTGAACTTCTGGCACTCTGGCTGACCCCACTGCCAACGGGAGGCTCCCGTTCTGGCCCGAATCTACGAGAAGTATCGCGACAAGGGTCTGGCCATCCTGAGTGTCAGCGTGGTCTGGGACAAAGAGGTGCCGGCGAAGAAGTTCGTGCAGGATTATCACCTCCCGTTCCCGGTGGGCCGCGACGCCGATGCGCGCATCGGCACCCCACACGGCGTCGAGGCCACACCGACTACCCTCTTCATCGGAAAGAATGGGAACCTGGTGGAGCGCAGGGAGGGCGCCATGGAGGAGGCCGAGTTCGAGCAGCGAATCACCTGGCTGCTTGCGAACTGACGGCCACTGGCGCGGAGTCTTCCGGCTGACCACCCTCGGTGGAGACGGGTTGTGTGGGGTGGGGTCGGCCCTCGTCGCGCCAGGGTGACGGCGAGCGAAAACGCCAAGAGCATCCTCCCGTCGATACGGGCAGAACGGCAAGACTGTTGACCGGGGAAAGGAGCCTTCATGGCAAAGCGTCGTCTGGCCAGGACAACCCCATCCGGGAAGGAAAAACGCCGCGCGAAGTCGCGCTGGACCACCTGGGCGGTGGTCGGTGGGCTGGCGGTGGCCATCGGCGTCGTGATCGCAGTGGTGGCTTTCCAGAGTGGAAGCAAGGTCGGTCCTGGCGCAAGCGGCACGGCCCACGTCGGAAGCCCGGCGCCGGATTTCACCCTGCGCCTCTTCAACGGGGAGAGCATCACGCTCTCGAGCCTGAAGGGGAAACCGGTTCTGCTGAACTTCTGGGCCTCTGGGTGACCCCACTGTCAACGGGAGGCTCCCGTTCTGGAGGCGATGTACCAAAAATATCGCGACAAGGGCATGGCATTTCTTAGTGTCAACGTGGTCTGGGACAAGGCGGGCCCGGCGAAGGATTTCGTGGAGAAGTACCACCTGACGCTCCCGGTGGGACGCGACGCCGACGCGCAGATCGGCACCCTGTACGGGGTTGAGGCGACTCCGAAAACCTTCTACATCGGGAAGGACGGGAAGGTGGTGGAGCGGAGAGAGGGTGCACCGGAAAACGTCGAAGCGATCAAGACTGAAATAGAGCAGCGCATCGAGAAGCTTCTGGCCAGCTGACGACGATCGAGTCGAGATCTTCAGGTCGAATAGCCCCTGTCCATAACCAGGAATCGGGAGGGTGGACTGAAGATGAAGAGGGTGTCGTGCATGGGGTGAGGTGAGGGCTGTTTGTGCAAGAGCGAATCCTGATCATTGACGATGACTCCTCGCTGGTCGAATGCCTGACCGAGGCACTGTCGCCCCTCTACTCTGTGCATGCCGTTTCGGACGGAAAGGCTGCGCTCGCTTTCCTCCAAAGCGAACGAACAGACCTGATCATCCTCGACGTCCAACTGGGACCCGAGGATGGCCTCGACCTGATCCCCCGCCTGCGCGAATTGACCCCCGCCCCGATCCTCGTCCTCACCGGTTTCGGTACCCGGGAGAATCTCCTTCGATCGATCCGAGCAAAACCGGATGATTTCCTGGATAAGCCCGTTGGCCTCCGGGAACTGCGCAGCAGGGTCGCGGCTCTTTTGCGGGGGACGGCACCCGTGGACGATCCTCTGGAGCGGGTCCGCGCCTGGATCGCGCAGAATTTCCCCCGGCCGTTCACGGCCAATGCTCTGGCCCACGCCGCCGGGATGAGCCCGGCCCATTTCCGCCGGGCGTTCACGGAACGGTTTGGCCTCACGCCGCGAGCCTACCTTGAGGAATGCCGCATGACGCGCGCGGTGGCCCTCCTGCGAGATACCGAGCAGTTGATTAAGGAGGTGGCCGCACAGGTGGGCTTCGCGGACCCTAACAACTTCTCGACGGCCTTCAAGCGCTTTCATGGTGTGTCCCCAGACGCCTTTCGAGCCCAACACCGCCTCCCTTCCTCCCGGTGAAGCCTAACCGCCCCGCCTAACGCGCGAAATTCAAAGGCATTTTGCCAGTTTTTCAAAGAGGTTTCGGCTTGACCGAGTTGAAACGGTCAGCTAAGTCAGACAACACGATGTCTCTCGTGGGAAGCGGCCATTCCCGAAGGCTTCGGCTGGAATCTACGGGGGAACTCGAGCAGCAGGTGGCTGGCGCGAAAGAACTCATATCGGTCAATCAGTTGCTGCGATAGGAGAACGCCGACATCCTCACTCGCACCGTGGCGGAGGCCACGCAGGAGGGAAGCATGAGGTTGTTCAAAGGAATCGTGGGCATCGCGGTTGTTGGGCTGATGGTGACCCTGGCCTGGGCGGCCTTCGAGATCACCCCGGCCGTCCAGAAGGAGCTGGACCGGCACATCGAGGTCGTCAAGGGGTGGGCGGCGGACCCGGTCGTGGTCAAGGCCGTGCTCGCCCAGAACGAGAAGGGGCCGCTCGCCGGCATGGACAATGCCAAGTGGAAGACCGTGCGGCGGAGCGACGAGCTGGTCAAGGGCTTCCAGACCAACTCCGCCGGCCAATTCCTCAAAACGAAGTGCACCGAATCCCAGGGGACGTATTCCGAGGCGTTCCTCAGCGGCGCCCAGGGCGAGAAGGTCGCCTTCTTTGAGAAGACCACGAGCTACATCCACAAGGGGGTGCCGAAGTTCGACGTCCCCGTCACCACCGGGAAGGCCTGGCAGGGGCAGCCGGAGTTCGATGAGAGCAGCCAGACCCACCAGGTCCAGGTGTCGGTGCCCGTCCTCAGCGGGGGCAAGGCGGTCGGGGCCCTGGTGGTCGGGGTCAGCCTCACCAAGTTGGAAAAGACCGTGAAGAAGTAGGCGGCACATCCTGCCCCCGGCCCGCCCGGCCGGGCGCAGGCGCTGGGCGATGGTATCCGGCTCGCCCCGGGAGAGGACGGCCATGCGGACATTCAGCAACTGGCAACTGCGGTTCAAACTCACGGCGGCGTTGCTGCTCGTCGTGCTCCTCAGCGCGATCGCGGGGCTCTGGAATCTCTCGAACTTCCGCTGGGCGGCGGCCGCCTTCGGGGTGGCCAGCCGGGAGAACCTGCCGGCCCTGGACTACATCGTCGAGGCGGATCGCGACATGCAAAGCACGCTGGTGGCGGAGCGCAGCCTCATGTTCCTGCGCCAGGCCTCGGACGAGGCCCGGGCCATCCGCAAGGAGCATGGCGAGAGTCTCCAGCAGACCAAGGAGCGCTGGACCAAGTACAAGGCGATCCCGGCGAGCGCGGAGGAGCGGACCCTCTGGCCGGACTTCGAGCAGCGCTCCGCCGACTGGGAGAAGGTGACGCGCGACGTGGTGGGGCTCTTGGCCCAGGATATGGCGGACGCCCGCAAAGACGCCATCGATCTCTCGCTCAGCGACGGCGAAGCCAAATTTGAGAAGGCCCGGGAGGTCTTGAGCAAGCTGACCGCGCTGCGCCTGAAGAGTGCGGAGGCGTTCGATCGCCAGGTCCAGGGGGCGGCCAACCGGACCACCTGGTGGACGCTGCTGGTCCTGGTGGCGCTGGCCGGGGGCAGCGGCGGCCTCGGCCTCCTGATCGCCGGCGTCCTCACCCGCGCGGTCGCCAACGTCGTCGCCCAGGCCGAGCGCGCCGCCGGCGGCGACCTCACCGTGCGGATCGCCGCGACCAGCCAGGACGAGCTCGGCCAGATGGCCCGCGCCCTGAACCGGATGCTCGAGAGCTTCCACGACCTCATGACCCGGGTGCAGCACGCGACCCACCAGACCGCGAATGCCTCCCGCCAGCTCGCCGCCGGGTCCGAGCAGCTCAGTAGCGGGGCCGGCGAGCAGGCCTCCTCCCTGGAGGAGACCACGGCCACCCTGGAGGAGATGGGCGCCTCCATCACCCAGAACGCCGAGAACAGCCGCCAGATGGAGGCGATGGCCCTCAAGGGGGCCAAGGACGCCACCGAGAGCGGGAAGGCCGTGACCGAGACCCTGGCGGCCATGCAGGCCATCGCCGAGAAGATCTCCATCGTGGAGGAGATCGCCTACCAGACGAACCTCCTGGCCCTGAACGCCGCCATCGAGGCGGCCCGGGCCGGGGAGCACGGCAAGGGGTTCGCCGTGGTGGCCACCGAGGTGCGCAAGCTCGCCGAGCGGAGCCAGAGTGCGGCCAAGGAGATCGGGGGCCTCACCAGCTCCAGCGTCAAAGTCGCCGACCGGGCGGGCGCGGCCCTGGCCGAGCTCGTCCCCGCCATCCAGAAGACGGCCGAGCTGGTCCAGGAGGTGGCGGCGACCTCCCGCGAGCAGGCCGCCGGGGTCACCCAGATGAACAAGGCCATGGGCCAGGTGGACCAGGTGACTCAGCGCAACGCCTCGGCGGCGGAGGAGCTGTCGAGTACGGCGGCCGAGATGGCGTCCCAGGCCGAGTCCCTCCAGCAGCTCCTGGCCTTCTTCCGGGTGAGCCAAGGGGAGGCGCCGGGCGCGCCTCGGCAGCCCGAGGGCCGCGGCGTGCCGGCCCCCGCGTTGCGCCAGCCTTCCGCCCGCCCGGCGGCGGATGGCAACGGCCGGCCCCTCGGTGTGCTCGCCTCCGCCGACCACGACTTCACCCGGTTCTGAGGGAGGACCCGGGCCAATGACGACCGTGCACGAGGCCACCGAGCCAAGCCAGTACCTCACCTTCTACCTGGCGGGGGAGGAGTACGCCATCGGCATCCTCCGGGTGAAGGAGATCCTCGAATACGACACCCTCACCCCGGTGCCCCAGACGCCCCCCTCCATCCGAGGGGTGATCAACCTGCGGGGGCGCGTGGTGCCGGTGGTGGATCTGGCGGCGAAGTTCGGGCTGCCCCCGAGCCCGCTCACCAAGCGGACCTGCATCGTCATCGTGGAGGTGACCCTGGACGGCCACCCGACGGTGATGGGGGTGCTCGCCGATGCCGTGAGCCAGGTGATGGACCTCCTCCCCCCGGACATCGCGGCGCCCCCCGTCTTCGGGACGGCCGTCCGGGTGGACTACCTCCAAGGGCTGGGGAAGGTCGGGAAGAAGTTCGTCCTCCTCCTCGACGTGGACCGCGTCCTCGCGGCCCCCGAGCTCCGGGCGGCCGCGGCGCTGGCGGCCCCCGGGCCGGAGGGCGACGGGCCCCCGGCGGAGCTGGTGGAACGCGGATGAGGGTCAGCACCCGGGGCGCGGGAGAGGTGGCAATTGAAAACGCGGCACATTCGCGAGACGATCATCATGAGCAATTCTGTCAAACAATTCCTCCTATCGCTCGCCGTGACGGCAGCACTTCTCGTCAGCGGGGCGGTAGCCGTGGCAGTGCATCTCATGCTCGACGGCTCAAAGGGCGCCGAGGGCAAACGCCTGATTCGGGCTCACAAGGCGGTTCCCGTCCGATAGGGCATCCCGGGAGGACCACTCCTTGCACCGGTGGAGACCTTGGGTGTCCGGCGAGTTGTCGCTCCGGACCAAGTTCGGGCTTGTTGTAGGAATACTCCTGGGCGTCATCCTGGGGAGCTCGGGGGGGTTCCTCCACCAGCAGCAGAAGGCCAGCATGCGTGCCCTGCTCTGGGAACGTGCCCAGGTCCAACTCGGCTTCCTCGAGCAGGCGACCACGGCGGCCCTGATGGCCGGCGATCTGCCCGACCTCGACCGACACAAAGACCAGTTGATGCGAGACAAGGAAATGGTCCACGTCCTCGTCATGGATAAGAATCGGCGCCCCATTATCGAGACCAGCCGGCCGGCCCCCGCGGGGTTTTCGACCGTGACCCTCACCCGGCCCATCCTGGCGGGCCAGGAGGTCCTCGGCGAGGCCAGCATCATTATGTCCGTCGAGAAAGCAGACCGGGCAGCTCGCCGTGCGCTAATCGTGATGTTGCCGATCGGCGTCATCACCCTCGCGCTGGCCACGGGAGTAAGCTGGCTGATGTTCGATCGGCTAGCCGCCCGCCCCCTGGCTCGCCTCTCCCAGGTCACTGACGCCATCGCCCGGGGCGATCTCACCCTGTCCCCTGCCCCGACCACAACCGACGAGATTGGCCGCCTGGAAGGCGGCTTCTCCCATATGATGAAAGAGCTGCGGGAGTTGGTGACGGTGGCCCGGAGCGGCGCGGACCGGGTGGCCGCCGCGGCTCATCAGCTCGCCGCCGGGTCCGAGCAGCTCAGTAGCGGGGCCGGCGAGCAGGCCTCCTCCCTGGAGGAGACCACGGCCACCCTGGAGGAGATGGGCGCCTCCATCACCCAGAACGCCGAGAACAGCCGC
>Ga0210377_10002178_pt1 | contig 17376 bp, 14 predicted proteins | sample PLM4_65_b1redo_FD_155480 | JGI IMG/M metagenome (GOLD analysis project Ga0210377, IMG submission 155480) | Groundwater sediment microbial communities from an aquifer in East River, Colorado, USA - PLM4_65_b1 redo | ecosystem: Environmental > Terrestrial > Soil > Riparian zone | place: USA: East... | reverse complement strand
GCGTCCATCGTGAGATCGTCGTGCGTGGGGCCGATGCCGCCCGACGTGAAGACCCAGTCATGAGCCGCGCTCATGGCCTTGACTTCGGCGGTGATCGTCTCGCTCACGTCGGGGATCGTGACGATCCTCTCGACGTCGACGCCGAGCGCGCGCAGCTCCGCGCATAGATACGGCGAGTTGGTGTCGACGACCTTTCCGGAGAGGATCTCGTTTCCGATGATCAGGATGCCGGCGGTCGGCATGAAGGCGCAGGGTATCGGAGCGCGCGCGGCGCTCCAAGGCGGGCGCTTCCCGCGTGCGGGCCCCTCGCGTAGAATCCGCCCGTGGACGTTCGCGTGCGCTTCCAGCCCTCGGGCCGTTCGGTCATCGTCGCGGCCGGCTCCACGCTGCTCGAGGCGGCGCGCCAGGCCGGGCTGCCGCTCGCGAGCGCCTGCGGCGGCGATGCCCTGTGCGGGCGCTGCGGTGTGACGCTGCTCTCGGAAGAGCACTCCCTCTCGGCGGAAGAGCCGCAGGAAGCCAGGGCGAAACGCCGGAACCGGGTCGCTGCGCAGCAGCGCCTCGCGTGCCGCGCTGCGGTGTTGAGCGACCTCGAGGTGACGACAAGCTACTGGTGAACGGCGCGCGGCGCCGCGCGCGGCGGGGGACTGCATGCAGGGCATCCGAATCGGGCTCGGGATGGGAGACGGCAGCGGCGCGAGCGTCGACGAGATCGTCGCGCGCTGCCAGCGCGCCGAGTCCGACGGCTTTGCGACGCTCTGGTTCGCCAACATCTTCGGCTTCGACGCCATGACCCTCGCCGCCATCGTCGGGCGCGAGACGCGGACCGTCGAGATCGGTACGGCCGTCGCCCCCACCCACTCGCGGCATCCCGTCTACATGGCGCAGCAGGCGCTCTCGACGCAGGCGGCCGCGCGCGGTCGCTTCGTCCTCGGTCTGGGCCCCAGCCATCAGCTCGTGATCGAGAACCTGCTCGGGCTCTCCTACGCGCATCCGGCTAGACACATGCGAGAGTATGTGACCGTCGTGAAGCAGCTGCTCGACACGGGGAAGACGAGCTTCCATGGGACCCAGTACCGCGTGAACGCTTCGCTCTCGTTGAAGGTCGAAAAGCCCTGTCCCGTGCTGATCGGCGGCCTCGGGCCGCTGATGCGCCGCATCGCGGGTGAGCTCGCCGATGGAACGCTGACCTGGATGACGGGCGCGCGCGCGCTCGGCGGCACGCTGGTTCCCGAGATCCGAGCGGCAGCGAGCCGCGTCGGGCGGCCGGCGCCCCGCATCGTGGCCGGCCTGCCCGTTGCGCTCACGAACGACCCTGCGGGTGCGCGCGAGGCCGCGTCGAAGCTGTTCGCTCTCTACGGAACGCTCCCGTCCTACCGCGCCATGCTCGATCTCGAGGGAGCCGCCGCGCCGGGCGACATCGTGATCGCGGGCGACGAGCGCGCGATCGAGGGCGCGATCCGCTCGCTCGCAGCGGCCGGCGTGACCGATCTCTCGGCGGCGCCCTATCCGTTCGGAATCGACGGCGCCGCGGCCGTGCGGCGCACCACGGCGCTGCTCGCCGATCTCGCGAAGCGCTCCTGATGTCGCGCGAGCTGCGCTTCGAAACCCGCGCGATCCACGCCGGACAGGAGCCCGACGAGGCGACCGGCGCGACGATCGTGCCGGTCTACCAGACGGTCACCTTCACGCAGGATGCCGTCGGCAGCCACCGCGGCTTCGAGTACTCGCGCAGCAACAACCCGACGCGCGCGGCCCTCGAGGCCTGTCTCGCCTCGCTCGAGGGCGGGCGCTTCGGCTTCGCCTACGCCTCCGGGATGGCCGCCATCAGCGGCGTCATGCAGCTCCTCTCCGCGGGCGATCACGTCGTCGTCGCCGACGACCTCTACGGTGGGAGCTACCGGCTCTTCACGCAGGTGATGCCGCGTTTCGGCGTCAAGTTTTCTTTCGTCGACGCGACACGGCCCGAGGAGATCGGCAAGGCGTTCGAGCCCGCGACGCGCGTGCTCTGGATCGAGAGCCCGACGAACCCGCTGCTGCGCCTGATCGACATCGCCGCGTGCGGCGAAATTGCGCGCCGCCGCGGCGCACAGCTCGTCGTCGACAACACGTTCGCGACGCCCTTCCTCCAGAGCCCGCTCGCGCTCGGCGCGCACGTCGCCCTCCACTCCACGACGAAGTACATCGGCGGGCACTCCGACGTGATCGGCGGCGCCATCGTCGTGGATGACGAGGAGCTCGCGAAGCGGCTCCAGTTCACGCGCAACGCGACGGGCGGCGTGCCCGGCCCGTGGGACGCGTGGCTCACGCTGCGCGGCGCGAAGACCCTCGCCCTGCGCATGCGCGAGCACGAGCGCAACGCGGCGCGCGTCGCGGAGTTCCTCGTGGGCCGCGCGGAGATCGCGAGAGTCCATTACCCCGGCCTGCCGGATCATCCGGGGCACGAGCTCGCGCGCCGTCAGATGCGGGGCTTCGGCGGCATGCTCGCGATCGAGCTGCGCGGCGGCGAAGCGGCGGCCCGAAGTCTCTGCGAAGCGACGCGCCTGTTCGCGCTCGGCGAGAGCCTCGGCGGCGTCGAGTCCCTGATCGGATATCCGTGGTCGATGAGCCACGCGGCGTTCCCGCCCGAAGAGAAGCGCCGCAAGGGCGTGAGCGAGGCCGTCGTGCGCCTTTCAGTTGGCATCGAGCACGCAGACGACCTGTGCGCCGATCTCGCCCAGGCGCTCGAACAGGCCGCACGCGCGGGATGACGCGCGCGATCCTGCTCGTCGATCACGGAAGTCGCGTCGCGAGCGCGAACGCGGCGCTCGAAGAAGTCGCCGAGCAGCTCCGCCTGCGGCTCCCAGATCGCCTCGTGCGCGTCGCGCACCTCGAGATCGCGGCACCCGGGATCGGCGAGGGCATCGACGCCTGCGTGGCGGCGGGCGCGGCCGAGATCGTCGTGCATCCCTATTTCCTGTCTCCCGGCCGCCACACCAGCCACGACATCCCGCGCCAGGTCGAGCAGGCCGCCGCGCGCCACCCGCGCGTGCGCGTGCGCCTCACGCCCGCGCTCGGCCCGCACGCGAAGCTCGTCGACGTGATCGTCGAGCGCGTCGCCGACGTCTCGTAGCCCCCCGGTGTCCGGCCGCTTCACCATGTCCTGCGTCTGGTTCTTCTGCCTCGGCGGCCTGGGCCTGTTCTTTCCGTACTTCAGCCTGTATCTCCGCGAGAACGCCGGTCTCTCGGGCTCGCAGGTGGGCGTCGTGCTCGCCATGCTCCCGCTCGTCGGGACGCTCGCGCAGCCGCTCTGGGGCCAGCTCGCCGACCGCACGGGTGCGCGCTCGCGCGTGCTCGTGCTGCTCGCCCTCGGTGCGGCGACGGGCTACCTGGCGCTGGCCTGGGCGCGGGGATTCGCAGCGCTCGTGCTCGCTACGCTGCTGCTCGCGCTCTTCTCGACCGCGGTCGTACCGGCGGCCATGTCCGTGACGTTCGCGCTCGCGCGAGCCGATCGCGCACACGCCTTCGGACGCATGCGCGTGTGGGGAACCATCGGCTTCCTGGCCCTGGTGGTCGGCTTCCCGCGCTTTCTCGACTGGTTTCAAGCGGCGCACGGGCTGGCAGCCGGAGCGGCGGGCCCTTCGGAGCCGGGGCTCGACGTGATGTTTCCGATCACCGCCGGCCTCGTCGCGGGCGGTGGGCTCTTCGCGCTGGCGCTGCCACGCGGCGGCGAGATGAACCTGCGCGCGCCCAGGGGCGACTGGCGCCGGCTGTTGCGCCACCGCCCGTTCGTGCGCCTGCTCGCCTTCACGTTCGTCGCCTACCTGTTCCTGCAAGGGCCCATGTCGATCTTCCCGATCTACGTTCGCTCCCTCGGCGGTTCGCTCGATTCGGTCTCCGAGATGTGGGTTCTCATGCTCTCGCTCGAAATCCCGCTGATCGCCTTCTCCGGCAGCTCGCTCGCACGCTTCGGTCCGCGCGGTCTGCTGGCGATCGGCGCGATCGCAGGCGGCGTTCGCTGGACCGCGTGTGGCCTGATCAGCGACCTCTCGATCATCTACCCGTTCCAGATCCTACACGGCGTAGTGGTGGCAGGCCTCGTGATCGGCGGGCCTCTCTACGTCGAAGCCATCGTCCCCGAGCGCCTGCGCTCGACGGGCCAGGGCGTGCTCGCGATGGTCGGTGTGAGCCTCGGCGCCGTGGCCTCGCACCTCGGGTCGGGCTGGCTGCTCGAGCACGCGGGGCCGCGGGCGCCCTATCTCATGGGGGGGATCGGCAGCCTCGCGCTCGCGGCGCTCGTACCCAAGCTGCTGCCGCCCCCCGCGCATCCGGCTCCAGAAGCCGGCGAGAGACCGCCGGAGAGCTAGCGACGCACCGCGAGCACGCCGCGCCGGAACAGCGGGACGGGCGTGTCGGCGCAGACGATGCAGCGCGGGGGCGCGCCGCTCACGAATCGATCACGCGCAGGGGAACCTTCGCGACGCGGCTGCCGGCAACCCCGGCGAGGCTGCGTTCGACGGAAGCGAGCACATCGGCGGCTCGGATGCCCGTCATGCAGCGCGCCTGCGCGAACCAGCACGACAGGACCTTGTTGTCGTGGACGAACATGCAGGGTGAGCAGGCGAGCGCGAGGTAGTGGACGCTGTGGCGCTGGCCCGGGCGCGAGCGCAGGGGGCCGTAGAGAACGGGGGTCTCGGGGCCGAAGAGCGCCGCCGTCGAGGCGCCGGCCGCCGCGGCGAGATGCAGGGGGCCGCTGTCGCTGCTGACGACGACGGCCGCGTGCGAGAGCAGCGCCACCAGCTGCGGGATGTCGATGCGACCGGCCGCGTTCACGACGCGCGTTTCGAGACGCGCGGCGCGGATCACGGACTCGACGTACTCGCGCTCGGCCGGCGCGCCGATCGCCACCAGGTTGAGCTCGTGGCGCGCACCCAGAAGACCGAGTAGCTCCGCCACGCGCTCGGCCGGCCAGCGTCGCTCGAGCGCCATGTCGCCCGCGTTTGGATTGACGACGACGATCGGCGCGCTCGCGCGCCACGCGGGGTCGGCGCCGAGGCGCTCGCAGCACGCCTCCCAGGCTCCCTCGGGCGCGCGCAGCAGCGGGAGAGCCGCGTCCCCCTCGATCGGCGCCGTGTCGATCGGGTCCATGGGATCGTCGCGCAACAGCATCAGGAAGTTCAGCGCGACGTGGTGGTAGGCGTTGAAGGGAACCTGCACGTCGTGCAGACGCCCCCGCCACTGGCTCTTGCTGCTGAAGCCGTGCGAGCGGCGAGCGTGCACGAGGCTCGAGAAGATCGCGGAGAAGCGCGTGAAGAATTCGAGGTCGTAGAGCAGGTCGTAGCGTTCACGTCGCAACGCGAGGAGCGTGCGCAGGGTGCCCACGAAGAAGGCCGGTATGCCGCCGCCCAGCTCGAGCGCGATGCGCCGGTCGATCTGAGGCAGGAGCGAGAGGATCGGGGCATTCTCGCGCAGCGAGACGAAATCGATGCGCGCCTGCGGGTGGCGCTCGCGCAGGCGCTCGAGCAGCGGTGACGCCAGCACGATGCTGCCCATGCCCCAGGGCTTGAGCACCAGGATCTTCTTCACGCTCTCGGGAGTCGGCAGCGGCGCCCGCACCCTGAAAATCGCTCGCCAGCCGACGAGCAGCGCGCACAACAGGGGCCCGACGCGCATGTCGATCCACAGCGCGGCCTGGTAGCGACGGTTGGGGCGCGCGACGCGCACGACCGGGTATTCTACCACCGGGCGGCCCGGCGGTCGGCACGCGCCGTCTCAAACGGGCTTGCGTGCAGAGATGTGGACCGCCCAGGAGGGCACGCGTCCGAGCAGCGTCGCCTCGGCCCACAGCAGGGCATCCACGCCTCGCACGAGTGCCGCTGCGAGACGCGCGGCGACGCGCTGGCCCGGCGCGCGCGACGCGGCCAGGATCTGCCCGGTCGAGGCGCGCCGCGTGCTTCGGCGCGCCGCGAGCGCGAGCGCGGCGAAGACCGCCACGTCGGCGACGTTGCCGATCAGGTGGAGGCTGCCGCGCTCGCGGAGAATCTCGAAGCCCGCCGCTTCGATCTGCGCGAGGAGCTCGCGCCGGCGGAAGCGCTGCACGTGACCGCCGAAGCGCCGCTTCCACGCGCCGGCGCCGCGCTGCCCCGGCAGCCAGCGCCAGAGGCTGCGTGGATCGCCCTCGCACGGCACATGCGCGTGCAACACGCCGCCCGGGACGAGCACGCGCCCGATCTCCGCGAGCATGCCCAGCGGGTCTTCCAGGTGCTCGAGCACGTCGAGCAGCAAGACCGCGTCGAACTCGCCGTCGCGCGCGGGGAGCGTGTTCTGCGTCGCGAGCCGCGTCTCGATGTCGGGCGCGATGCTCGCGAGCATCGCGAGCGCGCTGCGGCTCACGTCCGCCCCCGTGAGCACGAGCCCGGGCCGTGCCGCGCCCACGGCGCGCAGGAAACGCCCCGCGCCGCAGCCCACCTCGAGGACGCGGCCGCGCTCGGGCAGGAAGCGCAGCGCTTCGGTGAGCCGGTACCCCGCGATCGAGCGCTCCCCTGGATGGATCGTCTCCTCGCCCCAGTGCACCGCCTCGTAATCGAAGCCGTCCGTGGCGCTCATGGATCCTGCGTCCCGGACGGCTCGCGTCGGCGTAGAATGCGCGTCCTCCCGATGCGCGTCTCTTCGACATAGCTGCTCTCGATCCAGTCGGAGAGCGCCGGGCCGAGAAAGACCCGGGGGGCGATGTCGTCCACCCAGAGCAGCGTATCGTCCCACACCACGTAGCGCGGTGGGCGAGCGCGCAACGCGGCGAGCGCCTCGGCGCGGTGGGCATCCGTCACGATCTGGTGTCCCACCACGAAGCGGATCGGGCTCGCACGCCGCGTCAAGTAGTAGTAGGAGGCGACGTCCGGGAGGAAGAGCATCGGCTCGCCGGGCTCCGTATGGGTGAGAACCCAGCGCCAGACCCTTTGCACGTGGCGGTTCCCGCGCGGCGCATAGCCGGCGCGCGCGAGCGTCGAGATGTCGCCGTACGAATCCAGCACCGTACGCACCGGCGAGGGCTTCTCGAGCAGACCGCCATGTAGGACGAGCAGGATCAGCGCCGCCACTCGCGTCGCGACGATGGGACGCCGCGCGGGATCCGCGATCCAGGCGCCGACGAGGCGATCGAGGCCGACCACGACGAGCAGCGCCGTAGGCGCGAGGATCATCAAGATGTGCGTGATGTCGCTGCGCCCGAGCGCGCTGCGGAATGCGAGCGCCCCGAAGAGTGCCACGAGCGCCGCGCCGAGGCGCAGGGGATCCCTGGCGAGCGCTTCCGTCGCAGCGCGCAACCATGCGAGCGGCTGGCGCGCACGCAGCGCCGCGAGCGGCACGGCGAGCAGGAGAGCGGCCGCACAAACGACGGGCGCGACGTAGCCGAGGCGCAGGTCGAGCGCACCCGGCTCGCGCAAAGCCGCGAGGCGCAGCGGCAGGTTCGCGACGAGCGATGGGAAGGGACGCTTGCCGTAACCCGCGAGCATGTAGCGCGGATACTCGACGAGATCGTGCAGCATCGGCGCGAGCGCGCCGTGCAGCGCGAACCAGCCGAGCACGGGCGCGACCCCGGCGGCGACCCCGGCGGCGAATGCGGCTGCGGCCTTGCCCTCGCGGGTGACGGCGAAGGCCGCTCCCGCCGAGACGAGGAGCGCGAGCCCGAATTCCTGGCTGAAAAGCAGTGATGTCCCCGCGATCAGCCCCGCCGCGAGCGAGAGCCCGCGCTTCCGGCCCTTCAGCCAGAGCGTGAGCAGCAGCAGCCCCGCGAGCGCCAGCCCGACACGCAGATCGATCCACGGCAGCAGAAACGGCAGAACGAGCACGAGGCTCTTGCGGCGCACGAGTGCCGCGCACAGCAACAGCGCCACGGCGTAGCTCGCGGCGCGGCCAGCCGTGGCGTAGAGCAGGCATGCCGCGATGGAGCGGCGCGTCAGCGCCCACACGCCGACGAGGCCCATGTCGTAGAGGGGGCCGTAGAGACAGAAGAAATCCCGACCGTGGAGCCCGCCGCGCCGGATGGCGTCCGCCCAGGCGAGATGCTGACCCATTTCCGCGTGGAAATTGAAGAGATCTTTCACGAGCCGAACGTCGGGCGTCGCGTGCACGACGGCCCACGCGCTCACCCAGATAGCAGGCGTGAGCCAGGCGGCGAGCAGCGCGGCGAATGCGACGAAGCAGATCTTGCGCAGCGTCGACCAACGCGCAGCCGGCGCCGTCTGCGCCCGTGCCGGGGCCGCTAGCCGATCCGTGCGCCGCACGACGCCGATGGCCGCGGCGGCAGCGGCGGCGCAGCCCATCGCGCCGGCTGCTCCCGGTAGCCACAGCGCGGATACGAGCCCGAGCACCCCGAGCGCCTCGGCGGTCGCTTGCGTCTGCGGACGGACACCGTCACGAGCGAGCGCTCGCGCGAACAGCCAGCACAGGAGCGCTCCGACCAGCGCAGCGAAAGCGAGCCAGAACGTTTCCTGCTGGAGCGGATAGCGCCGCAGGGTCGCGTAGGAGACGATACCGAGCGAGTTCTCGCGATAGCTGAACCTGACCGGGAGATAGCGAGCGAGCTCGACAGTGAAGCCCGCGGCGAGCGGCAGCGCCGCAGCCACGGCATCCGATCCATGAGCGCGCATGTCTACCCGACCCGGCGCGCGCGGTGCGCATCGCCCACGGCCGTCCCGACGATCCACACGGCCGAGATGAAGCAGAACACCACGGCGGCGTCGCGCAGCAGCCGCAACCACAGCGGCCAGACTGCGTGGCCCACGTGGTCCCAGAGTCCGAGCAACCACGGATTCCCGCAGTAGAGGGCGTAGACGCCGTAGATGTAGCCGCCGAGTAGTAGTGAGCCGAGCGTGGCATAGCGGGCGCCGCGGAAGCACCAGAACGGCGCCGACCACGCGAGGTACTGGAAGGCCCATTGCGAGGTGAATCCGTAGAGCAGCATGAAGCAGGAGAAGACCGTGGCGCCGAGATCGAGGGCCTCGCGGCGCCCACGGCGCATCCAGACGACGGCGACGATCGGAAGCAGGCACACCATCGTGTTATGGGCTGCTAGCCAGCGCGCGACGCCCGCGAGTCCGGGCACGTGCCGGAGTTCGAGCGCCGTCCATACTCCCCAGATCGCGACACCATGCACGGTCTGCGCCCCGGAGCCCGGGTACCCGACGATCCGACGAACCAGGAGCGACGGATCGACGGCGGCCTCCGGCAGGTAGACCGCGACTCCCGCAAGCGCCGCGGCGCCTGCGAACACCGCCCGCCGCCGCCAGCCGTCGAGTCCGAAAAACAGAGCCGGCGCAGCGAGCACCGCTGGGAGCTTGATCCCGACGCCGATGCCGAGCGCGACGCCGGCGAGCGCCGGCCGGCCGCGCGCCACCGCGAGCAACGCAAGAACTGCCGCCAGCGCGACGAGGCTGTCCGTGTTGCCGTGATACGCGGAGAAGATCCATGCCAGCGGATTCAGCCAGTAGCCGGCGAGCACGGCGTAGCGCCACGGGGAGCCGCGAAAAAGCGCGAACAAGGCCGTGGCGGCGACCCCATCGAGCAGCGCGAAGGGCGCCCGCAGCAACACGCGGAACGGGAGGCCCGTCGCATCGGCAAGCACGCTGACGGCTTCGAAGAAGCGCCCGGCGAGAGGCGGATGATTGAAGACCGGTCCGCGCCGGTAGTACTCGATCAACCCGAGCGCGTGCACGGAGCGCCCGTGGTGCAGCTTGATCGCGACGTCGAAGCTGCCCTCCGTACACAGCACGAGGTACGCTCGCAGCAGCGAGCCGATGGCCAGCGCGAGCCAGAGCCACGCGCCGGGCGTGCGCAGCCAGCCGAGACGCGCCTCAGGCGCCACGGCGCCGCCGGGCAACGAGCCATTGGAAGAACACGAGCAGCGTCGCCGCAAACACGGCGACGCCCGCCCACCGATACGGCGGCCGGTACGTCATCTCGATCCTGCTCTCGCCGGGCGGAACCTCGACGGCGAGCCTGCCCCGGCGCTTGCTCGCGAGCCCGCCGTCGAGCTGCCATTCGGCGCGCGATTTCCCCCAGCGCAGCGGGAAGACGATGAGCGCGCGCCTGGGCGTCGAAGCCCGATACACGAGCCGATTGGGGCTGAACTCGACGAGATCGACGCGGCCGCCCCACGGCAGCACGAAGGCGACCGGCTGCGGCCGGTGATCACGCTCGGCGATCGGCGCGCCGAGCGCCGCGCGCTGCCAGGCCCGGCTCTCGACGTGGAGATCGATCCCGACGAGCAGCGCCAAAGCGAGCGTGACGGAGACCGCGAGCCGCCGCGAGCGGCGCGCCGCCAGCGCAAAGAGCCGCCCGAGCCCGAGCGCCGCGAGCGTGCCGAACGCAAAGAGGGCGACCTCCAAAAAACGCGACGGAGCGCGCTGCGTACGCCAGACGGGCAGCTCGCGCAACAGCGCCCACGGATCGAAGAGCCCGGGCGGCGGGTCGAGCGCAAGCCACAGGAAGAGCGCACCGAGCACGAGCAGGATCCGGCCTCGGCGCGCCGCTGCGAGCCCGGCGAGCATACACAGGAGAGCCAAAGGACCGACGTAGAAGGCGTACTCCCACCAGCCGGCGCCGTGCGTGAAGGCGAGCCCCTCGGGCGCGAAGTCCGGCTGCTGGCCGCGCGCGGTGAGCGTCGTGAGCAGGAGGTCGAGTGGCAGGCCCTGAATCCGAGCCGTCGGCGCGTAGTCCGCGAACTCCGCGAGCATCGGCAGCAGCTTCGGCGCCGCGAGCCCGGCGGTCGCGGCGAACAGCTTTGCCAGGCGCACGATCGGGAAGACCGCACGCGTTCGCACCGCCCACAGCGCCGCGAAGCCCGCGAGGAAGAGGCCTTGCCAGATGAAGGGCTGGTGCTGACCGCCGACGATCACGCTGGCGCCGAGCCACGCCGCGAGCCAGAGCGCAGCGTTGCTGCCGAGCGCCGCGCGCCGGTAGAGGCACAGCAATCCCGGGAGCAGCTGCGTGCCCAGCGCCCAGGGATGGCCAGCCGCCAGGTGCGCCGGCAGGAAGCCGCCCAGGGCGAACGCGATCGCCGAGAGCGCCCCGATGGGCGCCGGAACCTCGAGATCCCGAAACAGGAAGAAGCAGCCGGCGAGCCCCACCGCCGTGAAGAGCACGACCAGCAGCTTCAGATAGGTGTCCGTCTCGAGAACCAGCAGCAGCGGAACCAGCGGCGAAAGCAGCGGCGACTCGGCGTTTGCCAGAAAATTGGGCGTCATCACGGCGTCCGGCATGTAGAGCGGCAACGTCGCGAAGCGGCGCAGGGAGCTGCGCACGTAATCGAAATAGTGGAAGTGGTGGGAGCTCCAGTCGCGCCCGGAAAGCGCGCCCCCCGAGAGCAGCGGCCACCAGAAGAGCAAGGCGGTCGCGACCGAGAGCGCGCCCACGAGCAGCGCCGTGCGAGGCGCGACCGGCGCGACGCAGGATCCGCGCGGCGGCAGCAGCAGGTCGTTCATCGCGCGCTCGCGGTCCGCAGCGACGCCGGCCGGACACTACGCATGTGCGGCGCGGCTCTTGCGAGCGCTCGCGCGGATGTAGCGTCGCGACACCGGCGAGATGTCGTCCGGCGGAATCTGGCACTCGATGATCACGAAATCGCGCACCTCGTGAGCGGCGCGCAGCGCCTCGCGCAGCTCGCGCCGCGTCTTCGCCTCGATGCCGACGCCGCCCCAGGCCTGGGCGAGCTCCGCGTAGGGCCAGGGCGGGATCTGGAGCAGATCCTTGCGCGGCGTCACCGGCCGGAAGATCCCCCAGCCCGCGTTGTTGACCAGCACCACGATCGGCGTGAGCCCGCGCATCGGCGCGTACGAGATCTCGGCTCCCGTCATCTGGAAGCCGCCATCGCCGCACAGAACCAACGGCCGCCGGCCGGTGCCGATCTGCGCGCCGAGCGCCGCCGGCACGGCGAAGCCCATCGAGGCGTAGTAGCCCTGCGCGAAATACAGCCCGCCGTGCGGCTGGCGCACCTCGAGGCCGCCGAAGAGCATGTCGCCCGATTCGGCGAACACGTCGTAGCTTCTCTGCCCGGCGAGGAAATCGTTCACCTCGACGAGGAGATCGTTGACCGAGAGCGGCGGCTCGCGCCGGCCGGCTTTCGGGAGCGGCGTTCGCTTCAGGTTGTCGAAGTAGCGCACGGGCTCCCGCAAACGCGGCAGCTTTTCCGTCGCGAGCCGCGCGACGAAATCCTTGAGCGTCACGTCCGTATAGGTATGGAACGAGATGTTCACGCGGTTCTCGATCGCCCACACGGAATGGCGTCGCCGAACCTGTGGCTTCGCCGCGCCGAGGTTCATGTCCGTGAGCTGGTTGCCGAGCGAGAGCACGAGGTCCGCCGTGCGCACGCGCTTTTGAATCGCAGGGGCGCTGAACGGGCCGATGTGGATCCCCATGTGCAGCGGGTGATCCATCGGGAAGACGCCCTTCGCGAGCATCGTCGTAACGACCGGTGCGCCGAGCTTTTCGGCCAGGCGCAGGAAATCCTTCTCCGCGCGTTCGCGGAAGAGCTCGACGCCCCCAATCAGCACCGGGCGTTTCGCCGCGCGGATGCGCGCGGCCGTGTCGGCCACCGCCTCCGCGAGCTTGCGCTCGTCCGAGCCCGGGCGTGGGAAGCTCCCATCCCACTCCCTGATGGGCTTCGGAATCGGGATCACGACGTCGACCATGTCGCGGTGGATCTCGAGGTAGCCGGGCCGGTGCTCGGCCAGCACCGTGCGCACGACCTCGTGGATCTCCTCGGCCGCGAGCTCGGGGCGGCGCAGGATGCGCGCGTCGGCCGTCACCTCGCGGAAGATGCGCCACTGCCCCTCGACGTCCTTCACCTGGTGGTGAACACCGCCGAGTTGTTGCTCGGCCTCGCCAGGGCCGCCTGATACGACGAGCAGCGGCACCTGCTCGGCGTAGGCCCCCGCGACGGGATTCACGACGTTGTGCCCGCCGGCGCCGTACGTGACGCACAGGACCCCGAGCTTGCGCGTGCTGCGCGCGTAGCCGTCCGCCGCGAAGCCCACCGACGGTTCGTGGGAGAAGGTCACGATCTCGAGCCCGCGCGCCCGGCCGAAGCGGTGGAAGAGCCCGAGCACGAGGTCGCCGGGCAGGCCGAAGATGTGCGTCACGCCCGCGCGCTGGAGGTAGGCGACGAGGAAATCGCCGAGCGGCATCGATCCGCGCATAGCGGAGCGCCTAGGCTTCATCGCCTTCCCGCTCGCGTGCGAGGTCGAAGTAGAACAGAGCGGCCATCACGAGGCCATGGTCGATGCGGCCCTCGCGCAGCAGCCGCCGCAGCGCCTGCGGCTCCACCAGCTCGACCAGCGTCTCCTCGGTGCCCTCGTTCGCGATCTCGGCGACGCGCTCGCAGCCGTGCGCCGCGAAGGCGAACAGGCGATTGCCGAACAGGGCGGGGTTCGGGTTCACGCTGCCGATCGCCTCGAGCCGCGCGGCGCGATAGCCGGTCTCTTCGAGCAACTCGCGCGCCGCGGCGCCCTGTGGAGTCTCGCCGGGATCCACCATCCCGCCCGGGATCTCGAGCGTCACGTCGCGCAGCCCGTGGCGGTACTGCCGCACCATGACGATCTCCCCGGCCGGCGTCACGGGCACCACGTTCACCCAGTCAGCGGAGTCGATCCGGAAGAAGGAGTGACGCTCTCCCGTGTTGGGAGACTCCGTGAGCGTACGACTCACGCGGAAGACGGCACAATCCTGCAGCGCCTCGGTCTCGAGGGCGTTCCAGCGTCGCGGGCGCGACATGGCCCCGAGGCTAGCATGCGACGTCTGCCACGGGTCGCGCCGGACTCTAGATCCGCTCGTCGAGCACGAGCTCGACGCCGCTCGCACCGGGCAAGACCGCGGTCTTCACGACGCCCTGTAGATCGCCGGGTGTACGCGACGTCGCGTTGCCATCGGCGTCGAGGCGCGCGGTGAGGCGCAAGGGCCCGGCGAACGGCATCGACTTCAGCATGCGATCGTCCGGGCCGAGCTCGAAATCGAGCGGAAAACGGGGCGCCTCGATGCGCTTGACCGCGAGCGGCGGGCCTGCCGCCTCGCTGCGCGCGATCAGGAACAGCACCGCGCCCGCAGGCTGCGCCGCCTGCAGCTCGGACGCAATGCGCAGCGTGCCACGGATCGGCTCGCCGCCCTCGGCGGCGAGCGCCGGCGCGCCGCGCATGCCGGGCGGGGCAGGCGGCATCTCGAGCGGCGCGCCTTCGACGGCCGGGGGACCCTCCGCGCCAGCCGGGAAGATCCGCGAGAGATCGGGCTGCCGCGGCTCTTCGGCCGGATCGAAGGGCTCGAGGTTGCGGTCGCAGGCGGTGAGCGTCACGAGCGCGATGCACAGACCCGCGGCGCCTAGTTTCGTCGGCATGCAGCCGAACCGTAGCACCACCGATGGCTTCAGATTCCGTTCGCGTCGGCGCTGGCGATCACAGGGAGGAGGGAGGTCACTCGAGCTGCGCGAGCAACAGCAGCGGAACTGCAGCGGCGACGCCGAGCGCCGCGTGCGCGCGCCCCGCGCGCAGCAGCCGCCAGTAGAGCAGGCCCCGACGAGCGCGAGCACGTCCGCCAGCCGCAGCGTCCAGAGCTGCGCGGGTTGAGCCGAACGGGGCCTGGTGGTAGCGTTGCTGGAAGGAGCGCTCCCCCCCATGACAAATCCGCGTTCGACGCCGAGCGACCCGAACTCCCAGCGCGCTTGGCGGCTACCCCAGCTCGGCGGCAACCCCTCGAGCTCACGCCAGGGAACGACACCCGGTAGTTTTGCGCTTGCGAGCGAGATCGGCGGTCCACGCTCGTTCGCCTCGCCGGACACGCCGGGCATGCCGCAGCCCTCCGGCAAGACGGCCTGGGACTTCATGCCGAGCGACTGGAAGCTCGTGGCGGGACGCTGGACGCCGCCCGCCGGCTTCGTACCTGCGACCCAGCTCGAGCACGCGCGGCTGGGCACGCTCACGCCCGAGATGCGGCGCGTCGCGCAGCGCGAGCCTCACCTGACGCCTGCGCAGGTCCGCGACGAGGTGGCGGCCGGTCGCATGGTGATCCCCGCCAACACGGTCCACCGCGACCTGCGCCTCGATCCGATGTGCATCGGCCGAGCGAGTCTCACGAAGGTGAATGCCAACATGGGCGCCTCGCCGGTCTCGAGCGGCACCGACGAGGAAGTCGAGAAGCTGCGCTGGGCCGAGCGCTGGAACGCCGACACCGTGATGGACCTGTCGACGGGCGGCGATCTCGACCGCACGCGCGAAGCGATCGTGCGCGCCGCCACGGTTCCGATCGGCACGGTGCCGATCTACTCGATGATCGTCGGACGGCGCATCGAACAACTCGACGACGAGGCGATCCTGGCCGGCCTCGAACATCAGGCGCGTCAGGGTATCGACTACATGACGGTCCACGCCGGCGTGCTGCGCGAGCATCTGCCGCTGGTGCGCGACCGGCTGATCGGCATCGTGAGCCGCGGCGGATCCCTGCTCGCGAAGTGGATGCTCGTGCACGGGCGGCAGAATCCGATGTACGAGCTTTGGAACGAGATCTGCGCAGTGCTGCGCCGCTGGGACGTGACGTTCTCGATCGGAGATGGACTGCGACCCGGCGGCCTCGCCGACGCCACCGACCCCGCGCAGCTCGCCGAGCTCGCGACGCTCTCCGAGCTCACCGAGCGCGCCTGGGCGAACGGCTGCCAGGTGATGGTGGAGGGACCGGGCCACGTGCCCTTCGACCAGATCGAGTACAACATGAAGCTGCAGCGCCAGCTGTGTCATGGCGCGCCCTTCTACGTGCTCGGCCCCCTCGTGACGGACATCTTCCCCGGCTACGACCACATCACGAGCTGCATCGGCGCCACCGCGGCGGCGTACCACGGCGCCTCCATGCTGTGTTACGTGACTCCGAAGGAGCACCTGGGGCTGCCCAAGAAGGCTGACGTCAAGCAGGGGGTGATCGCGTACAAGATCGCGGCCCACGCCGCCGACATCGCGCTGGGCATCCCGGGCGCGCGCGACCGCGACGATGAGCTCACCAAGGCGCGCGCGGCGCTCAACTGGGAGAAGCACTTCGAGCTCTCGTTCGATCCCGATTTGGCGCGCGCGTACCACGACGAGGATCTCGACGTCGACACCGACTTCTGCGCGATGTGCGGCCACGACTGGTGCTCGGTGCGGATCAGCAAGGAGATCGTCGAGTTCACCAGCGGGAAGGCCGACGCTTATCAATGGGAGCAGCCGCGCGTGACGGACGCGCTCTCGCCGGCGCAACGCGAGATCCTGGAGCAGCGCGGCGTGCTCGAGCCTGACGAGATCCACCGACTCGCGAGCAAGACGCGCGCGACGATGCGCGCGCGCGAGGGGCACAAGGCGAGCTGTCACAGCGACGAGGCCGAGCCGGCCACGGCCCGGCGGCTGCAGTCCGAAGCGCTGGACCCCGTGACCCTCGAGCCGCTCGGCGCGCCGCCGGCCGCTCGAGCTTGAGCGCGGCCCAAAGCAAGGCGCCCCGGAACCTTGCGGTCCCGGGGCGTCCCGTCCGAGCCTCACCCCCCCAGATTCGGCCCAGATCTGGGATTCTCATCGGCTGCGCTTGCCGGGGCTTGAGCGCTTTGCGCGCTCGATCTGCGGCCGCGTGAGCGCGCAGCTCCCGTTCAGCGAAGACGAGCTGCCCGCGTACCTGGCGGGGTTGGGGCTTCTCTCCCCCGGCGAGCCTGCGCTCGTAGAACGCGCCGGCGACGGAAACATCAACTGGGTCCGGCGCGTGCGCTCGAGCGCGCGCGAGCGCTCGTTCGTCGTCAAGCAAGCCCGACCGGCGCTCGAGCGCTTCCCGGAGTACCGGGTCTCCACTCATCGGATCGAGGTCGAGGCGCTTTGGTACGCGACGGTGGCTCGCTTCGACCGAGACAGAGTCTGCCCGCACGTGCACCACTTCGATGCGCAGCGCATGGCGCTCGTGCTCGAAGACCTCGGCGGCGCCGAGCCGCTCGACGCCTGGCTCGCTCGCGGCGCCGACGCGTCGCATACGGCGGCGGTGCTCGGCGCCTTCCTCGGCGCGGTGCATGCCGGAACGCGCGACCCCGCGCTCGCGATCCAATTCGACAACGAAGAGATGCGCCACCTGCACGGCGAGCACATCTTCGTGCTGCCGTTCCGGGCGAACGATTTCCCGCTCGCGCCCGCGGTGCGACGCCGCGCGGATGCGCTCGCGTCGGAGCGCGAGCTGGTGCGGCGTATCGACGCCGCCTACGCCCGCTACCTCGAGAGCGCGCTGGCGCTCGTCCACGCCGACGTGCAGCCGAGCAACGTGCTCGTCGCGGCGAGCGGGCCGAAGCTGCTCGACGGCGAGATCGCGCACCTGGGTGATCCCGCATTCGACGTCGGGCAGCTCGCGGGCCACCTCTGGCTG
>Ga0210377_10002177_pt1 | contig 17377 bp, 19 predicted proteins | sample PLM4_65_b1redo_FD_155480 | JGI IMG/M metagenome (GOLD analysis project Ga0210377, IMG submission 155480) | Groundwater sediment microbial communities from an aquifer in East River, Colorado, USA - PLM4_65_b1 redo | ecosystem: Environmental > Terrestrial > Soil > Riparian zone | place: USA: East... | reverse complement strand
CGACCACCGAGTCGGCCTGCGCGGAGTGGTCAATACACGCGGTGATGACAAACCGCGAATCGGCGTATCGTTTTCCGCCGAAATGACTTCACCCTACCGGGAGAAAGGGTACGTCGGCCTGGGCATCGAGTTCCAGATGTTCCAGTCACAGACCGATTCGGCAATCCTGAGTTATCTGCCCGTCTATTGGGTGGCGCGCTGGCACCCGCTGGCCGCGTACCCCGCCCCCTACATCACAGGGCGGTTCGGGTTCGATCTTGTGGGACAGGAGGGCGACGATACGCTCGCGTCAAGGAATTACTACGCGGTGGGACTCGGACTCATCCGCCACCCCGAGCGAACCAGGAGTCTTCAGATCGAGCTGCTCTATTCCCGCGACCAGGGGGCATTCACGGGATTCGGAATCGGGGTGGGATACCTGTACTGATCGAGGGTCGGCGACCGCCTGAGCGGGAGGCTCAGGCCGCGCGGCGTCGAGCTCGTCGCCGGGCAGGCGATCGTGGCGGGTCGGCGCTCTGTCGGAGCACTGCTTGGGATATAGTCTGTGGCGCGCCACAGTGCCGATCGGCACCCCCTTTTTATTGCCCGCGACGCGATCCTGGACTCGATCCTTGACACATCCTCCGGATATTCTTTACCGTGTGGCCGCGTTCACCGGAGCACCATGTGAAGGAATTCCCTCTTCCCCTGCCCTTTCTTCCCCGCAAGACCGCCGGCGTCATGGTCCCGCTGTTCTCGCTCCGGACGTCGAGCGATTTCGGCATCGGCGACTTTCGGGATCTCACGCCCCTGATGGACTGGATGGCCTCGTGCGGGCTGGAGGTGCTGCAGCTTCTCCCCTTGAACGAATTGGCGCCTGGAGAAACCTCGCCCTACCAGGCCCTCAGCGCTCTGGCGGCCGATCCGATCTATCTGGCGGTCGATCAGATGGAAGACATCGTGCGCTGCGAAGACGCACAGCGCACGCTCGACTCACCGGCCGTGCGCCGCGATCTCGCGTCGTGGCGAGACGCTCCCCGCGTTGCCTACCAGCCGATTCGAGACCTGAAAGATCGGCTCTTGCGGATGGGTTTCGCGTCCTTTCTGCGCGTGGAATGGAAGGCCGACACGCCCCGCGCCCACGCCTTTCGCCGTTTTCTCCGGGATCACGCCGAATGGCTCGAACCCTACGCCCGCTTCCGCGTACTGAAAGCCCTGCACGGCGGCCGCGACTGGGCCGAATGGCCCCCCGCGTATCGACAGAGAGACCCCGAGGCGATCCGCCGCCTAAGCGCCGAGCACGCCGACGAACTCCTCTACCGCCAATACCTTCAGTGGATGGTATGGGACCAGTGGCAGGCCGCCCGCCGCGAGGCTCGACAACGGGGCATCCGCCTCATGGGGGACCTCCCGTTCCTGGTCAGCCGTGACAGCGCGGACGTGTGGAGCCGTCTCGACGAATTCGACACGAGCCAGACTGTTGGCGCCCCGGCCGATTCCGTCAACCCCGAACAGGATTGGGGGTTGCCGCTCTTTCGATGGTCGGTCATGGAGGAGGCGGGGTTTCCCTGGTGGACGCTTCGGGTCCGGGCGGCTCGGGCGTGGTTTGACCTGCTTCGGCTCGACCACGTCGTGGGCTTCTTCCGCGTCTGGGTCATGTCCAAACAGGCTCCGTCCCGCTTCGAACCGCCGGACGAACCGCAGCAAATCCGGCGGGGCGAGCACTTTCTCACCATGATCGCCGAGAGCGCGGGCGACTGCCTGCCGGTGGCCGAAGATCTGGGGACGATTCCGCCGTTCGTCCGAGAGACGCTGGCGCGGATGGGCCTTGCGGGGCACAAGGTGCTCAGGTGGGAGCGCGACAACGGCGTCTACCGCGACCCGTCGTCGTATCCCTACGTCTCGCTCGCCACCCCCGGCACACACGACACCGGCACGCTCTCGATGTGGTGGAAGACGCTGCCGGACGACGAACGACGGGCCTTCTTACGGCTGTTCGACGCCGAAGACGCGCGGCGTTCGAAAGCCGACCAGGCCGGACTCTTCACCGACGAATGGCACCGGCTGGTGTTGGACCGCTTGATCGGTTCCGGATCGGGCCTGGTGATCCTCCCCCTCCAGGACGTCTTCGGCCACGACGAGCAGATCAACATCCCCGCGACCGTGGGACCGCACAACTGGACCTACCGTCTGCCGTGCCCGATCGAGGCCTTGAGCCGCCCGCCGCTCGACGCGAAAGGCCGCACGTTGCGCGAGCTGTTGATCCGCCACGGCCGCGCGCGCGCCCTCCACGGCGCGTGACCCCGCGACCTTACGCCATCGCCAGAAACGGTTCCAGATCGCCCGATCCCTCGCGAAGAACCGTGACCCGATCGCCCACGAGCGAGATCACGCTCGACGGCAACACCGGCAACGCGCCGCATTCCAGGATGAGATCGACGCCGTGCCCCAGGCGGCTTTCGAGTTCCTCGGGCTCCGAGATCGTCTGCTCGTTGGACCGATTGGCGCTGGTGCTCAGCAGCGGCTGGCCAAGCCCGGCGACCAGCGCGGTGGGGACGGGATGGGCGGGAATCCGAATGCCCACCGTCCGCAATTGGGTCTGGAGAACCTTGGGAGTCTCCCGGCTCGCGGGCAGGACGAAGGTATAGGGACCGGGAAGATACCGCTTCAAGATCTTATAGGCGTAATCCGAAACCGCGGCGTATCGACTGATATGGGTCAGATCGGCGCAGATGAACGACATCGGTTTCTTGGGGTCGCGGCCCTTGAGGCGGATGATCCGGTCGATCGCGTCGCGGTGCGTAATATCACACCCGAGCCCGTACACCGTGTCGGTGGGGTAGACGACGATGCCACCGTTTCGCAACGCCTCGACCGCGCGGGCAATGTGGCGGCCCTGCGGGTTGTCGGGATGGATCGAGAGCCGTGTGGCGCGGTGTGGCTTCATCGGCTGGGCGCTCCCGGGCTACTTCGAATGCTTCGTGACGAACTGCTTGATGTCGTCCAGATGCTCCAGGATCAGCTTGGCCTTCTTGAGACCGAACTGAAAAGGGAACTTGTCCTCCGGACCCTGCGTCAGCACGATCATGGGATTGCCCTTGTATTCCGATTCGGTCGCCGGCATCATTCCCTCCCTTGTCTATGAGCCCCGTTCGCGCTCGCCGCTGCCAAATCGAGCGCCTGAGCCCTTGTCCTTCCCTGACGGTTTTTGTATCCTAACATCCGCTTCACCCCGGAGATTCACTCATGACCGCACAATCGCAAGCCACCAAGGCCGCCATAGAGCGCAAGATGAAAACCAACCTGGACGCGATCCACGTCGAGGTCGAGGACGAATCATGGAAACACGCGGGACACACCGGGGCGGCCGCGGGCGGCGGCCACTTCACCCTCGTTGTCGTCTCGCCGAAATTCGAAGGCCTCAATCCGCTCGATCGGCGCCGCCTCGTGTTCAGCATCTTGCAGTCAGAAATGCAGGGCGAGATCCACGCCCTGAGCGTCCGCGCGCTGTCCCCCAGCGAGTGGACGCCCTAGGAGCCTGTCCAGGAACGGCCATCTGCGGCGTTGTCGCTGCGCATCCGCTCCTCACGTACCCACCGCGTACGCTCCGGTGCGGTGCTCGCTCCGCCTTGCATCTGACCGTTCCTGAACAGGCTCCTGCACCTGAATACTCAGACAGACGACGCATCCCCCGCCCCAGCTACCGGGGTCACAGGCGCGACCGGCGGCTGCGAAGAGGGAGTTGCCGCGGCCGCCGGAGCGGCGGGCTTCGGCGGCGCCGGGGGTTTCTCGGCCTTGATTCCCTCCTCCCAGTGTGGCCCCGTGTACTGATCGGCTGGGATCGGCTGCGCCTTCCATTTGATCTCGAAATCCCCCGCCGCCTTGTTGATCGTCGGACCATTTCCGACGACGGCGGTCCACGGTTCCACCACCGCGGCGACCCGGTATGCCTCACCGTCCTTTCGGACGTACAGCGCGACGGGATTGCTCTTCGCCGGTCCCTGAAATACATGGACCGTCCCCACAAATCGACGCGGCACCAACATTACGACCTCCCGCTTCAACGATGACTGAGGCGGTATGGTGCCATAAGTTGCCGATCCGATTCAAGCACCCCGTGCGCGGACGTCGATATCCCGCTCATTGACAGCGGGCACGGCCGCCGACTATCATAGCCGCGGTTTTTTGTGGGCGTCACCGAGTTGGCACACATTCCATCAGGGAGGAGCGATATGACCAACCCATTGGATTCCATTTGGGGCACGATTGTCTCGGGATTCGTGCTCACGGCCGTTCTGTACGCGGTCATCAACGCGCTCGTCTAACCAGGGGGACATCTCATGGAGGGATCCACTATCGCGTTGTTCTTCCGGTGGGGCCATTTGTTGGCCGGCATCGTCTGGATCGGCTTGTTGTACTACTTCAACTTCGTCCAGGTGCCGTTCCTGAAGGCCGTTTCGGCGGAGGGGAAGACCGAAGCCTTCAAGCACCTCGTGCCGAGGGCGCTCAACTGGTTTCGCTGGGCGGCGCTCGCCACGTGGCTGTTCGGCGCGGCGCTCCTGGGCGCCCACTTCGGCGACGCCTTCATGCTCAAGGGCCAGTACGCCATCATCGGCGTGGGCGCGTGGCTGGGCACGATCATGCTCCTCAACGTGTGGGGGATCATCTGGCCGAACCAGAAACGCGTCCTCGGCCTCGTCCCGGCCTCGGCGGACGAGAAGAAGATTTGCGCGCGCCGCGCGTTCCTGGCCTCCCGCACCAACACCGTGCTCTCGATCCCGATGCTCTTCTTCATGGCCGCCTCCGGCCACGGCTTCGCCTTGTTCAACTGACCTCAGATCGATGTCTTCAAAGGGACGGTCACACGACCGTCCCTTTTTTCCCTGCGTATCCAGCAGAGGAGCCTGTTCAGGATGGGTCAGATGCAAGGCGGAGGGAGGCTTCGCGCGCGGAGCGTACTGAGTCGTACGTGAGCACGCGAGGCCGACCGACAACGCCGCAGATGGCCCATCATGGACAGGCGTCTAAAGGATCTCGTCGACGCGTTCGGGCGGCCGGGCAACCACAGCCTTTCCTCCCGCCACCACGATGGGCCGCTGGATTACAATCGGATAAGCGACCATCGCCTGGATGAGTTGTCGGCGGGTGAGCGCGGGGCTGTCGAGCCCGCGCTCGGCGTAGAGGGGCTCCTTCGTCCGCATCAGGTCGCGGGGCTCCATGCCCAACAGCCCGAGGATCTTCTCCAGTTCGGCCGCCGACGGCGGATCCTTGAGGTATTCCACGATCGTCGGTTCAATGCTCTTCGCGCGGATGCGGTCCAGGGTCTTTCGACACGTGCCGCACTTGGGGTTGTAGTAGATTGTAACGGGCGTCATCGCTCTTCCCCTCCGTTCACGCCAGTTTGTGGTCGCTGAACACCAGCATCCGCACTCGGACGTCGCCGTTTTCCGCGTTGATGATGCGGCGCGTTCCCGGCAGATGGACGCCGTCCACGACCGCGTGGTGATCCGTGATGCTGTCCACCTGCTTGATCGAGCCGTCCGTCGGGTGAAAGTAATACACGGTGTAGCGGGTCGTGAGGTGCCGGCCGTCCGGCGTGGTCAGCGCGTCCTCGACGTTGATCGTGAACCGCACCGGCCCCATGCTGCGGTTGATCTGCCGGATCCGGTCGCCCGCGACGCGGTATCGGGAGTTCATCCCGTCGCCGTGGATCTGCAGGAGCCGGCCCAGCGGGTGGCCGTCCTCCTCGGCCAGGGTCAGCGTGTGCCGCCCGTCGGCCTCTTCGAACGTCCGATGGCCGCGGTGGACGGCCATCATCCCGACCTGCCCCTCCGTCCACTTCTGCAGCTCGGGGTCGGCCAGCGACACGGTGATCGACTCGGGCAACCTCACGTCCACGGTGCCTTCGACGGCCCTCCCAGCTTCCTCGACGCGCAGCCGCGCCGAAAATCCCTTGAACGCCGCGCTCCAGCGGTACGTCGAGCCGAAGGCGCGGCGGAGGAGCTCGCGCGCCGCGGGGTCGTCGGCCGCGGCCACGGGTTCGCTCGTCTGTTGATAGGTCTGCATCGTCCGCCCTCCCGTTGTGGACGCGAGCCTACCGAGTTGCGACGGAAAATACAAGATGGCGCGCCTTGATTCCGAACAACCGTTTACGCTAGGCTCGCGGGTGTCATCCCCAGTATGGTGAGGAACCGCGTGTGACGCCTGCCGAAACGAATCTGAGCGCGCAAGATCCCGTCTGCGGAATGTCGGTCGACACCAGCCATCCCGGTGGGGGAACCCACATTCACGCGGGGACCACCTACTATTTCTGCAACCCCGGCTGCCGCGAGAAGTTCAAGGCCGACCCCGATCATTACCTTTCGCGGCCGGCGGAAGGCCTGATCAGCATCGGCCTGGCCCGGCCTCAACCGGCCGCGTCTCCGCCGGTCTCGTCGTCGCCCGCTCCACCGGGAAGCCGCGTGGAGTATATCTGCCCCATGCACCCCGAGATCGTCCGCGATCGCCCGGGGGCCTGCCCCAAGTGCGGGATGGCGCTCGAGCCGCGGACGATCCGCTTGGACGAGGGACCGAACCCCGAACTGATCGACATGACCCGCCGGTTCTGGGTCAGCGTGGCGGTGGGATTGCCCGTCGTCGCCCTCGCCGCCGCGGACCTGCTGTTCCCCGGCCGCACGCGGGACGCGATTCCCCTCCCGGTCTCCAACTGGATACAACTCCTGCTCTCGACGCCGGTCATCCTCTGGGCCGGCAAGCCGTTCTTCGAGCGGGGCTGGGCGTCCGTCGTCAACCGCAGCCTCAACATGTTCACCCTCATTGCCCTGGGCGTCGGCGCCGCCTTTCTCTACAGCGTGGCCGCGGCCGTCGTCCCCGGCGCCTTTCCCGAGGGCTTTCGCACGCACGGCGCGGTCGAACCCTATTTCGACACCGCGGTGGTGATCACGGCCCTGGTCCTGCTCGGTCAGGTCCTCGAACTCCGCGCGCGCAGCCGGACCGGCTCGGCCATTCGGGCGCTGCTCGGCCTCGCCCCCAAGACCGCGCGCCGCCTCCGCAACGGGCGGGAGGAGGACGTCCTCCTCGATCAGGTCATGCCGGGCGACGTCCTGCGCGTAAGGCCGGGGGAGAAGGTCCCCGTGGACGGCATCGTCTCGGATGGCCGCTCCTCGGTGGACGAGTCGATGATCACCGGCGAACCGATCCCGGTGGAGAAGACCACGGCCTCCCCACTCGTCGGCGGCACGATCAACGGGACGGGAAGCCTGATGATGACGGCGCAGCGGGTCGGCGCCGACACGCTGTTGGCCCAGATCGTCCGCATGGTCGGCGACGCGCAGCGCAGCCGCGCGCCGATCCAGGGCGTCGCCGACACGGTGTCGAGCTATTTCGTGCCGATCGTGGTGGCGGTGAGCATCCTCTCATTCGGGATCTGGGCGGCGTGGGGTCCGGATCCCCGCCTGGCACTCGCCCTGGTCAACGCGGTGGCGGTGCTGATCATCGCCTGCCCGTGCGCGCTGGGCCTGGCCACGCCAATGGCAGTCATGGTCGGCGTGGGGCGTGGGGCCGAGACCGGCGTGTTGATCAAGAACGCCGAGGCGCTGGAGATTCTCGAACGGGTGGACACCCTGGTCGTGGACAAGACCGGCACCCTGACCGAGGGCAAGCCCCGCCTGGACTCGGTCGAACCCGCTCCGGGATTCGACGCGGATGAGGTCCTGCGCCTGGCCGCAAGCCTGGAGCGCGCAAGCGAACACTCGCTGGCCGCGGCAATCGTCGCGGGCGCCCAGGCCAGGGACCTTCGCCTGACGGAGGTCCGATCCTTCCAGTCGACGACCGGCAAGGGCGTCGAGGGCGTCGTCGAGGACCGCCAGGTCGTCCTCGGCACGCAGACGATGCTGGAGGAGCGCGGCCTCACCGTCGGCGACCTGGCCGCGCAGGCCGACGCGAAGCGTCGCGACGGAGCCACCGTCGTGTGGTTGGCGGTGGACGGGCGCGCCGCCGGGCTCCTCGCCATCTCGGACCCTATCAAGTCGACGACTCCCGAGGCGATCGATCAACTGCACCGCGACGACGTGCGGATCGTCATGCTCACCGGCGACTCCCGGGTCACGGCCCGGGCGGTCGCCGCCCGGCTCGGTATCGACGAGGTCACGGCCGAGGTGCTGCCGGACCAGAAGCGCGACATCATCCGGCAACTCCAGGCCCAGGGCCACATCGTCGCCATGGCGGGCGACGGCGTCAACGACGCCCCGGCGCTCGCCCAGGCCCACGTCGGGATCGCGATGGGCGCGGGCACCGACGTGGCCATGCAGAGCGCGGGGGTCACCCTGGTGAAGGGCGACCTGCGGGCCATCGTCCGGGCCCGGCGGCTCAGCCGCGCCACGATGCGGACGATCCGCCAAAACCTCTTCTTCGCGTTCGTGTACAACACGGTCGGCGTGCCGGTCGCCGCCGGGTTGTTCTACCCGTTCTTCGGCTTGCTCATCAGTCCGATCTGGGCCAGCGCCGCGATGAGCTTCAGCTCGGTGTCGGTGATCGCCAACTCGCTTCGCCTGCGGACCCTGCGCCTGTGACGCCACGGAGACGACCCGCGTGACGGAACCCTGGATCGTCGACGCGGACGAGGCCACGTTCGACCGCCTCGTGATCGAGGCGTCCCACCGGGTGCCCGTGCTCGTCGATTTCTGGGCGGCGTGGTGCGGCCCGTGCCGGTACCTGGGACCGATCCTGGAGGAGGTGGTGGAGGACTACGAGGGCCAAGTCATCCTGGCCAAAGTGGACACCGATCGAAACTTCGCCCTCGCCCAGCGCTACCGCATCCAGACGATCCCGAGCGTCAAGGCGTTCCGCAACGGCAAGCTAGTGGACGAATTCATCGGCGCCCTGCCCGAGCCGTCCATCCGGGAATTTATCAGGCGCCTGATCCCCACGAAGGCCGACGAGTTAGCCGGGCAGGCGGCGCGCCTAGAGTCCGAGCAGCGGTGGGAAGACGCCCTTGGGACGCACCGCGAGGCGTTGCAGGCCGACCCGCATCACGCCGCCGCGTCGGTGGGCGAGCTCCGCGTCCTCGTCCAACTCGAACGGTGGCCGGATGCCGAGGCCGCGTACGACCGCCTGGCGGGGCCCCTTCAGGTGCAGGACGACGTGATCGCGCTCAAGGCGCGACTGGATCTCGCGCGTCTTGAGGCGACGGCCCCGTCGATGGACGACCTGTGCGCCGCGCTGCGGCGCAATCCCCAGGACATCGAGGCGCGCTTCCAGCTGGCCTCGCTCTACGCCGCCAAGCAGCAGTACCGGGAGGCGCTGGAGGAGTATCTGACCGTCCTCAAGCAGGACCGGCGCTTCAAGGACGGGGCCGCGCGCAAAATGATGCTGCACATCTTCGAGATCATCGGCGCCCGCAGCCCCCTGGCCGAAGAATACCGGGAAATGCTGGCTCACGCGATCTTCTGACGACCCCGTGCCGAGGTAACCCATGCCCACCGTCACCGCCACCACCATCGCGCGTCCGGCTCTCCTCGCCCTGATCGTCGGCGCGTGGGCCGCGGCAACGCCGCTTTCGCACGCCGCCCCGCCCGCGCCGTGCCAACCGCAAGGCCCGCCGCGGCCGTTTCCGTCGATGCGCCTGGAATCCGTCGCCAAGGGGCTAAAGGCGCCCCTCGGGCTTTTCCACGCGGGCGACGGGAGCGGGCGACTGTTCATCGTCGAGCAGCGTGGCACGGTCCAGGTTTGGAAGAGGGGGCGCGTGGCGACCACACCGTTTTTGGATCTCCGCGACCGCGTGACCTCCGGCGGAGAGATGGGCCTGCTGGGGTTGTCCTTCCACCCCGCCTTCGCGCAGAACGGCCGGTTCTTCGTCAACTACACGTCCCGTGCGGGCGGGCTCCACACCGTGATCTCGGAGTTTCGGGCGGCCGAGCGGTCCAACTCGGCCGACGCGCGGGTCGAACGCATCCTCCTGACCATCCCCCAGCCGTACAGCAACCACAACGGCGGGGAGATCGCGTTCGGCCCGGACGGCTTCCTCTACATCGGTATGGGTGACGGCGGCGCGGGCAACGACCCGCATGGGAACGGACAGAGCCTCGCAACGCTTCTCGGCAAGATGCTCCGGATCGACGTGGATCGCGGGGAAGGAACGGCCGCCTACGGCATCCCCCCCGACAATCCATTCGTGGGGCGGAAGAACATCGCCCCCGAAATCTGGGCCTACGGCCTGCGCAACCCGTGGCGTTTCACCTTCGACCCCGTGACGGGATGGCTGTACGCCGGGGACGTCGGCCAGAACGCACGCGAGGAAATCGACGTGATCGCGAAGGGCAACAACTACGGCTGGAACATCATGGAAGGCACGATCTGCACGCCCGGCGTCAAATCGACCTGCGACCGAACCGGGCTGGAACCGCCGATTCTGGACTACCCCCGCTCGGAGGGCACGACCGTGATCGGAGGCTTCGTCTACCGCGGCCGCGCTCTCCCCGACCTCTGCGGCGCCTACGTCTACGGCGACTTCGGCAACGGCCGAATCTGGGCGCTCCGCCACGACGGCCGCGCCGTCACCCACCAACAGAAGCTGCTCGACACGGGCCGGAGCATCAGCGCATTCGGCGAGGACGAGCACCGCGAACTGTACGTGATCGACTATGCGGGGGAGGTGCTCAAGGTCGTTCCGTAGGCGTCACCGGGGCCGACCAGATCGCCCCAGACGGCAGGCAGCAAGGAACCCCCGCATGATCGCATCGGACGATTCGCGCGGCCAGCGCTCGGGGTGCCACTGGATACCCACGACGAATCGCTTCACGGGATGCTCGATCGCTTCGATCACGCCGTCGGCCGAGCGGGCGGAGACGCGCACGCCGGGGGGCATTGCGCGGACGGCTTGGTGGTGGTGGCTGTTGACCAGGAGGGCGTCGCGCCCGATCAGGCGGGCGAGCACCGTGCCCTTCGCGAGGACGATCCGATGGCGGCTGTCGGTGCGGCGGGGGCCGCGGTGGATGACGCGCGAGCGGCCGCGGGGCAGCTCGGCAGGCAGATCCTGAAGCAGCGTTCCCCCCAGGGCCACGGCGAGGATCTGGACGCCGCGGCAGATGCCCAGGATGGGCAGGTCCTTGCGGAGGGCCGAACGCAGCAGCGCCACCTCGAACGCGTCCCGCTGCGGGTTGATCCGCTCGCAGCGCCGGTCGGTCTCGCCGTAGCGTTCCGGCGCCACGTCCTCGCCGCCGAGCAGAAGCAGGCCGTCGGCCCCCGACAGCGGCCGCGGCTCACCGGGCGCGACGAGGCGGACGGCTCCGCCCCCCCGCTCGACCCAGTCGAGGTATGTCTTTGCCTTGCGGACGATCTTCGGATCCCGCGCGCGCAGCGCAACCGCGATCCGCGGCGGACGGTCAGCGGCCATCGTCAGCGCGCCCGCCGGTCAGCGGGCCCGCGCCGACGATCCAAGGATCTGCCCCAGCAACTCATCGGCACACGCCTGCGCCGCGTCGCGAAATTTCTCGGTGAGGCGCTCGGCGTCGTCCGCCGTCAATTCCCCCAGCGTCGCCCCGCCTTCGGCCTCGCGCTCGGACGCGTCGCACACGCCCTGCCAGACGACCCTCGCCTCCTCCGCTTGCACCAACCGAGCTCGCGCTGCGTACTCCAGGCGGTACCGCGTCCACAACTTCGAATCCGGCGACAGACCCCAGTGGATCGTCTTCAGATCGAGGACCATACCGGTCCCGAATGCCTTTTGAAGGTCGTCGAGCCCGTCCCCGGCCACGATCTCATCCACCGACCGAAGGCTCGACAGCCCCAGCTCGAACGCCAACGCCGCCGTGAATCGTTCCTCAACGGTCCGCGCGGGGTCGGTCAACCCGAACGCACGGGTGATCTCGCCCGTCCCCTGCGCCCCCGCGACCGGCGACCCGCCCGATAGGCCGAAGACGGATCCCAGTACGGTGTTGCCCGGATTGCCGAGGTCGAACGCCGGCGGCGGATGGCGGACGGCGCGAATTTCCGGCTGGTCTTTCAGACGCAGCAGCGCGTCGCGGTCGATGCCGACGAGCCGGGGCGCGCACCCCGCGACCGCCGCGAGCCACGCTGCCCCGACCACGACAGCGGCGAGCCGGCCGAACCGGTCCCCCGTCTGGTTTCTCCCTCGCATCCTCCGCCCCCTCCCCGACCACGCGCCCGCGCGGTTTCGGTGAGTTGACCACAGCGGGACCGGAGAACGCAAGCGAATTTCGCGGGAGTCGCGGCGTCTACGTCGCGCCCACCGACAGGAAGACGATCTCGCCCTTCATCGCGGGGTGGATGTCGCAGCGGAACGTCATCTTTACCGGCCGGGTCGGCGTGAACCGGATCCGGACCTCCTGGCCGGGATCGAGGTAGAGGCCCTTGATCCCCTTCCCATACGTGACCAGCCCCTCGGTCTCGACCCGCGCGTCGAACTCCGCGATCGCCGCCGAGGTGAAACCGTGCTGGATGGTGTCGGCATTGCGCACCACGATCACGGCTTGCTCGTCGACCCGCAGAATGCGCGCCTGGTACACAAAGGACGAGTTGCGGATCACGACCTCAATCGTGCCGCGCTCCTCGTCCTGCGCCGACATCGCCGTGGGCGAGGCGCATACGAGGGATGCGATCACGACGGCAACGACGCCCGCGACCCGGAATAGATTCGGCATGATTCTCCTCCACTAGTCGGTTGTGGTATCAGGACTATCCCATGGCGAATCGCGCCAGCCGGCTCATCACCTGTTCTCCTCGCGGCTTCGCGGTCGGCCCCCACGGCGAGGGGCTCGCGGATCGCGTCACATAGTCAGCGACGGCCTGTCGCAGGTTCGGTCCCTCCAACCCCATATGAAGTTCGGCCAGGTCGATCGCCAGCTTCTCGGCGATGAGATGGACGACCCGCCGATCGCTCCAATACCGGCCGTGGCTCAGCGGGTTCCCCCGACTCAGGAACGTGCCCCCGCCCGTGCACACGTCCGCCGTCACCGCCTCCGTGTGGGCCTGGTTGATCGCGCGGATCGGATACCCGATGATGTCGGCGTCGTCGAACACGTTCATCCACACGCCGGTCGGCGATTCGACCCGTACCGGGCGATCGAACCGGTCGAGCACCCGGCCGGCGTCGAAGGCGCCTTCGCCGGGCGATTGCATCGCATACAGCACCAGCGGGGAGCCGAGCGTGAAGAAATTCGAAAACCCCACGCCGAATGTGTCCCCGAGCGGCCGGCCGATCTTTAGCGTGTGGTCGTAGAGGAAGTCGGAGGCGACCACCGCGCCCAGACTGTGGGCGACAACCGTGAGGTGGCCGCTCGCGGGCCGAACCCCGCTCCGGAGGTCCTCCTCCAGCGCGCGATGGACCTCCTCATACACGGCCGCCCCCCGATACGCCACCACGTCGCCCATGATGCGCATCCCGAACCAGCGGAGAAAATCCACCTTGCTCCGAAAGATCCGGCGCTCGAGTTCCTCCTGGATCGCCTCCGTCACGGGCCCCCACCGGCCCGGGATGATGTTGACCGTGTCGGACGGCAACGCGGCCGAGAGCCGGTAGCGGCGGACCAGATCTTCCACGGCGGTCGAGATGCGCCCAAGCAATTCCTGCCGAAACTCGTCCGGAAACGCATTCGGATATCCCCCGATCCCATGGACGATCAGTACGTTCAGCGCGCCGCGCGGCATCCGATCTCCTTCCCTGCAGGTACTAGAAGCCTCTCCGAATAATCGGCTGTTGGAGCCCGTTCAGGCATGGCCAGATGCAAGACGGAGGGAGGCTTTGCGCGCGGAGCGTACTGTATCGTACGTGAGCACGCAAGGCCGACCGACAACGCAGCAGATGGCCGTGCATGGACGGGCTCCTACCGGCGTCCGGCCCCGATCCGTCCTTCCTTCTCGACGCGCCACTTCCGCTCGACCGCCTCGGCCTGGACCTTGGTCTTGCACGCCTCGCACAGGATGTCGGCGGACGGCCGGCCGCAGAGGTGGCAGAAGGTCGAGGGCCCCGTCGCCTGAGCCGCCGCGCGCGCCTCCACGGGCGGCGCCGACTTCACCTCGGCCTTGACCGTCAGGACGGGGCACGGCGCGAGCCGGACAACCCGCTCGGCGGTGCTCCCCATGAGGACGCGGGCCATGCCCGTTCGACCGTGGGTCCCCATGATAATCAGGTCGATCGCGTGCCGCTCGACGGCCTTCCCGATCTCGAAATACGGCGTGCCCGTCGCCAGGACGCCGTCGGCCTCGATCCCCTCGGCCTTCACGCGCCGGACCCAGTCCTTCATCATGTCATCCAGCTTGCGGCGCACGTCGACCGGCACGCCGGGGTGGGTCATCGCGAAATCCACGGCGTACACCGCCAATTCCATAACGTGGAGCAAGACAAGCCGGGCCGAACAGATGCGGGCGAGGCCGATCGCGTACTGCAACGCCGCGCTCGATCCCTCCGAGAAATCGGTGGGTACCAGAATCTTCTTCACCGTCAATCCGCCCATACGTCCCTCCTCGCGTACACTTCCCTCCCTCCGGGGGAACCAAGATCATCTTGAGTCAACCCCACTCAAAACTCCATCCCCCAAAAGGGGGCTTTTGCCGGTGCAAAATGGGTAGGCGTCTATCTCTGACTATTCGGATATTGGAGCCTGGTCAGGAATGGTCAGATGCAAGGCGCCGCGAGAACCGGAGCGGAGCGTACTGGGTCGTACGTGAGCACCGGAAGCGCAGCGGCAACGCCGCAGATGGCCGTTCATGGACAGGCTCCTCGGTGTCACCCCCGCTCTGCCATCGGGCGGTAATCGCGCCGGGCGGGGCCGTCGTAGACCTGCCGCGGCCGGCCGATCCGCTGCTGCGGCTCGGCGATCATCTCCATCCACTGCGCCACCCACCCCACGGTCCGGGCGATCGCGAACATCACCGTGAACATGGGGAGGGGAATGCCGAGGGCCCGGTAGATGACGCCGGAGTAGAAGTCGACGTTGGGGTACAGCTTCCGCTCGATGAAATAGTCGTCGCGGAGCGCGGCCTCTTCGAGCCGGAGCGCCAACTCGAACAGCGGGTCCGCCCCGCTCCCCCGACTCCGCAGGACTTCGTGGCACGTGTGGCGGATGATCCGCGCCCGGGGATCGTAGCTCTTGTAGACGCGATGACCGAACCCCACGAGCCGGAAGGGGTCCTGTTTGTCCTTGGCCCGAGCGAGGAACTGCGGCACGCGCGCGACGTCGCCGATCTCCCCCAGCATGCGCACCACCGCCTCGGCGGCCCCGCCGTGGGCCGGTCCCCAGAGGGCGGCGAGGCCGGCCGCGACGCAGGCGAAGGGGTTCGCCCCCGAGCTGCCGGCCAGCCGGACGGTGGCGGTGCTGGCGTTCTGCTCGTGGTCCGCGTGCAGGATGAACAACAGGTCCAGTGCCTTCTCCGCGACCGGGTCCACGGCGTACTCCTCGCACGGCACCGCGAACAGCATCCGCAGCAGATTGCCGCAGTAGCCGAGGCGGTTGTCCGGATAGACCAGCGGCTGCCCGATCGAGTGTTTGTAGCTGGCCGCGGCGATGGTCGGCATCTTCGCGATCAGCCGATGGGCGGCGATCTCGCGGTGCCTCGGGTTTCGGATGTCGGTCGAGTCGTGGTAGAACGCGGACAGCGAGCCAACGACCCCGACCATCACGGCCATCGGGTGCGCGTCGTGGCGAAACCCGTCGTAGAAGGCCCTCAGCCCCTCGTGGAGCATGGTATGGCGGAGAATCGCGGTCGAGAACTCGTCCAACTCGCGCCGCGCGGGCAGTTCCCCGTAGAGGAGCAAGTAGGCGACCTCCAGAAACGTGCTCTGCTCGGCGAGCTGCTCGATCGGATAGCCCCGGTACAGCAGGATGCCCTGCTCGCCGTCGATGAACGTGATGGCGCTGCGGCAGCTCGCGGTGGAGACGAACCCGGGGTCGTAGGTGAAGTAGCCCAGCTCGCGGTAGAGGGCGCCGACATCCACGGCGGGAGGGCCGAGGGTGCCGCGGCGCACCGGGAGATCGATGGAGTTCCCGCGTTCGGGATCGTTGAGCGTGATTCTGTCCATGGCGCGTGGCCGCCCGGAGGCGGTGGGATCATCGTACGGCAATCGCCCGGAGGAGGCCATCCCCCCAACGGGGTGTTTTGCTCAGACCCGGCAGGCGCCGGGGTCGCAACTCGTCAAATGGGCCAGGTCGAACCGCTCGTCGTGGGGCTTCGCTCCCAGGGACAAGACCTGCTCGGAGCGCGAGCCGTAGCGAAAGACCGTGATCCCCTTGAGGCCCAGGCGGTGGGCCTCGCGGTAGATCGTCTCCACGGTCTCAACCGGGGCCGCATACGGCAGGTTGACGGTCTTGCTGACGGCGTTGTCCACGTGCGCCTGGAAAACCGCCTGCATGGCGAGGTGATCCAGGGGGTCGATGTCCAGCGCGCAGCGAAACAGCCGCTTGAGATCGTCCGGCACGCCCGCGATTCCCTGGACGCTCCCCGTCTTGAGAATCTGCGGGACGAGCGGCCGCCAGTCGAGGCGCCGCGCTTCCATATGCTCGGCAAACAACGGGGACACCTCGGGAAGCGCGCGCCCGCCCAGGACATGGCTGCGGGTGTATGCGACCCCGAAGAGCGGCTCGATGCCCGAGGTGGTGCCCGCAATCAGGCTGATCGTGCCGGTCGGGGCGATCGAGAGCACGGTGGCGTTGCGGCGCGGGCGGTTGGCGCGGCCGAAGATCGACTCGCGCCACGCCGGGAACGCGCCGCGCTCGGCGGCGAGTCGGGCGCTCGCGGCCTCGGCGGCCTCCCGCAGGACGCGCGCGATCTCGGACCCCAGACGACGGGCGTCGGGGCCGTCGTAGGGCAGGCCGAGGCGGATGAACATCTCCGCGAGCCCCATCACGCCGAGACCGATCTTGCGCGTGGTCCGCGCCGCGCGCTCCAGTTCGGGAATCGGGTAGCGGTTGACCTCGACCACGTCGTCCAAAAACCGGACGGCGAGCGTTGCCATCTCCCGAAACACGTCCCAGTCGAACGCCCACCCCGCCCCCTCCCGCTTCAGGCACGCGGCCAGGTTGATCGAGCCCAGGTTGCAACTCTCGTGGGGCAGCAGCGGGACCTCCCCGCACGGGTTGGTCGCCCGGATCGGCCCCAGCGACGGCGTGGGGTTACCGCGCTCGATCGCGTCCAAAAACACCAGGCCGGGATCGCCGGTCGCCCACGCGGCCTCGGCGATCCGCCGAAAGAGCTTTGCCGCGTCGACCGCGGCCGTCGTCGCGCCGGTGCGGGGATTGACGAGCGGCCACACCGCGCCCTCGCGCACCGCCGCCATAAAGGCGTCCGAGGCGCCGACCGACAGGTTGAAGTTGCGCATCGCGCCGGGCTCCCGTTTCAGCTCGATGAAGGCCGCAACGTCGGGGTGGTTCGCGTTGAGGATGCC
>Ga0210377_10002176_pt1 | contig 17383 bp, 9 predicted proteins | sample PLM4_65_b1redo_FD_155480 | JGI IMG/M metagenome (GOLD analysis project Ga0210377, IMG submission 155480) | Groundwater sediment microbial communities from an aquifer in East River, Colorado, USA - PLM4_65_b1 redo | ecosystem: Environmental > Terrestrial > Soil > Riparian zone | place: USA: East... | reverse complement strand
ATCAAGTCTCTCGCGCGCGCCGGCGGGATGACGTCGCCGGAGACGTTCGAGAGCGCGCGCTTCACCTCGACCCGCTCGACCCAGGGCGCGCGCTTGGTGAGCTCCGCGATCAGCACCTGATCGCCCGAAACCAGCCCGACCGGCACGCCGAGCTCGCCCGCGCGGATCGTCATGATCTCCGACTCGCCCACCGCTTCGCCGCCGACGCGCACGCTCTTGAAGCGCTCGTAGGAGACCGTGTGCGCCATGATCCCCGGGAACGAGCCTGCGCGCGCGTGGTGCCCGACGAAGAGCACGACGCCGGTGGCTGCGTCGAGCCCGGCCATCGTGGTCGCGGTCGGCCGGCCCGCGCCGCGCACCACGCGACAGCGCGGATCGATCTGGTCGAGCACCAGATCGCAGAGCTCCTCGACGCCGTGGTTCTCTTCGACCACGACCTCGCTCGCGCCGCCGTCGAACGCGCCCGCGATCGCGGCGTTCGCGTCGGCGGTCATGAAGCCGCGGTTGCGCTGGAAGTCCATCCCGCTCGAGATCACGTCGGCCCAGCGCACCAGACCCGAGATGCCCTCCATGTCGACGGAGAGCCAGACCTTCACGGCTTGTAGGCCACGCAGTCGATCTCGACGATCGCGCCGAGCGCGAGGGCGGAGCAGCCGACGGTGATGCGCGCCGGCGGCTCGCTCGGGAAGAACTCGAGGTACGCCTCGTTCATCTCGCCGAACTTCGCCATGTCGGTGATGAAGACGTTGACCTTCACCACGTCCCCGAGGTCCGCGCCCGCGCCGCGCAGGATCGCCTGGATGTTCGCGAGCGTCTGGCGCGTCTGCTCCTTCGCGCCGCCCGCCACGAGCTCGAACGAGCCCGCCTTCGTGCCGAGCGTGCCCGCCACGAAGATGAAGCCTCCTGCCTTGGTCGCGTGCGAGAAGGCCTTGAGCTTGCCGAGCTCGGGAACGTTGATCTTGCGGATGTCAGCCATGGGAGGGCGATGATACCATCGCGCCATGAAGCTTGGCGGCGTCCACCACGTGTCGATCAACGTCCACGACGCGGATCTCACCGGCCGGTTCTACACCGAAGTGCTCGGCCTCGAGCCGCTCCCGCGTCCGGACTTCCCGTTCAAGGGCCATTGGTTCCGCGCGGGCGCGCAGGAGATCCACCTGATCGAGGTGGCCGACCACCACACACCCGAGGGCCAGCACTTCGCGTTCGCGGTCGAAGACATCGATTCGGTCTGCGAAGCGCTCGGCGCGAAGGGCGTGAAGGTGAGCCAGCCGATGGCCATCCCCGGCGCGGGAAAGCAGTGCTTCTTCCGCGATCCGTCCGGAAATCTGATCGAGCTGAACCAACCGAGGAAGTCCGCATGAGCGAGCCGATGCCGAAGAACCCGTTCCTGTCCGGCGTCTGGGAGCCCTGGCCGATGGAGGGCGAGATCATCGATCTCGCCGTGACCGGAGAGGTGCCGCGCGAGCTTTACGGCGCGCTGTACCGGAACGGACCGAACCCGCAGTTCGCGCCGCGCGGCGGCTATCACCCGTTCAGCGGCGACGGCATGATCCACGCGTTCAGCGTACGCGACGGGAAGGTCGACTACCGCAACCGCTTCGTGCGCACGCCCCGCTTCAACGCGGAGCGCGCCGCGGGGCAGGCGCTCTGGTCGAGCTTCATGGGGAACAGCGCTCCGCCCGATCCGCGCAGCGAGGGCATCCCCGGCGGACCCGCGAACACGAACGTCGTCTGGCACGCGGGGAAGCTGCTCGCGCTCGTCGAAGGCGGGCTGCCGCCGGTGGAGCTCGATCCCGAGTCGCTCGCGACCCTCGGCACGACCGACTTCGACGGCCGGCTTCGCGACGGCACGTTCACCGCGCACCCGAAGCTGGACCCCGAGACGGGCCAGATGCTCGGCTTCCGCTACGGCGTGGTGCCGCCGTACATCGTCTACTACGAGATCTCGGCGGACGGGAAGGTCACGCGCGAGGTGCCGATCGACGCGCCGATCCCGTCGATGGTCCACGACTTCATCACCACGCGCGATCACGTGATCTTCCCGGTCTTCCCCGCGACCTTGCGGCTCGAGCGCGCGGCGCGCGGCGAGAGCGTGCTCGGCTGGGAGCCCGAGCTCGGCACACAGATCGGCGTCATGCCGCGCAACGGCGGGACCGGCGACGTGACCTGGCTGCGCACCGATCCCTGCTACGTCTTCCACCCGATGAACGCGTACGACCACGGCCGGACCATCGTCGCCGACGTCGCGCGCTACGAACGGCTGCCGATTCCCGCCGCGGGCTTGAAGATGGAGATCGGCGGCACGGAAGCGCTGCTCTACCGCTGGACGCTCGACCTCGACGCGAAGACGGTGAAGGAGGAGATCCGCGACGACCGCGCGAGCGAGTTCCCGCGCCTCGACGAGCGCCGCACGGGTCTTCCCTACAAGGTCGGCTTCGCGGCCAGCGTCGGCGGGCTCGGGGGCGGGTTCTCGTCGGTGATCCGCTACGACGTCACGACCGGCAAGAGCGTGGCGCACGACTTCGGCACGGGCAATGCGGTATCGGAGCCGATCTTCGTACCGATGAGCGAGGACGCTCCGGAGGGCCGCGGCTTCCTGCTCACCGTGGTGTACCGCGCCGAGACCGGCCGCAGCGACCTCGCGATCCTCGATGCGGAGAACCTCGACCGCGCGCCGCTCGCGCTCGCGCACCTGCCGCACCGCGTGCCCGCCGGCTTTCACGGGAACTGGCGACCGGGCGTTTGAGCGCCGCACCGAGCCCAGACTCCGCCCAGCAGCTGCGCGATCTCTCCGCGCGGCGCTGGCGGCTCGCGCTCTGGCTCACGGGCGCGGTGATGGTCGTGTACTTCGGCTTCATCCTGCTGGTGGCGTTCGACAAGCCGCTGCTCGCGACGCTCGTCGCGCCAGGGCTCTCGCTCGGCATCCTCCTCGGCGCGCTCGTGATCGTGCTCTCGTGGATCTCGACCTTGATCTACGTGCGCTGGTCGAACCGCCACTACGACGACGCGCTCGAGCGGCTGAAGGGCTGAAGTGTCCCGTCCCAGAAGTTCGCTCGCGTTCTCGACGGCCGAGGCATCCGCGCTCGCGGCGTTGCGCTCGCTCGACGAATGTACGCATGCGCCTCGCCCCCTGCGGGCCAGCAGCCTGCGGGCCGCTGGCGGCGCCTTGCGAGCGCGGCGCCTCGACCGCGAGCATCGCGTCGGAACTCCTGGGACGGGACACTGACTTGGACACGCAGATCGGCGAGCCGAACACGATCGCGATGGTGTTCTTCTTCGGGTTCATCGCGATCACGCTCGGCATCACGTACTGGGCCGCGCGGCGCACGCACACCACCGAGCAGTTCTACGTCGCGGGGCGCTCGGTCAGCGCGGGGCAGAACGGCTTCGCGCTGGCGGGCGACTACATGAGCGCGGCGTCGTTCCTCGGCATCGCGGGGCTCGTCTCGACCTCGGGCTTCGACGGGCTGATCTACTCGACGGGCTGGCTGGTCGGCTGGCCGGTGGTGCTGTTCCTGATCGCGGAGCCGCTGCGCAACCTCGGGCGCTACACGTTCGCGGACGTCGTCGCGCTGCGCTTCCAGCAGACGCCCATCCGGCTCGCCGCGGCGCTCGGCACCCTGGCGACGGTCACGTTCTACCTGATCGCGCAGATGGTCGGCGCGGGCGGCCTGATCCGGCTGCTCTTCGGGATCTCGTACGAGACCGCGGTGATCCTGGTCGGTGTCGCCATGCTCGCGTACGTGCTGTTCGGCGGCATGATCGCGACGACCTGGGTGCAGATCGTGAAGGCGGTGCTGCTCCTCGCCGGCGCGAGCCTGCTGGCGCTGCTCGTGCTGGCGCGCTTCCAGATGAATCCGCTCGCGCTCTTCGCCGCCGCGGCGGAGCGCTTCGGGGAGGGCGTGCTCGCGCCGGGCAAGCTCGTCTCCAATCCGTGGGACGCGATCTCCCTCGGCATGGCGCTGATGTTCGGGACGGCGGGGCTGCCGCACATCCTGATGCGCTTCTACACCGTTCCCGACGCGCGTGCGGCGCGCACCAGCGTGTTCTACGCGACCGGGCTCATCGGCTACTTCTACCTGATGACGTTCGTGCTGGGCTTCGGCGCGATGGTGCTCGTCGGCCCCGACGCGATCCGCGCGGTCGATCCGGGCGGGAACATGGCGGCGCCGCTGCTGGCGGAGCTGCTCGGCGGAACGCCGTTCCTCGGCTTCATCTCCGCGGTCGCGTTCGCGACCATCCTCGCGGTGGTTGCGGGCCTCACGCTCTCGGGCGCGGCGGCACTTTCGCACGACTTGTGGGTCAGCGTCGTGCGCAAGGGCCACGCGGACTCGCGCGAGCAGCTCTTCGTCGCGCGCGTGTCGACGATCGCGCTGGGCGTGCTCGCGATCGCGCTCGGCATCACCTTCAAGGGACAGAACGTCGCATTCATGGTCTCGCTCGCGTTCGCAATTGCGGCGAGTGCGAACTTTCCTGCCCTGTTGTTGTCCATCTTCTGGGGGCGCTGCACGACGGCGGGCGTGGTCGCGAGCATGGTGGTCGGCACGGTATCGACGGTGCTCCTGATCTGGCTTTCGCCCACGGTGCAGGTCGACATCCTGAAGGCGGAGTCCGCGTGGTTCCCGCTGAAGAACCCGGCACTCGTGACGATTCCCCTCTCGTTCCTCACCGCGATCGCGGTCTCTCTCCTGTCGCAGGAGGCGCAGACGGCGTCGCGTTTCGCCGAAGTCGAGCGGCGCACGCACATGGGCCCCGTCGGAGAGTGAGCGGCGTTACGGGTCTCTGGCACGAATACTGCTAAACACTGTGCCGGAGGTCCGCGCGATGATCGGTACGATTCTGGCGATCTTGCTGCTGCTGCTTCTGCTCGGCGTCCTGCCGAGCTGGGGCTACAGCAACAGCTGGGGCTACTTCCCGAGCGGAGCGCTCGGCACGATCCTGATCGTCGTGATCGTGCTCGCGGTCATGGGCCGATTGTAGAACGTGCAATCGCTGGCCCGAGCGCTCTTGGTCACACTCACACTCCTGCTGGCCGCACCGTTCGCGCTCGGCCAGGCGCTGGATGTGACGAGCGACGAGCCTGCCGCGGACGAGCCTTCCGACGCGTGGATCACGGCCAAGGTGAAGGCCGCGCTGCTGACCGCGGAGGACGTGCCCGCGACGAGCGTGCACGTCGACACGGTCGACGGTCTCGTGACCTTGCACGGCAGCGTTCCGACGGCGAGTGAGAAGGCCAACGCGGAGGTGGCCGCGCGCGGCGTGAAAGGCATGAAGGAGGTGCGCAATCTCCTGCAGGTCGTGCCCGCGCCCGCGAAGGCGGCCGTCGCGGTTTCCGACGAGGCGCTCGCGAAGACCGTCTCGGAGTCCTTGGCCGCGGATCCCGCGCTCGCCGACAGCAGCATCACCGTGCTCTCGGTGAACAAGGGCGTCGTGCTCGTGACCGGCTCGGCGAAGACGATCAGCGATCACCTGCGCGCGCTCGAGGACGTGTCGGCGATCCGGGGCGTGAAGCGCGTCGCGAGCCAGATCAAGAGCCCCGATTCCTTCGTCGACGGGGAGCTCTGGCACGACGGGTCGTACGACATGGACCTGTCGAAGCGCTCCTCGGCCTCCGACCTGTGGATCACGCACGAGGTCAAGGTGCGCCTGCTCGCGGCCAACCACACGCCCGTCTACGACATCAACGTCGACACGCAGCGCGGAACGGTGACGCTCTTCGGTGTGGTGGATTCGAAGCAGGCGAAGGCGGACGTCGTCGCCGAGACCCGCAAGGTTCCCGGCGTGCAGAAGGTCGTCGACACGCTCCAGGTCGTTCCCCCCGGAAAGGAGGCGGCCGTCGCCGAAACGGATCAAGCGATCCAGGACGCGATCGCGGCGCGCATCCTGGCCAAGCGCCAGCTCGTCGACGCGCACGTCGTCATCGAGGTGAAGAACGGCATCGCGCGGCTCTCCGGAGACGTCGCGAGCCAGGGCGATCGCCTGATCGCGCTGACGGTGACGCGCTCGACGCGCGGCGTTCGCGGTCTGGTCGACGAGCTGAAGGTCGAGCCCCCCAAGGTCGGCGCCCGCTGAAGCAGCGCGCCGGCTGACTCGCCAAACGAGGTGCCCCACCGCGCCGGAATTTGGGGGTTACGTGCGCTGAGGCACCTCGGCCCCAGGAGCGGGCTCGGGTGCCGAGCCGCTCTCAGGAGCGACCCGGCGTAGAACCGTGCATCGCGGGCCCCGTCCGCAATCGTCGGGACGCGCGCGATGCGAGCTCCGTCTCTCCTGTGTCGGACGGATCGGCTCTGCGCAACGAGAGCTGCAAGCGCGGGGCCAATCCGCTCAGGCTAGAACGATCCGCACAGGGTGGACCACGCCATCGTCGACGAGCGGCACGCGCGTCGGCGCGCCGCGGCTGACACCGTTCGGGTTCGTGACCGAGATCTCGTAGCGCGCGGAGCCGAAGAAGAACGAGATCTCGAAGCCCGGCCAGCCCTTCGGAATGCACGGATCGAGCTCGAGGATTTCGCCGCGCACGCGGAAGCCGAGGATCGACTCCAGACCCGCGCGGTACATCCACGCGGCTGAGCCCGTGTACCACGTCCAGCCGCCGCGCCCGACGTGCGGGGCGACCGAGTACACGTCCGCGGCGATCGCGTAGGGCTCGGTCTTGTAGCGGCGAACGTCGGCGCGGGTCGCGCTGTGCGTGATCGGATTCAGCAGCGAGAACAGCGCGGCCGCCTTGTCTCCGTCGCCGAGCATCGCGAAGGCGATCACCGACCAGATCGCGCCGTGCGTGTACTGTCCGCCGTTCTCGCGAATGCCCGGCGGGTAGCCCTTGATGTAGCCGGGCTCGTGCGCGGTCTTGTCGAACGGCGGCGTGAAGAGGAGCGCGAGCTGCTCGCGCGGCCGGATGAGCTGCGCGTCCACGGCCGCCATCGCGAGCGCGGCGCGCTCGGGATCCGCGGCGCCGGAGATCACGCCCCACGACTGCGCGATCGCGTCGATCCGGCACTCGTCGCTCGACGCGGAGCCGAGCGGCGTTCCGTCGTCGAAGTAGCCGCGGCGGTACCACCCCCCGTCCCAGCCGTTCTGCTCGAGCGCGTCGCGCAGCGCGACGGAGTGATCTCTCCAGCGCTTCACGCGCTCGCGGTCGCCGTGCGCCTCCGCGAGCGGTGCGAAGGCGGAGATCGTCGCGTCGAGGAACCAGCCGAGCCAGACGCTCTCGCCCTGGCCGAGCGCGCCGACCCGGTTCATGCCGTCGTTCCAGTCGCCGGCGCCGAAGAGCGGCAGCCCGCGCGCGCCCACTGCGAGACTGCGATCGAGCGCGCGCGCGCAGTGCTCGAGGAGCGACGCGGTCTCGGCCGACACGGCGGGCTCGAAGAACGCCTCGCTCTCGTCGGGTCCGAGCTCCGAGCCCTCGAGGAACGGCACGCGCTCGTCGAGCACCGCGTGATCGCCGGTGGCCGCGACGTACTGCGCGACGGCGTAGGGCAGCCACACGAGATCGTCGGTGATCCGCGTGCGAACGCCTTTCCCCGAGACCGGCAGCCACCAGTGCTGCACGTCCCCGGCCGCGAACTGCCGCGCCGCGGCGCGCAGCAGGTGTTCGCGCGTGAGGTCGGGCCGCGCCGTCACCAGCGCCATGCCGTCCTGGAGCTGATCGCGGAAGCCGTACGCGCCGCTCGCCTGGTAGAAGCCGGACCTCGCCCAGATGCGGCAAGACAGCGTCTGATACAGCAGCCAGTGATTCAGCAGGATGTCCATGGCGCGATCGGGCGTCTTCACCTGAACCGCCCCCAGCACCTCGTCCCAGCGCTGCGTCACGCCCTCGAGCACGCCGTCGAGGTCGATCGAGCGATAGCGCGTGACCAGCGCGCGTGCGTCCGCGCTCGAAGCCGCCTGGCCGAGGACGAACACGATCTCCGTCGCCGCGTTCGGCTTCAGCTCGAACGACGCCTGCAGCGCGCCGCACGGATCGAGCCCCGCGCCCACGCGATTCGACAGCACCGCGTCCTCCGCGAGCGCGGCCGGCGCCTCGAGCGTGCCGTTGCGGCCCAGGAACTCGCGGCGGTCGCCGGTCCACGCGCTCTGGCGACCGAGCAGGTCCGCGAACGCGACCCGCGTGCCGAACTCCGCGTTCCAGGGATTTCGCGCGAACATCGCGCCCGACTCGGGATCGATCTGGGTCACGATGTACGGCGCCGTGGCGCTGCGCGTCGTGCCGAGCACCCACTCGACGTACGCAGTCACCGAGAGACGCCGCGCGCGACCCGACAGATTGCGCACGGTGAGGCGCGAGATCTTCAGCGGATCCTCGAGCGGAACGTACGCGACGAGCTCGAGCTCGATGCCGTGCGCGGTGTGCGAGAAGCGCGACCAACCCTGGCCATGGCGCGCCTCGTACGACGCGGAGACGTCGCGGATCGGCAGCGCGGTCGGAGTCCAGAGCGCGCCGTTGTCGTCGTCGCGCACGTACAGGACCTCGCCGGTCGGATCGCTCACGGGATCGTTCGACCAGGGCGTGAGCTGGTTCTCGCGGCTCATCACCGACCACGTCGAGCCGGCGCCCTCCACCGAAGTCTGGAAGCCGAACGAGGGATTCGCGACGACGTTGATCCACGGCGCGGGCGTCCACTGGCCCTCGCCGAGCGTGGTCACGTACTCGCGCCCGCCGGCCGCGAAGCCGCCGAGCCCGTTGTAGAACTCGAGCTCTGCGGGCGGCGTGACGGGTCTGGAAGGGACGGGCTCCGCTCTGCGCGCGATCGCGCGCGGCGCGGGCTCGCGTTCACGCGTACGCTCGAGCTCCCGCAAGCGGTCGAGCTGCTCGGCCAGGCTCCCGCGCCGGCCGAACAGCTCCGCCCGCGCGACGGATCGCAAGAGCGTGCGCGTCTCGGGCGAGGTCAGGTCGGCGCGCGCGACGAACACGGCGCCGCGGGTCGCATCGGCGGCGATCCTCGGCCGCGACTGACTGATCCGGACCAACGTCTCGAGGGAGACCTGCAGATCCTGCACGTACGAGTGGGACCGCTCGTTCAGGATCACGAGATCCGCCTCGATCTGCTTCAGCCGCCAGTACTCGTGCGCGCGCAGCAGCTCGCGAACGATTCCGAGCTCGGAGCCCTCGTCGATCCGCACCAGAACGATCGGCAGGTCGCCCGAGATGCCATGGGCCCAGAGACCCGGCTGCGCCCCCGCGCCGCGCACGATCAGGTCCGACGACGGCCGCAGGTTCGGGTCGGCGTAGAGCACGTGGTTCGCGAGCTCCTGGAAGAGATTCGCCTCGTCGGAGTCGATCCCCAGGTGGCGGAGCTGCACCTGCGCCTGGGTCCAGGCGAGCGTCGAGGCGCGCTCGAACGCGGTCGTGTCCTGGTGCTTGTCGACGAGGTCGAGCACCTGCGCCCGCGTCGGCGCGGCCAACGTCCAGAACGCGATCCGCGCGGTTCCGCCGGGGGCGATGCGCACACGCCGCCGCAGCGCGAAGATCGGGTCGAGCACCGTTCCGACCGTGTTCGACAGCGGCCGTCCGTCGATCACGGAGATGGGCGTGCGAACGCCGTGTCCGCGCCCGAGAAAGCGCGCGCGATCGGTCTCGAGCTCGAGCTTCCCCACCGTCTCGCCTTCGACGACCGAGAGATGCGCGGCCCAGACCTCCGGCTCGCCGGGCGCGCGCCGCCGGCGCGTCGCGAGGATCGCGCCCACGTCGGCGATCGTCTCCGTCTGCACGAACAGCTTGGAGAACGCGGGGTGGGCGAGATCGGCCGCGGGCGGCGCGAGCGCGAGCTCCGCGTACGAGGTGAGCTCGATCTCGCGCACGTCGCTTCCGGAGTTCGTGATCGTCACGCGGCGGACCTCGCAGTCGCACTCCGGCGAGATCAGGAGCTCGAGCGTCGTGCTGATCGCGCCGTCGCGCCGGTGGATCGAGGCGCGGTCCTCCGAGAAGGCGGCCTCGTAGTGGTTCGGCTCGACACCCGTGGGCTGGTAGCCCGCGGACCAGACCTCGCCGCTCTCCACGTCGCGCAGGAAGACGTACGAGCCGAAGTCGTCGCGCGTGACGTCCTCGCGCCAGCGCGTGATCGCGAGCCCGCGCCACTGGCTGTATCCCGAGCCCGCGGCGGTGATCATCACGGCGTAGCGGCCGTTCGAGAGCAGACTGGTGCGCGGCGTGGGATCGTTCACCGAGAAGAAGCGTCGCTGCTTGGGCGCGGTGAGCTCGCTCGCGCGCGCCTCCGTCTTCAGGTGCTCCGCGCGCGGATGAGCGACGGAGACGTCGCGCGGCGTGCGCTCCTGCAGCAGCAGCTCCGTGGCCTGGACGATCGGCTCGGTGTGGAAGCGCTGACGCATGGGCGCATCGAGGAGCGTGTTCGCGATCGCGACCACCGTCATTCCCTGGTGATGCGCCATGTAGGCGCGCACGATCGCGACGTCCTTGCCCTCGGGAACGCGCGTGGGCGTGTAGTCGAGCGCCTCGTAGAAGCCGTAGCGGCCGAGCGCTCCAGCGCGCGTCAGCCGCCTGAAGTTCCTGGCGGCGGACCCCGGGTCGACCATCGCCGCGAGCGCGGTAGCGTACGGCGCCACGACCGCGCTCTCCGCGAGCCCGCGCTTCAGGCCGAGGCTCGGCACCCCGAAGTTCGAATACTGATAGGTGAGCTCGAGATCACGCGCGTTGTACGCCGACTCCGAGATCCCCCACGGCAAGCCGAGCTCGCGCGCGTACGAGATCTGACGCCGCACGATCAGCTCGTTCGTCTGCGCGAGCAGGCTCCCGTTGGGCGCGCGCATGACCAGCGACGGCATCAGGTACTCGAACATCGAGCCCGACCAGGAGATCAACGCCGCGCCGCGATCGGTCGGGACGATCGCGCGCCCGAGGCGGAACCAGTGCCGCGCGGGAACGTCCCCCTTCGCGATCGCGATGAAGCTCGCGAGCCGCGCCTCCGACGCGAGCAGGTCGTAGCAGCTCGGGTCGAGCGTTCCGTCCGCGGGCAGGTAGCCGATCGAGAGGAGCTTCCGATCGAGATCGAAGAGGAACGAGAAGTCCATCGCGGACGCCAGCTCGCGCGCATTCGCCTCGAGCGCGGAGAGGCGCGCCTCGAGGCCGGCGGCCGTGAGGTCGCGCCGGTGGCTCTCGATCGTGCGCTGCGTGGCCTCGGCCCAGAAGAGGATCTCCGCGCCCGCCTCGTCTCCGCGGTCCTCCGCCAGGGTGCGCGCGATGTCGGCGATCGTGTTCGCTTCGGGAGCGAGCCGCGCGAGCCACGCGCGCGGGCTCCAGGGCGCGGTCTCGAGCTCGCGCAGCGACGCGTCGAGCACGTCGAGCGCGTCGTGGAGGTGCCGCCCCGTCGCGGCCAGCATGCGCCGGTCGTCGGGCAACGCGTGGACGGCTTCGCGTGTGAGCTCGAGCGCGTCCTCGACTCCGGCGATCAGCTCGATGTTCGCGAGCGGCAGGGCGATGCGCTCGCGGCACGCGTTCGCGAGCGCGATCAGGTGGCCCGCGAGGTTCCCGCTGTCCACCGACGAGAGATACTTCGGATCCAGCGGCCGCAGGTCGCTCGTGTCGTACCAGTTGTAGAAGTGCCCGCGATGGCGCTCGAGCTTGTCCATGGTGGCGAGCGTCGCCTCGAGCCGGTCGACGAGGTCGAGCGTCCCGATCCAGCCGAAGTCGCGCGCGCTGACCGCGGAGAGCAACGCCAGCCCGAGATTCGTTGGCGACGTGCGGTGCGCGACGACGGGCTTCGGGTCCTCCTGGAAGTTGTCGGGCGGGAGCATGTGATCGTCGGGCGTGACGAACGTCTCGAAGAAGCGCCACGTGCGGCGCGCGATCACGCGCAGGAGGCGCGCGTCCTTGTCGGACACCTCGATCCGGCCGTCGGTTGTGGGCAGCAGGCTCGTGAAACGCGCGAGCGCTGGCGCGAGGATCCACGAGACGACGAACGGCAGCGCGAGCAGCTGGACCTCGAGCGGGCGCGTCACCAGCAGGAGCCCCGCAGCCGCGCCGAGCGCGACGCCGCCGGCCATCTGGCGATAGAAGCCCGCGAGATCCGGCAGGGGGCCCACGGTGGTCTGCGCGGCCGTGACCCACTCGAGCAGGTTGCGGCGAGTCACGAACAGCCGGCCGATGGTGCGAAGCATCGCGTCCCCCATCAGCCACGCCTGGTGCGGCAGGAAGGCGAGCAGCACCGCGGTCTGACACACCGACAGCCACAGGTCCTCGAGCAGCGCGCGCAGATGGTTGCGCCACGAGATTCCCGAGCGCGGCGGCGCGATCACGCCGAGCACCGGCAGGAGCACTGGCATTGCAACCATGGTCACGATGAAGGCCGTCCAGACCCGCGCGGCGTCGCCGGGGAGCAGCCAGCCCGCGAACAGCGCGGCGAAGCTCGCCGGCGCGGACAAGGTGCGGCGCAGGTTGTCGAGCATCTTCCAGCGGCCGATCAGCGGGATCGCGCGCCGAAGGTCCGCGGAGAATGCGCCGCGACCCAGGAGCCACGGCAGGAGCTGCCAATCGCCGCGCGCCCAGCGGTGGTGGCGCGATGCGGCCACGTCGTAGCGCGACGGATACTCCTCGACGAGCTCGACGTCCGACACGAGCCCCGCGCGCGCGAAGATCCCCTCGAAGAGATCGTGGCTGAGCAGCGCGTTCTCGGGCACGCGACCCGCGAGCGCGAGCTCGAAGGCGTCGACGTCGTAGATCCCCTTCCCGATGTACGAGCCCTCGCCGAGCAGGTCCTGGTACACGTCGGAGACCGCGCCCGAGTACGGGTCGATGCCGGTCGCGCTCGAGAACAGGCGCTGGAAGAGCGATCCCCCGCTGCCGATCGGGAGCGACGCGGTGACGCGCGGCTGGAGGACCGCGTAGCCCTCGGTGACCCGCTGGACCTTCGGATCGAAACGCGCGTGATTCAGCGGGTGCGCGATCTTGCCCACGAGCCGGCGCGCGGCTTCGCGTGGAAGGCGCGTGTCGGCGTCGAGCGTGATCACGTAGCGCACGCCCTGGGGAACCGCGGGCGCGCCTTCTTCTGAAGGGACGAACGTCGTGTCCGTCGCCCCGCGCAGCAGGCGGTTCAGCTCGTGGAGCTTCCCGCGCTTGCGCTCCCAGCCCATCCACTTGCCCTGCACCGGATTCCAGAGTCGGCGACGATGCAGCAGGAAGAAGCGATCGCCCACGGACCCGGGGCCGTAGAGCCGATTCAACCGCGCGATGCCTTCACGCGCGGCGGCGAGGATGACGGCGTCGTCCGCGACGCTCTCGGCGTCGGCGTCGGTCCAGTCCGAGAGCAGCGCGAAGTAGAGCTCGCCGTCCGCGCTCGCGAGATGATGGATCTCGAGCCGCGCGATCTGCTCGTCGAGCGCTTCCTGCGTGGTAAACAGGGTAGGGACGACCACCAGGGAGCGGAGCTCGGGCGGAATCCCGCCGCGAAGCTCGAGTCCGGCGAGGACCTCCGCGCTGAAGCGATTCGTCGCGGCGCGATTCACCAGCGCCACGGCCGCGTCCATCGCGGGCAGGAGACCCACCAGGGCCAGAAGCCCCAGCGCGAAGCCGCCGATCGGCGGCGCGGCCACGAGCAACGCCAGGCTCAGCACGAGCCCGGTGATGAGCCCGATCGCGCCGAGGTAGCCGCGGATTCCCGCGGCGGCGCTGATGCGACCGAGCCAGGTGTGGACCGGCGGGCGGAAGCCGAGGGCATCCTCGAATCGCCAGCGCCCGCTGCCGACCAGGTAGAAGCCGGGATCCTGGTCGCGGTGGCGAGCCTGATCGCCCGCGCTCTCCGCGGCGGCGCGCGCCTTGCGCGCCTCGTCGAGCGCGCGCTGCGCGATCTCGAGCTCCGTGCGCTGCGCGCCGCGCGCCAGCTCCTCGGCCGCGCGCCGGTACCGATTGCGCGTGGGGAAGTCCATGCGCGCGAACTCGCTCTCCTTCGCGAGCGCCGCGTCGACGAGGCTGACGCTCTCGAAGATCTCCGCCCAGTCGATCGCGGAGATGTGGCGCATGCTCGTGATCGCATTGCGCACGGCCACGTTCATCGTGCCCTGGCGCTGGATCTCCGTGTGCACGAGCTGCTCGGCCGTCGTCGACTGCGCCGCGAGGCGCTCGTCGAGCCAGTGCAGGGCCGGAGTGACCCGCGGGTCCTGGTCACGGAGCCGCTGCACGAGCTGCACCGCGAACGCGCGCGAGAGAGGCGTCCGCTCGTAGGCGCGCAGCACCGCGGAGATCGGCTCGGGCGCGCCGCCCTCGATGCCGAGCAGTCGGTTCGCGACCCGATCCGCCTCGAGCCGCGCCGCGCGTCCGCGCACGATCCGCTCGGCCGAGCGGCGCAGGTTCTCGACCAGGACGATGCGCAGGGTGATCGCGACCGCCCAGAGCTCGCCGATCGTGAGCGGCTGAACGCGCTGGTAGGCCGCGACGAAGCGGCGCAGCAGCTCCGGGTCGAAGCGGCTGTCGGTGTGCGCGACGAACGCCCAGGCCAGGCCGAACACGCGCGGGTAGCCGGCGAGCGGTCCGTCGGCGAGCTTCGGCAGCTGCCGGTAGAACGACGGCGGCAGGTCGTCGCGGATCTCGCGGATCTGGTCCTCGACCACGTGGAAGTTGTCGATCAGCCATTCGGCCGCGGGCGTGATCGGGTAGCCCTCGTCGATCACGCTCGCGATGTCGTGGTACGCGTCGCGCAGCACCCGGCTGCTGTCCGCGAGCCGGCGCGAGAGCGAGCAGGGCGGCCGGGCACCCTTCGCGACGCGCTGCGCGACAGCCAGGCTCTCGGCGTGCTGCTCCAGCCGCTCCGCGCTGAACAGCTCCTCGCGGATCAGCTCGTCGCTGTTCCAGGGCGATCCCCACGACGTGCGCCGGAACAAACGCGCGGCGAGGGTGCGAAGAGGGGTCGAATTCAAGCTCCCGAGAGTACCGCAGCCGAATACCGGAGCCCCGTCGTGAAAGACTCCACACCGGTGGGTGGCGGGTTCTGCAAGAATCGGAGCGGTGGAGGCGAGGATGCCGATCACGCGGATTCGGGCGCTTGCGGTTCTCGTGGCGGGGCTCGCGACAGGGCTGGCCGCGTTCGCGGCAACGGCCGCGGTCCCCACCTACACGTTCGTCCGCGTGCACGACCTGACCAACGCCGGACCCGAGGCCATCCACACCAAGCTCGGCGACGGCGCGGACGTGCTCGTCCTGCGCGAGACGGACGGCGACTTCGAGGTGTCGAGCATCCGAGACCGGTTCGTGCACCTCGTCGCGGAGGACGGGTTCGGGCCGGGGACGCTCGGCTTCGCGGAAGCGATCGGCGTCGCTGCGAACGGCGATCCGCTCTACATCGGCTACTGGGACTTCGCCGACCCCCGAACGCAGAGCCTGATGCTCTCGAACGGGATCATCGACTACCTGCCCGTGGCCTTCCAGCTCGACGGCCAGGCCGGCTTCCTCTCGCAGCTCGCCGACATCAACGCGATCGGCGACGTCGCGTACGCTCGCAACCTCGGCGCCCAGTTCCAGCTGAGCCGCTGGCAGGCCTCCACCTCGACCACGACCAACCTCGCGACGTGCACCAACATGGGACCGCCGATGCTGAACGCCTCGGGCACGCTCGCCTTCGAGTGCTGGACCGGGTCCGCGGGCACGATCTTTCTCGGCACCGCGGCGCCGTTCGCGACGGCCGTCGATTCGACGAGCTTCACGCCGGCAAACGTCGGCCGGAACGAGCTGAAGGGCATGACGTCGGCGGGCGTCGTCGGCTTCCTCCACTCGGGTGGCTCGACCAACGGCTTGTTCGTGAAGGGCGTGGGTGCGCCCGTGCATCTGGGCGCGCAGGGCACGTGCACGATCCAGGCGTTCAACGAGCAGAGCCTGTTCCTGTGCGACAACGGCGGCACGTCGATCTCGGTCCGCTCCGCGGCGACGAACCCCGTGTCGCCCCACACGGTCATCGCCGAGGGGAACACGCTGCTCGGCGGCACCATCCTCGATCTGTACACCTCGTCGGAGGACATGAACGCGCACGGCCAGATCTCGTTCGCGGCCGAGGTGCAGCGCCCGGGCGAGTTCGGTCCGGAGTTCTTCACCGAGGTGTACCTGGGAGCGCCCTCGTTCTGTGACGCCGACGCCGACGCCTACTGCGCGGCCAACGACAACTGCCCCACGATCAAGAACCCCGAACAGCTCGACACGGACGGAGACGGGCTAGGCGACGTCTGCGACAACTGCCCCGTGGACGCGAACCCCGATCAGGCGGACACGAACGCGGACGGCCGCGGAAACGCCTGCACGCCGTGCACCGTCGGGGGACCCGGCATGCCGATCTGCGGCACCCGCATCGCGCCGCCGGGTGGCGAGACCTTCACGGTGTTCGTGCCGATCGGCGCGTTCCCCGCGCGGCCGGTGCTGCACGGGATCACGCGCCCGAACGCGCCGGGTCTGGTCACCGACGTCAGCATCACCGACGATACGCCGGCCGACGTCGACAACACCTGCGAGGGTGGCATCTACCCCGAAGCCTCCTTCGGCTTCCGCACCCAATCCGAAGCCGACGGCGATGGCCACATGGCGGTGCGCCTGTTCGACTCCTACCCGTACGCCGCGAATCGCGTGGGCGCGATCTGCGAGGTCGTGATCACCGCGAGCGCCGCCGGCTCGTACAGCTACTGGTTGGAGGCCACGACCGCGACGCCGACGAAGACGCCCGAGGACTACTCGGTGACGGGCGAGGAGATCAACCTCGCCGTCAATCTGAACAACGAGACGAACATCGAGTTCATCGACGAGGCGCAGAATCACCGCTTCCTCTACGCGGGCACGGGAGGCGCGAGCTTCGGCACCTGCCAGTTCGATCCGAACCCGCCAATCGGGGACGAGTTCAGCGTTCTCTACTCCTCCTCCACGGGACCCGGCTGGGACTGCTGCACGTTCCAGTTCGACGGCGTCGACGGCGTGCCCTCGGCCGTGGGCCAGCTCGTGCTCAACCTCAACGGCCCGCTCCCGCCACCCGACTCCGACCACGACGGCTTCCTCGCGCCCTGCGACTCGTGCGACTACATCGCGAACAACCAGTTCGATCGCGGACGCGTCGGCCCCGGCGGCTTCGACGGGATCGGCGACGCCTGTCAGTGTACGGAGGTGACGAACGACGGCATCGTCGACGCCGCCGACGTGCTGCGCGTGCGACAGCATCTCGCAGGCTCGTTGCCGCTGGGGCCGGTGGAGCTCGCGCGCTGCAGCGGGATCGGCGGGCCGCTCGAGTGCACGGTGCGGACGGTCGCGGTGATGAGGCGCGCGATCGTCGGGAGTCCGCCGGCGGTGGCGCAGGTTTGTGACGCGGCGGTGCCGTGAGCTCGAAGGTGGCGTGAGAGCCTATGAACGGCGCGTCGTCCGGCGGGTCGCGCGCTTGGGCTTCTTGCGCGGCGCCGGAGCCACCCG
>Ga0210377_10002175_pt1 | contig 17388 bp, 3 predicted proteins | sample PLM4_65_b1redo_FD_155480 | JGI IMG/M metagenome (GOLD analysis project Ga0210377, IMG submission 155480) | Groundwater sediment microbial communities from an aquifer in East River, Colorado, USA - PLM4_65_b1 redo | ecosystem: Environmental > Terrestrial > Soil > Riparian zone | place: USA: East... | reverse complement strand
GATAGCACCAGTCAGGCCGGCCTCCGGGCGACCCCTCTGGGACACCAGCCCCGGCGGGGGCTCGCTTCGTGCCGGCGCAGAGCGGGCTGGTGTCGTGCGTCGAAAATATGTGGCGGCGCGTCGCCACGTATGCGACGCACTACACTAGAATGCGCGGGCCGTGGACGACAAACGCAACGCGATTGCGCAGTGGGCATTCGACACCCGCCCCGTCCTGCTTCGCTTCCACCTCTGGCTCGAAGACGTCGAGGTCGAGCGCGCGCAGCAGGGTCCCGTCTCCGGGGTGACGTTCACTCCGCGCGGCATCACGCGCTGCCTCGCGCTCACCTCCGCCGCCACCGCCCTCGGCACGCGCCTGTTCGGCGACTTCGGCGCCGGCGCGGGCAAAGACAAAGTCACCTACAACCAGGTCAAGAAAGCGGCCGATGCCATCAGCGCGTACGTGATGAGCGAGGGACTCTGGACGCTCACCCGAACGCTCCCGGAAAACCACGCCATCATGGTCTCCCTCGGCGAGGGGCTGATGCCGAAGGCCGGCGAGACGCCCGAGATGGGCGCGAATCCGCTCCTCGGCTTCGGACGCGTGTACGCGCGACCCGAAGTCGCGCGCACCGTCGATCGCCGCGTGCGGCGTCTGCTCAACGAGCCGGGCCACACCTTCGAGCAGTTCCATCACTGGCTGCAGGACCGCGGCATCACGCTGTGGGGCGCCGCCGTCGACACGCTCGAGAACACATCGCGATTCGCTGAAGGAAAAACGACCGGGCCGATGACGGTGTTGCATCTGTTCGACTCGCCGCTGAAGATGGCGCGGCCTTACGAGTCGTACATGGGCTGCCTCACGATTCCGCGCGACGTGACGAAAGCGGCCGAGCGCGCAGCGGTGCTGCTCGACTACCGCACGCCGCGGCGGCAGGTCGTCGAATCGATCGAGGCTGCGTATCCGGGGATTCGGCGCGAGAACATTCACGTGTGGACGCTGCGCGGCCCGAGCCGCGAGTCGCGTCTGCGGCCGCTGTGGGACGAGTGGCTCGCGCTCGGCGTGCATCTCGTCGACGACGGCTGGACGACGCCGGCGGGAATCGGCGTGTTCACCGACTCCGGCACGTACGCGCCGACGTTCCTCGTCGGCAGCTGGAAGGAGAACGGCACGCCGCACGTGTTTCTCTGCGACGGCTATGCGGCATCGGCCGAGGCGATGCAGGCGGCCAGTCTGTCCGAGGTGCTCGATGTGGATACAACGATGGAAGTGTTCTCCTCGACGTTCGAGCTGCCGATCGACCAGGAACGCGACATCATGAAGTGGGGCGCCGGCGCCCTGGCCGGCGCTCTGCGTGAACGATACGAACAGGCCATTCGCAATGCGGAGCTGTCCAATATCCCGCGCAACAAGCGCGTCCTTCGCGCCGACGACTTCCTCCCGCAGAAAGACTGGAGCGTCCTGGCATCGATCGGCTACATGTGCGACGACCCGTACACCGGCGCGCCGGGCGTGACGCAGATCGGCGACGGCATCTACAGAGTGACGACGCGGCTCGCGACGCGGAAGGCATCATCGACGATCACGTTCACGCTGCGACTGATGGAATCGTTCGAGCAGGCGCGCCAGGTATTCAGTCCGCTGCTCGTGCGCTTCCTCTCCGGCATCGATCACACGCGCCGCCCGGTGAAGATCTCCGACTCGGGACGCATCCGCAACGAGCTGCAGACGATGCTTTCGCAGGCGCTCGAACATCGCGGCGAGACGATACGCCTGCAGTTCGACCGCATCGACCCGCAGGTGATGCCGCAGGAGAAGCAGGACAAGATGCGCAGCGTCCTGGAGTGGTACAAGCAGAACCACCCGGTGTGGTTCGAGTGGCTCGAGATCGCGTGAGCCCCGGACTCGCATTACGAGGAAAGCCGGTGTAGCTTATCGCCCAGCCCAAAACACAGGAGGATACCGATGCGCCGCCTATCATCATTTCTACTGGTTCTTTTTGCCGCTTCCGTCGCCTACGGACGGGGCGCGACTCCGAAAGAGCTGGTCATCGATCTCAAGTTCAAACCGCAGGAAGGAGTGCACAGCGACTCCCCCGCCCTGCCTCCCGCGATGCTGGAGAAATCGGTCGAGCTCCGCGTGGAAGACGGCCGAAAGGAAGCGGATCCGCGGGTCATCGGCCAGGGGACGGGCGGCGACGACAAGACGTTCCCGATCCGCTCCGGGAACGACATCGCACCGTTCGTGAAACAGGTCATCGACAGCGTCGGCAAGTCGTGGTCGTTGAAGACAGCGACACCTGCCGACCGGACCCTCGACATCAGCGTGACCCGCTTCTTTCTCGACGAAAGCAACAAGGCTCTCGGATCGATGTACTCGAGCGATGTGAAGCTGGCATTCACGCTGAAGGATGCGAAGGGAAAGGTGCTCGCCGAAGGAGTGGGCTCGGGAAGCACGCACCGCTACGGCCGGGCGCACAGCGTCGAGAACTCGAACGAGGTGCTCAGCGACGCGCTGAAGGAAGCCTTCGCGAATGTCCTCGATGACAGCTCGCTGCAGACCGCGTGGTCATCCGGCAAAGGCTCGGGAAAAGGCGGTTCGACTCAGGCCAGCGCACCGGCGAAGAGCGTCGAAGAGCGACTGAAAGACCTCGACGCGTTGTACAAGAAGGGTGTGATCACAAAAGAAGAGTACGACCGCAAACGGGCCGAGATCCTGAAAGACATGTGAGGAGCTGACGAGTTGTAAGCTCTTGGTTGCCAGTTCTCAGACGAACATTCACCGCGGGAGTCTGATCTACGAAGTTTCGATATTCGTCGTCCGCATCGCGGCGAACGCGTTTGGCAGGAGAAATGACTGTCCGTCGGCAGATGATGGAAGGCTGATTTCGTGGGGAAGGCTCTCTCTTATTTCGGATCCAAAGAGCAGCTCTATCGTTTTGAGAGGAGATCCGAGAGTGCCTCCTCCATTGCGTGTCTGACGTCGTCGTCGCGCTCCGCCTGGCGAGCAGCCTCCAGTGCTTTGATTGCGGACTCGTTACCAATAAACGACAAGGCGTCGGCCGCTGCGGAGCGAACATTGGGATCGGAATGCTTGAGATTTTCCATCGTCGCTTCGATCAACGTGTCACCGGCAAAGTCAGGGGCCATCTGAAGTGACCAGTAGCGCACGCCCGGGTGCGGACTCCGCAACGCGGCGAGCAAGTGGGGTAACACCTTCTCCGGCGAAAAGGGCCGGATGACATCTTCGACGAGCTGGTACACGCCAAACCCGCTGCCACTGCCAAAGGAGTTGAGAAAAGGAGCGATCGAGCGCGGATCAGGGTGATCAAGGAAGAAGCGCCGAACTTCGTCGTATTTACCAATCAGCTCGTCGCTCAGATCATCGTCATCTGGCAACGGCGAGTGTTCCGCCAGGAACTGAAGGGCCTCGTCGGCGTTCATCGGAGGTTGTATTTCCTTACGTTTTGACGAACCAGCTCGTTGAGCGCGCGTTCTATCGTATCCAGGTCATATCCGTCGTTCTTGAGAATGCGGCGCAGGTCTTCCACATCGTGTTCGAGCTGCTGCATGGTGTCATATGCCTTCCCGCGAACAGGATTCCTCTTGTAGGTGCGTGTCAGCTCATGAAGTCGCTTCTGGATGTTGATCGTGATGCCTTCAGCTGTCTTTACAGGCGAGATCGCGTCGGCCACTGCGTGATGCGCGGTGTGCGTCGTCGCCGCGCCTGTCGCACGATTCGCTTTCGAGGCCTCACGGTACGTCCCCACGAACAAATCTTCTCCAGGTTTCGCCAACGGCGTCGTCTCGCGAACAACACCTGAGGGATCGACGACGAAGCGAGCTTCAGCCGCGGCGCGCTCGCCGGAAGCGATGGACGATGCGCCAGCGGGTACGGTGCTGTGAATGGCATTGGCAACGTTGCGAGCTTCATTCGCTTCCCTGGCGACATTGCCCACCGTGACGAACTCGCGCGCCTCACCAAAGCCCATGAGAGTCAGCGGCGTCATGATGACGTTCATCCACGTCACGCCGTGCTCCCGATAGGAGTTGAGGAGGAGAGCGACTGCCCCGATTCCGGTGAAGGATGCTTCGATCTCCAGTCCCTTCGCCGCGAGGTTTACACCTGGCTCAGCGAGACCCATCCCGAGCTGTACAGCCAGGAACTTGGGCTCGTACTGACCTTTGAACTGCGAGCGTTCCAGCGCTTCGAAGGCTTGATCCTTCGGAACACCGGACTTGATCATGCAGACGAGGAACTCGTATGGGGTCCGCGGGAAGCACGAACTGGCATTCGCCGACGCCTGCATCCCGCTCGAATCACGCCCATTGACCGGGTCAGCGCCGACGTATGCGTAAAGATTCGATGAGTCGCGATATCCGGCCGGATCCGGCGTCAGCCACACTCCGTTCTGTCCGTCGAACCAGCGCGCGCGCACGTAGTTCTTGCCGGTCATCGGATCCTGGAATGGGTGGGCGTGGAAGCCGCTGGCGACGATGAGGAGCTGCGGATCGCCGCTCACGAGAGCGGCTCCGCCGCTGCCGAGGCGAGGGGCACCGAGGGCGAGGAGATTGGGGACGTCGTAGAGAGTATTCGTCTTCTCTTCGCTCACTCCTATCGATGCGAGCCACTGCGCGAGGTTCGCGAGCGACTCGCGCACCTCGACCGGCAACTCAGCCGATGTGTAGACCGGTTTCGTTGCCACGGCCCACGCCGGAGCCGGCAGGAACGGCAGCGAGGCATTCCAACCCGATGCTCGCAGACTGCTGGTGGCCGCGATGGACAGAGCGGCCGGCGTCAGCGGCTGACCATTGACTGTCGCCGGCGATGGATCGATCAGTGCGTTCCACTCCGCGGCCGTGAGACTCCACTGAACAGTCGACTCATCCACAATCGTCGGCGTCTTGCTGCTGGTGCGAACAGCCGCACCGGAAGCGTTCACAGTTGCGAGGCGGACGCCCGTCGCGACGGACGCCTCCGCGATCTGCTCCGTTGCGCGAAGGATGACGTCGACGCCGGCGAGCGTTCCATCAGCCGCCTTTTTCGCCTTGATCGAGACCTTGTCGACCGCGGCGCCGAGAAGAACCGTCTCGTCTTCACCGTACGGGCCGGCGGCAAGGTTGCGAGAAACCACCTGGCCCTGCACATTCAGAATGGCCTGGAGCGAACCGGCGCCTGCTTCATCGTAAACGGGATAGAGGTGCCCGACGCCTGACGAGGCGCTGACGTCGACCGTCGTCACCTCGAGCGGATCGTCGTAACCGGCGCCGCCGTGGATGATCTGGCGGAGGAGTCCGCCATTCGCATCGATCGTCGGATTCAGACTCGCGCCCGCCTTGTAGAGACTCACCACCCGGTCGCTGATCGGATCCCAGACGAACGTCGTGTCAGCGGGAAGACCGTCCGCCGAGAGAATGCTCGGGCGATCCTCCAACTTCCAATCGCTCGGAGCAGGATTGGCAACGGCCACGTACTCGGTTCGCCGCCCGACCAGCCGGTCATTGCCGTCGTAGAAGTAGAGCACGCGGCGGGTGGGCGGAACGGTCGACTTGTCCGTCACGACGGTGAGCCGCCCCTTCACGTCGTATTGATAAACGTACTTCCCGTCTTCAGTGCGTTCGCCGCCCGTGAAGGTGAACTGCTCGACGACGAGACCGCGCTCCACTTTGTCGATCTTGTGACCGCCACTCGGATTCTCGCGGAACACAACGGATGGCGGATCGACGGGAGTCGTCGGCGGACGCGTGAAGGCGCTGCGGAAATCCGCGACGGTCACGTCTTCCGTTTGCGGCGTGCTGCCGCTCTCACGCGCCAGAGTGGTCCGTTGCAGACGGCTGCGATCGTCGTAATCCCATCGATTCAGCCGCGCTCCGCCCGAGAGGCCGAGCAGCGCTGCCTTCGACTTCTGAAGTCCGTCGAAGATGATCGACGAGCCTGCCACTGTCGAACCATTCGACGTCACGGCCATCCGGTTCAACTGGCTTGTGTTGCCCTCGTAGCCGTAGTCGCGTTGAATTTGCGCGCCGGACGGGGTTGTGATCGTGCGCTGGTTAGGCCGGCCGGCGTTGCGGTAATCAGCATCGAGGAACGTCGACGGCGCGGATTGCCCGGCGAACGTCCTCTGCATGCGGACGATGTTGCCCATCGCGTCGTATTCCTGCGCGATCAACTTCGTCCACAGCTTATCGGTGGCGAAGCCGGTGTACGCCGGCATCGTCCAGGAGCTTCGCTCCCCGTGCGCGTTCCAGGTGTGCTCCTGCGTGTACTGGTCGATGAGCACAGTGTTGCGGTAGCGCGACTGCGTCGTTCGCCGCGGATGTCCATCGAAATCGAAATCGGCGTACTCGACGACGGCATCGTCATTGGTCCATCGGATGATGCGACCCGCCGCGTCGTAGTCGATCCGGTCGAGGATGACTCCTCCCTGACCTGCGATCGTCTCGATCTGTCCCTTGTTGTTGTAGTTGAACGACTGCAGCCGTCCCTGCCGATCGGTGATCGACTTGACGCGCCGGCCTTCCCACTCGATCTTCTCCTGCGTTCCGTCTTTGTAAGTGCGCTGGAGCGGACGGCCGAGGAGGTCAGGAACGGTCTGCGTGACCTCGTTGCCGGGATCCCTGTAGTCCGTCAGCGCGCCGGTGGCGTGATAGTCGTACTTATTGATCGCGCCGCCGGGCAGAGTCTCCTGCTTCAGCGATCCTCGCGAGTCGTAGTCGTACGCGTACGCGGGACGGTTCGGTCCCTTCGCCGACGTGACGTTCCCGGCCTGATCGAAGTCGCGCTTCCACTCGAGACCTCCGAAGCCTCGAGTGGTGATGTCGCCGGCGGTGTTGTATTCGAGCGCGAGCTGATACGCAGAGCCGGTCTTCTCCTTGTTCTGCACGCTCTGCGGCAGAGCGCCGGCATGGTTGGAAACATCGGTCTGCGTGAACGTCGTGGCGACGTCCAACGCATCACCACTGCCGGACTTGCCGGAGAGCATCCGGCCGGCAGTATCGTAGCGAGAGTGCGTGGCGCGTCCGGACTCGCTCATGCCGGTGGTCCGCCCTCCGCCGTCCCACGCATAACCGACCTCGCGGCTCTGCGTGGAGTCGACTTTAGTGGAGACCGATCTCAGCCTGCCAGCATCGGTGTAGTCGAGAGTGGATTCGCCGAACATCGCGCCGGTGGTGTCGAACCGGCGGATCGCCTTTGGCTGTCCCCACGAATCGAAGTCCGTCGTTTGCTCTGTGCCGTCCGCACCCATCGCACCGGTCATGCGGCCATGAGCGTCATAGGCGCTGGCGGATGCGGTCAGCAGATCCGTGCGGAAGACGAGGTTGTCATCGAGGTCGTACGCAAAGTAATCCGTGATCGGAATGCCGCCGGTGGTCGTCTCGCTGCTGGCGGTTCGCCCGAGGCTGTCGAGCTTCACAGTGGTCCTGGAACCGCCCGGATGATCGGTAACGATCGTTCGACTCTTCAAGTCGTATTTCGTCTTCGTTGTGATCGTTCCGGCGTTGGCGATGTTGTCGACGGACATCTCCGTCCGGCGACCCACGACGTCGTAGTCGTAGTTCGTCGTTACATCGGTAGAGCCCTGCTTGCGAATGTGTTTGCGGAGACGGCCGGTGGCGTCGTACTGGAAACGCTCGTCAACAGTCATCTGCGGACCAACAGCAGTCACTCGAATCGGCCGTTCCCAGGCGTCGTAATCGGTTGTCGTGATGATGCCTCGAGGGTCGGTCTCGATCGTCTGAACGGCAGTCGGATACTGGATTGCAGTCTTGAGGCCGCCAACGTTGATCTCCGTAGCCAGCGCTCGTTGATGTCGTGCCGGATCGGTCTCCGCGTTGTATTCGATCTGAGTGTCCGCGCCGGCGCCGTTCGGATCGATCCCTCCGCTGCTGTCCACCTTCCTCAGGAGCCCGGATGAGTCGTAGGTTTCCGTGGAACTGATGCTGTCGTTGACCGACTGCACACTCTTGTAGCTTCTGCTCGGCTCCGGCGCCTCGATCTTCATTCCGTTGGCGCTCACCGCAGCGAGGAACGTGGATCGATTCGGTCCCGACTGATAGGTGTACGCCTGAACGATCGGATCCGCGGAGCCACCGAGTGCTGTCGTCGTCGATGATACAAGCACGGGTCCAGGGGCCTCGGCGATGTTCTTGAAGATGAACTTCGTGGAGCGAACACCGTTCAGCGTCGCCGTGTCAACGAGTCCGTCAGGGTAGTAGGTGTAGGTCGATGTGCGATCGATCGGCGTAGTCGCCGGCACGGTGGGAGTGATGAAGCCCGGCAACTGGCCGAATTGCGTCCCGCTCGTCGGTACGCCCGACTCGACGATCGACAGAATGTGCGCTCGGTCGGAGCTGTAGTCCCTCGGCTGCAGCGTCAGCGTGTGCTTCCGCGTTTGACCAGGCACGTCGATCGTGGTGACGTCGGTGGCGCTGTTGTAAGTAAACGAGGCATCCTCACCGGTTCCCCACTGCTGCGAGACGACGTGATCTCGCGATGCGCCGCTTCCGTAGCCGAAGGTCACCCGCGCCGGTCCACCGGCGGCCACTTCCTGCGGATCGGTGATCGAAAGAAGATTCGTCCGAAGCTCGAGAATGTCGTTGTAATCGGCGCCCGAAGGTGTGTACGCATACTGCACCGCGGGGCGACCGACCGCCGGGTTCCCGACGTCCGGCAATTGCACCCTCGTGAGCGTGCCGGTCGCGGCGTCGTAGCGGTAATCGATCTTGCGATCGCGCCAATCGACGATCTGCTTCACCAGACCGGGATACGCTCCCTGCTGGCCGGCTTCGGATTCTTTCCAGTAGCTCAGCGTCGAGCGCCGCTGCACCGGATCGGTGACATCGCTCAGACGGCCGGTCTCGTCGTAGACGTAGCGAATGATGTTGCCCGAGTTCGGCGTCGAAGGGTCGAAGAACTCGTCCGCCTCCGACAGTAAGCGTCCGAGGTCGTCGAATTCGGAGACGCGCCAGCTCTGATCGATGAGCTTCCAGCCGCGCGCGCTTCGCGTCAGCTTGAGGAACAGGCCTTTCGGTGAGTCATAGCCATCCTGCTTGGCGTTGACGCGGAAGCGCCAGACCTCGGCGCCGTCGCGGTATTCGACGTCGCCATTCGGCAGCGCGCGAAGACGCCGGAAGAGCGACGAGTCCCAACCCTGACCGATCACGCTCCCGCCGATCGTTCGGGAGCGATAGGTGCGATCGAACATCACGTCGAATCCGGCGCGGCCGCCGGGGTTGAAGTCGACACTGCTGCTCTGCAGCTCACCCGAATGCAGGAAGAGCGTTTCCTGCAACATGCCACTCGCGACCGGCGGATTCTGCGCCGCGACCAGCGCCTCGGTCGGACGCACCGTGTCGGCCATGATCGTGGAGAAGCGGCCGAGCAGACGATTCTTCGCGCCAAGGTATTGGTAGGGCGTTCCGCCGAAGATGGTCTGAGTGGCTGACGCGAGCTCGGGGCGGACGGCGATGAAGCGGCCGTTGGTCCACAGTTCGTAAATGCCGTCGGCCTCGCCCTTGTCCTGGAGATGCTTCGGCCGGTCGCATTCTTCACAGCCCGCTTCTTCCTTCTGCTGCTTCGAAGCATTGTTCCAGTCGTAGTCTTTGCTGGCGCGCGGATCGGCGATCGCGACGATCCACGGGGAGATGAAGCGGTTGTAGCCGCGCTGCATCTTGAGTGCGCCGCGCAGCTCTTCGGGAACGATGCGCCTCATCTTGAAGTTCGCCGGGATTCGGTTCGGTGACTCGGCCGATCCGTCGCGGCGCGTACGGCGAAGATGCGCGCGCGGGAAGCCGTCCGGCGTCTGCTCGGTGATTGCGCCAGCGATGCGCTCGCTCTCCAGCGCGAGCTGCAGCTCGTTGTTCGACTGCGTGAGCGAATCGGCCATGTTGCCGGGGAGCGCGACCTCGAGCCGGAACGCCGCGAGCGACGCGTTCTCCTTACACGCCAGCGTCGCGCCGTTGCACGCCGGTAGCGCGTCGATCCGCTGCTGGATGTCCTGCGGAGGTGCAATGCCCAGCGGCACGATCCCGCCTACCTCACTGAGGCCGGCGGAATCGCCGAGGTTCACCTTCACCTGCACGCGCGGATCGAGGGCAGAAAGGACTTTGACCTTCTGCATGTTGCTGGCGAACACCATCCCCGTGTAGGGGTCGAAGACCGGGGCTACACTTCCACCCACCACTCCCGTCTCCGATTTCCAGAGAATGCGAGGGTCGTCCACGCCGACGCCATACGGTTCGTTCGACGGACTGCTCAGCGCCTTCAGCGCCGTCGGGAAGAGACCAGTCGTCTTCTTCCCCGTCTCGCCCCACCGCTCATCGATGCGCGAGAGATCGATGAGGACCGCGCGTCCGAAGCGATCGCCGACAAGGGCGACGTTCGCGCTCTGATACACGCGCACGCTCGTCACACCACCCGGGACCCAGATCACATCGGCGACGTTGTCGTCCAGAAGCGGATAGGGCGACACGACCGGCGGATCGCTGTCGACGTCGACGATGATCAACCCGTATTCATTACCGGCGACGAGCAGGTAATCGCGCTCTCCCGCTTCTCCTTTTTCGAACCCGCGCAGACCGGTCTTGTTCTGATCCTCTGTTACCGACCAGTGGAAACGAGCGAGATTGCCGAAGTTGCCATACGGTTCGCGCCCGGCTGCACCGACGAAAGCCGCTTTGAGCGCTTGAATCCGTGAAACTTCGTTTCCGGGCGGCGTGCTCCGGAAGAGCAGGCCGCCGGTGTTCGGACTCGGGCGCTGCTCGCAGTCGTCATCTCTTGTCCCCGGCGCTCCGTCGGTCGAGGGCACCCTGAGCTGCAGGTCGAGGACGCCGCGATAGTTGTCGCTGAAGAACGCGAAGAGGTTGCCCTTGGCATCGCCGCGCAGCTCAGCATCGGTGGTGAGGTAGTTCTCGATGATGCCGTAATCGGGCGTCGCATTCGGGCAGTCGCGCGCGATCTTTCCCGCCGTCAGGATGAGCTGCTCCTTGAGGAATCTCGGCATGCCGGAGTAGAGGTTCGCGGCGCGATTCGACTCGATGGCGTTCGCGTCGTAGATGCCGATGCCGTAGCCGAGGTGTGCGACGACGGCGAAGGTCTTCTGGTTGCGGAGCAGGCGCAGCTTGTCGCCGGAGCGAGCGATGATGTTGCTCATGATCGCCGGCGAGTCGGTGGCGTCGGCCGACCAGCGCATGTCGAGCGAGAGGTTCTCGACCGTGAGCCGCTGCGTCCTGTAGGGTGTCCCGTCGCGACCGAGCGTCAGAGTGAACGCCTGCAGATCCTGATCGGGGTAGTCTTTCGTCATCACCGCGCCGGTGCCGGCGATGAACTCCTGCCGATTCTGGAAGCTCGTCTCGTCGTCCTGCAGCAGGACCTTGATGCGGAACGGAATCGATTCGGGGACATCCGACAGGATCGTGTTGCTCGGCAACCCGATGTTGTTGCTGTACCCCATCTTCCAGTTGATGATCTTCGATCCCTTGATCGGGATGAACGCGAGGCCGGCGGCGAAGTCTTCGACGCGGTACGAGCGGAACATGCCCACGACCGGTATCTGCGCGGTCGTGTACACGCGATTGTGCCGGTCAATCGTGACTGCCAGGTGCCCGGTCGTGCCGTTGGGTGGACCGGGAACGGACGCGATCGGAGCCGGCGAGGCACCGCCGAGAGCCGCCGGGTTCGACATGTCATACGCGAGCAGACCACCGTCCCACGCGGCGACGAACAGGAGATTCCCCGAGAGATCCATCCCGCGGATCAAGCCGTTGACCGGCGTGGCGGTGAAGGTCGCGAGATCCCCCGCGGGTTTGCGGACATCGAAGAAGAGCTGCAGCGGGTTCCCTCCGCCGACCGGCGTGAGCACGCCGCCGACGTCCGTGGTCCCCTGTCCGAGTGTCAGGCCGGGCGCGCTGCCGACGATGTCGGCGATCTGCGGCGACAGGGTGACCCGATAGAGCGCCTCGCTCTGCAGCGCAGAAGGGAGTCCGATCGTGATCCGCCGCCCGCCGGAATCGGACGTGAACCGCACCTGCGCGGTGACGTCGGCGAACGAAGGCGTTCCGGAGCTCCGCGGCGAATAGGCGACCTTCACGAGCTCGTGCAGCGCGAGATCGATGTCGTCAGGTTTCTGCGACGCACCGGTGTAGATCGGCTCGTTGAAGACGACGGAGACCGGACTCGACGACTCGACTTCGTGCTCTTCGATCAGCAGGACGATTCGGTCGCGAAGGCTCGCGCCCAACGTCAGCGTCGAATCAGCGGTCCCGCTGGTCATCGTGCCCCGGGACACGTTCAGCAGCTCGACCTTCGTGTCCGCGTCGAGGGCAGGAGTACCCGGCCCGACCGTGACATTGCCGTTGGCGATCCGCACTTCGAAGTTCCGGATGGAACGGATCTCCACGTCCTCCACTTCCAGGTCGAGGATCTCCACGCGGAACGGTCCGCCGAACACCGGATACGGTCCGCCATCATTCTGTTGCGAAGGCGGGATCGGGAAGACCGTGCCGGGAGGCCCGACCGGAAGCGGATCATACGTGCGCGAGAACGCCTGCAGCCCGGTGCCGGGATCGATTCCGGAAACCGTGAAGCGCTTGCCGGTGACGATCGGCAGCAGCGCACCGCCGCGCTCGAACACGTGCGTGTACGGAACGATGTAGGAGGCATAAATGTCCCACACCAGGTCGTACTGTCCCTGCAGGCTCTCCATCACCGCCCATCCCACGGAGCCGCCGACGGGCTGCCGGAAATCGAGATACATGTAGATGCCGCTGCCCATGAGCATGCGCAGGTACTTCGTCATCCCGCTGCCGGTCAGCGTCTGCTGGATTCCGACCGTCAGGTTCTGAACGGTGTACCGCTTGCTTTCCGTGACGGCGTCGCGCTTCGTGGTGAACTTTCCGCCGTCGACGTGCAGAAGATCGATCACCGCGAGCCGCGGCCCGCGTGTCGACGACACCTTCTCGGCGAGAATGAATTCCTTCCCTGTCGTGTCGAAGCCCGGCGGTACAGGAGCCTCGAACATCAGCGGCTTGTTGGGAGTGCCTTCAAAGTCGATGCGGACGCTGCCGACGTACTCGTTCTCCGCTTCGAGCGAGGGGATCTCGAGGAACTCCTGCTTCTGCGCGGCGTTGACACTGATGACCGTCGGCACATCGAACGCGCCTTCGGGCACGTCGAGCGTGAGACCCTCCGGAGTGCTGTAGCGCACTGCCGCTCCGGCCGGCACGACGAACGACTTCCCATCCTCGCTCGCAAACGGCCCGAGCGCGAAGATCGCCGCGACGTTGCCGACGTTGCTGATGACCTGCAGGTCGATCAGATCGCCGATGGTGACCTTGTCCGCCGCGTCTCCCCCGTTGCCGATGAAGAACGCGAAGGAGCCATCGCCTGCAGCCGTCGCCTGATAGCGAACGATGAAGTCCTTGCGACGGCGAACGGCCACGGCCTGCCATCCGGCCGGAAGCGCGCCCGGATCGCCGACGATCTTCGACACACCGTCCGCGCCCGGGATGGTGATGCGAATGCGCTCGCGATGGATCTCGCTGTTCAGAATCTGCGCAACCGTCGTGAACGTGAAGGTCTCGGGCCGCGAGAGCGAAGCACCGTTCGCACCGCGAATGAACGCGGAGAGTGCGACGATGTACCGGCCGTTCGGCTTGAACCGCTCGCCCGCCGTCAGCGTCCACACGACGGCCAGCGAACCGTCCGCCGCCGCGCTGCCGCTCACCTTCGCGCCGGTCAGCGCATCCGTGACGATGATCGAGTCCGCGTTCACCGACGCGGGATCGATCGACGGCGAGAAGGACGCCCGGATGTTCGTGGTGATCGCGACGTCGCGCGTGACCGTGCCACTGGTGAGCGCCCCCTGCGACGGAGGATCGCCTTTGAGAACCACGACGGAGCTGAGCACCGGCGGCTGCGGCACGAGCGCGAGATCGACTCGCACCACCGCGTCAGGATCGACTGCCGATGGATGCGTGTAGGCCGCGCCGTCTCCTGTCGAGGTGTGACGCGGCACGAGCGAGAACGGCGCGGCAGGTCTGGCCGGCACCGGAATGTTGTAGATGCCGTCCGCGCGCGTGAGCTCGGCCACGCCGAGAGCCGGCGTGATCACGCGTGCGTCACCGAGGAGCCGGCCGTTCGCACCGGCAAAACGAACCGTCCCTGTGACGAACGCGATCGGCGTTTCCGCCGCCAGAAGCACGTATCGCCCTTCGTGCGCGACGCCGTCCACCGCCAGCACCGAGCGGTCGATCGATTTCGTCGTGAAGCGGATCGAAGGCGTCGATGTCTGCGTGGCGTCGACCGGCATCATCGGTACGGCCAGGCGGACCATTCGCCCGTACGGCGTGGTGTCGAGGAGCTCCGCGAGAATCACCTGCGACGACGGCGAAGGAAGCCTCGACGCGTCGACGGTGAACGTTGCGCGCGCCGGCACGAACAGTTCCGGCGGCGCGGTCACATCGGGATTGCCGTCGCCGTCGAGATCGAGCGGAGGCGGTTCGGTGGCGCGCTGCAGCGTCAGATGGAACCCGCCGAGGGTGCGGAATCCTCCAATCGCACCGATCGCGTCCAGGTCTGATGTCGTGAGCGAGGTGGCGGTGGCACGCAGCGGCTCCGCAACGGCCCCGCTCGGAATCTCCACCGACACCTTGTCGTCCGCCGGGACCGGTCCGCCTTCGGACCCGATGAGAGTGCCGCGATCGAGCCGGCCCGGATACGGGAAGACGTGAATGTGATCGACGCCGGTCTCCAGGACGACCTGCACCGCCCTCTCACTGGGAGCGAGATGGAAGTCCGCGACGCCGAGCTCGCCGGTGAGCGTGCGGTAAAGCAGGAGATCGGTGGCGAAGGGAGGATCGAGCAGACTCGAGCCGTCGGCGAGCTTCAACTCCTCATCGATGTATGCCTGCACCGCGGTGCCGCTGGGGAAGCTCACGCCGGCGCCCTCGACGCGAAGCGTGGCCACCGCGCGTCCGCTTGGCAGCACGACCGGCGGATCGAGCGTGAAGTCGCGTTTGACGAGCGCCGGTGCAGTCTCCGGTGCGGGCGGAACTCCGCGTAACACATCGCCGGCGGTCGGGAGCGGTGGCGGAGTCAGCCCGGGCGCTTTGTCCGGATAAACCAACGCGTAGGCGCCACTGCTGCTGATCGGCACGACCGCGTTTCCGTCGGAGCCGGCGTTGACGACAGCGACGATGACTCGCCACTCGTCGCGTGCCGAGTCGTACTGCACGGCCGTCAGATTCTGCGCGGCGCTCGTCACCTCGGCGGCGGGAACGTTGAATGTGATCTGACCGCTGATCGACGGGGAACTGTCGATCGCGATCTCTGCCGACGCCATCGGTGACCAGCCCAGCGGCAGCAAGCCGGTCAGCGCCTGCGCTCCGACGGACGTCAGAGAGAGCTTGTTGCCGGTGTCCAGCGCGCCGGCTGGAATCGTCAGGTCGATCTTCTTCGCAACCGCCGTATCACCGCCGTGCGTCAGCGACATGGCGGAGCCGTCGGAGGTCTTCGCGTCACCGCGGCGAGTGAGACGGATGTCGATCGGGATGACGCCCGCTCCTGCGGGGACAATGATCTCGCGCCAGACCGTCGTGTATCCGTCGCGTGCCGCCTTGATCGTGTGCGCTCCTTCGCGCAATCGAGCGAGATAGCGTCCGCGCGCGTCTGTCGATGTCGTCACCGGCGTTCCGGAGGGCACTTCGATCGTCATCGACGCGCCCGTCAGCGGCCGGCCGGTCGTGGCGTCGTAAACCTCGCCGGAGATGAAGCCGGAGCCGTCGCCGGCCACCGGCTGGTCGCCGGCGATGGAGAACAGTTGCGCGTAGGCAGCAACGAGCCGGTTGCCGACGAGATCCTCGATGGCCGTCGTGACGTTGAGCGAGAACGTCTTCGCCGCGAGATCCTCCGCCGGCGTGACCGTGGCGATGCTCTGCGAAACAGAAACCGTGTTGGCAACTGCGTGACCGTCCTCGAGCGTGAGCGCGATGCTCCCGGCTGCAGAAGCGGTGGCCGCATCGACCGGCTCCGAGAACTGAATCGTCAACCTGTTGACGGCGCGGTCGTAGCTGGCGTTCAGGACCTGCGGCCCGTTGCAATCGATTCGGATCTTCAGCTCCGCGGCCGGCGAGACGCTGCCGTCCGATCCGACGACGCGAACGCGCACGACGGCGAACCCGGACTGGCCGCTCAGCGGATACGTGAACGTGAACTTCCCGGCGGCATCGGCCGCTCCGTTCAGCATGAGCGTGCCCGACTCGAGGCGCACGCGCGCTCCCGGAGTGGCGGTGCCGTTGACGGTGATCGACTGCCCGCAGACGGCGGAGCCGGCCGGCGTCAGGATCGGTGCGGTCGACGGCGCGATCGTGCCGACCGTGAAGCTGCTCGTGTACTCCGTCGCCAGCGCCGTCCCGGCGAGATTCTTCGCAGCGGTCGTGACGCGCAGTGTGTAGACACCGCCGGACGTCAGTTGCGAAGCCGGCGCGAACGTGAGCACGTCCTTGTCGACATACGTCATGCCCGACACCGGAGTGCCGCCCCCGTCTGCGAGGCGGAACGCGCTCGCGAGCGTCGCGCCATCCATCGGTTGCGAGAACAGCACGAGCAGGAGCGCCCCGCTGTCGACTTCAACAGCATTCGGCGCCGGGAACGATTCGAGGACCGCCGGCGCATCGGCGGTCTGCGTGACGACGATCGTCGCGAACGCGCTGTCGCCGTCGGGTTCCACCACCCGCGCGACGATCGGAGTGATCCCGCCCGCGAAGGTCGAGAACTTCACGGAAGCGCTGTAGCTCGAGCCGTTGATCGTCGCAGCGACGCCGTTGACGTCGACCGCCGCGCCGGCGGCGGCCTGGAAAGCTCCGCTGACGGTGACGCTGTCGCTCCCGCCTCCGAACGATGTCTGATTCGCCGGCTCCACAATGACAATGCCCGGAGCGCCGGCGACGAGTTGCACGACAACGCTCGCCGTCGCCGCGCGATTCAGCCGGTCGCGTCCGGTGACGCGGAGCGTCTGATCGCCGCTCACGAGCGGCACGCCCGCGGCCGTGAACCTGCCGGTCGTGTCACCCGCTCGTACGAACTGCACCGCGGAGGACTGCGACGTGGAGAGATTCGTGACAGTCAGCGTTGTCGGATCCAGCCCGCTGTACGTGCCGCTGACGGTGATCGCCGGAATTCCGGTCGTGGAGCTCGCCGTCGGCGCGCTGATGTTGATCGCCGGCGCGTCCTTCAGAAACACGCCGCGACGCGATGCCGTGGCCACGCGGCCGGCGGCGTTGCGTCCGTGCGCCACCAGGATGTTGAGCCCGCTGGCCAGGCGCACCGCCGGCACCGTGAACGGCCGCGGAACGCTGCTGTCGGTCCCGGTGATCGCGGCGGCGACGCCGTTGACGTCCGCACTGACGACA
>Ga0210377_10002174_pt1 | contig 17388 bp, 15 predicted proteins | sample PLM4_65_b1redo_FD_155480 | JGI IMG/M metagenome (GOLD analysis project Ga0210377, IMG submission 155480) | Groundwater sediment microbial communities from an aquifer in East River, Colorado, USA - PLM4_65_b1 redo | ecosystem: Environmental > Terrestrial > Soil > Riparian zone | place: USA: East... | reverse complement strand
CGGCGAGACCCTGGCAGCCGTGGACAATCCGGTGGCGCTCCCCTATGTTTCCATCGACGAGCCGACAATAGCCATGAACTTCATCGTAAACACCTCCCCCTTTGCCGGAAGGGAAGGAAAACTGGTCACATCGCGCAATATAAGGGAGCGTCTCGACAGGGAACTCCGCACCAATGTATCTCTCAGGGTGGAGGATACCTCTTCCCCGGATACCTTCAAGGTCTCGGGCAGGGGGGAGCTCCACCTCTCCATTCTCATCGAGAACATGCGCCGGGAAGGGTTCGAGATGGCGGTCTCAAAGCCGGAGGTTATCTACCGCGAGATCGACGGGGAGCGGATGGAGCCGATGGAGTATCTCGTGGTGGACGTCCACGGCGAATACCAGGGAGTGATCATTGAAAGTATGGGGCCGCGCAAGGGTGAGATGGTCGCCATGAACCCGATGGGGGAGACGATCCGTCTGGAATTCATCATTCCGGCGCGAGGGCTGATAGGCCTGCGCGGGGAACTTTTGACCGATACCCGCGGCACCGCGGTGGTCACCCACACCTTCCACGAGTATGCCCCGTTCAGGGGGGAAATCCCGGGACGCAAAAACGGGGTGCTGACCGCCATGGAGCAGGGAGAAACCACTGCTTACTCTCTTGATGCCCTCCAGCCGCGCGGTTCACTCTTCGTAGGTCCCGGCACCGAGGTTTACGGCGGGATGATCATCGGCCAGCACTCCAAGGACAGTGATCTGGACGTGAACCCGTGCAAGGGGAAGAAGCTCACCAACGTCCGCGCCTCCGGCACCGATGACGCCATCAAACTCACCCCTCCGCGCATCCTCACTCTGGAGCAGGCGCTTGAGTTCATCGACGACGACGAGCTGGTCGAGGTTACCCCCAAATCGATCCGGCTGCGCAAGAAAGAACTTGACCCGAACAAGCGCAAGCGGGCGGCAAAGGGGTAGTAAGAGCTTGACAATTCTTCTCTTTTCCTCTAATTTCTGTTGAAGAAATGTCCAATTTCAGGAGCGTGCCATGCCCTTTCGAATAGTCTTATGTATATGCTTTCTGGCCTTCCTGGCCGGCTGCACCACCACCAGGGAGGGTAACAAGACCGCCGCAACATACTTCAGTGAAGGCGAGGAGCAATTCAGTAAAAAGAATTACGAAGAGTCCATTACCCAGTGGAAGAAAGTGAAGGAATACAGCTCAGGCTCTCCTCAACTCTCCGCCATGGCCGATCTGAAGATCGCAGACGCCCAGTTCGAAACAAAGAATTTCATCGAAGCAGCGGCAGCCTATGAGAGTTTCCGCAAGTTTCATCCCGACAACGACAAAGCGCCTTATTCGCTGTTTCGACTCGCTCTATGCAGCTACAATCAGATAAGCGGCATCGATACGGACCATACGCCGGTCACTAACGCCATTGCACAGTTCGAAAGCTTCCTCAAGGAGTATCCCAATTCGGAATATGCGGTCGAGGCGCGGGAGAAGCTGGCGGATTGCGTAACCAAGCAGGCGCAGTATGAAATCTACATCGGCAGGTTCTACTACCGTTTCGGGAAATACCCGGCAGCCATCAAACGACTGGAAGAGTGCATCGCCAGATATCCGAATTCAAAGGTAACGGACGAGGCATTTCTCTACCTGGAGAAGGCGTATTTCAAGAATGGAGATAAGGAAAGGGGCAAAGAAGCATTCAACCGCCTCTTCATCAAGTTCCCCACCAGCAAGTATCTTAAAGAGGCCAACAGCTACCTGAAATAATTTGAATGACGGCGGAAGAGAAAGCGGTCATGAATAAGAAAAGCCCGGTCCGCTTGCGCGTCCGGGCTTTTTTGTTGCGTTGATGTATGATGGTTACTGCTTTTTCGTCTTCTCGTCCATAGCCTTGTTCAACAGCGCCACGGCCTCCTTGGAGGCGGCTATGGATGCGGTCAGGCTGTCCCTTGCCAAGTCGGGATTGTGGAAGCCGTCACTGTTCTCGGCTGTCCACCATTCCCACAGCACATGGGCCTCTTCGTGCTTCTCCCTTGCCTTGGCAAGGGTCGCATCATCCACGCCAGCCCGCTTGGCCGCCGCATAGGTGTCGATCAACTGCCCCAGCCAGTACTCCGACTTGCGCATCTTCCCTTTGATATAATTCTGCACTGCATCGATCTGGTAGAGCTTCCTTTCCACAGTCGAATCGGGGTGGCAGCGCATGCAGGCTTCCTTCACATGGTTTTTCGGTTTGATCACCATGTGCGACTTGAAGGTTTTTCCTTCCTTGTTCTTCATTATAGGCATATGGCAGTCAGCGCAGCCGACCCCTGCCCTGTCATGGACGCTTCCCGCGTAGGTTTCCGCCTCCGGGTGCTGCAGTTTTACCAGCCGGGCACCGGTGACGGCATGCTTGAAGTCGAAAAAGTTGAGCTTCCTGTAATGCTCCAGCAACTCCTTGACCTGCGTGAGAGGCATATGATTGGTCCGCTGGTCGTCGTAGCCGATAACCTTGCCGGTGTCGAATTCTAATCCCTTGCCGCATGCGTATTCCACATGGCACTGTGCGCACATCATGCGGGAGTCGGCCTTTTTCATGACGCCGATCTTGCGGAAGCCGTCCCGGAAAGAAATGACCTTCAGATCGGTCTTGCCGTCCTTGCCGGCAAACATGGCGGCACCCTTGTCGATCTCATTGATCAGCTCATCCCGGACAATACGCGGCTGGGTGCCGTGGGGGTCATGGCAGTGGATGCACCCCATCGGATTGTTGGTATCCTTGGCCACGGCGATGACGTCGGAGGTGCGGTCCCATTGGGCCTTCGGGTCCTTGTCGCCAAGGAACTTCCATTTCAGGATGTGATCGGAAGTCTTGCACTGGATACAGGTAGGGTTCCCCGCCTTGGCCGTTTCCGCCAGGTGGAAGTCAGTGCCCTTGTCTTCCAGGATATCCCAGGTCTTGCCCGTTGCATCGACACTCCACCACCCCTTCTTGTACTGGAAACGGCCGCCGGCAAAACGGTCCACAACGAACTGGTCGGTTACCATGAAGGCGTGGCCGCGCGGCTCGTTATGCTCGATGGTGAAACCGTAGGGGGCGAGGAGCTTGTCCATCATGGGGGAGCGGCCGGCCGGCACACCTTTCTCCTTGCGCGCCTGGGCCTCGTAATCCACCTTGAAGAAGCTCAGATATTCATCCTGGTGGCATTTGCCGCAAAGGGCCGCATCAATTTTTGTGACCGGTTTGACATCACCGCTGCTATCCAAATGTTTCTGCAGGTTGTCGTGACAGACCGAACAGGCAAGCCGGGCGTGCTTTGACCCTTCCTTTAGCGCCTTTACCTCATCATGGCAGCCGTAGCATCCTTCCCTGCCGTCATCCTGCGCCTTTTGCACTGGCTTTCCCTTTGCCGCCGTCGAGAGGACAGGCAGAGACATGACGAGCGCTCCCCCACCGACAACCGCGACTAAGACCAGACGCTTCATCCATGAGCGTTCCCCACTTTTTGCCATGTCGTCCTGTTTTATTTTCTCCATTAAACCCTCCTTTCATCTGACTTTTTGTTCAGAACCATTATCTCCTGCCGACGGATTTTCTTTGATAGACAGCTTTAAAGTTATCATAATTCAAACGCAGTGCAACCGCTGCGCAAAGACATTTTCCATTGTCCGATACTTTAACTGTCTGGATCCTAATCACCTTGACTTATATCAATTTTCCCTGAAATTTTAAAGTCTCGCAGGACGCAAGTGAACGCAACTTGAAATGGGATGGGAAGGAGACGCTGGAGCGGGATCGCAGGCCAGGTGGTGAAATCAACCTATAGCCATGGGGAACAATGGAGGAGATATCTATCCATGCGGCCAATCATTTAGCTGAGGGGGCGCAAAGTGCTGTCTGCTGGGCTATTCATCCTTATGCCTGTGGGTGTAGCGGATTACATTTACCTTCTCCAGGGTGATCAGGCCGCTGTCAATCATTTCATCCACCTTCGGCAGGATCGAGTCGATCTTCTCCTGGGTCTCCACGACCTCGATAACCATGGGGAGGTCCGATGAGAGTTCCAGCAGTTTGTGGGTGTGGTATACCCGGTGTGCGCCGAACCCCGAAACCCCGCGCAGGACGGTGGCACCGGCAAATCCCTCTTTCCGGAACAGTTCCACCAGCGCTTCATAGAGCGGTATGTGGCCGAACATCTTTGCTTCTCCGGTAAAGATACGCATGAGGACCTTCTCGCCGATGAACTTTGTCATGTGCCGCCTCCTAGACGTAACGCGCAGTAATTATGCCAACCCAGGTGAAGAGAAGACAGGTTAAAACACTGAGCAGGACGTTGGTTGATGCAATGAGGAATTCCCCCTCTTCAAGGAGCCTGAACGTTTCATAGCTGAATGTGGAAAAGGTGGTGAGCCCGCCGAGGAAGCCGATGGTAATCCCGGTGCGCAGGTTCGCCGGGAGAATGGTGCTGCGCATGCCGATCTCCATGATGAGTCCGATGATAAACGCGCCCAGGATATTGACCGCGAATGTCCCGTAGGGGAAACCCCTCCCGAACAGTCCGTAAACCCACCCCGACAGGAAGTAGCGGGTCACGCAGCCGAGCGCTCCGAAAATAGCGATGAGTACAACCACATGCATCGAAATTCCTCCCTTAACGCTAAAATCCCTATATGCGCAGGGTCGCCTCAAGCCATGCTGTAGGTGTCCACCGTCACCAGATGCAGCTTAACAACCAACGCAACATTATTCAACAGTTCTTTTGAGTCCTGGAGGAGCATGCCGCCCTTCAGCCTTAGTGCCCCACGGTTGTCACCTGACGATCGTCACCGTACAGGTGGCATAGGTGGTGACCCGTTTAGATACGGAACCGAGCAGCCACGTTTCCATCCTCGATTTCCCCCGGTGCCCCATGATCACCATATCGCAACCCTTTTCAGCCGCATAGTGGACGATCTGGTCCGCGGGGTGTCCCACGGCGACTTCGGTAGTTATCGGGACATTCGCGGCCGCCCCCTTTTGCCGCAACTCCTTGAACATCTCCTCGTAATGCTCGGTGGCGGCGTCGATGATGGAGTCCATCTCCACCAGGTCCGCAGGTTCCGGCACCTGGACAACAGAGAGAACGTATATCTCGTGGGTCGGCTCCGGAGAGAGGTTAGATAATTCCAGGGCAAAGTCGAATGCCTTGCAGGAACTGGGTGATCCGTCGAAAGCAACGAGCAGTTTTTTAAGGGTCAGCATAACTACCTCCTCTGTGTTGATCTTTATATGGCCATTAATCCGCATGCTCTGATTCTGTTTTGGGCAAGAGATATTTCGGGATGAAGAAGGCATTGGCGATGAGGGTCGGCACCACAGCGCTGGCAATGACCGCGGCGATCAGGATGGAATACTGGGTCTGGTCGATGATGCCGTGGTTAAGCCCGAAGAGGGCCGAGATGGAGCCGAAGGTGAGCCCCGTGGACATCAGGAGGGTGGTGTAGATCCCCTCCTTCTGCGCATACTTGAATGCCTTGGTGGCGGGGTAGACACTGAAGATCTTCGTCGCCATCTTGCCGAGGAACATTATCAAAAGCGGAATCGGCGCGGCCAGAAGGGCGGGTATCGACACGTACGAACCGGCCCGTATGAAATAGAACGGGGTGAGTAGACCGAAGGTGAGGGTGCGCAGCCGCCGGATGAGGAGGTGGTCCTTCCCCACCGTCCCGGCCAGTACCATCCCCACGACGTAGGCGGGAAGGACCGCCTCGCTGTCGGCCCAGGTTGCCAGTGAGCCCAGGCCGAATAGAATGAAGAGGAGATACTTGGCCTCCAGCTCCGACGGCCTCCCGCCATAGCGCTTGAAGAACCATGGGGTGAGATATGGAAGTATGAAAAAGGCCGCGATTCCCACTACGGCAAAGATCAGGGTCTTCATTGAGAACGGAGCGAAGATGAGGCCCAGGGCAACGACCGTCCCCAGGTCGGTGATGAAGCAGGCGGCGAGGACCGCTTTGCCGAAATCGGTCCGGTTCAGCCCCAGCTCCAGCATGACCGCATAGACCACGGCCACCGAGGTGGTCGACATGGCGACTCCGGAGAGCCAGCTTGCCTTGACGGTCCAGTGGAGGAGATAGTAAGCGAGGGCGGTGCAGCCGAGGAAGGGACCGAGAAAAGAGACGAAGCCGATTGCGATGGCTTCTTTCCACCGTGCGCGAAATACAAGCGGGTCGATCTCGGCCCCCGCCAGAAAGGTGAGGACAATCGCCCCGGTGCCGGCTATGAACTTTATCCAGGGCTGATCCGACCCTATCGTGGTGCCGATCAGCGCGCCGATAATCAGTTGCGCCACGGTGCCGACCACGATCTCCGAAAGGGCCGTGGCGATTCGGAACCAGATGGAAAAGAGCGTGGCGACAAGTGCCAACCCCAGCCAGAGCGCGGCAATTCCCCATACCTCGTACATAATCCCCCCCTGAAAAAAAAACTCCTACCTTCGATTAAAGGTAGGAGTCATCAGCTTTCGATGCGGAAGCGGTTATAGGCGAACTCCATCGCCTGGTGATGTGGAGAGAAGATAGATGAATATTGCTGAAATGTCAACAGGGAAGGAGGTATTGTTTGAATGAGTAACTCCCTTATCAGATATTACGGCTTGACCGATCTGACTTCGGCTGATTCGGCCTGCCAGGCGCCGATCCGGATCCTGATCCGATTGATTGTGTCATTATACCTGATCTGTAACCGCTCGTAGAAATCCCCCAGCTCACGGGATCGGTCCAACTCCCGCAGCGTGCCGGCGGGTGTTATCCGGGAGCGCAATCTATCCAGTTCGTCTATCTTTCTATTCAGGCGATTAATCTCTTTCTCGTAACCACGAACCGTCCGCTGGAACGCACCGTCCATTTGCGCGGCAAATTGGGTTGTTTCCCGTGGCAGCAGGGGGGCCACCTCTCTGAGCATTCCGTATTCATCGACTTTCAAGGCGAGCCATTCAGACTCCCATCTTCCCCTTTCGATTATCACAGCGTAATGTTTGAGGATATCCTCATCCACCTGTGGGAGGGAAAGGAGCTCGGACTGGACAACCCCCACATCAACCCGTATGCGGGCTGCATGCGCCTTCTCCTTTTCGGATGGCTTATGCTGCTCATGGTCGGCCAGTTTTCTCTCAATACTGGCAAGCTGCTGCTGCAGATCGTTGAAATTCGCTTGCAACAGCCGCCTCCGCTCAAGGATTCCGGCAAGCCGATTTCCCTCCCCCCGGAACCGGCTTACCTTATCCTGCAGCACCTTCTCCTGTTCCTTCAGCATGGCCGCCATCTCTCCCAGGCTGTTATCCAGAAATTCGCTCCCGGGCAGTGTGTCGGTGGAAAGCTCTCCAAGGTCCTCTTCAAACTCTTCGATACGGTCCTTGAGCCAGTCGAGGTAGCTGTAGAAGCAATCGAGCAGGCTCAGGAGATCGGCCTCCCTCTGCATCGGCTCCAGCGGGGTAATGACGTCGAGCTGTTTCTCCAGCTCGACGATATCCTCTTCTGTAAGCTGCCGGGAAAGAGTGAGGTCTTCAACCATCCGCTGGAGGAAACGTTTGACACGCTCAACCCGCAGTTCGTTCTCCACGGAGCGGCCCTTCTGCGAGGTATCTGCTGCTGCAATGGCCGGCCCGGCAGGGAATAGGAATAATCCGCCGGCAAAGGTAATTGAAAGAATCAGGAAGAACGAAATTAATCTCGACATATACCGTTATTTACCTCCCGGGAATTTTTCCGTGGCAACTCCACAGGCCGGATCGTGAATACTGATCCGTGGAGAGCAAAATGTTTCTGCGATTCACAGAGATTCAGGTTGAAGATACCGCGCCGGTGGCGTGTATACAGTATTTTTTAAAATTAGATAATTCAGTAGATATAATCACAACTTGACTTTATCAAAAACCGTGCGAATTATCCTTGCTCTTCATTAAATTATATGTTACAAGCGGAATGTTTCTAATGAAGATGAAATCCTGGGAATATAGGGTATTATTTTCCCATCTCCCTTTAAAATTTTTGAAATTGTAGAATAATTTCAACGGAAGCTCAATAAATTAATTCCGGTCTAACCGGAGCAAGGAGTCAGCATGAATATTCACGAGTACCAGGCAAAGGAGATTCTCAGGAGTCATGGGGTGCCTGTCCCGGAAGGGTATGTGTGCACAAGCAGCGCCTGTTCCAGGGAGACGGCCAGGCGCCTCGGCGATGGACCCTGGGTGGTGAAGGCGCAGATCCACGCAGGCGGCCGGGGCAAGGGGGGAGGGGTGAAGCTCGTTCGCACCGCTGATGAAGTGCGGGATGTCGCCCGCGACATGCTCGGCATGACCCTTGTGACGCACCAGACCGGCCCGGAAGGTAAATTGGTGAAGAGGGTCCTGGTGGAAAAGGGGTGCAACATTGCCCGGGAGCTTTATGTCAGCCTCCTGGTTGACCGGAAGACCTCCAGGGTGACCCTGATGGCCTCCACCGAAGGGGGGATGGACATCGAGGAGGTTGCGGCGCGGACCCCGGAAAAGATCTTCTTTGAGCAGATAGATCCACTTATCGGGCTCTCCCCTTTCCAGGGGCGCAACGTCGCCTTCAGTCTCGGCCTAAAGGGTAAGCAGGTGAACAAGGCCGTGCAGCTTTTCGAAGGGCTCTACAGGACCTTTATCGACTGCGATTGTTCTCTGGTTGAGGTCAACCCGCTGGTGGTGACCGCCGAGGGTGACTTGCTGGCGCTGGACGCAAAGATGGGTTTCGATGACAATGCCCTCTACCGGCAGCGTGCAGTCAGCGACATGCGCGACTACGACGAAGAGGACCCCCACGAGGTCGAGGCATCCCAGCACGATCTCTCTTACATATCCCTGGACGGCAATATCGGCTGCATGGTGAACGGCGCGGGGCTCGCCATGGCCACCATGGACATCATCAAGCATTACGGCGGCAATCCCGCAAACTTCCTCGACGTAGGGGGCGGGGCCACGGTAGAGCGGGTCACCGAGGCATTCAAGCTCATCCTGTCCGACGACAAGGTAAAGGGGATCTTCGTCAACATCTTCGGCGGCATCATGAAGTGCGACATCATTGCCACCGGGATTGTCGAGGCGGCCAAACAGGTCTCGCTCCAGGTTCCGCTCATTGTCCGCCTTGAAGGGACCAACGTGGCAAAGGGGAAAGAGATTCTGGCCGTGAGCGGCCTGAATATAACGGTCGCCGACGGCATGGCCGACGGCGCGGAAAAGATCGTCAAGGCCGTTTCAGGATAAAAAGGAGAGATCAATGAGCATTCTTGTTAATAAGGATACGAAAGTCATTACCCAGGGGATAACCGGCGCAACCGGGCTGTTTCACGCCAAGGCGGCCCGTGAATATGGGACTCAAATGGTAGGAGGAGTCACTCCCGGCAAGGGGGGGACGGAAATCGAAGGCTTTCCGGTATTTGATACGGTCCGGGACGCCGTGCGGAATACAGGCGCCACCGCCTCGGTCATCTTCGTTCCACCCCCTTTTGCAGCCGATGCCATCATGGAGGCGGTCGACGCAGGGATCGAAGTGGTCTGCTGCATCACCGAGGGAGTACCGGTGCTCGACATGGTCAAGGTCAAACAGTATATGGAGGGGAAGAAAACCCGCCTGATCGGCCCCAACTGCCCTGGGATAATCACCCCCGGCGAGTGCAAGATCGGCATCATGCCCGGTTACATCCACAAGCCCGGCCCGGTCGGGGTTGTCTCCCGCAGCGGCACACTGACCTACGAGGCTGTCTGGCAGCTCACCTGCATGGGGATCGGCCAGACCACCTGTATCGGCATCGGCGGCGACCCGGTCAACGGCACCTCGCACCTGGACGCATTGCAGATGTTTCAGGCGGACCCAAAGACCGAGGCGGTCATCATGATCGGCGAAATCGGCGGCACCGCCGAGGAGGAGGCGGCATACTACGCCAAGGCGCATATGACCAAGCCGGTAGCCGCCTTTATCGCCGGTCTCACCGCCCCGAAGGGTAAGCGGATGGGGCATGCAGGCGCAATTATCTCCGGCGGCAAGGGAACAGCAGCGGAAAAGATCGCGGTCCTGGAGGAGTGCGGCGTCAGCGTTGCGGCCAGCCCGGCTGATATGGCCGAAGCACTCATGAGGATTTATAAGCCGTAATTGAAGATCGGTGGATAACTAAACGTGAATTTTACGAAAATCCGCCCTTGTCAGCGCCATGCCGACAAGGGCGGATTGCGTTTATGGGATACCCCCCGGCAGGGCACTACTCGATCGTCGAGTTGGTGATTTCCAGTACTGTATCGGGGTGCGCCGAGATCCCCGGCAGAAGGTACCATGATCCGCCGATATTGTTGTGGATTACCGAGTCCGTGATTCGCAGCGTGCCGTCATGATTGTTGCTGACGAAGAAGATTGCGGATCCGTATGCATTCACTCTGTTCTGCTCAATGAGGGTCCCGCACAGCGACAGAGTCATGGTGTTGCCGTCATTATAGATTGCGCCTCCGCTGCCGCCGCCCGGTGTACCGTTCTGGGCGGGATTCCCCCCGTTGCCGACGGCCCGGTTGTGTGAAAACAGGCTGTTGATAATGGTCCAGGAGACGCCGATGCTGCTGATTCCGCCGCCATTCGCGCCGTAGTTGCCGAATGCATCGGCGCCGCCGAAGGTGCTGTTCACCACGTAGACCGGCAACCCCTGGTACTGGCTGAAGACCCGGATCGCGGCGCCTCCGACATCCGGTCCCAAGGTGGCGCAGGTATTGTTGAGGAACCTGCAGTTGACAACCTTGAACCGGCCCCCCCGCACCCAGACAGCGCCGCCGCCGTCGTACTCGGAGTCGTTCCGGGAGTTGCCGTCAATGAACGTCAGGTTCTGCAGCGTAAACCTGGGGGTGTCCTGATCCTGGCAGTGGGACGTGGTCCAGTGCTGTTTCTGGTCGCAGGTATTCATGTAAAGTATCCGCGTCGCTCCCCCACCGCTGAGCGTGACCAGACCTCCCCCGTCAATCACTACATCCGGGTTCGCATCGTTGAATACCTTTGCTGGCCTGTCAAGGGTGATGGTCACCGGTTTCAGGCCGCAGTTAAAGACAATGGACCCTCCCTGTGCGACCGCGGCTATGAACGCCTCCGCCGTGCAGCTTTCGGGTGTTCCGGCGCCGACTACCCGGTCCGGATGAGAGACATCTACGGGCCCGGCGTCCGCGGGAACGGCGCACTGTCCGTCCGGATTTCCCACCACGGGGTAGACCGTCAGCAATGCATCACTGCTTGTTGCTGTCTCGGACGAATTGCTCACCTCCACACTGTATCTCGCGCCATCGTCTGATATCGTTGTAGCTGAGGTAGTGTAGCTGGAAGCGGTGGCGCCGCTGATGGCTGCGCCGTTCTTCATCCACTGATAGCTGAGAGGAGCGCTGTCAGTGGCACTGACGGCAAAGATCGCCATCCCTCCTTCTGTCACGGTCAGATTTGCGGGCTGGGTGGTGATGACTGGAGCGGCCAGTGCACGACCCATCACAACCCTGTCAACCACCAGGGCGCCCGCGGCAATCTCAAGGATGCCGTCAAGGGTCGTATAACCGTTCTGGCTGGTGTAGTTGCCGGAATATCCCCCTTGCAGGGTGATGGCAACCCCGCTGTCCAGGTGCAACTCCTCTACAAATCCAGTTACCCGGGCCTTGATGACATCTCCACCCAGGGCGGCATTGAAGGCGCTGGTCAGAGTGTCGTAGGGGGTGTCCAGGATACGTGCCTTGTCATTCAAGGAAATGGAGGCGTCGCCGGGATCCGCGTTCATGGTTATCGTACCGACACCGTTGCCGGCAAGATTTGAGGTGAACTTGTGTCCGGTTGCCGCCAGACAATGCAAGGAGTTTGAAATTGAAGCGCCTGTCAACACGAGGAGTAAGATTAATTTTGGTATGGTCATCTGAAGGTCTCGATATGCATTTCACTCGATGGTTAAGTAATCCACGACTACTTTCCCTTGGCCGACCGTAAGGATCCCCTGCAGCATCGTGTAGCCCCTCGGTAACCGTTGGGTATCAGTTTACAACTGACGTCATATCTTCTATGGAGACCCTCCTCCCTTCATGCCGCCGGATCACGGCATAAAAAAAGCCGGGTCGCCAATATCCAATGATATTTCGGCGACCCGGCTATCTTCGTGAGACCCTGTGGGCTTTCCGTCCCACCCTCGCGGATGGTTAAGTATTGTCGTCTATCCACTGCTGTGTTTTTATAGCGTTGCAACCACTTTAGATTAAGCAAACATTAAAATCAAGGGTAAAGGATAGAGAAATGATTACATAGCAACTGGCAATTCGATGTCCATTGACCTGTGTCAAGGATATTTCCTTTCGATGCGGCTATGATGTGAAAAGCAGCCGCCATGGTGAACGCTCGGGATGGACGTAATTATCACGCACAAGTAACTTTCCCGGCGCCTTGGATATCAATGCAAATAAGGGACTTGGAAGATACCGAGATACCAATTATTGCGCCCGGATTTGGGTCAGATTTTGTCGTGCTGATTGAGCAAAGCCGCAGGCGTAGCAAAGCTACGTCGAGGATTTTGCGATTGAAACACGGCAAAATATGGCCCGAAGGCGAGATGCAAGATGGGATATTGGTATTTTCCGAGTCCCTAAGGAGGACGGTCAATTGAAATTGAGACTTTCCCGTCTGCCCGGTAAAATGAAGGGCAAACTCAGGGGTACCCATGCGCCCAGCTCCTTGAAGTACGCTATATGGGGGTTGATCAGCGGGACTTTGTCGATTCTTGCAATCCTCGCGGTCACCAGGATGGCCGGATTCCCGCTTCTTATCGGATCTTTCGGGGCATCGGCAGTCCTTCTATTCGGCGCCAATGAATCGCCTCTGGCCCAGCCGCGCAATCTTATCGGCGGGCATCTGGTGTCGGCGTTTGTTGCGGTGTTGATTGTGGCGCTGTGCGGCTCCGGCCCGTTTGCAATGGCATTTGGCGTAGGCGCCGCCATATTTATGATGGACATCACACGCACAACTCATCCCCCTGGGGGCGCTACCGCCCTGATCGGGATCCAGGGGCATGCCGGTTATGCCTTTGTCCTGCTCCCGGTTCTCACGGGAGCGTTGATACTTTTGGCGGTGGCTCTATTTACCAACAATGTCGTCCATCACCGCCAATACCCGAAACACTGGCTTTAATTGACATTCGCAGACCTGCGGAGGATATGCGTGAGCAAACGAGCATAAATAATAGGTTATGCACTGTTGCCCTATCAACTCCCAGGTGATAGGATATCCCTTTGAAGTCACCGTCGAAGGGATCGCCAAGCTGCGTGAGGTGTTTCTTACAGACCGGGTGAAGAGCCTGGACTGACAGGTGAGAAAAACAGAATAAAGGGAAAGGTTTCGAGAACGGTCCTGGAAGAAGTGGTGGACAAGATCAGGGCAATTATGGAGGGGTGAGCATGCAGCCTACTGGCGGCATCATTGCTTACGGAATCTTGCCACCTGAAAAAGAAGATAACCCAACGGCGTAAGACAAGTGGGCATATAATGGATACGGAAAAGATCAAGCGGATTTTTGCGCGGGCAAACGACTTCAAGGAAGGCGACATGCTGGTTGGCGGAACCATGGACGAGGATGTCAGGGTGGATGCAAAGAAGGAAGTTGCAGCTATGCGGCTGGGAAGTATCACCGGATTTGTCTTAGTCGACGATGGTGTAACAGATGCAATCCAGCGTTCGCTGAACAAAAAGCTGTTAACCGAGATTTCCCATCTGACCGTGGCTGAGATGAAAAAAGCCCTGCTCGGCCCTGACGGTGGCGACTGGGCTGGGCGATACCGCGACGCTCTCTCCAGCGAGATAATCGCTGCCGCCGTAAAGATCATGAGCAATGCCGAGCTTTCCGCCGTTGCCCACGCCATCAGCAATCCTCTTCCGGGCAAAGACGCGGACGAACGGGTCAAGATCGGCGCTGCCGGGCACTTCGGTTCCCGCATCCAGCCAAACAGCCCGGGCGACGACGAGGAAGAAATCCTTTTCTCCACCCTCGAAGGGCTCTGCTATGGCTGCGGGGATGTAATAATCGGTCTCAATCCCGCCAGCGACGACCTGGAAACGATTGTGCGCACGGAAAGGGTCCTGCGGACCATCGTGGAGAGGCTCGAGCTGCCGACCCGGTACTGCGTGCTCGCCGATATTGTGAAGCAGGCAACCGCCAGCACCATGACAAAATGTGATGTCGGTTTCCAGAGCCTTGCCGGGACGTCCAGAGCACTTGCCGGCATGGTCGGTCTTGATGTGGATGGCATTAGCGAGCTGGCGAAAAATTTCGAGGGGCTTTATTTTGAAACCGGCCAGGGATCTGAGGTGACGAACGGCGCGGCGGAAGGGATAGACATGGTGACGCTGGAATCCCGCTGTTACGGCGCGGCGCGCCATATCAGGCGGCAGAACGGCGGCAAATGGATGATTGTGAATGATGTAGCCGGTTTCATAGGACCCGAAGTGTTCCGGAGCAGCGCCCAACTGTTGAGGGCCTGCCTTGAAGACTCGGTCATGGCGAAACTCCACGGCATAACCATGGGACTTGATGTCTGTTCCACATTCCATATGGGAATCGACCCTTTCGAGCTCCAGGAGTTGACCGAAACTGTCGTCAGGATGGCCGCTCCGGCTTACCTGATGGCGGTTGCGGGCAAGGCGGACCCGATGCTCGGCTACCTCACAACCTCATTCCGCGAGCACCCGGCATTGCGCGCACGCTCCGGCAGCCAGATTTCTTCTTCCATGCGGAAGAGACTTATCGCCCTTGGTGCAATGGATGAGAACGGCGACGCAATGGGGGAACCCGAAAGGGTTGCGGGTCTTTATACCCGGTATATGAGGGCAGGAGGGGAAAAGCGCGAAACCGAAGAGCTTATGGCGGAGGGTCTGCGCAATATCAGACGGCTCAGGGATCACGGCTTTGACCTGGGCTACGGCTGCGGGCCGGACTGGTCAAATCCCCCACTTGTCGCAGCCCGTCTGGAAAGCCTCTACAGACACGCTAAGATTGCCCTCTACGCCACGCTAGATGCGGCGGTTCTTCGGGACTGCTGCCCCCGGCATCTGGACGTCTCCACGCATTCGGCCGACAGGGAAGATTACCTTGCCCATCCGGCATCGGGGGAGCTTGTTGTTGAAAAAGATGCTGATATGCTTGCAAAGCTTCATCAGGGGCGCAAGCCGCAGATCCAGGTTGTCATTTCAGACGGGCTGAATGCGAATGCGGTGAACGTGAACCTGAGGAACATCCTTCCGCAACTGAGATGGAATCTCAAAGAGGCGGGCTTTCACGTGAGCGATGAGGTCGTCGTCATCAAAAACGGACGAGTTCGGGCTGGCTACCATGTCGGCCAGTGCCTGGAGATAGATTTGCTGATCCACTTGATCGGAGAACGCCCCGGAACAGGCCTCGATCAGCTCTCCGCTTATATTTCCTATGGCAAGGACCCCATGGGGAATTACCGCTGGACACCGGATATGGACCATTCCTTCACGACCGCCATATGCAGCATACATCCGAAGGGCAAGACGCCGGATTCCGCCGGGGAAGACATCCTGAAATGCATAAAACGCATGTTCGAGCTCAGATGTTCCGGGGTGGCGCTTGGAGTTGCGGCAAGCCGGTAATAATCTGGGGATCTGGCAGGAGTATCAAGGTTGAGACTTTATTGAGTCGAAAGCAAGGCCGCCGGTCATCTGAGGCGCATGTGCAAGGTCTACCAAGAGAACCGGCGCCTTGCCCAATAGCCGCCCCTTCAAACTCAGCACCGACTTTGTAATAGTTGGTGACCAGACACCAATGCTAATTTTTTCATTCCATCAGGCCTGAACCAGAACCCCCTCAACTTTGCAACTTTTCAAGACCCGTTTTGTTCCTTATCGCCAATGGATCTGCCGGCCGGACATGTCGATCTGGTAACGGAAATCGCGAAGGAAGTTCATGCCGAGGAGGCCGTCAGCCGTCTCTCGCGGTCCAACGCTGGCCATTATGGATACCTCCAGTGGGCCTTTGGATTTGGGACCAGCGGTCAATCGGTCAATGACAGCCCGACTGATTGGGACCATCCTGCCATCGGCCACTCGTGCGGTGTTAGGTCGTGTTCGGGTCGGATCGATCGCCAGACGGGCAGCCAGTTCTTCAGAGATAATTGTTTCCGTGCAGCCGGTATCCAGCAACAGGGTCGCCTGCACTTCATGACTACCGTTGCGCATGGAGACAGGCACAAACACCTGGTTGTTAACTATCCGCACAGGCGTGGCTGCGCCTGTCTCCCGATACACCTTGGTTTGATTTTGATATTTTGTCGGGATTCCGTCCCGGTTGTCCACCAGATGGATGATTCCCCCCTCATCGGTGTAACGGTAGAAGCCACTGTTTTCCCCCTCGGCTTTTGGCTCATCCTTGGGTTCGAGGGAGGTCTCAAGAGTGCTTGTCTTCGGGGCGGTAGTCGAATCGGGGGTTGTGGCTCCGTGATCTGAATTTACCGGAGCTGTTTCCCGGATCGCTACCGTGCTGATTGCCTGCCTAGGTGGCGAAGAGGCGAATCGAAAGGGAAGAAAATCAAAGACAACCGGCCTGATTACGCTCACCCAGACGATTGCCACAAGGAGGAAGCCGATCAGGACAAGGCCGGTGGGGAATTCGTGTTTATCATCGACGCGCAGTTTGTGGCGGTTCATGTGCGAGGCAACCTTTATGTTATGGGCTTAGGGGGGGCACACTTCGGGGCGATAATGGTCAAATTTGAAAGCTGATTCACACCTTACTGGTATGATTTTCTGTACTCCAGTACCTTGGCTACATAATTACGGGTCTCCTGGTATGGCGGGATACCTCCGTACCGGGCCACCCGGGAAAGCCCGGCATTGTAAGCGGCAAGTGCCAAAGCCTCATCTCCCCTGAAGGTATCCAGAAGAAAACGCAGGTACCTGACTCCGCCACGAATGTTTTCCGCAGGGTCGAAAGAATTGCCCACTTTAAGACTTCTGGCGGTATCCGGCATCAATTGCATGAGGCCGCTCGCCCCCTTGGCGGAAACCGCATTGGGATCATACCCCGACTCGGCATGAATTACCGCTTTGACCAGAGACTTGTTGACCCCGAACTCCAATGCGCAGGAATTAATGATCGGTTCGAACATTGTGGGGTTCCCAATACATTTTGACAGACGGAAATGCGTGCGATACAGTTTATCCTTTTTAATGTCCCTCATGAATATCTTGAAGCGATGATCGGTAGGAGCGTCAGTGAAGTGAAGCACCCCTTCATCGTCCTCATACTTGTAGATATCAGCCGATGCGATGGATAAAGACAGGGACAGGGAAACGATAAATGCGAATACGGGTACCTTTAAATAGAACATTGCCTAAACCCTCTTGAACA
>Ga0210377_10002173_pt1 | contig 17398 bp, 21 predicted proteins | sample PLM4_65_b1redo_FD_155480 | JGI IMG/M metagenome (GOLD analysis project Ga0210377, IMG submission 155480) | Groundwater sediment microbial communities from an aquifer in East River, Colorado, USA - PLM4_65_b1 redo | ecosystem: Environmental > Terrestrial > Soil > Riparian zone | place: USA: East... | reverse complement strand
AGAGACTATTTTAGTTTTCTTTTACATTGCCATTCAAGTTTTTCTACCATTGTAGTTTCTTTTTTCAAAAAGAAACCCATTTTCTAAAAGAAAAACCCGCGTGCGAAGTCGCGAGTAGGGCGGGGACAAATTAATAAAAAGTAATCGTGGCAAGTTCAAATTATCACCCCCGCTTCTTCGGAACGGGCTAATCTTCTTCTATCTCTTTCAGAATTCTTCTCATTTCTTTTGCCGTATGCGACATGATTTCAGATTCTGAAGCCCTCAAATTTTTTTCCTTGTAATCAATCGCGCATGAAGCGCCCGCGATAAACGCCCGCTTCATCATCTCTTTTACGTCCATGATATAAATCATCAAGTATAATTTAAAAGCATTTGTATGAAAAAACAAATAAAACATTTTAAAAACTTCTTCAACTTTTTGCAGTCATGGATTTTAAAAAAGGGGCAAGAAAATATTTTGGCAAGTTTTGGTTTCTCCTTTGGAAGGATGAAAGCTTCAAGGGATGGATTTTCTCGATAATTTTCCTTTTTGTTTTCATAAAATTTATTTTTTTTCCGGGACTAAGTTTGATAACCGGAACTTCGTTGCCTTTGGCGATAGTTGAATCATGTTCAATGTATCATGACAGAAATTTGATTGGAAATTTCAATTCTTGGTTTGAAAGGCATGATGAAAAGTATTCCGCATTTGAAATTGAAAAAAATAACTTTGAAAATTTTGATTTTAAAAAAGGATTGAATAAAGGAGATATCCTTTTTGTTGTTGGGACAAATCCTGAAAAAATAAAAGTTGGGGATGTAATAATATTCAACGCAAATCAAAGAAATCCCATAATTCACAGAATTATCGGCATGACTGAAGTTGACGGAAAAAAAGTTTTCTCAACCATCGGAGACAACAACGAAGGGCAAATTTCCTTTGAAAAGAGCATATCTGAAGACGAGCTTGTGGGAAAACCTGTTTTAAAAATAGCCCCCTATCTTGGATGGATAAAACTCGTCTTCTTTGAAGGGGCAAAAAACCCGCCGGAAAGAGGATTCTGTCTTGAAAATTAACAATAGTTACCCTAATTAAATAGTCCTTCAATATAGAAAAGTTTTTTAATGCGTTCCCTGTTAGGAAACTGAAAAAATAACATGGAATTTTGTCCAAAATGCGGTGCGGTATTAATACAAAAAGCTAAGAATTTCGGCTGCGTAAGATGCAATTATTCAACAAAAGATAAAGTGAAATTAAACACCAGCGAGAAAATAAAAGAGACAACTGAGATTGTTGTTGTTTCAAGCAAAGATTCGCAAACTCTTCCAAAGGTTAATGAAATTTGCAAAAAATGCAAAAATGATGAGTGTTATTTCTGGACAGTTCAAACGCGTTCCGGAGACGAAGCGGAGACAAAATTCTTCAAGTGCGTGAAGTGCGAGCACACGTGGCGAGAATATCGTTAATTCTTTTTTCCATCTTCAATTATATTCTTCGCGCCAAAAGACAAAAGGAAAAGCAACGCAAAAAATATCCCAAATACCGGGAATATGTAATTAAACGGCAGGAATATTAGAATTATCGCGGGAACTATCTTTCCAAGAATAAAACCAATCTGAAGTGATGTGCTGTACGGTCCGTAAAACTTGTGTCCGTCATTTTTTCTTTTCATTATGTCAAAGAAATACGCTTCAGTTATGGGTTCAAGCATTGCCATTGGAATGCTGGCAAAAATGAGAAGACCCAAAACCCAAAAAACATCCTTTGCAAAAAATAAAAACAAAGAGATTATCGCCATCATTGAATATGCAATCAAGAAGAACCTTCGAGCTCCTTTTTCTCCTGAAACTTTTGAAAAAGGATATTCAAGAAAAACCAAAGGAACCGCTATAAGGAAAAGGAATATTCCTATCACGCCTTCTCCAAAACCGTTTTCAATGATATAAAGCGGAATGTAAAGATAAATCAAAGCCCACCAGAAAGAAACTCCCGTCGTGATAAAGTAAATTGTCCGTCTGTCTCTGTCTTTGAAAAATTCAAACAAAATCTTCATGGCATTTCCGTCTAAATTCCCGTCATGCGTCCTTATATTCACCATCCTGAAAAACAAAAATCCAAGGAAGATGAGTCCTGCTGCTGAAAGGAAAACATATGGAACTCCAAATTTAGCCAGAATAAAAGCTGCAATTAAAGGTCCAAGAACCCATGCAACATTATTGAAGGAAAAAACAATTCCTTCGCTTTTTGACAAAGATTTTTTTTCCGAGCCGTCCTTGATTATAATGGCTCTTGTAATCATTCTTACCGTGAATATTATTGTCACGGAAATTGTCAGCAGGAAAAATACAATCAAATTTTTGTTTAATGCGAAAGCCACAAAAAACAAGCTCGTCAAAAAAAGGGAAATCGAATAAAGAAAAGGCTTGTTTCTTTTTTCTATGAACGGCACAAGCATGAACGAAGATACAAATGCAAGAGCGGAAAGAAAAGCGGAATAAAAGCCGATTGTTGAATTGTTCTGAAGAAAATCTTTCAGGTAAATCGCCCAAACTGTGTCTATGAAAGCCGCCGAAAGCGAAACAATGAAAAAAATCAAAGACAGCTTTACCATGCTTGTTGGAACCCGCGGTCCGTGAATCTTTTTCAAAAGTATTCCCATTATTTATATAACTATAATAAGTTTAAAAATATGTTTTCTCAAAGATTTTTAAATCCAAAATCAATTAGATTTTAACGGCTTCGTAGCTCATGAGGGGCACATCCCCTTACACTAACCCCTTTATAAAAAGCGGTTAATTCGCTACGTTGCCAAAAGGCTTCGTAGCTCAGCTTGGTTAGAGCACTGGACTCTTACGACGCGAACTTGTTCGCGGAAGTCTCGAGAAAGACTTTTCAAAGAAATCCAGGGGTCGGGGGTTCAAATCCCCTCGAGGCCATTTTTGATATGGAAAACGAGGAAATATTAAAAGTTTTTGTTTTAGTAACTTTAGCAGTAGCACTAATAGGACAAGCCTTTTCAGATTTTGTAAATAATATTTTATGGGTAATAATTTTTCCAAGTTTATTATTATCTTGGATTATAGGATTAATTATTGAGGAATTTGGATTTGATTTAAATGAAGATTATTATTACACGATTGAGTTAGATGGTTTTAGATTATCTGGAACAATATCTTTAGCAACCCTAGTAATTTTTATAATAAGGGTGATTATTTTTTAAAATCACCTATGCTTGAAAAATTCAATAGCCCTGAATCTTTTCATCACATGGGCATAATTCCCTTTCGGAACAAGAACTTTTGTTTTGGCTTCGTTCAAAAGTCTGAAATCGCATTTTGAAACCGCAATTTTCAATTTGTCTTTTCCAGGATATTTTCTCCATCTCGTCTCTTTTTTAGGTTTGTATTGAAAAACCATCTAAAAAGAATAAGAAATAAAAATTTAAAAATTTATGCAAAATTCCATCTAATTGAAATTATGAATTCAGGGCGAGGTTTTTTCCACTCGGTCGCAGGTTTACAAAAACCCGCTGGTGGTTTTTGGTTATCTTACTAATTTTTGGATATTCTCAATTGCGTCCGCAATTTCTTTTCCTTTCTTGGTCAGTTGTATCACCTTTATTCGCCCTCTTTTTTCAAATACAACCAAACCCAAAATCTCCAAAGTCTGCAGTATTTTCACCGCATGGCTGTATGTGCAGTCAACTTCTTTTGCAAGAATGCTGCCGTATCTCATCCTGGAATTCTTCTTCAAGGAAACCAAAATCAAAGCTGGCTTCCTTCTAAAAAAGATATCAAAGTTGTCTTTCATTTTATTTTAAAAAATCAATTGTTATATTGATTAATATATATTCAGAAAGTGGTGTGCTTTTAAATGTTTTGAAACAATTATTTATGTAATGTAAAAGTGGTGAAAATTTTATAATATAAAATTTATTAACTTCCATGTTTTCAATTTTTCATGACAGACAAAAAAACAAAAGTGATGGCAGTAGGGGACATTCATGGAGACTCACGATTGATGAAAAAACTTGCCGAGCAGGCAAAGAAGGAACATGTCGACATTGTGATTCTCGCTGGAGACTTGACTTACGCGGAAAAGGAATTCAAAGATGTCATAAAGCCATTTACAGATTTGAAAAAACAAGTTTTGCTGATTCCCGGGAATCATGAATCGGTTGCGACGGTGGATTTTCTTGCTCAGATTTACGCCCCCACAAAAAATATTCATGGGTACTCTTTCACAAAAGAGAATCTTGGAATTTTTGGAGCGGGCGGAGCGGACATTGGAATTCACACAATAAACGACTCTGAAATTTATGATTTGTTAAGGAAAGGAAATGACTCAGTTAAGGGTCTTGATAAAAAAATAATGGTGACTCATATTCATCCTCTTGGAACAAAATCAGAATTCTCCGGCTTCAAGGGAAGCAAAGCCGTAAGAAGAGCGATTGAAAAATTCCAGCCCGATGTCGCAATCTGCGCGCACATTCATGAAGCGGCAGGAATGGAAGATATGATTGGAAAAACTAGGGTAATAAACGTAAGCAGAAAGGGAAAAATCTTTGAGGTTTAGTCGGAAAATTCTAAATACTTAAATAGCTCTTTATTCAGAGAGAAAAATGCCTCGAAAGCCAAGACACCTTCAGAAATCAAAGGAGCAGACGACCGCGGAAAATTTTTTCCGTGTTGATGAAAGAAATCTTAACAGGGCAGTTGAAAAAAAAGTTGAAATTCCTCAAAGAACGGACTTGGAAAAAATTGAAGTGTTAAATCTTGGGAAAATTGCAAAACCAAAGAAGGCGGGAAAAGCAAAAGCTGCCTCCAGGAAGAAAAAAGTTTCGAAGGCGGGAAAAAGTTTCAAAAGGGAATCTGTTGATTTCACTCCGCAAAAAATCGGCTTGAAGAGCGACGGATATGAATTGATAATTACCGAAAAACCCCAAGCGGCAATGAAAATCGCGGATGCCTTGGGAAGCGCGATAAAAAGAAATTTTCAAACTGTTCCTTATTACGAAGTTAACCGAGACGGAAAAAATATAGTCGTTGCCTGCGCGGTTGGACACCTGTTCACGTTAAAGCAAATAGCCATGGGATTCCCAGCATTTGAAATAAAATGGGTTCCAAATTTTATGGTAAGAAAAGGCGATTTCACAAAAAAATATTATGATGCCATCGCCAGCCTTTCAAAAGGGGCGGGAAGCATCACGGTTGCAACAGACTATGACATAGAAGGAGAAGTTATAGGGCTTAATATTGTAAGATTCATCTGCGGACAAAATGACGCAAACAGGATGAAGTTTTCAACTTTAACGGACAAGGAACTCAACGAAGCATATGAAGAAAAATCATCAAGTATAAATTGGGGGCAGGCAATAGCGGGAGAAACAAGGCATTATTTGGATTGGTTTTACGGAATAAATCTTTCTAGAGCATTGATGAATGCAATAAAATCAACGGGAGCTTTCAGAATAATGTCCATAGGAAGAATCCAAGGACCTGCATTGAAGCTTATTGTTGACAAGGAAAAACAAATAAAAAATTTCAAGTCCGAAAAATATTGGCAGATTTTCATAACTGTAAAAAATTCTCACGGGGGCGAAAATTCAAACTCATTCGCACACGTCGACTTGAGCCCAGCTCAGCGTCTTGAAATGAAATTAAAGCACAATAAAGATATATTCAATGAAAAAGAACTTTCAAAATTTGAAAAACTTGTTGGGCGGACTGGAAAAGCCATGACGGAAAAAAGAGAACAACTGCTTCCCCCAAATCCCCCGTTTGACTTGACTGCCCTGCAAACTGAAGCCTATAGAATTTATGGATTGAATCCAAGCAGAACTTTGCAAATCGCACAATCTCTTTATCTCGCCGGAATTATTTCATATCCAAGAACATCAAGCCAGAAGCTTCCAGATTCAATAGCATACGGAGAAATTCTTGAAAAGCTTGCCAAAAAATATAATGTTAAAGATTTGATTAAAAGGCAAAAGCCGGTTGAGGGAAAAAAATCCGACCCGGCACATCCGTCAATTTATCCAACAGGACAAAATCCCCAAGGAATTTCTGAAGAAGAAAGAAAAATATACGAACTAATCGCAAGAAGATTTCTGTCTCTTTTTTGCGATGATGCAATAATTGACAAAAAAATAATTTCCCTTGAAATTGACGGGATGAAATTTTCAGAATCCGGAAGTTCGACAAGAAAAAAAGCGTGGCTTGAAATATATCCCATAAAGATGATTGAAAAAGAAATTCCGGATTTGAACGGAGAAGTCACAATAATTAATGTAAAAAACGAGGAAAAAGAAACTCAACCGCCAAAAAGATATACTCCTGCATCAATAATTTCCGAGCTTGAAAAGAGAAATCTTGGAACAAAAGCCACAAGGGCGAATATAATTGAAACTCTTTATGATAGAAATTACGCGAGGGGAAAAAGCATAGAAGCGACGCCGCTTGGAATTTCACTTATAGAAACACTTGAGAAAAATTCTCCAATAATTACCGACGAAAAATTGACAAGAGATTTGGAAAAAGAAATGGAGAAAATCACGGAAGCAAAAAGTGATTTTTTGCAAAAAGAAGAAAAAGTGATTGACAAGGCGAAAGAAGCGATAAGAAAAATTGTTGAAATATTCAATGAAAAAAATGTTGAAATTGGAAAAGAATTGCTCAAAGCAAACGCGGACATGAGGGAAAAAATGAAGGAAGAAAATGCATTGAGCATTTGTCCGCTATGCAACAAGGGAAATCTTTCCATAACTTATTCCAAAAAAAACAGAAGATTTTTTGTTGCCTGCAATGCTTATCCAAATTGCAAGAACACATATTCTCTTCCGCCAAACAGCCTGATAAAAAAAGCGGGAAAAAATTGCGAAGAATGTGGTTTCGCAATGGTTACTTCATTTAAAAAAGGAAAACGTCCTTGGACATTTTGCTTCAATCGTGAATGTCCAATCAATAAAGAAAAATTGGAAGAATACAGAAGAAAAAAAGAAATGAAAGAAGAATAAAAATAAAAGAAAAATTATCTCCTACGTTTATGTCTGCTTCCGTGCCTGCTTCTTCCGGATCTCATCAATCCCGAACAAAGTCCCTTGCATTTATCGCAGAACAAAGAATGAACCAGCAATACTGCAGCCGCGCCAATTACTATCCACATGGAAGTATTTGCAGAAAAAACCATCGTCGGCCAATAAGTAAACGATATTATTACAATCGCCAACAAAGCCTCAAGCCATCTACACCCCATTTTTTAACCTCCTTCATTGAATTTACTCTAAATTCAATCTGAGGAATCTTCTGATTCCGATTGAATTATTTAATATATCATGGCAATATATGCTTATAAATATAATGGTTAAATCACTTCTCAAAACTGAAATTTCCAAAAACTTCAAATGCAGTAAAAGTTCCATTTGAATCAATTCCATAACGGCTTTTTACAAGAGCATCTTCTTCTCTTCCAATATTTGAGCCAACATAATAACGCATCCCAAAAGGATACGGAGAAAATTTCTTCTCTATTCCGGCCGTTAAAATTGCAGGCGTGGATTTCCCGCCAAATTCAGATTGAAAAGTTCCAAAAATATCCCATTTGTCTGAAAATTCATAAGCGACTTTTTCTTCCAAGAACCATTTAGAAGGATAAGAGTTTCCTTGTTTGCTTTTATCCCACAATGCGGATAACATATAGAATGGAACGGTTTGATAAAGATAATGTCCAATTCTAGATTCAATGGAAATTTTGTCAGATTTCATCTTGTGTGCAAATTGTGCAGACACAACATCAATCGGACCAAAGCCAACCAATTTTATCCGGGGATTTTTATACAAAAATTCTTTTACGTTTAAGTCTTCCTCTATGAGCCTGTCAGAAATATGATCACTGCCAAGTGCAAAAAACATATTCTTATTCTCGCCAAAATAAAATCGGAAATCAGTGACGACATGATAGCTTGCTCCAATTATATCTGCACCCCAACCGCCTCCCCCTTCTCCTGTTTGAAGACCGGCCATAATTGACTGATGTTCCATGCCAAAAGCCCAAACAAAACCTTCATAACCAAAAAGTGCCTTGAATCCAATTCTCCCGTCTGCACCGTTCAACTCGCACATGGTCTTGGAATCGCAAGATTGCTTGCGCGCAAGCGTGACTTTGGAATCATCAAAGGAGAAACTGCTTCGTCTTTGTATTTTTTTCTGACAATTCAAGCTTAAATTATTAACATTGCAATCGTAATCTCCATTCTGCAAAGAAGGAATTCCATAAGGTAATGGAATTGTAAAAGATCCGTCCTCCGCCGTCTCAACTGAAGGATATTTCCGTTCCGTCCTTTCTTGAGCGAAAGAATTTCCATGCAAAGCCCCGCACACTGCTAATCCTGCGGCAATCGCCTGCAAACTCTTCTTAAAAGCCATTTTAGGTTCTAATCTCAGGAAAAAATCCTTTTAAACAATTATAGAAAAATGACGTGTATTATGCAAAATATATTTTATAGTATCCATTCGCTGATCTTTTTCTGCTTCAAAATTTCATTCAAAAGTTTGCTTCTCTTGATAATTTCAGACGCGTCAAAATTAAATTTTATCTGTCCTATTTTTTTTGAGCCTTCAATCAAATCATTTTTTGACGCAAAAATCATTTTTTTATTCATGGATCTTCTCACGCTTTCTCTTACAACCCATACGCCAAGTCCCGCCCAGTATGAAGGAGTCTCAAGTCTTATTACAAGAACGGACGCCTGCCTTTTTTGTTTTTCAAGATATTCTAAAATAGGCAAGCGCGTGGCATAATATCCTCCGGAAGTTCCGGAAGCATAATCTTTCCTTCCAAAAAAAGTTTCGATATCTGTCGAAGCCTTCATTTCTTCCGTGGGATTCCAAGAGCTTTTTGGCATGTAAAGTTCAAACAATTCATAATTGAAAGAATTTGGAAAAAGCAAAATCAAATATTGATTTCCGAGAAATTCTCCAAAGAAAAATTCATAATTTTCAATCCATTTGTAATCCCTGATTTTTTCAAGAAGCTGTTTTCCGATTGTGTCATCTGTTGCGGTTATGCTCCATCTCGTCGGAACAAGTTTTTTTTGCGTTTTCAATCCTAGAACTCCAACGCTCAAGATTTTGCTCAATGTGTATTCATCAAATCCTTTTTTGTAAAGATAAGAAATACCCTCGCTGGATTTTATGTCGTCATTTATTATTTTGTCAACTTTCCTGTGAACCTTGACGTTCCCCGTTATTTTCGCCTTGTCCAAACGCGCGGACATTCCATGCGGAGTTGTTATTCGGTCTTTTTGTTTTCCCAAATTTAATTTATTTTTTAATTCCACCTCAATATCCACGGGCTTGTATGCAACGGCAATGTCCTGCGCAATCTGCAAAAATTTATTGTTTGTTTTTGAATCGGAGGCTTTTGACTGAAATCTTGAATTCAGCAAACTTTCCCTTATATGAAGAATGTCGCTTATGCTGAAATTGTTTTCAGCCCAATACTTTTCAGCGTCGTAAATCCAAGCATTTTCATCCCTTTCCAAAGGGCTTAAAATGCCGACATTCATCAAAGGATATTTCAATTTGCTTCCTATAAAAACGCTTGGCGGAGAATTGCTGTTGAATTTTGAAATATCAGAAATATTTTTTGTCTTGAAATTCGTTTCAACCAGTTTTTTTATCATCTCAAATTTTATGTTTTCCATTTTTCATCTCTTGAAATTTATATCCAGCCCTTTCTGAATACCCCTTTGTTTTTTATCTCAAAGCTCATTTCTTTTTCTGGCATGCTCCTATGTTTGAGCAAAACTGCATTCCTTCTTTTTCCATCAACTTGCAGCTCTATAATGCACTTGCTCCAGTATTTAAGCAAATCGCCCCCGACAAGATGAAATTGTTTCTTCACGCCCTTTCTCAAATCCTCGTCGGATAAAAAATCTCCATAAACCTGATTTGTAATTATAACTGGAATTTTCTGCTTTCTCGAAATTTCCGCCAAAATTCTCATCTGTTCAGACATTTTCCAATTCAAGTTTCTAATCTTTCCTTCGTCTCCTTTTGCTTCGCCCATTTCCAGCCTGTAAAGAGTGACCATCCCGTCAATGACAATTAATCCAATCTGTTCACTTTTAACTTGATCCAAAAGTTGGGAAAATGATTTTTTCTGTTCATCGAAATTTGTCGGATTCAAAAGAAAAATGTTCTTCAAAACGTTTTCAGAATCGTCCTCAACAATTTGCTTTAATCTTTCAACGCTGAAGCCTCCTTCAGTATCGACAAAAATAACCTTGTTTCCTTTTTTCGCCTGACTGCATGTTGCAAGAATGACAAAATTTGTCTTACCGCTTCCAGGAGGACCTGCAATCATTGTCACAACGTCGTTTTCATAGCCTCCGGAAAGCCATTTGTTCAAATCGTAGCTGCCTGCAGAAATTTTTTCAGACATGAAAAAAGCAAAAGCCGGGAATTAATAAGGATTATTGTAAAAAATTACTTCATCTTTTTGAAATCGTCTTCAATCTTGTCCAAGTCCTTCGTTATGGAATTTATCGCGTCATTCACCGCTTTTTTTGCGGTTTTTCCTTTTGTTCTCACGACAAGAACCGGATTTTTCGTCGGATGCTCTCTTTTCCACGCCGCGAACGAAACTCCGCTGTCTTTGTTTAAATAAACGCGGAGAATTTCAACAACCGTAAGGCTGTCCGATTCCATTTCCAATTCATCTTTCGAGCTTTTTATTATATTGAATTCCATTGGAAGTTTTAACTCCGTAAAAACGGATACGATGAAATTTTACAATTTCATCTATGAACAAGTTTCAAAAGTTATTTATAAAGCTTTCTTGAAGTTAATTGTTTGTCTGCACATTTGACATTTTTTCAATATACCATTTTGGCAGATTATGCTCTTTTGCCCCGCCTAAAATTATTTTAAGATATTGCTTGCCCGGTTTGTAATCACTTTTTTTTATTACTTCATAAGTCATTACGTCTTCAATGAGATTGTCATTCACGTCAACTATTGCCACTTTTATCTTCTTATATCCAATTTCTTTTTTATCCAAATTCTTGATTGACTCCTCATCAGTTTCAAATAAAACCCCAAAAACTTCTGAATTGGATTTTACAACATCTGCAACTCCGCCGTTTCTTAATTCTGAAAACAGAGTAAATTTAATTTCGTAACCAGCAAGTCTTGCAACTCTTGGGTTTTTGAATATTATTTTAAGATTTTTTCTCTTGCACCATTCACTTAAATTTTTAGAACTCATATTTGAACCATAAGCAAAATAAAGAATCTTGTTATTCATTATATCTCACGTCGCAGCAATTAATTATTTTTTCAACGCATCCATTTCATCTTTTGAAAGATCGTAAAGGTCATCGTCAAGGTTTTCGTCAGAGATTTGGTTCTTGCTTTCTCCCTTTATCTCCTTGACGTCGGCAATTTTTACGTTGCCCGGAACTCTAAAATCAATTCTTGAAGATTTTTTGTCCTGCTGAGCCTCGGCAGATTTTCTCAACTTAATAAACAAAAAATTCTCAAGTTTTATTATCAATTCTCTGCTCTTCTCTGGAACAATTCCCCTCTCAAGAGTGTTTATCGCAATAATCGGCTCCCTCAAAGCCACCGCAAGCTGTTCCTGAGTCATCTTCTTCCCTCTTCTCGCCCTCAGCAAAGCCCAATGAAAATTGTCTATAAGTGTTTTCTTGAGTTCCAAATCTTCAGTCAAATTTTTCTTGAAGTTTGAATCAACAAGATTTCTCAGAGCCAGGTCATCGCTTCTCGGAAGAGGTCTTCCGTATCTCCGCGATTCCTCTGTTTGATTTCTCGCAAAATTTTCCGCAACTTTTTTCTTCTCGTCTTCTTCCTGTTGAACATTTTTTCTTATTATGGGAAGATTTTCAACTATTGAACATCTTCTGCAAACTTTCACAATCCCATTTCTTGAAATCGCATCAAAAAGTATAGCCCTTGATTCATCAACACCGCATTTAAAGCATGAAGACATTAAGAAAACAAAAGAAATGTGTTTTTAATATTTTGTATGATTAAAAATATCAATTTAAATAATTTTCAAGCTCTGAAACCGATTTTGGCTCATACAAAATAGTCTCATTATTTATCAAAACGGCGGGAAATTTTTCAATTTTATAATTTGAAATCAGATAATTTAGCGAGTCAACATTCTGATTCACTGCAATTGGAATAAGAATCAAGTCACTGCCCCGTTCATTCTTCAAATCTCTCAATGTCCTTTCCCAAACAATCTGCTCTGATTTTATTCTAACATCCTCGGTATCATAAAGATAAAGGTAAACGATGTCATTTATATCTGAACAATTTTTTCTCAAGTCTATAATGTTCATCCATAACAGAGTTCTAAGCAAGTCATACTTTCTGTGTATGCTTTTCATCGAATCCGTAAGTTTATTTTTTTCGTCAAATTGTTCCAGTTCCACCGCCTCATCATAAATTCTATCTGCAAAATTTATGTTTATTTCTTTTAGTTTCAAGCAGGATATTGACCCGTCTTCGGCGAGTTTTGTCAGGGCAAGGGAATCATAAAGTGAAGTCTCTGAATTGTAAAATGTAACGCTCAAATTGTCCGACCTTATCTGTTCGAGATAAACTCCCAAAACAAAACCTATGAGAAGAAAAAGTATCGTGACAAAAAGCGCCTGCCAAAAAGCGTTTTTTTTATTTTCTAACATTTTTTATTTTTCTTCTTTTATTTTTAGAGATTTTGCATTTCTCTCAGGGGGTTAGTGTAAGGGGGTGTCCCCTCATCTCCACGAATATTTCCCCGTTATAAACTTGCCCAAAGACCATATCAAAACAATTGGCCTTAATGTCGCATACACCATCAAATAGAAAATGACGCTAAAAAAGCTTTCCCTTTCATGAATGTTTTTATTTATTATTTTCAAGGCAAAAAGAACAAAGAGCATTCCAAAAACAAAAAGAACAACTCCAAAAAAATTCAACACTGACGGATTGAAATTTATGTCATTTAAAGTCAAAAGAGAAGTTTGGGCAATAAGGGAATATTTTGTTGACAAATAAGAGTAAATAAAATTCCTGAATGTCCTGTAAAAAAGTATTCCAAGTCCGAAAACCCCAAGGAATAGCGAAACGGTAAAAAAAGGCAGTATGAACATTCCCAGCATTCCTTTCCTAAAAATAGTATGTTTGTATTTTAATATACATTGAAACCCGCCGATATTCCATCTTATTCTTTGCTTAAACCATTTTTTAAGAGTATCAGGAGCAACGGTGGTTACTTTTGAAATGAAAGACATCCTCACTTTGTATCCGTCGTGAACCAAATGCCAAGTTGCCTCAATGTCTTCAGTCATATTCTTAACATCAAACCCTTGAATTTTCGTTAAGGCGGATTTTCGGTACAATGCAAGAGGTCCCGGCGTGACATAGATTCCGCCAAGAAAATCGAGAAGCTTCCTCGTAAACGCTATGACTTTGTATTCAACCGCCTGCATTTTTCTCAGGAAATTATCCCTGTGTCTCACCAAAATTCTCGTCGTGACAGCCCCCATTTTTTCATCGTCAAAAAATCCAGTCATCGACGATAGAGAATGCTCATCGGGATAAGAATCGGCATCGACAACGGCAATAAGCTCGCCCTTTGCGATTTTCAAGGCGCAGTTCAAAGAATCTGCTTTTCCAGAATTTTCCTTGTGCAAAATAATCAATTTCGGATATTTTTCCTTAAGGGAATTCGCAATCCTCAAGGTATTGTCTTTGCTCCCGTCGTCAATTACAATAACTTCAACAAGATTTCCGTAATCTGACTTCATAACAGACTCAATTGTTCCCATTATGCTGTCCTCCTCATTGTATGCCGGAATCAAAACTGAAATTGAATAATTTTTTTCCGTTTTTGGCACTGAAAAAATTTCCCTTCTGTTCTGAACAAAAACAATTGCAAAAAGCGAAAGAAAATAAATTGCCACAAAGATATACGCGAGATAAACTGTCGTTAAAAAATCAGGCATCTCAACTCGCCTCTACGCGAGCAGATTTATTTGCGAGTGTTGGCTTAAACATGTCAAACCGCCCCGCTTGATTGTTTCAAAACGTTTTTTTCAGATTCGGCGACATTGAAATAATTGAAAAAATCGTCGCTCAAGCTCAGCTCGTAAGTGCGTCCCGTTCTTTTCTTTTTTATCAGCCCCTGTTCAAAGAATTTCTTTATGTGGTCATATGCCTTGTTGCTTCTTATTTTTATGAGAACGCTTTGTTTTATCGGCTGTTTGTACGCTATGATGGCGAGAGTCTCCTGCTCGGACTTTGAAAATTCGGAGCTTCCCGTGGCTATCCTGTTTACAATTCCGGAATATTCTCTGCGAACATCCATTTTCCAAGTTCCGCCCTTTTCAACGACTTCTATCGCAGAATTATTTTTTTCATATTTCTCCCTTAATTTGTCAAGAACTTCTCTTATGATTATTGGATTCAAATCAGACAATGAAATAAGCTCCTGCATGGTCAAAAATCTCCCCGAAATAAAAAGAACCGCCTCCACCTTCTGAAGATTCTCCTCCTCTTTCTCGGTGTCAATCTCATCAAGAGTTTTTCTAGTCAAAGCCATGAATTAAGTAAAGAGCTGAGATTTAAAAATTATTAGATAAGTTAACCGCAATCAGGGGCGTCCTTTCTAGGATCTCTTTTGCCTGCCGGAGAAACAATCTCATCTATATATCCATCAGAATGTTTTTTCATTGCATTCTTTTTATTATCAAGATAAAGGGTATCTTTTTTTCTTAAATAAATCGCGTAAACAAGTTCCTCTTCACTATTATTACATTTAAAATATGCCGCACCCAAATCATAATCGTCATCTCCTTCAACATCGAAAAATAAAATCCTTCCAGAACCATTGGGGTGACGGAATTCTTTTCCTCTGTCAGTTTTCAAATTAGCCAAAAGATGGTAAGGCATTTTATCATCGACAACAAGTTCTTTTTTAGAGATTGTATCAGATATATTCGCTGTTTGGCAAGAAGCAAGAAAAACTCCACCGAGAAACAGGCAGGCTAATCCTTTCATTTAACACATTAAACTAAAGCATTTATAACAATTATTGCATTAAATCTTAAACCTCAGCAAAGCGCCGATTCCTGCAAGATTATAAAACTGTTCGCCTTCTTCGGTTTCGGTTGAAACAACGTGAATGTTGGATGAAATATTTTCCGCAAGTTCCCTTATTTCTTTCGCCAAATCCTTGTCGTATTTTTTTGAAATAATCAAGGTGTCAACCGCGCCGTATTCAATTGCTTTCCTGACTTTCTCCTCGCCGTAAACAACCATGTCGGGCTTTTCTCCGAGCGTCTCAAAAAAATTGTCCAGCAGTTTTTGCTCCATTATGCTTTCCTGGCTTGCAAGAATTTCCCTCGCCTTGTTCACGAGTTCTTTCAATCCGGATTCGTCGGCGTCGCCAATGTCCAAAACCCCGATTACTTTTTCCCTTAATTTTGTCATCAAATAGTTTTCATCCATGAATTCATCTTTTGTCGGAATCGGTCCGCCGATTAAAATCCCCTTGAGATTTTTCATGTCAAAAAAAACCTTTTGCATCTCCTCGGCGATTCTTTTGTAAAATTCTTTTGTCAAACCTTCGGTAATTCTATGGAATCTTTGGGAAGATTGTCCTCCTGCTCTTACTTTGCTTGGAACTCCTGAAGTCATTTTGTGCAGCAATTCAATTCTCTTTCCCTCAAGCAGGCCAATTGCCGCCTCCTTTCTGTCCATTACTAAAAGCCCGTAAACTTCTTTAGTATCCAGAATTTCCCTTAAAGGGTCAAGAACGAAATCCTTGTCGCATCTGTAAAGTCTTATCTTCAAAGGCAACGGCGGCTCAATGGCCCAAATCTTCATGTCGGTCTCTCCCTCGTTCTTTGAAATATTTCCGCAGAAAAGAGCAAGCCCGTTTTCAGGAGTTCTTTTCAGCCCCTTGAGATATCTTATGATTTTATCCAACGCGTCCGTGACATTTTTTCTCGTCCCAGTTGATTTGATGTTTTTTGCCGTTGATTTTTCCGCTTCAAGCTGCTTCTGAACCGAAACAGCGTCGTAATCTGCGGAAATGTAAACGGTTATCAATTCAGTGTGCCTTCCCTTGTACTTCTCCAATTCCGACAGAACTTCCTCAAGTTCGTCGCTGTCCATCGCCATAAAATTAGACAGGAGAAGAGTTTAAAAAAGTAAGCAAGCCATTTGTTATATTTAAAATACGCTCGCCTTCGGCTCGCTTATTTATCGCTCCGCTAAAAAGAAATTGATTAAAATAAAAAATAAATGGACAATTCTAAAACGCAATTTCTGATTTTACATTAATACTTTGGGATTTTGGGCGGGTGGGTGGGGACAAATTTAGAAGATTAATCATACGAACTCAACGCCAAACTTTCCTTCCCGGATTTCCCTCGCATTCGCCACTGATTTCAAATCTTCCAAAAATAATTTCAGCTTTTCAATTTCCTTTTTGCCCAATGTTAAAATAATCTCGGCATTCATGGATTTTTTTGCAACGGATTTTTCCTGCCTGACATTTGCAATGGTTTTAATCAGAAGTTCAAAAATTTCATCGTCGTCTTTTTTCTTTTTAACGTCAAATTTTTCAGGCCACGATGAAATGTGAATGCTCTTGTCCTTTTCATTTTTCCTGAAATATTTTTGATAAACATCCTCAGTAGCAAAGGGAATTATAGGAGCATATAATTTCAGCAATGCCAGAAGAGAATTGTAAAGAACGTAAAACGCGGATTCCTTTTCTTCATTGCTTCCGGCATAAACTCTTTTCTTGACAATTTCAAGATAGTTGTTGCAAAAAATCTGCCAGAAAAAATTGTCCGTCTCCTGTTTTGCAACATGATATTCATAATTGTCAAAAGATTCCGTCGCTTTTTCAATCGTTTTGTTGAGCATCGCCAAAAAAAGTCTGTCTGTTTCCAGAAGGTTGGCTTTTTTCGGATTATAATCTTCCATGTTCATGAATACAAAATTTGAAGCGTTGATTATTTTGTTTGCAAGTTTTTTTCCGGAAATGATTTCTTTCTCTTGATAAGAAATGTCCTCGCCAAGTTTTGAAGAAGACGCCCAATATCGTATTGAATCCGCCCCAAATTTTTTCACAATCTCTTGAGGCTCAATCACGTTTCCCTTTGATTTTGACATTTTCTCGCCTTTTGAATCCAAAGCCCATCCGGAAATTGTAACATTTTCCCACGGATTTTTATTTTCAAGCAATTGCGTTTTCGCCATCGTGTAAAAAAGCCAGAAATTTATTATGTCATGAGCCTGCGGCCTTAAAGACATTGGAAATAATTTTCCTTGAATTTCTTTTGGCATCAAAGTAATTGCAAGAAACGGAGAGCTTGCCGACGTGAACCATGTG
>Ga0210377_10002172_pt1 | contig 17413 bp, 14 predicted proteins | sample PLM4_65_b1redo_FD_155480 | JGI IMG/M metagenome (GOLD analysis project Ga0210377, IMG submission 155480) | Groundwater sediment microbial communities from an aquifer in East River, Colorado, USA - PLM4_65_b1 redo | ecosystem: Environmental > Terrestrial > Soil > Riparian zone | place: USA: East... | reverse complement strand
CGAGCGCTCGATCGCGTCGGCCTCACCGCTCGGGCGGACCATCGACCCACCGAGCTGTCGGGCGGCGAGGCTCAGCGCGCCGCGGTGGCCCGCGCCCTGGTGACGGAGCCGCGCTTGGTCCTGGCGGACGAGCCGACGGGAAACCTGGATTCCGGAACCGGCGAGGAGGTGGCGGCCCTCTTGGAAGGTGTCAACCGCGACGGGAGCACTCTCGTCCTCGTGACCCACAACGAGGCGCTTGCCCGACGGGTCCGGCGGGTCGTCAGGCTTCGCGATGGGCGGGTCGAATCCGAGGAGCGTCGCTCCTGATGAGCCCTCGCGCGCTTCTGCGGTTCGGTCTGCGGAACCTGCTGCTTCACAAGCTCCGGTCGGTCCTCTCGATCCTCGGCGTGGTCTTCGGCGTCGCCGCCGTGGTGGCCATGTCCTCGGTGGGCGAGGGCGCCCGCCGCGAGGCGATCGCCCAGATCGGGGCCCTCGGCATCGACAGCATCACCGTGCGGGGCCGATCCCCGGCCGACGGAGTCGTTGGACCCGGGCTTTCGATCCGCGACGCAGAGGCCGTCGCGGCGGTGGTCCCGCATGTCGTGGGCGTCGCCGCCGTCCGGGAAGCGACCCTGGCGGCCGAAGCGTCGGGGCGCCGACTGGACGTCGTCGCCGTTGGGACGGTGCCGGCCTACGAGGTCGCAGCCCGCCTCAAGCGCTCGGCCGGCCGCTTCCTGAGCGACCTCGACGTGCGAGAGCGAAAGCGCGTGGCCGTCCTGGGGGCGACGGTCGCCCGGACCCTCTTCCCGCTCGGCGATCCCTGTGGTGACCGCTTTGTTCTCGGAGGGGACTGGTACCAGGTCGTCGGCGTCCTCGAGGGGCGCGCACCCGCGAAGGGCCGGGGTGGGCCGATCAGGACCCGCGACGTGAACCGCGCGGTCTTTGTCCCCTTGCCGGCCCTCGACCGGGGAAAGGATCCCCACCCCGACGGCGTCGACGAGATCGTGGTGCGGCTCGAGAGCGCCGACCAGGTTTCGGCGGCCGCCGAGGTCGTGAAGTCCGTCGTTCGGCGGACCAGCGCCGGCGCGCCCGTGGAGATCGTCGTTCCCCGCGAGATCCTCCGGCAGAAGGAACGGACCCAGCGCATCTTCAACGTCGTCACGGGGGTGATCGCGGCCATAAGCCTGCTCGTGGGCGGCATCGGGATCATGAACATCATGCTCGCCAACGTCGCCGAGCGGACCCGTGAGATCGGCATCCGTCGCGCCCTGGGCGCTACACGGCGGGATATCGCAGCGCAGTTCCTCGTGGAGTCGTCCCTGCTGACGGTGGCGGGGGGGCTGCTGGGAAGCACGGTCGGGGTCACCGGATCGATCCTGATCCAGTCCCTGGCCGGCTGGCCCACCGCCCTGTCGCCATGGATGCTGCTGGTCGCCCTCGTCGTGGCCCTGGCCGTGGGAATCGGCTTCGGCTTCTATCCGGCCTGGGAAGCGGCCCACCTCCAGCCAATGGACGCCCTCCGATACGAGTGACGAACGGAGGGGGGGTCAACCGGCGTACGTTCGGGCGGCGTCCTCGGCGGCCTTGATCTGCTCGGGATTCGGGTTGACGACGGGCCGGCGGGAGCAGAGGAAATCGAGGGCCGCCCGAGGCCCTCTTTCGCGGAAAGATCCGGCCAGAAGATAGGCGAGCACGAGGGTGGAAGAGCGACCGACGCCGGCCATGCAGTGGACGAAGACGGGCAGTCGGGCACGCTCGCACTGTCGCAGGAAGGAGATCCCCATCTGGAGGTGGGCCGCGCTGGGAGCGTCGTGGTCCACGGTGGGAAGCCAAAGGAACGCTTCGAAGGTCCAGGGGTCGGCTCCCTCCTGTTTCATGTCGACGCAGGCCCGGACACCCTGGGCGCGGAGGCGGTGGTAGTCGTCGATAGACGCGATCCGGGAGCCGAGGTACAGGATGTCGGTGATCCGGTCGAAGCTGACTCGCTCAGGCGACAGGATCACGGAAGCGCTCGCAGAGGTCGACCAGCGTCTTGACGCCGAACCCGATGGCGCCGGCTTCGTAGTATTTCCAGTCCTTGTCCCGGAACATCGGGCCTGCGATGTCGAGGTGGGCCCACGCGACCTTCTCCGGCACGAACTCCTTGAGGAACAGGCCCGCCGTGATGGCACCCGCCAGGCCGCCGGACGCTATGTTGTTGACGTCGGCGAAGGGGGTCTTCAGGGATTCGCGGTATTCGTCGACGAGGGGAAGCTCCCAGAAGGCCTCGCCGTGGTTCTCCCCCGAATGGATGATGCGCTGGATCAGCTCCCGGTCGGTCCCCAGGATGCCTGCCACGCTCGGCCCAAGGGCGCGCACCACGGCGCCCGTCAGCGTCGCAATGTCCACCACGTGGGTGGCGCCTTCCTCGCCGGCCCGTGCGAGGCCGTCGGTGAGGACCAGGCGTCCCTCGGCGTCGGTGTTGTCGACCATGATCGACTTTCCGTTCTTCGCGGCGAAGATGTCGCCGGGGCGCTGCGCGTTCGCGTCGGGCAGGTTCTCGGCGCAGCAGAGGATCCCCACGACTTTCACGTCGGGTTGGAGGCGCCCCAGGGCCCGGACGGCGCAGAGGACGGCGGCGGCCCCTGCCATGTCCCCCTTCATCTCCCACATGTGATCGCCCGGCTTCAGGCTGATGCCACCGGAGTCGAAGGTGATCCCCTTCCCCACCAGGGCGATCGTCTCCTTCGAGGCCTTCCGGGGGACGTGCCTCAGGATGGCCATCCGGGGCGGATGGACGCTCCCCTGGCCCACCCTCAGCAGGCCGTTGTATCCGCGAGCCTTCAGGCCCGCCGGATCGAGGATCTCGCTCTCGAGGTCCAGCTCCTTGGCGACGTCCGAGACCTGATCGGCCAGGTGTTCGGGGGTGACCACTGCGCCGGGCTCGTTGATGAGGTCCCGGGCGCGGTTGACGTTCTCGGCCACCCAGGCGTAGCGCGCCTTGCGGGCTTCGGCATCGGGACGGTGATCAGGGTGGGTGACGATCAGGAGCTGGACCTCTCGGTCCAGGAAGTCGTCCTTCTCGGACTTGTACTTGTCGAAGGTGTAGGAGCCGAGAACGGCCCCTTCGACGGCCTTGCCCACGAGGGCCGCGGCATCGTCGGTGTTGAGGACGAGGCCCACCTTCGCGTAGCGGTAGTCCTTGGCGAGGTGAAGGGCGCGCGCCGTGAAGGTCTTGACGTTCTCCCAGAGATTCCAGCTCTTGAGGGTCGGGTTCCAGTAGACCGTCAGGGCGCGGGCGACTCCGCCCTCTCCCAGCGTCGCGTAGTAGTCCCGCTTCAGGTTCTTCCCGCGGTAGGCCTCGGCCGCCTGGGCCACATGGGCCGCTACGGCCGTGTCGTCGATGTCGTGGAGCGTCTTCTCGGGGTCGAGGATCACCACCAGGAGGTCCACGGGGGTCTTCGAAACGGGGCTGAAAGACAGCTTGATGTTCATGAAAGAACGATGATTATACTTCACGTGTGAGATCCGACAAGGTCGCGGTCTTCGGCGTTCCGACCGCGGCCGGAGACTTCGCGCCGGGCACGGAGCGGGCCCCCTTCGCCCTCCGCCAGGCTGGGCTCCTGGAGGCCCTGCGAGCAACGGGCCGAAGAGTCGTGAACCTGTCGGACCTCTCGCTCTTCCCGTTCCTCGACGATCCGGAGAACCCGCGAGCCCGAAACGTGGCCCGCGTAGCGTGCGCGGCCCGTGCCGCCGCCGACGAGATGACCCGCGCGATCCAGGAGGGCTTCACGGTGGCTCTGGGCGGCGACTGCTCGATCGCGGCGGGAACCGTCGGCGGAGCTCGGCTGGCTCTCGGCCGCCCCGTGGGCCTCGTCTTCATCGACGCCAATGCCGACCTCAACACCCCCGAGACGAGTCCCTCGGGACGCCTCTGTGGGATGGCCCTCGCACTGGCCCTGGGCCTCGGACCGGAGGAGGTGACCTCCAGTGGGGGGTCGCGCCCCGCGGTCGACCCGGATCACGTGGCCCTGGTCGGCTACCGTGCCCTCGATCCAGGGGAGCGGGGACGCCTCGGCGACCTCGGCCTCGCCCTGCCCGCGATCGCCGGTCACGCCCTCGGCATGCGTGCCACGGCGGCCCTCGCTCTCGACGCCGTGAGCAACGACGACGGCCCGATCGTCGTTCACCTCGACGTGGACGCGATTGACCCTTCGGAGATGCCCGCCAAGGCGGTCCTCACGCCCGGGCCGGGGCTCTCCGGACAGGAGGTCTCGGACCTGGTCACGGCCCTCGTGTCCTCACCCCGGGTCGTGGCCCTCGAGGTCGTCGAGCTCGACCCATCGAAGGACCCGACGGGCGCCTGCGCACGCAGGGTCGTGGACCTGATCGCTCGCGCCCTGGCCTACAGAGTCCGCGGGTAGGCCCCGGTAGGCCCCCCCACCCCCTTGCCGGGTCCGGGGCGAGGAGCGTATGCTCGGCCCATCGCTTGAGAAGGAGCACCGTATGCGCCAAGCCCTTCGTGTCTGGGTGACCCTCGCGTTCCTGGGCGCGCCCTCGTTCCTCTCTGCCCAGCCGGCTTCCACCGACGCGGACGTCCAGAAGGGGATCTCCCTGGTGGACGAGGGCGACTACGATGCGGCGATACTCACCCTGGACAACGCTGCGCGGCGGCTCGCCGAGGACAAGTCCCGTACGAGGGATCTCTCTCAGGCGTATCTCTACCTGGGCATCGCATACATGGGAAAGGGCCACGAGGCGGCGGCAAAGGCCAAGTTCCGGGACGCCATCGCCCAGATCAAGGACCTGACCCTGAGCCCGGACAAGTTCCCGCCCAAGGTGATCGACGCTTTCGAGGCGGCCAAGGCCGAGGCAGCCAGGGCCACCCCGCCGCTGGCCGCTGCGACCAGCGCGCCGGCCTCCCGCGAGCAACCCGCGAAGCAGAAGAAGGGCGGTGGGAAGACGCTGTTGATAATCGGTGGCGTGGCGGCGGCGGCAGGCGTGGCCGCCCTGGCGGCGGGTGGAGGCGGGGGAGGGACAGTATCGACGACCACCACGACCACGCAGCCGAGGGACCCGAGAACGGTCTCGGTATTCGGCCCGATCACGCTGCCGGAACCCACGTACGAGCAGAACTTCACCATCGTCGTCGCGGCGACGGGCGTGCTCGAGGCGACGCTCACGTGGTCGTCCACGGGCGGGGCGAAAGCGGCCGTGCTGGCCATGAACCTCTTCGACCACGGCGACACGGTGGTGGCCACCTCCAATCGGACGAACGACACGACCTCCGTGCTGACCGCCAACGTCGCTCCCCTCGCCGGCGCCCCGTCGCAGGAGTATCGAATCCAGGTCTTCCACCGGGACGGCTGCGACGGTTGCACCGCGACCTTCAACATGACCGTCAGGCATCCCTGACGCTCGGGAGGGGCTCGCCGGCATGAACTGTCCTTCCTGCCAGGGCGAAAACGAGGCGAACGCGACGGCCTGCGGTGCGTGCGGGACCTCCCTCGAAACCCCCACGGCCCTCGTCGTGAGCGTCGACCTCTCTGCCGGGCAGCTCTTCGACTCGCGCTACGAGATCCTCGGACCCCTCGGAAGGGGCGGGATGGGAATGGTCTACAAGGCCCGCGACCGGACCCTCGACGAGGTCGTGGCCATCAAGGTGCTCCGTCCGGACTTCGCCCAGGATCCGAAGATGGCACAGCGCTTCAGGTCGGAGATCAAGCTGGCGCGCAAGGTGCGCCACAAGAACGTCTGCACCATCCACGACTACGGCGAGGATCGGGGCCTGCTCTACATATCGATGGAGCTGATCGAGGGCGTCGATCTCAAGCGCGTCCTCAAGGAAGCGGGCGGCCTGCCGTACCCCGAGGCGTACGACCTGGCGATACAGATTGCCGAAGGCCTCCAGGCCGTCCACGACGCCGGGATCATCCACCGCGACCTCAAGACGCCCAACATCATGCGGGATGCGCGAGGCGTCGCTCGCCTCATGGATTTCGGCATCGCCAAGAGACAGGAGGGAGAGGGCGGCACGGCCACCGCCACCGGACAGATCCTGGGAACGCCCGAGTACATGAGCCCCGAGCAAGCCCAGGGCCAGAAGGTGGATTTCCGGAGCGACGTCTACGCCCTCGGCGTCGTGATCTACGAGATCTTCAGCGGCCAGGTTCCCTTTCGCGGGGAAACGCCCATCTCGACGATCTTGAAGCACCTCCACGACCCGCCGCCCCTCGACGGGCCCGCAGCCGCCTCTATCCCCGCGGCGCTCCGGCCGGTCCTCCGCAAGGCCCTCGCCAAAGACGCGGCCGCGCGATACCCGACGGCCCGCGATCTGGCCGAGGCCCTCCGCGACGCCCGCTCACCCAGCCGCCGCCAGCAACCGGTGCCCACCGCCGCCCTCGAGGCTCCGACCCTGCCGAAGTCGGCGACCCTGCCCAGGGGTCGAGGCCTGCGACCGTGGGTACTGGGGGCCTCGACGTTGGCCCTTGGGGCGATCGTCGTGGCGTGGCCGCGCTGGCGGGTCGACACGGTGCCGCCTCGCCCCCGAGCCGAGCCGACGGCGGCGAACGCGGTGCCGAAGGCCGACGCTACACCCCCGCCCACTCCGGCGGCAGTGGCGGTTCCCACCCCGGCCCCGACACCGACTCCCCCCGCGCGGGCGACGGACGCAGGGCCGTCCGCTCCACCGCGACCACGCCCGACGCCCGGCCCGAGGCCGCGGGCCGTGGAGAACCGGGTCGAAGCGGTGCAGGCCACGCCTCCGGCCGCCGCTTCTTCGCCCGCACCGCACACCGCGCCCGAGGTGGAGACGACGGGCCTTCTCCAGGTGGCCGTCCGCCCCTGGGCCGAGGTGAGCGTGGACGGCAAGTTGATGGGCACGACGCCCCTGGACCGCATCGCCCTCGCCGCCGGCGTTCACCTGGTCCGGGTGCGCCACCCGGCCTATGAGCCCGTCGAGCGGTCCGTGGCGGTGCGGTCGGGGGAGACGGCGAAGCTCGTCGTGGACTTGCCGAGCGAGGGACGGCGAAGGCAGCCCTAGCTGCCGGAGACGCCTCTGCGGCCGCGCCTCACCACGAGGGTGAAGAAAAGAGCCAGGAGCGCCAGGGCGCCCAGGATCGCGGCACCGAAGAGCCCCACGGTCGACCAGAGGATGCTGCGGGGATCGAGGACCGCCCCGAAATCGAGGGGCCGCCCCTCCAGGGCCGCGGTGACCTCCTGCCTCCAGCCGACGATGTTTCCGCGTTCGACGCCGAGGGTGGCGTTCTTGTGGTCGCGGATCTTGCTCGGAAGGTGGAACCGAATCGCCATGAGGCCGTCGGTCTCGAGAGCGCCCGGCAGAGGCACGCCGGGCGGCCGAGCCCAGCTCCCGCCGAGGACGAGACGGTCGTCCCGCCGGACGAGGGAGATCCTCAGATCGGGGAAGGCCGGCGTCCCCCCGATCTTGCTCACGTCGGCGAAGTCGGCCGCCACGAGAAGATAGGGGCGCCCCCTTCGGCGCGTGAGGGCCACGCGACGCACGCGAAGGCCCGACGCCTCGAAGAGAGTGCGGGCGGCCTCGCGGAGCGACGTCTCGGGAGCGCCGGCGGGGCCGAGGCCCTTGAAGGCGCCCCACAGCTCGGGGCGGCCGGTCACGCGCACTGACCCCGACCCGTCGACCCGTAGCCAGAACTCGTGCTCGTACTCGTAGGCCGTGCAGGCGCGAAGCGACGCGGCGACGAAGAGGGCCGCGGAGAGTCCAGAGAGCCTCAAGGGACCGCGATTCTAGCCCGGGGTAGAATCCCTGGTCCATGCCACGCGAGCGGGCGGTCTACCTGATCGACGGTAGCGCTCAATTCCATCGGGCCTATTTCGCCATCCGGGGCCTCGCCACGAGCCACGGCCTTCCAACGAATGCCACCTACGGCTTCACGACGATGCTCAGGAAACTCTACCTGGACGAGACGCCCGAGTGGATCGGCATCAGCTTCGACCTGCCCGGCCCCACGTTCCGCCACGTGGAGTACCCCGAGTACAAAGCCCATCGCCCCAAGATGGAGGACGACCTGGCCGTGCAGGTTCCCTACGTGCGCCGTGTTTGCGAGGCATTCCGGCTTCCGGTCATCGAGGCCGCGGGGTTCGAGGCCGACGACGTGATCGCGACGTTGGCGCGCCAGGCCGTGGAGCAGGGGATGCACGTCGTGGTGGTGTCGGGGGACAAGGACCTCCTCCAGCTCGTATCGGAGGATGTCCTGGTGTTGAACCCCGGGCGCGAGGGAGCGGGGGCCACCCTGTTCGACCGAAAGAAGGTCGAGGAGAAGTTCGGCGCTCCGCCCGAGCGTGTCGTCGACGTCCTCGCCCTCATGGGAGACGCCGTGGACAACGTACCGGGGGTGCCGGGGATCGGCGACAAGGGGGCCCGGGACCTGGTGCGGGAGTTCGGGCCCGTGGAGAGCGTCATCCAGAACGCGGACCGCGTGAAGCGCGCCGCCTATCGCGAGGGCCTCAAGGCTCACCGTGAGAAGGCGCTCCTGTCGAAACGCCTCGTCACGCTCCGAGCCGACGTGCCTGTGACGCTGGACCTGGACCTCCTGAGACGACGCGCCCCGGACCGCGCCGTCGCCCACGCCCTCTTCACGGAGCTCGAGTTTCTGTCGCTGGCCAAGGAGTACGCTCCCGACGCCGCGCCGCGGGATCTCGCCCCTCGGGTGGTGACGAACGAAGCGGATCTCGCCGCGCTGGTGGCCGGGGCCACGGCCGCCGGCCGCCTGGCGCTTTCGGTGGCCGCTGAGGGCCGGGAGCCGATGCGCGCCCACCTGCTGGGGATCGCCTTGGCGTGGGCGGGGGGTCCCGCCGTCTACGTCCCGACGGGTCACTCATCCATCGAGGCCCCCGACGCTCTGGCGACCCGCCAGGCTCTCGAGATCCTGCGGCCGCTCCTCGAAGATGCGGCGGTGGTGAAGTTCTCGGTCAACGGGAAGCGGGACCTTATCCTCCTCGCCCGGGAGGACGTGAACCTCTCTGGCCTCACCTTCGACGCCCTCCTCGCCGCATACCTCGTGAACCCCGGGCGGCGAAGCTATGCCCTGGAGGAGCTGGCTCTCGAGTATCTCGGGGAACGCCGCCCTCCCAGTGGCGGGGGGAGCGAGGACCTGTCGCTCCACGGGGCGGCACGGGGGCGGGGCGAGGAGGCGGACCTTCTTCTCCGGCTCGAGGCCCCAATGACCGCACGGCTGAAGGAAGAGGGTCTGGCGTCGATCTTCGAGACCATGGAGATGCCTCTTGTCGCGGTCCTGGCCGACATGGAGCGTGCGGGCGTCAAGGTCGACCGCCAGCTCCTCGCCGTGATGAGCCGGGAGATGGAGGCCCAGCTCGAAACGCTGACCCGGCAGATCCACTCCCTTGCCGGCGGCGAATTCAACATCAACTCGCCCGTCCAGCTCCGGGAGATCCTGTTCGAGCGCTTGGGCCTCAAGGCCGGGAGGAAGACGGCGAAGACACGGGCGGCATCGACTGCGGAAGAGGTCCTGGGGGAGCTGGCCCTCGAGCACCCGCTGCCCCGAAAGATCCTCGACTACCGCGGGATCCAAAAGCTGAAGTCCACCTACGTCGACGCCCTGCCCGAGCTGGTCCTTGCCGAGACGGGGCGGATCCACGCTTCCTTCAATCAGACGGTCGCCGCAACGGGACGGATCTCCTCGTCGGACCCGAACCTCCAGAACATTCCGATCCGTACGGCCGAAGGCCGGCGGATCCGCGAGGCCTTCGTGGCTGAGACGGGGCACCTCCTGCTTTCGGCGGACTACAGCCAGATCGAGCTCCGGATACTCGCCCATCTCTCGAAGGACGCGACGCTGGTCGACGCGTTCCGCCGAGGGGAGGACATCCACGACCGGACGTCCCGGGAGGTCTTCGGCCCATTCTCGACGTTGCCGGCCGACGAACAGCGCCGGCGCTCGAAAATGATCAACTACGCCTTGCTCTACGGGAAGACGGCCTTCACCCTCGCGAAGGACCTCGGCGTCTCCAAGAAGGAAGCCGAGGAATTCATCGCGGCCTACTTCGGCCGCTACCCCTCGGTGCGGCGATTCATCGACGAGACCATCACCCGGGCCCGCGAAACCGGCACCGTGCGCACCCTCCTGGGACGCTTGCGACGTCTGCCGGACCTCCACGCCAAGAACTTCCAGGTCCGGGCCGAGGCCGAGCGGCAAGCGATGAACACGCCGGTGCAGGGCTCGGCCGCCGATCTCATCAAGAAAGCCATGATCGACCTCCACCGTGAGCTCGAGGGGCGGCACCTCGGGGCGCGTCTCATCCTCCAGATCCACGACGAGCTGCTTCTCGAGGCTCCCGAGGCGGAGGCCGAGGAGGCTCTGGCCACTGTGAAACGGGTCATGGAGGGCGCACTCGCCCTGGACGTCCCCCTCGTCGTGGAAGCTCGCCTTGGCCGGAGCTGGGCCGAGGTCCACTAGCTCACGGCTATTCCGCCCCTCGCGACCTCCGTGTCCTCGCTGCCGTTGACAACGCGAAAGGGCGGGACTTATTCTTCCTGACCGAGCGGCCCCGGTCCGGGGCCCGGGAGGTCCAACGGATGCGAACGCAGCTGGCGGTCCTGAGTCTGGCGATGGCTCTCTGCAGCGGCCGAGCGATCTGCGATGACCATCTCGTCTCCGCCGAGGTGACCGCCGCACGGTTGGCGGAGGCGTCTTCGGTCCGGGACGCGGATCTCGCCGCCGTTCAGGAGATCCTCTCCTCTCCGGAGGCTGCAGCGGCGGCCTCGGCACTGGGCGCAGACCCCCGCCAGGTCCAGAGCGTGGCGGTCTCGCTGGGCGACGCAGAGCTCCGCGACCTGGCCGTGCGCGCGGCCGCCCTTCATGCGGACCCGGCTGCGGGTCTCTCCCGCGACGTGGATCAGCTTCTCGTGGTCTTCCTGATCGTGGCCATCGTCATCCTGGTCCTGAAAGCCATCGACTGACCGACGCCGTTGGGGGGCCTCCCGAGCGTGCTAGAATAGAGGTTTTGGAGGTGTCGGCGGTTGCCTCTTTACGAGTACCAGTGTCCCGAATGCGGCCGGTTCGAAGTCATCCGAAAGTTCTCGGACTCCCCGCTGACGAGTTGCCCTACCTGCGGAAAGGACATCCAGAAGCTCTTGTCGGCCCCCGCGATCCAGTTCAAGGGAACGGGGTGGTACATCACGGACTACGCTCGCAAGTCGTCGGGAGGCGACGGCGCGTCGGGAGGCGACGGCGCCTCGAAAGGCGATAGCGCGTCGAAAGGCACCGACACGAAGGCCCCCTCGGGTTCGGCGGGCGACGCCGGCGCCAGCACCCCGGCCAAAGCCTCCTCCAAGGACGGCCCCGCCACGGGAAGTAGCCCTACGAAGTAGCCTCTGCCCGCGGGGCCGACCTCGTTAGAGCTTGAGGGTCTTGAGGTACTCGCGGAAAGGCTCACCAAGATCGTCGCGCTTCAGTGCGAACTCGACCGTGGCCTTCAGGAAACCCAGCTTGTTGCCGGCGTCGTGGCGTACCCCGTCGAAGCGGTAGCCGAACAGCGCACGTTTCTCCTTGAGGGCGCGGAGGCCGTCGGTGAGCTGTATTTCGCCTGCTTTGTCGCGGGGCGTGGCCTCGAGAGCGTCGAAGATGTCGGGCGTCAGGATGTAGCGGCCGATGATGGCGAGGTCGCTGGGCGCTTCGTCGACATCGGGCTTCTCGATCATGTCCCGGATGCGGTAGACCCGGCCGCTGTCGCCTTCCGGAATGCCGTCGATGACGCCGTAAGCTGAGAGCTCGCCGCGGGGGACCTGGTGGACCGCGACGATGGGCCCCTGGTAGCGCTCGAAGACCTCCACCATCTGCTGCAGGCAGGGGACAGGGCTGTCGATGATGTCGTCGCCCAGCATCACGGCGAAGGGCTCGTCCCCGATCAGGTCCTTGACCATCAGAACCGCGTGGCCGAGGCCGAGGGTTTCCTTTTGGCGGACGTAAGCGAGGTTGATCATCCCCGAGATGCTGCGCACCTGGTCGAGGAGGTCCGTTTTCCCACGCTCTTCGAGGAGGCTCTCGAGCTCGTAGGAGACGTCGAAATGGTCCTCGATGGCGTTCTTGCCGCGCCCCGTGACGATGATGATGTTCGTGAGGCCCGAGGCCACGGCCTCCTCGATCACGTACTGGATGATCGGCTTGTCCACGAGGGGCAGCATCTCCTTGGGCTGAGCCTTCGTGGCGGGGAGGAACCGCGTCCCGAGACCGGCTGCGGGGAAGACGGCTTTGCGGACCCTCTTGGTTTTGTCGTGAGGAGACACGGCCACGAAGGGATGCTACCACAACGCGTGTGACGGCCGTCCGACAACCTGTCGTGCTATCCTCCCGCCTCGCGGAGGATGGCCGTGCTGGATCTCAAGTTCGTCGTCGACAATCGGGAGCGTGTCGCGGAGATGCTGGCGGCGCGGGGCCAGGGGAGTCCGCCGGCGGACCTGTGGGAGCTGGCCGCGGGCCGCCGGAGAGCGCTCCAGAAGGTCGAGGAGCTGCGGCACCGGCAGAGAGTCTGCGGCGAGGAGATCGCGCGGCTCGGGAAGGCGAAACAGGACGCAGCGCCACTCAAAGCCGAGATGAGGGGAGTTGCCGAAGAGGTGAGGACTTTGGAGGCGGAACTCGAGGAGGTCGAGGGCCGCCTGGGCGAGGCTCTCCTCGGGATCCCCAACCTGCCCGACGCCAGTGTGCCGATCGGGCCCGATGCGGCTTCGAACGTGCTGGTGCGCCGCGTCGGAGAGCCGCCACGCTTCGACTTCGCTCCGAAGGCCCACTGGGAGCTGGGACCCGACCTTGGCATCCTGGACTTCGAGAGGGCCGCGAAGATTTCGGGGGCGCGCTTCGTCGTGTACCGGGGCGCCGGGGCGCGCCTCGAGCGGGCCCTCATCCAGCTCATGCTGGACATCCATACCAGGGAGCGGGGCTACACCGAGGTGCTGCCGCCGTATCTCGTGACGGCAGAGACACTCACCGGGACAGGGCAGCTGCCGAAGTTCGAAGGGGACCTCTTCAAGACCCGCGCCGGCGACAGGGATCTCTACTTGATCCCGACCGCCGAAGTACCGGTGACGAACCTCCACCGGAACGAGATCCTCGAGGCCGGGCAGCTTCCGCTGAAGTACGTTTCATTCACGCCGTGCTTCCGGTCGGAAGCCGGCTCCTACGGCAAGGACGTTCGCGGCCTCATCCGGCAACACCAGTTTCACAAGGTCGAGCTGGTCAAGCTCACGACGCCCGAGAGGTCGATGGACGAGCTCGAGGCGATGGTCACGGACGCCGAGGAAGTGCTGCGCCGGCTCGGCCTCGCGTATCGAGTCGTGCTCTTGGCGACGGGAGACATGGGTTTTGCCTCGGCAAAGACCTACGACATCGAGGTCTGGCTCCCGGGCCAGGAGGCCTACCGCGAGATCTCGTCCTGCTCGAACTGCACCGACTTCCAGGCCCGCCGGGCCGCACTGCGCTACCGCGCAGAGCCGAACGCAAGACCCCGCTTCGTCCACACGCTGAACGGCAGCGGCCTGGCGGTAGGCCGGACGTTCGTCGCCGTTCTCGAGAGCTACCAGCAAGCCGACGGTTCGGTCGTAGTGCCAGAGGCCCTTCGTCCCTACATGGACGGTCTCGAGCGCATCACGCGGGCCTAGGGTGCTCGGCGCGGGGGGCTCTCGTAGGGAGTCCCCACGGCGGGGGGCGCTCCTGATACCCCCGGAGTCATCTAACGAAATTCGAACTTGAAGCTCGCGCGCTGGACGACTTTCACGTGTACGCCCTTCTTGGTCGCGGAGTCGTAGCGCCAGCGCCCCACAACGTCGAGACAGGCCTTGTCGAGGACCGGTCCCCCTGACTCCACGACGTGGAGGTTCTGGACGCTGCCGTCTTCCGCCACGATGAACTCCAGGATCACGGTGGTCGTCTTGAACCCGGAAGTGGACGCGGGGAGTCGGGGCGAGTCTCCCGAGATCTTGCGGGGAGGGGCAACGTCCTCGGTCAGGGGGACGAGGTCCCCGGCCTGGACCGCGGGCTCCGGCGTCGGCGTGGCGGCCGGCCGCCGTGGGATCGCGGGAGCGGGGTGTGCCGCGGTGGCCGGGGTTGGGGTCGAGGCGGGGACTCTGGGGGCAGAGGCCGCCGGCTCCGCGGGCAGAGCGGGCTGAGCCGCCGGGCCTTCGGGGGCTGGGGGGGGAGCGGGTTCCGCCGCCGTGGACGGCGACGGAGTCCCCGCGGGCTTCGGAAGCAGGATGCGCGCGAGGAAGACCGCGGAGACGAAGGCCGCCACCAGGGCCAGCGCTCCGCAACCCAGGGCCAAGCCGAGGAGAGGCTTTCCCGTGGGCCCCTCCGGCGAGCTGGCGGGCTCGGCAAACCCACCCGGGCGTGGGGGTGCCGGCGGGTCGGACGCGGGGGTGCCAGCCTTGTCGTGGCCGCCCACGGCGGGCAGGAGGACCGTGGCGGGGACGTCATGGGCGGACTCCGCCAGGGAAGCCGCATCCATGACCAGCGTGGCGTCCGGCGGGCCGTCCAGGGCGCTCGCCGCGGCCGCGGCGCGGGCGGCGGCCTGGATCGCGGTCCCGTCGATCATCGTCAAGGCGTCGGGGGAAGCCTCGGCAAGGGGAGCGGTGATGGTCGGATCCCGGTCGGGCCACTTCTTGAGGGTGAGGGCGTCGGCGAAGGCCGTGGCGGAGCGGTACCGGGCGGTCGGCTCCTTGGCCAGGACCCGGGCGAAGATGTCGTCGTAGTCGGGGGGAAGGTTCAGGTTCAGGGCGTGGACCCCGCGTGGGGTCTTCTCGACGATGTTATGGACGATGGCGCTGATCGAGGCGCCGCCGAAGGGCCGCTCGCCGGTCAAGAGCTCATAGGCGACGACGCCGAGGCTGAAGAGATCGCTCTTTGCGGTTGCCGGCCGGCCCTTGATGAGCTCGGGGGCCATGTAGGAGGCGGAGCCGAGAATCTCGCCAGCGGCGGTGAGGGTGGACGAGTCGATCCGCGCGAGGCCGAAGTCCATGACCCTCACGGTGCGGTCGGGCTCCACCATGATGTTCGCGGGCTTGACGTCGCGGTGGACGATTCCTTGGGCGTGGGCGTAGTCGAGGGCCGCCGCGGCCTGGCTGACGATGTCGAGAACCGCGGAGAGATGCTGCTTGGCGTGACCGCGCATGAGGGCGGCGAGGCTCTGGCCCTCGATCAGCTCCATCACGATGTAGTTGGGGCCGAGGTCGTAGATTCTGACGACGCCGCGATGGCTCAGGCGGCCGGCCACCTCCGCTTCGCGGCGGAAGCGCTCGAAATACTCCTCCGACTCGACCCCGACCGACGCGAGGTACTTCTCGTTGATGACCTTGATGGCGACGGGCCGGCCAATGGCGGGATCCAAGGCGCGGTAGACGACGCCCATGGCTCCGCGGCCGATCTCCTCACTGACTTTGTATCGGCCGAAGTTGGCGGCGCCCATGGCGACCCTATCCTACAGCAGCAGCATCGCATCGCCGTAGCTGTAGAAGCGGTAGCCCCGGCGGATCGCTTCGGCGTAAGCCGCGAGGACTCGCTCCCGCCCCGCGAAGGCCGACACAAGGAGGAGAAGCGAGGAGCGCGGGAGATGAAAGTTTGTGATGAGGGCGTCGGCGACGCGAAAAGAGAAACCGGGGACGATTACGCAGTCGGTCTGCCCCGCGGTGGCTTCGACGGTTCCGTCGTGACGAGCCGCCGACTCGAGAGCCCGGACGGTGGTCGTCCCCACCGCGACGACGCGGGAGGAGCGGGCACGGGCGCGACCGATGGCGGAGGCCGCGGCCTCTGGAACGACGAAGGGTTCGGCACCCACGCGGTGGTCTTCGACCCTCTCGGTCTTGACCGGGCGGAACGTCCCGGGGCCGACGTGAAGAACGACTTCGGCTCGCTCGATGCCGTGGGCGTCGAGGCGGCTCAGCAGGGCTTCGGTGAAGTGGAGGCCGGCGGTCGGCGCCGCGACGCTCCCCTCCTCGCGGGCGTAGACGGTCTGGTAGCGCTCCCTGTCCTCCGGAGCGTCGGGGCGCGTGACGTAGGGAGGCAGCGGCGTGTGGCCCAGTCGGTGGACGGCCTCGGCCACGTCCCCGGATCGGGCGGAGAGCCGAACGCGGCGCCGGCCGTCGGGGCCGAGGTTTCCCGACTCGACGGCGACCGTGATCTCGTCGGCGACAAGGACCGTGTCGCCGATCCGAAGACGGCGCCCCGGCCGGAGGAGGGCCTCCCACTCGGTCGAGCCGACCAGCGGACGAAGGAGGAGGACCTCTGCGGCGCCTCCGTTGCGCCGGTAGCCAAGGAGGCGCGCTGGAAAGACACGGGTCCGGTTCACGACGACGAGGTCTCCCGGCGCGAGGAGTTCGGGGAGGTCTCGAAAGACGCGGTGGCGAATCGCTCCAGTCGAGCGGTCGAGCACGAGCAGCCGCGAGGCGTCGCGCTCGGGGAGCGGCGCCTGGGCGATGGCTGCGGGCGGCAGCTCGTAGTCGAACTCGCCGATGTTCATCTCTTCGGGGAATCTAAGCTCTGCGCCGCGGGGATTGCGCCGGGAGCGGGGCCGCGAAGCCGCGGTTGCCCGCCGTCAGACCCAGGTGATCAGAACAGCTTCTTCTGGCCGGGCGCATTCTGGGGCAGGACCCGGCCGAAGTGCTCGTAGGCCCGTCGGGTGGCGGTTCGGCCGCGGGGCGTGCGGTCCAGGAAGCCGATCTGGAGCAGGTACGGCTCGTAGATGTCTTCGATGGCGTCCGCCTCCTCGCTGATCGCCGCCGCGAGAGCTCCCACGCCAACGGGGCCGCCGGAGAATTTGTCGATGATCGTGAGGAGAAGCTTCCGATCGGTCTCGTCGAAGCCGTGGACGTCGACCTCGAGAAGGGCGAGGGCGTCCTTCGCGACCTTGCCTGTGATGACGCCGTCGGCGCGCACCTGGGCAAAGTCGCGCACGCGCCGGAGGAGGCGGTTGGCGATGCGTGGGGTGCCACGGCTGCGGGCGGCGATCTCCCTCGCCCCTTCCGAATCGAGGGGCATGTCGAGAATGCGCGCGGACCGCGTGACGATGAACTCGAGGTCGACCGGCGAGTAGAAATCCAGGCGGTGAACGATACCGAAGCGGCCGCGGAGGGGTGCGGTCAGCAGCCCGGCCCGCGTCGTCGCGGCGACGAGGGTGAAGGGCTTCAGAGGGATCTTCATGGAGCGCGCGCCGGGCCCGCTGCCGATCATCAGGTCGAGGGCGCGGTCCTCGAGGGCGGGATAGAGGATCTCTTCCACCTTGGCGTCGAGCCGATGGATCTCGTCGACGAAGAGAATCTCCCGGGTCTCGAGCGCGGTGAGAAGCGCGGCGAGGTCGCCGGCTCGCTCGATGATGGGTCCTGCGGTCGCCTTGATGGGTGCGGCGAGCTCCGCGGCGATGACGTAAGCGAGGCTGGTCTTTCCGACTCCGGGGGGCCCGAAGAGGAGGACGT
>Ga0210377_10002171_pt1 | contig 17414 bp, 29 predicted proteins | sample PLM4_65_b1redo_FD_155480 | JGI IMG/M metagenome (GOLD analysis project Ga0210377, IMG submission 155480) | Groundwater sediment microbial communities from an aquifer in East River, Colorado, USA - PLM4_65_b1 redo | ecosystem: Environmental > Terrestrial > Soil > Riparian zone | place: USA: East... | reverse complement strand
ATGGAAGAGGGCCTGCGGTTCGCCATCCGCGAGGGTGGCCGGACGGTGGGCGCGGGCGTGGTGGTGAAGATCCTGGCGTAGCCCGAGCGGGATACGCGGGAAACGGGAAACGGGAAACGGGAAACGACACATGGCTGGCCAGCGAATCAGAATCCGGTTGAAGGCGTTCGACTACGCGGTGCTCGATCAGGCCGCGGCGGACATCGTGCGGACGGTCGAGAAGACGGGGGCCCAGATCTCCGGGCCGATCCCGTTGCCGACCAAGACGCAGCGGTGGACCGTGCTGCGCAGCCCGCACATCGACAAGAAGAGCCGCGAGCAGTTCGAGCTCAAGACCCACAAGCGGCTCATCGACATCCGGGACTCGCGGCCGCAGACGGTCGACGCGCTGACCAAGCTCGATCTGCCGGCCGGTGTGGACGTGGAGATCAAGGTCGGATAGCGCCATGAACGGAATCATCGGCCGCAAGCTCGGCATGTCCCGGTTCTTCCGGGAGGACGGACAGGTGTTCCCGGTCACGGTGATCGAGGTCGGGCCGTGTCCGGTGCTCCGGGTCCGCGAGACGGCGTCGGGCCATCAGGTGCAGCTCGGCTTTGGGGCGTACAATCCGCGCCGGGTCACCAAGCCGGTGCTGGGACACGCCAAGGCGGCCGGGCAGGAGGCGGCGCCCGCCGTGCTCCGGGAATTCCGCATCGCGGCCGGCGCGCCGGCCGCGGGCGAGACGGTCACGGTCGGCATCTTCGCCGAAGGCGACCGGGTGAAGGTCACCGGCACCACCAAGGGCAAGGGGTTCCAGGGCGTGGTGAAGCGCCACGGCTTCGGCGGCGGGCCGGCGACGCACGGCAACACCCGGCACCGGAAGCCGGGGAGCGTGGGGCCGGGCACCGATCCCTCCCGCATCATCAAGGGGAAGCGGATGCCGGGTCACATGGGCGCGGCCCGCCACACGGAGACCGGGCTCCAGGTGGTGAAGATCGACGCCGAGCGGAACCTGCTGTTCGTGCGCGGCGCGGTGCCGGGGCCGTCGCGCGGCATCGTGCTGGTGCGCAAGCAGGGGGGGCGAAGCCGGTATGCGTGAAGCCCACCATTACACCGCCGCCGCCAAGAAGAAGGGCAGCTACGCGCTGCCGGCCGAATTCGACGGCACGGTGAACGAAGGCGCCCTGTATCACGCGGTGCGGCAGTTCCTGGGGAACCAGCGCCAGGGCACCCACTCCACCAAGACCCGGGGCGAGGTGTCGGGCGGCAACCAGAAGCCGTGGCGGCAGAAGGGGACCGGCCGGGCCCGGCAGGGGTCGACGCGCGCGCCGAACTGGCCGGGGGGCGGCATCGTGTTCGGGCCGCGGCCGCGGAGCTACCGCACCGATCTGCCGCGCAAGGTGCGGCAGTTGGCGCGGCGCTCGGCCCTCAACGCGCGGGCCAACGGGGGCACCATCCACGTGATGGAGCAGCTGGAGTTCCCCGAGCCCAAGACCAAGCGCATGGCCGAGCTGCTGGACACGCTCGGCCTCGCGGGCCTCACCGTGCTGGTGCTGACGGCCGAGAGCAACGCCAACGTGTACCGCTCGGGCCGGAACATTCCGGGCGTCACCGTGATGCGGTATCGCGACGCGGCGGCGTACGACATTCTCCGGGCCGACGCGCTGGTGGTGGAGGAGGCGGCCATCGGCGGCCATGCCATCGCGGCCAAGGCGTCGCCCCGGACCAAGCGCGCCACCAAAGCAGCGGCGCCCAAGGCCACGGCGGCTCGAGCGCGGGCCAAGCCGGCCAAGAAGCCCGCGGCCAAGAAGACCACCCGTGCCCCCAAGAAGGCACCGGGCAAGAAGAAGGGCGGCAGCGATGCGTGATCTCCTGCGGACCATCGTGCGGCCGGTCGTGACCGAGAAGTCGAACGCGCAGTACAGCGCGCTCAAGGAGTACGCGTTCGAGGTGCGGCGGGACGCCAGCAAGCGGGAGATCCGCGCGGCGGTGGAGCAGCTGTTCGGCGTGCACGTGGTCCGGGTGCGCACCATGGTGCAGCGGGCGCGCCGGGCCGCGATGGGTAAATCGGTGGGCCGGCAGCCGGCATGGAAAAAAGCGCTGATCCGGCTCAAGGACGGCGAAGCGATCGAAGGCGTGTTCGAGGGTTAAGGCCAATGGGCGTCCGACAGTTCCGACCGACCACTCCCGGGACCCGGCTCCGGTCCGTGTCCGACTTCGCCGAAGTGACCAAGGCGGAGCCGGAGCGGGCGCTGGTGGAGTCGCAGAAGAGCACGGGTGGGCGCAACAACCAGGGCCACGTGACCGTGCGCTACCGGGGCGGCGGGCACAAGCGCAAGTACCGGCGGATCGACTTCCGGCGCGGCAAGCTGGGCGTGCCCGCGCGGGTCGTGGCCATCGAGTACGACCCCAACCGCACCGCCCGGATCGCGCTGCTGGTCTACGCCGACGGCGAGAAGCGCTACATCGTGCACCCCAAGGGGCTGGCGGTGGGGGACGCGGTGGTCTCGGGCGCGGGGAGCGACATCCGGAACGGCAACGCGCTGCCGCTCCACGAGGTGCCGCTGGGCACCACGGTGCATTGCGTGGAGCTCAAGCGGGGACGGGGGGCGCAGCTCTGCCGCTCGGCCGGGTCGGGCGCGCAGGTGGTGGCCCGCGAAGGGGACCACGTCACCCTGAAGCTGCGGAGCGGCGAAGTCCGGATGGTGCGGGGCGAGTGCTGGGCCACGATCGGCGAGGTGGGCAACGCGGAGCACGAGTTGGTGCGGGTAGGCAAGGCCGGCAAGACTCGGTGGCTGGGCCGGCGGCCGCGGGTGCGCGGCGTGGCCAAGAACCCGGTGGACCACCCGCTGGGCGGCGGCGAGGGCAAGTCGTCGGGCGGCCGGCCACCCACGTCGCCCTGGGGCAAACCCGAAGGGCGCAAGACCCGGAAGCGGAAGAAGCCCAGCACCCGGCTGATCGTGCGCGGGCGCAAGCGCGGCAAGGCCACGCAGTAAGCGAGAGGGCGCATGGCGAGGAGCATCAAGAAGGGACCGTTCGTGGACGCGTCGCTGGCGCGGAAGATCGCGACCATGAACGCGGGCAACGAGAAGCGCGTGCTGAAGACCTGGTCGCGCCGCTCGACCATCACGCCGGACTTCGTGGGGCACACGATCGCGGTGCACAACGGGAACAAGTTCGTGCCGGTGTACGTGACCGAGAACATGGTCGGGCACAAGCTGGGCGAGTTCTCGCCCACCCGGCTGTTCCGCGGGCACGGCGGCCGGCCGACGGCCGAGCCGGGGAAGGGTCCGGCGGGTCCGGCCGGCGCGGCGCCGGGCGCGGCGGCCCCGGGAGCCGCGACCCCCGCTCCGGCGGCGGCGCCGGCTCCGGCGGCGCCGGCCCCGACCCGGGGCGGCCGGCCGCCCCGGACCTGAGGAGCGACGCATGGCGGCGAGAGCGGTGCAGCGCTGGGTGCGGCAGGCCCCCCGCAAGATGCGCCTCGTGATCGACGAGGTGCGGGGCAAGGACGTGAACGCGGCCTACGCGCTGCTCAAGTTTTCCAAGAAACGGGCGGCTAAGCAGATCGAGAAGGTGCTCCGCTCGGCGGTGGCGAACGCCGAGCAGGACGCGATCCGCGAGAACCGCGCGTTCGACGTCGATCGACTGATGGTGGCGTACGCGGTGGTCAACGAAGGGCCGGCGCTCAAGCGGTTCACCGCGGCGGCGCACGGACGCGCCACGCCGATCCGGAAGCGGGTGAGCACGGTGGAGATCCGCGTGGCGGAGAAGGAGGCGTAGTGGGGCAGAAGACCCATCCTTACGGATTCCGGCTGGGCATCGTCAAGCCGTGGCGGTCCCGCTGGTTCGCGCGCGGCGACTTCCCGGCCCTCCTGCGGGAGGACGAGCTGATCCGGAAGTACCTGAAGACGCGGCTGGGGCACGCGGCCATCTCGGACGTGCACATCGACCGGCGGCCGGGCAAGGTGTCGGTCACGATCTTCACCGGCCGGCCGGGCGTGGTGATCGGCAAGCGGGGCGCGGAGGTGGACAAGCTCCGCGACGAGCTGGCGCAGCTCACCGGCAAGGAAATCGGGATCAACGTCGAGGAGATCAAGCGGCCCGAGCTCGATGCCCAGCTGGTGGGCGACAACGTGGCGCACCAGCTGACCCAGCGGGTCTCGTTCCGCCGGGCGATGAAGCGGGCGGTGCAGTCGGCCATGCGGATGGGCGCCCAGGGCATCAAGATCCGGGCGTCGGGCCGGCTGGGCGGGGCGGAAATCGCCCGGAGCGAGGGGTACCACGAGGGCCGGGTGCCGCTGCACACGCTGCGGGCCGACGTGGACTACGCCACCAGCACGGCCAAGACGACGTTCGGCACCATCGGCGTGAAGGTCTGGATCTTCAAGGGCGAGGTGGTGGAAGACGCCCGCGGCCGCACCTACAGCACGGGGGCGTGAGCGATGCTGGCGCCGAAGCGGGTCAAGTACCGCAAGCAGATGAAGGGGCGCACCCGCGGTCACGCCACCCGCGGCAACACGGTGGCGTTCGGGCACTTCGGGCTGATTTCCCTGGTGCCGGGCTGGGTGACCAACCGGCAGATCGAGGCGGCCCGCGTGGCCCTGACCAGGGCCATGAAGCGCGGCGGCAAGGTCTGGATCCGGCTGTTCCCGGACAAGCCCATCACCAAGAAGCCGGCCGAGACGCGGATGGGAAAGGGCAAGGGCAATCCCGAGGGCTGGGTGGCGGTGGTGAAGCCGGGGCGGGTGATGTTCGAGGTGGAGGGCGTGGACGAGAAGACCGCGCGCGAGGCGCTGGCTCTGGCGTCGTCCAAGCTGCCGGTGACGACCCGCTTCGTGAAGCGGGAGGACATGTAGGCCATGGCGCTCAAGGACGCGGAGCGGAAGCCGCTCGATCTGGCGCAGATCCGGGAGCTCCCGGATGACGAGCTCCAGGCGGAGCTGGCGCGGCTCAAGGAGGCCCGGTTCCGGCTGCGGCTGCGGGCCGCGACCGAGGACATTGCGGCAGACAATCCGATGCGGTTCCGGACGATGCGGCGCAACATCGCCCGCATTCATACGGTGCTGCGCGAGAGGACGCGAGGATGAGCGAGCAGGCGACGGCCCGGCCGCGGCGCAAGGCGCGCACCGGGGTGGTGGTGAGCGACAAGATGGCCAAGACGGTCGTGGTGCGGCTTTCCCGGCGGCTCGCGCACCTGAAGTACGGCAAGCAGCTGACGCGCACCAAGCGGGTGGCGGCGCACGACGAGCACGGTGCCAAGGCGGGGGACACCGTGCGGATCGTGGAGACCAGGCCGCTCTCGAAGACCAAGCGGTGGCGGGTCGTCGAGATCGTCCAGCGGGCCCAGTAGGCCCTGGGGGGAGCGGTGGTTCAGCAGGAGTCCATACTCAAGATCGCGGACAATTCCGGCGCCCGGAAAGCGCTGGTCATCCGCGTCCTCGGCGGGAGCAAGCGCCGCTACGCCGGCCTGGGCGACGTGGTCGTGGTGACCATCAAGGATGCCCTGCCCACCGGCCAGGTGAAGAAGGGCGAAGTGGCCCGGGCCGTGGTGGTGCGAACCGCCAAGGAGACCCGCCGCCGGGACGGCAGCTACATCCGGTTCGACGAGAACGCGGCGGTGCTGATCACCGACCAGGGCGAGCCGCGGGCCACGCGTATCTTCGGACCCGTGGGCCGTGAGCTCCGGGACAAGAAGTTCATGAAGATCGTGTCGTTGGCGCCGGAGGTGATCTGATGAAGCCGCTCGTGTTCCGGAAGAAGCGGCGGGTGCGCCAGCGGCCGGTGACGCGGGTCCGGCTGGCCATCACCAAGGGCGACACGGTGCGGGTGGTGCGGGGCGACGACAAGGGCAAGGAAGGGGTCGTCCTGCGGGTGCTGCCCAAGCTGGGCAAGGTCGTGGTCGAGGGCATGCGGGTGGTGAAGCGGCACAAGAAGGCGACGCAGTCGGGCGATGAGGGCGGGATCATCCAGTTCGCGGCCCCCATTCACGCGTCCAACGTGATGCTGATCGATCCGAAATCCGGCGAGCCCACCCGGGTGCGGAGCAAGCGGAACCCGGACGGGACGGTCGAGCGCGTGAGCGCGAAGTCGGGCCGGCCCATCCCGAGGAAACGGTAGGCCATGGCCAAGACCAAGGGCAAAGAGGCGAAGGGCGCGGTGGCGGCCCCCGCGGCGCCGGCGGCCTCGGCCGCGCCGGCCGCGCCGGCCGCGCCGGCCCCCAAGGCGCGGCTCAGGGTGTACTACCACCAGGCGGTGCGGGCCAAGCTGTCGCAGCAGTTCGGGCTCACCAACCCGCACCAGGTGCCGCGGCTGCTGAAGATCGTGCTCAACGTGGGCGAAGGCGAGGCGGCCAAGAACGCCAAGCTGCTGGACGCGATCGTGGTGGAGCTGAGCCAGATCACCGGGCAGCGGGCGGTGGTGACCCGGGCCAAGAAGTCGATCGCCAACTTCAACCTGCGCCAGGGTATGCCGATCGGCGCGTCGGTCACGCTGCGCGGGGCGCGGATGTTCGAGTTCCTCGACCGCTTCATCAACGTGGCGGTGCCGAGACTGCGGGACTTCCGCGGGCTGCCCACCCGCTCGTTCGACGGGCGGGGGAACTACTCGATCGGAATCAAGGAGCAGATGGTCTTCCCGGAGATCGACTACGACAAGGTCGAGAAGATCCACGGGATGAACATCACGTTCGTGACGAGCGCCGGGCGGGACGACTTGGGCCTGGCGCTCCTCCGGGAACTGGGGATGCCCTTCCGCGGCGAAACGCCGGTATCGGTCGGGTAGGGAGCGGCGATGGCGAAGAAGTCGTGGATCGCGAAAGTGAAGCGCGGCCCGAAGTTCGGGGTGCGCAAGTACACACGGTGCCAACGGTGCGGCCGCGCGCGAGGATACCTGCGGAAGTTCGGTATCTGCCGCATCTGTTTCCGGGACATGGCCCTCCGGGGGGAGATCCCGGGAGTGCGCAAGGCCAGCTGGTAAAAGGACCGAGTCATACGCTATGAGCATGACAGATCCCGTCGCCGACATGCTGACCCGGATCAGGAACGCCTGCGGGGCGGGCCACCGCCGGGTAGACCTGCCGGTGTCGAAGTTGAAGGTGGAAATCGCGCGCCTGCTGAAGGCCAATCATTACGTGCAGGACTTCAAGGTCCTGGACGACGGCCGGCACGGGCTCCTGCGGTTGTACCTGCGCTACCACGGCGACATCCCGGTGATCCGGGAGCTGCGCCGGGTGTCGACCCCGGGGCTCCGGCGGTACGTGAAGGTGCAGGAGATTCCGCGGGTCCGGAACGGCCTGGGCATGGCCATTCTCTCCACGCCGCGCGGCCTCATGTCGGACCGTGAGGCGCGGACCGCCCACCTGGGCGGCGAGCTGCTCGCCGTGGTCTGGTAGGGGGGGCGGAGGCCACCATGTCGCGTATCGGAAGGAAGCCGCTGCCGGTCCCCAAGGGCGTGGAGGTGTCGCTCGCGGGCCAGGCGGTGACGGTAAAGGGGCCCAAGGGCTCCCTCACGCAGCAAGTGCATCCGGAAATGAAGGTGCGGCTCGACAACGGCGCCGTGCTGGTGGAACGGCCCAGCGACGCCCGGCAGCACCGGGCGCTGCACGGGCTCACCCGCGCGTTGCTGGCCAACATGGTGCTGGGCGTGACCCAGGGGTACTTCAAGCGGCTGGAGCTGCACGGCGTGGGCTACAAGGCCGAGGCCAACCCCAAAGGGGTGAAGCTGGTGGTCGGGCTCTCGCATCCGGTGGACTTCCCGGCGCCACCGGGCATCAAGATCTCGGTGGAGAACAACACGCAGCTCCGGGTGGACGGCATCGACAAGGCGCTGGTGGGCCAGGTCGCCGCCGAGCTGCGCAAGGTGCGGCCGCCCGAGCCCTACAAGGGGAAGGGCATCCGGTACGTGGGCGAGCACGTGCGGCGCAAGGCCGGCAAGACGGGAGCCAAGTAATGCGGCCCATTCACAAGCCTCGGACGCGGTCGGAGCGCCGGTACCGGCGGCACCTCCGTATCCGGAAGACGGTGCTGGGCACGGCGGCGCGGCCGCGGCTGGTGGTGTTCCGGTCGCTCAAGCACATCTATGCCCAGCTGGTGGACGACGACCAGGGGCGGACGCTGATCGGCGTGAGCGATCGCACCGAGGGGGTCGCCGTCGAAGGCACCGGGAAGGTCGCGGCGGGCCGGGCGGTCGGAAAGCGGCTGGGTGCCTTGGCCAAGGAGCAGGGGATCACCAAGGTAGTCTTCGATCGCGCGGGATACCCCTACCACGGGCGCGTCAGGGCGGTGGCGGAAGGCGCGCGCCAAGCCGGATTGGAGTTCTGAGCACATGGCTGACAAACCGAATCGCGACCAGCACGGGCCCGGAGGGGGCGGCGGTGGCGGGGGCGGCGGGGGCGAGCGGGGCCGGGGACCTCGGCGCTCGCGCGGCGACCGCGATCGCGACCGGGACCGGGACTCCGGTCTGGTCGAAAACGTCATCGCGATCAATCGCGTGGCCAAGGTGGTCAAGGGCGGACGCCGGTTCTCGTTCACGGCCCTGGTGGCGGTGGGCGACGGGCAGGGCAACGTCGGCGTGGGGACGGGCAAGGCCAACGAGGTGTCCGACGCGGTCCGCAAGGCCGTGGACTCCGCCCGCAAGTCCATGACCAAGATCCCGCGCATCGGCACCACCATCCCCCACGAGATCGTGGGCAAGCACGGGGCGGGCCGGGTGCTGCTCAAGCCGGCCACGTCGGGGACCGGGGTCATCGCCGGCGGCCCGGTGCGCGCGGTGCTGGTGTGCGCGGGCGTGGCCGACATCCTGACCAAGTCGCTGGGATCCACCAACCCGCACAACATGGTCTGGGCCACCATGGATGGCCTCACCAAGATGGTGACGGTCGAGCAGGTGGCCCGCGAGCGCGGGGTCGATCCGGAGACCATCCCGTTCCGGCCGCGGCAGGAGACGGCGCGTGCCTGAGACCCGAAAGGTGAAGTCGGCCAAGCCGACGCCTGGGCAGAAGCGCGAGGGGCGGCAGCGGCGCCAGAAGGCCGCCGGGGCCGCGGGGCCGCGCACCCTGCGCGTGAAGCAGGTGCGGTCCGGGATCGGCCATGCCGAGACCTTCCGGCGCACCCTGCGGGCGCTGGGGCTCCACCACCATCAGGATGAGATCGCGGTGCCGGACACGCCGTCGGTGCGCGGCATGCTGAACAAGGTGCGCCACCTGGTTCAGGTGCGCGAGGAGGCGTGATGGCCGGCGAGCAGAAGGAACTGGGACTGCACAACCTGCCGGCCCCGCGGGGTGCCACCAGCACGCCCAAGCGGAAGGGCCGCGGGCCCGGGTCGGGCACCGGCAAGACCGCTGGCCGTGGCCACAAGGGGCAGCGGGCCCGGAAGAGCGGCAACGTCCGCCCCGGCTTCGAGGGCGGGCAGATGCCGTTGATCCGGCGGGTGCCCAAGCGCGGCTTTACCAACCCGTTCCGGGTGGCGGCGCAGGTGGTGAACCTGAAGGACCTGGCGCGGCTCCCCGGGACGGAGATCAGCCCGGCCGTACTGGTCGAGGCGGGCCTCGTCACGCGGGCCGACCGGCCGGTCAAGGTGCTGGCGACCGGCGACGCGGGGCGGGCGTACGTCGTCAGCGGATGCCAGTGCTCCGCCAGCGCCCGGCAGAAGATCGAGCAGGCGGGCGGCCAGGTCGAGGGATGAGCGGATGACGGCCCCGCGCTTTCCCAATTTCTTCCGCGACCCCGAGCTCAAGAGCAAGATCATCTTTACGCTCATCTGCCTGGGGATCTACCGGGCAGGGGCACACATCGCGACCCCGGGCGTCAACGTCCAGGTGCTCGCCGACTTCATGCGCAACCAGGCCGGCCAGACGCTGTTCGGCGTCTACGACCTGTTCGTGGGCGGCGGGCTCTCCCGGGCCACCGTGCTGGCGCTGGGGATCATGCCGTACATCTCGGCGTCGATCATTTTCCAGCTCGGAGGCGCCGTCTTCCCCACCATCGACAAGCTGCAGAAGGAAGAGGACGGGCGGAAGAAGATCACGCAGTGGACCCGGTACGTGACCGTGGTGCTGGCCCTGGGCCAGGCGTACGGGTTCGCCATCTTCACCGAATCGCTCCAGGCCGTGTCCATGGAATCGCTCTGGGGCTTCCGCGTCCTCACCGTGCTGACGCTCACCACGGGCGCCGTCTTCGTGATGTGGCTGGGCGAGCAGATCACCGAGCGGGGGATCGGCAACGGCATGAGCCTCATGATCTTCTTCTCGATCATGGAAGGCATGGTTCCCGGCTTCTTCCGGACGATCGGCTTCCTCAACACCGGGATCATCTCGCCGCTCAAGCTGATCATCCTCACGGTGGTGATGGTGGCGGTGGTGGCCGGCGTGATCGCCATGACCGTGGCGGCCCGCCGCATCCCCATCCAAATCCCCCGCAAGGTGATGGGGCGGGGGCGGATCCGTGAGGGACAGAAGACCTTCATCCCCATCCGGATCAACTCGGCCGGCGTGATGCCGATCATCTTCGCCCAGTCGCTCATCATCGTGCCGGGGACCCTGGCGGCCTTTACCCAGGTCCCCTGGCTCCGGGCGGCGGCCGACGTGTTCTCGCCCAGCTCCATGCCGTACTACGTGAGCTACGCGGTCCTCATCGTGTTCTTCACGTACTTCTACACGTCCATCATCTTCAATCCGGTGGATCTGGCCGAGAACCTGAAAAAGCAGGGCGGGTTCATTCCCGGCGTGAAGCCGGGCGCGTCCACCGCGGACTACATCGACGACGTGCTGAGCCGCGTGACGCTGCCGGGCTCCCTCTTCCTGTGCCTCATCGCCCTGCTGCCGTTCTGGATCTTCCAGGCGTTCAACGTGCCGTTCTTCTTCGGCGGGACCGCGATCCTCATCGTGGTGGGTGTGGGGCTCGACACCTGGATCCAGATGCAGCAGCACCTCCACCTCCGGCACTACGACGACTTCATGAAGCAGGGGCGGGTGAAGTTCCGCGGGCGCCGCCGCTACATGTGAACCTCATTCTCCTCGGCGCACCCGGGTCCGGCAAAGGCACCCAGGGCGTCCTCCTCGCCCAGCGGCTCGGCATCCCGAAGATCGCCACCGGAGACCTCATCCGGGCGGCCATGAAGGACGGCACCCCGCTCGGGCGGAAGGCGAAGGGTTACTACGACCAGGGGCTCCTCGTCCCCGACGACATCGTCCTCGGGCTGATCGAGGAGGTCCTGGGATCGCCCGCCGCCGGGCAGGGCGTCATCATGGACGGATTCCCCCGCACCCGGGCCCAGGCCGAGGCCGTGGACCGGCGGCTCCAGGCACGCGGCCGGCGGGTGGACCGCGTGCTGCTCATCGACGTTCCCGAAGACGAGCTGGTGAAGCGCATGATGGGCCGCGCCGCCCAGGAAGGCCGGAGTGACGACACCCCGGAGGCCTTCCGCCAGCGCCTGGCCGTGTATCGGGAACAGACCGAGCCCCTGGTGACCTACTATCGGGAACGGGGGTTGGTTACCACCATTCCCGGATTGGGCACGGTGGAGCAGATTGCGGATCAGGTGAAACGGGCGATTGGGGAATGATCACCATCAAGTCACCGCGCGAGGTGGACGTGATGGGTGCCGCCGGCCAGATCGTGGCCGAGACGCTGGCACTGGTGGCGTCGCGCACCCGGCCCGGCCTGTCCACGGAAGAGCTGGACGACATCGCCGAGGAGTTCATTCGCGGCCATCCCGGGGCGCGCCCCTCGTTCAAGGGCCTCTACGGGTTCCCCAAGTCGCTCTGCACGTCCATCAACCAGGAAGTGGTCCACGGCATCCCCTCCCGGAAACGCGTGCTCAAGGACGGGGATATCGTGAGCGTGGACTGCGGCGTGTGTCTGGAAGGATTGCACGCGGACTCGGCCATCACCGTTCCGGTGGGCGAGGTGAGCCCCGAGGTGCAGCGGCTGCTCAAGGTGACCCAGGAGGCCCTCGAGGCGGGGCTGGCCCAGGCCAAGGTCGGCAACCACGTGGGGGACATCGGGCACGCGGTGCAGCAGGTGGCGGAAGCGGCGGGGTTCAGCGTGGTCCGCGAGCTGGTGGGCCACGGAATCGGCACCAGCTTCCATGAAGAGCCCCAGGTGCCCAACCACGGCAAGCCCAAGCGCGGGGTCCGGCTGGCGCGCGGGATGACCATCGCCATCGAACCCATGGTGAACATCGGGAAGCCCGAGATCCGCACCCTGGACGACAAGTGGACCGTGGTGACGCGCGACGGATCGCTCTCGGCGCACTTCGAGCATACCGTGATGATCGACGAACGCGGGCCGCGGATCCTCACCCTGCTCCCGGCCGGGGTTCGAGGCTAACGCGTTGGACAAACCGGCGGGTGCCGCCCTACCTTAGCGGCGGTGCCTCTACCCACCCTGGTCCTCTCCCACCCGCCGCACGCCGGTGAGGTGGACCTCAAGCTGGCGGCCCCGGTCCTCGGGCTCGCGGCCGCGGACGTCCGTCTCAAGGTCAACTATCCCGTCCCCGAGATCTGGGCGGCCGAGCCCGCGCCCGCCGCCGACGGGGCGGCCGCGAAGCTCCGCGAAGCGAAGTTCCGCGTGGTGGTCGTTCCCGGCGCGGCACTCGCGGCCATTCCTCCCCGGCATCCGGTGCTGTCGTTCGCCTTCGAGGATCGGAACCTCCTGGTCCGCGGCGACGAGCAGGCCACGCTGGACTATGAGGCCTCGGTGATCGCCGTGCTGTTCACCCCGCGACCCGGGGAGAGCAGAGGCGCGCCGGCGCCGGCGTTCCTCGACCTCTACGCCGTGGTGCGCGGGCGGCTCCAGCGCTGGACCTTCCTACAGGGCGCGACCGGGTTCGGCGGGATGGGCACGCGGCAGAGCGCGAGCTTCGGCATGAACGTGCACGCGTTCGCGGCCGACGTGGCACGACGCTTCGCCAAGTGCACGCTGGACGAACGGCTGGTGAACATGCAGGTCCGGCGGCGGGTCGGGGCGCCGCCCCCCGGCATGGTGCGCCGCGGGTTCTCCTACGCCACCACGTCGCTCAACGAGCTGCTCGAGTCGCTGGCCCCGGGCCTGTCCGAGATCGAGCACGAAGACCTGGCGTCACGTCTGGCGTTCCTGACCCAGGCCGCCGCGTAACCCCCGCGTCAGGCCCCGACGAGTCCCAGCAGCCAGGCGTGCACCGCCGCGTTGCCGGCCACGAAATCCCCGGGCGCGACCGCGGCCGGCCGGCGCAATCCGTGACCGACCCGGGGGGAGCTTCGGGGAGTCGGCAGTATGGGCTGGCAAGGAGTCGAAGATGAATGACCACCTTTGCACGCTGATCTGCATTGTGGGAGGGGCCGTCGCCGGTGAGGCGAAGGCCCAGGGAGTTGAGAAGCGTCTGGCGCCGACCGTTGCGTGTGAAAGCTGTGAGATCGCTCTAACACACGTCGCGCGGATCGGCGACGCCGATGGCCCGGGGGCTCTCTCGAGTCGTCCGTACTCGATGGCTCGCGACTCGCGAGGTCGATTCTATCTCGTGACGCCGGAGACCTCCCGCGAAACCCCCTTCGTCTTCGAAGGCAACGGTCGGTTCGTCACCCGGCTGGGTCGTGCCGGTCGTGGCCCTGGCGAGTACGAGAACCCTTCCGTCGTCGTGCTGCTTCCCGGCGACTCCGTGATGGTCCTGGACCGGAGGCTCGCCAGGCTCACGGTGTTAGCGCCGTCGTACGACGTGGTTCGGACCGCGCCAATCCCCGCACAAGCGTACGCCGCCGTCGCCCTCGCCAATGGTGACCTGGTCGTGAATGCCAATGTGCGCACCGCCGAGTTGGCGGGCCTTCCGTTGCATCGTTTTGACGCAGCCGGGAATCACCTGAAATCGTTCGGCGCAGAGAACCCTGTGGTCAGGCCACGGTACCCGTATGACCACCTACGGTACCTTGCTCCGGCTCGCGCGGGCGGGGTGTGGAGCGTACATCACCTACACCGGTATGTCATCGAAAGCTGGAGTGGCGATGGGGTTTTCGAACTCAGGATAGAGCGTGTGGCAGACTGGTTTCGACCCTATGAAACCTACTGGTTGCCGTCGCCTACAACCCCGCCCGCTACGCGTATTATGGGCCTGTGGGAGGATGACGCGGGACTTCTGTGGGTGATCGGACATGTTGCCGGACGGGACTGGTCGAAGGGGCTGGCCCCGGGTCGTCTTCTTGAGGGGCAGATGTCCTACCCCGTAGTCAACGATCAGATCGTCTACGATGGCTTTCTCGACGTCATCGATCCCAGAGCCGGGAGCGTCGTTGCGACCAAACGTCTTCCCGGAACCCTGGATTTGGTGGTTGCGCCCGGTGTCGTCGCGGGACTGCGGCAGGCCCCGGAGGGATGGCTGTACCTGGACGTTTGGCTAACGCGGCTCGTCAGTCACTGAGAAAGGAGCAGATTCCATGCGTCTTCCGTTGCCCCCCCGTTGACCGCGCTACCGCTGGCGGCTGGATTGGTGTTGGTCATCGCAGCGGCAGGTCGCCCGCGGTTCTTCCCGTCGAGTCGCTGGTCCCGGGGCTCTCGCAGATCGAGCACGACGATCTCGCGTCACGGCTGGCGTTTCTGACGCAGGCAGGGGGCTGAACCCGGGGCAGAAGGGGCAGAAGGGCAGTGCCGGATTGAGAGCAGCGGCGCCGCTCGGCCGGCGCGGCGTGAAGCCGCGGCTCGGCCATCTGCCGCGTAAAGCGGCGTTGGCGCGGCTTGCCGGTCGTCTCCGACGACAGCTGGCCGATCCGCGGCTTCAGCCGCGCGGGCCGAGCTCCACCACCAACCAACCGTGAATCGCTGAGTTTCCCGCCACGAAGTCGCCGGCGGCGGCGGGTGCATCGCGCCCCGCGAAATCCGTGACCGACCCGCCCGCCTCGCGGATCAGCAGGATGCCGGCCGCCACGTCCCACGCCGCCAGCCCGATCTCCCAGAATCCGTCCAGGCGTCCCTCGGCCACGTGCGCGAGGTCGAGCGCCGCCGAGCCGCACCGCCGGATGCCGCTGGTCTGCGGGAGGATCCGGCGGAACTGGGCCAGATACTCGTCCAGCCGGCGGTTGGCGGGAGCCTTGAAGGGGAATCCGGTGCCCAGGAGCGCCTGCGACGGGTCGCTGAGCGCCGACACGTGGAGCCGACGCGGGCCGCACCAGGCGCCCCCGCCCGCCGCCGCACGGTAGGTGAGGTCCCGCACCACGTCCACCACGACGGCGGCGACCGGCGCGCCATCCACCACGGCCGCGATGCTCACGGCGTACATCGGGTAGTCGTGCAGGTAATTGGTGGTGCCGTCGAGCGGATCGACGATCCAGGTGACCGTCGCGGCCGCTCCTGCCGCCCCTGCCGCCCCTGCCGCTTCTTCGCCGATCATGCGCGAATCCGGTACCGCTCCCAACAGCACGTCACCGATCAGCCGCTGGGCGTCGCGGTCCACTTCGGTCACGAAATCGCTGCGATCCTTCCGCTCCCACGCCCCCGGGAGCGGGCGCCGGGCGGCGCGAATGTGGCCGGCGGCCCGCTCGGCCGCCCGCTGGGCAACGTCAAGTAAGTCACTGTGGGAAGCCACCTTGCGACACCTCCCCCCCGGTCATACCTTGAGCGCCATGGCGCGCATGTTTTCCGGCATCCAGCCCTCCGGCGAGCTGCACATCGGCAACTACCTGGGCGCGGTGCGCAACTGGGTGGCCCTCCAGGACCTGCACGACTGCCTGGTCTGCATCGTGGACTACCACGCCATCACTCAGGACTACGAGCCCGCGCAGCTGGCGGCCCGGACGTTCGACATGGCCGTGGGGTTGCTCGCCGCCGGCATCGATCCCGAGCGCACCATCCTGTTCGTGCAGTCGCACGTGCCTGAGCACACGGAGCTCGCCTGGGTGCTCACCACCGTGACCCCGGTCGGCGAGCTCGAGCGGATGACGCAATTTAAGGACAAGTCGCAGCGGCAAGAAAGCGTGCGCGCCGGGCTGCTGAACTATCCGATTCTCCAGGCGGCCGACATCCTGCTCTACCGGGCCAACCTGGTGCCGGTGGGCGAGGACCAGCTCCAGCACCTGGAGCTGGCGCGCGAAATCGCGCGCAAGTGGAACGCGCGATACCGGGAGGGCTTCTTCCCCGAGCCCCAGCCGCAAATCGGCGAGGTGAAGAAGATCCTGGGGCTGGACGGCGAAGCCAAGATGTCGAAGAGCCTGGGCAACACCATCGGCATTCTGGAGACGCCCGAGCGGATCTGGGAGCTGCTGCGCCCGGCCAAGACCGACCCGGCGCGGGTCAAGCGGAGCGACCCCGGCGATCCGGACAAGTGCAACGTGTACACGCTGCACCAGTACTTCTCGCCGCCCGAGACCGTGCGGGAGGTGGCCGCCAGCTGCCGCGGGGCCAAGTGGGGCTGTCTGGATTGCAAGCGGGTGCTGGCCCAGCACATGGCGAGCGCCTTTGCGCCCATGCGGGAGCGCGCCACCCAGCTCCGGGGCGAGCCGGGGAGGGTGCGCGAGATCCTGCGGAACGGTGCCACGCGGGCGCGCGCGATCGCGACCGACATCATGCGCGGGGTCCGGGACGCCATGGGACTCCTTCCGGCGGGATGAGGTGAGCCGATGTCCATAGGGACCTTGTGGCCGACGCTGGTCGAGCTGCTCCGGCTCGAGCTGCTGGGCGCGGTGCTGCTGGCGGTGGTATGCGGCGGGGCGGTGGGCCTCGAGCGCGAGCTCCGCGGGAAGGCTGCCGGCCTCCGTACCAACATCCTGATTTGTGTGGGGGCGACGCTGTTCACCCAGCTGTCGATCGACCTGGCCGATGTGAACGGCGATCCGGCGCGCCTGGCGGCTCAGATCGTGAGCGGCATCGGGTTCATCGGCGCCGGAACCATCCTGCACTCGCGCGGCGCCGTGACCGGGCTGACCAGCGCCGCCACCATCTGGGTGGTCGCGGCCATCGGGGTGGCGCTGGGATCCGGGGCGGTGTTGGAAGGGGTGGGCGTCACCCTCCTCATGCTGTTCGTGCTCCGCGGGCTGGGATGGTTCGAGGGGCAGGTACGCCGCCAGGCCACCGAGGCCACCATCTCGGTCGAGGTGCCGGCGGGCGATGACCAGATCGCCCGGGTCGAGGAAATGGTGCGGAGCTGCGGGCTTGAGGTTGCCGACATGCACGCCCTGCCCGCGCGGGAGGGCCGGACCATGGTGACGCTCACGGTGCGGGGGAAAGCGCACCAGCACGATGAGGTGCGGCTCCAGCTCCTCCGGGCCACCTCGTCCTACCGGCTTTCGATCAACGAGTGAAGCGCGCCGTAGTGGACCTGACCTCACACCGGCCGGTCTGGTCGGCTCCCGACGCGGTGGTGGGGGCGTTCGCCCGGGCGCTGGGGCGGGGCTGGGACGTGGTCCGGGTTTCGGCCGCGAGCTCGAGCGACGGGGATGGGGCGGCGGGCAGCGGCGAAGCGGCGGCCGCGGCCCGCG
>Ga0210377_10002170_pt1 | contig 17415 bp, 43 predicted proteins | sample PLM4_65_b1redo_FD_155480 | JGI IMG/M metagenome (GOLD analysis project Ga0210377, IMG submission 155480) | Groundwater sediment microbial communities from an aquifer in East River, Colorado, USA - PLM4_65_b1 redo | ecosystem: Environmental > Terrestrial > Soil > Riparian zone | place: USA: East... | reverse complement strand
TCTTCTCAGCCTCGCTGCATTGGCGCACGCCATCATCGAAGCACTCGCCGCACACGACTGGCTCGTTCTCACATTCCAAAACGCGGCACTGATGATGGCGACGGGACGCAATAATGAGGGCCTTATCCATGGAGCGCTCCTGCGCGCTTGACAGAGGAACGCTGAAGTTCGCCCTCGATGCCGGATGCCAGCGCGAAGAGCCTCTGCTCAGTCCGGGCCAGTACCGCGCACAGCCGGTCGATTTCCGCCAGCGCGAACGTGAGGTCCGCGTGCGTGTGACACCACGCTGGATTCTCCGCACTTGGTCGTGCGCTCGCGTGGCTGCGGCGAATCTGGGTCAGGCGGTCTTGTGTGGGGAGCGCGTCACGCATGGCGTGCCTCGTCTTCGATCACCTCGAGCATCTTGCGAATGTCGTCGGTGCCGTGCGTATAGACCAGCCGCTCCAGCGCGGTCTTCAGCGGGTTATCCTCCTCGTTGAGGCCCTGCGCTTCTTCGGATCGAGCGTCGTCGTATTGCGCAGTCGAGCCGCAGTGAGGGCAGAACCACAGTGAGTCCGGCCGATTCATCTGTAATTCGTACTGCCCGGGCGTAAGGCCGACAACGCCGCACGGAGATTGGCCGGGAACTGAATCGCCCATGCAAAGCACGTACGCGTAGAACTGCTGTTCGTTATCCACGCAGCTTCTCCAGCAGATCGGTGATCGCGGCTTGTTCGGTCAGGCCCGTGCCAATCGGTGCAGGCGGGCCGTCGTAGGTCTTGTCGTCCCACGCCTGCCACTCGCGCCAGTGCTCGCTGTACTGGGTGCGCACGCGGATTCGCCCGGCAGTGAGTTGCTCTTGCGCGTTCATGTTCCGGTCGCCCGCTTTCGTTCGTCGCACCACTGGCATTGCCATGCTTGCTCGTGCCCAATCGAGCGCGCATTCGGACAGTCAGCCGCGAGCAGCAATCCGCGCAGCCGCTCATTCTCGACGCGCAGTTCGTCCCTCTCAGCCCGCAACTCACGGATCAGGCTCATTGCCTTGGCGCCGATCCGATCGATCTGCGCGCACAGGGATTCGATGGTGGGATGGGTGTCGGTCATATCCGGATGCGTGGTGAGCGCAGTCATAGATTCGCCTCGATGTGTGCCGCGATCTGTTCGAAGGAATGCCGCTCTATCCTCTGGCGGTTCGGATGCGTTGCCGGATTACAGCCGTCATTGAGCCACATCAGGTCTTCCATCTGCTCCGGCGTGATCCCGGCGCGCTCACGAACATGCCGGCTCAGCTCATTGTCTTCGCCGTCGTACACCGCGCCGTCCCACCCTGTCGGATCGATCACGTCGCACAGAACACCGAGGCAGCAATAGCAATCACCGTCGCGCAATGCCTGGTGCGCTTGCCGGTACTTCCCGCTACGCAGGGCCGCGACCCACTCCGCCTTCAGATCCGGCTGCATCTTCTCGTCACTCCTGCGTGATGCGCGAACACTTCGCGAGCAGCGCCGCCTTGCCCTCGCGCAGGTGGCCGAGCATCCGGCCGTTCGTCAGTTCATGCTCGGTGAGGAACTCGTCGTTCGTTGCGTCGTATTCGTACAGCACGCCGTCCTCGCCGCTATGGCGATGCAAGTTCGCCTTGAGATCGCGCCGCGATCTGAACACCTCAAGCACTACGGCATCGTCGGTGTCGCCGGATTCAGCACGGCCGTCCCACAGAATCCAGGCGTAGCGCTTCACGACTGAACCCTCCGCGACAACGTGACAATGGCGCGCTCCACTGCCGCAACGGCGTGGCAACACGGACTGAACGCGCAACCCATCTCGCGTGCTTCTGCCCTCTGCGCAGGCGTCATTTCGTAGACCTTCTTGCAGGTCGTGCACTTCGCGTACATCACGAGATCGTCAGCCACTGCCTCGCTCCTTGTGCGCAATCGCCTGCGCCAGATCCAGATTCAGCCGCAGCAGCCGGCCGACCTCCTCATCGTTTTCCTTCATCTGGGCGCGCATGAATGCGACGCCGTTGTCGGGAAAGAGCGGCACGACCTTGGCGCGGTTCTCGCTGCGCTGTTTCAGGATTTCGCGGATACCGAAAGTCATGATGGCTCGTACTCCTTGCGTAACCGCTCGGCTTCGGCCTTCCAGTCGTCGCGCTCGCGCTTCAGGGCCGCGATCTCGTCGCGCTGTTCGGCGAGCTTGTCGGAAGCCATCGTCATCAGCGCATCGGCCGGGTCGATCACGGCGTCACCTCTGCCTGCTTCGGGCGCCAGTACGGCACCTGGTCCCACGTTGTGGTGGCTTCGCGTGGCGGGCGCTTCTTGCGGAGGTTGTGCGCAAAGCATCCGGCCTTGCGTCCGTCATGAACCATGATGGTGTAATCGCTGCCGCAATTGCGCGGGCAGGAGCATCCGATGGCGATAACCTCGCACTCAGTCCCGACGTATGGTTGCCAATAATCGGCCTTCGCCATGGCGATGATCGCCAACTCATCCACGCTAAACGTCTCGTTGCTCACGGCTCATTCCCCTTCTCGTACGGCGCATAGCAGTCAGCAAGCGAACGGGCATCGTCCAGCCACTCTTTGCGCTGGGCATCATCGAGCTCGGCGTCGAGGTCGCGACCCCATTGGGAAGCCATCGCATCCGCAAGGCCGCGGCATGTGCGGCTGCGAATCTTCCAGCGGTCCTCACTCGGTGGCTGTAGCCAGCAGGCCGGATGTCTGCCGGTCTCGTTTGGCGTAGTCGGAACAAGCGGCTCCAGGCCGTCGAGCCAGAAGCACGTTTCCTTCACCTCGCCCTTGCCTGGCTCATCGAGGTGCCAGAACTGCCACGGCTGTACAGCCTGCGTGGGCCGGCGCCACATTGTCGGCAGCACGCCACGCGGGTTCTCGATGCACTTGCGCCTGATCGGCAGTGCCCACAGCGTTTTTACGAACGCGAGCGACCAGTGCCTGGCTTCCATCCGCCACGGGTCATTTGCCCAGCGGTTCGCGGAGACCGTCAGGTACGTGCAATCGGGGTGCGCGATGAGCATGTCCCATCCGCGCTTTACGACGTCGTGATCGATCACGGAACCGTGGAAGTGATACGGCGAACCATCCTCAGCCGGCAGCAGGTCGCATGACCAGGCATCGTGGCCGCGGGCGCGAAACGCTTCACGCACGATCCCGGAGAACTCGCATGCAACCAAGACTTTCATGGCGTCTCCGGGTAATCCCGCAAGCACTCGCGGCACGAACACGCCGGTCCCGGATGCTTGTCGTTCGGCAGCATCGTAATGGGAGGCGGCGGAAGCAGGGACTTCAGGAACGCGAGTTCACGCTCGGCAGCTTCCTTGACGGCAGGGTCGCTGGTGCGCTCTTTGCTGCCCAACCGCAGTTCGTGGCGCTCGCTCATGTAGTCCTCGAAGGGCGAGCCATCGCAGTGAGATTCGCCGGTGCGCTGGCTAACAGGGCAACCGATGCAATCCGCTGCCCAGAAGAGCGCGCAAAGAGCGCAGTCCGCGTAGCTGGTACCGCTCGCTCCGGTGGAGACGACGCGCTCCCACTTCGCGATGGAGCCGCGCAGGGCTTTGAGGGTTTCAGCGTCCATTGCGACTGATTCTCCTGAGTAGTACGCGCGCGCCTGCGGTGAGATCGCCTTCGCGTGTTCGCGCGCGGCGTCGGCGGCGAGGTCGAACAGCTTGTCGCGCGGCGCTACCATAAATCCTCGCTGTAGAGCGTCCCGTGCCGTCCCTCGCCCGGCAGAATCTGCCCCGCTTCCTTCGCCACCTTGAACGCCACGTCGCGGCTCACGAACTTGTAGTTCGACAGGACGAATCCCTGCACCGCTTTCAGGTCCGGTTCCTCGGGCAGCCACACGCGCATCAGCTCGTCGTAGTGGCGCACGCCCACGATGACGCGCCGGTCTGACAATCGGACTGCAGCGGCGACGACTCGCAACGTGTTCGCGCTCATGGCTGCTTTCCCTTCGCCAGCTTCTCGGCAAGCCAGCGGTACGGTATGCCGTCCGTGTGGGTGTACGAGAGCCGCGAGGTGATCCGATGCTGCTCGACATCGCTCAACTCAAGCGAGCGACACACGCGTAAAATACGGCGATATCCGGCGAGCGAATTGGAAGGCCACATAGCTTCGTCAACGAGGACGACCAGCGCGCCGATCTTGTCGTAGAGCTTCACGTCCGCACCTCTCGCAGCCATCTGAGCATCTGGCTATTGGCCTCGCGGGCGTAGCCAACCCACAGCTTCGCCGATTCACAGAATCCAGCGCGCCTGGCCGTGCGCGCTTCACGCATGCAGCGCAGGCGATGGTCGTAATTACGGCCCGCCATGAACGCGGCGAAGTGCGTGCCGGTGAGCTTCGAGGCGATCACGGCGTCACCTGCTCGTCGGGCTCGTAGCACGACATCTCCCCTTCGTTGTAGCACTGGAAAATACCGTTGATCCGGCCGCGCCCCTTACCGCAGAACTGCACGTTTTCAGGCGCGCCCTCGTACGGCACGAGCTTTCGCTTCCAGTACTTCACCGGGCAGGAAAAGTTGTCGAGCGTCTTCAGCTCGCACGTCTCGCCATAGGTGGCTTCATTGTGATCGAGGTGCTTGCAGGGCTTCATGGCGCACCTCCCGGGCTCACCTTCAGGTGACGCAGCAAGTCATCTGCACACGCGATGGATGCCTGCGTGATGAATGGGCCCATGTCTTTGCCCATCGCCTGTCGGGCGATTTCAGCGTTCGCGCAAAAGCCCTGCATCGCCAGCGCGGCGAAATACTCGCGCCGGGTCAGGCCCCATTGCGTGGCGAAAAGCACTTCGCCGTCGTGCCTGAGAATTTCAGGCTGCGGGAATGCGGCCTCGTCCGCGTACGTCGGGTTGGTGCTCACGGGCTCACCTGCGTGGTCTCGTTGCTCGCGCGCTCGGTGTGTCCGGCCTGAACTTAGCGAGAAGTTTCGCGCGCTCGTGCGGAATGAATCCGACCTTCATGCGCGGGGACAGCACCTGGGAGCCGGGATAGTTCATCACTTGCGCGACCAGCATTCCCTTGAAGCCGCGAGCCGCTTCGGCGTGCACGAAAGCAAAGTGCTCGCGCAACGCCGCCGCCTGATCCGGCGTGAGGTCTATCCACACGGGGGCGGGGCCTTTCGTGTTCATTTCTTCGCCCGCGCACATTCGCCACAAGGCGCCTTGCTGACGTGCGCCTGCGGGCGCGTGACGCGGGTTATCCAGATGTCGTGCCCCACAGTCCAGCAAGAGATTCCAGCGCCGGAAGTTCATCGGCGACTGGTCGGCACGCATCACAACGCGCATGACTTTCTTGCCGCTCACGACTCCACCTCGCAGGTGATCGGCACGAGTGCGTGTGCCTGTAAATCCGGTTCATCAAGCAATGCCCAATGCGTGACTTGCAGTTCATCTGCGTCCAGTTTCACAAGGGCGGATTCGTAGAAGCGGCGACCCCATCCGTTCACTCCGACCGTCTCTTCTGGGTTGTCCCATCGGGCCATGAATGCGCGGCCTATGCGCCGCCACTGAACGTCCGAGTGCCTTTTAAATCCAACGCACCACACGACACATTCGCAATTGAACGGCGGCAACTTGTCGCTACATTTGGTCCACGGGTTCACTTGCGCAGACCCTCCACGTAGTACGAGATATCGCTCACGCTGTAGTCGTGTGCCTGTGGCCGCGTCTGGGTGATCGCCGCGTACTGGCGCTCAAGGTGCGCGCGGCTGGCGGCGTCGAGGCGGGAGATGGCGGAGGTTGTGAGGTCGGTCATGCGACTCTCCCGACGCGGCGGAGTCCGCTGGCGCCTTCCTTGCGCGTCACGAACTCCCGGTCGAGTAGTATCTGAGCGACTGAAAGCGCTATGCGATAACTCGAGGGGAGTTTCGTAACGAACGACTGGCCGACCTCCAGAGCGCGCAATGTCAGCACGTACTCGCGGAAACCGGTATCCCCGCCGCCATCGACAGCTTTGTTTTCGATCTTGATGCTCACAGCGCACCTCGCACGAATGGGGTGGTGAGGTCGGTCATGGCGCTTCCTGCGTGTCCGGGAGAGCCGTACGCGCGACTTCAGTCAACTCCGCGTGCTGCGCTTCGACATAGCCAGTGGAGTGCGTGCGGCCGGTGAGCGTGACGATGCCGGCCTTCACGAGCGCATCGGGAATGCCCTCGTTCTCGGACCAACCTTTGAGCCACACACCGAACTCGCCGGGATGTGGAGCGCCGTATGAAACGAGAGACACGGTCGCGCGGGCTTCAGGCGTGCCGTCCTCGTTGAGGATCTGGATCGCGATCTCGCCAGAACCATAGCGGCCGAACTTGATCGTGCCGCCTCTGGACCACGTAGCCTTGCCCACGCGAAGTGTGCTCACAGCGAGCCACCACGCACGAACGGGCGAAAGGTGAAGCGGCCCATGTCAGCGGCTCAACTGCTTCGAGACTTCGGCCAGTTCTTTTTCCAGCGTCACGCGCTGCTTCAGGAGCCGAGCCTTGTCTCGCTGGCCGTTGCTCCACTTCGTAGCAGCGTGCTTCACGAGCGCGAGCCCGTGCTTCTTGGTGGCGGCGTCGAGCGCCTTCATCACTGAGCGCATCGCCGTCTTGTCGAACTTGCCGTTTTTCATCTCACCCTCCTGCCGGTCCAGCTCGGACCGTGATGCAAAGTTTTGCACATCACGGGACAGGGCGCAAGCAAAATTTTGCACATCCCCGTGCCGCAGCGCGGGAAAGTGAGATATACCGCTCGTTCTACTCAGTAGAGGGTTGTGGGGCTGCTAAAGCGGCTCGCACGGCGGGGCTTCGCAGGGCACGGCGGACTACGGCCTGCGTCTGCGCTCTTAGAGTCTCGTTAAGGACCAGCTCGGCCGGGAAATCCGGGAAAAGAAGCTGCCATGTGTCAATTCTGAACCCTTTGGCGACGCGTTCAATGGTGCGCAGAGTCGGCGCGTATCGCTGTTTTTCACCATCAGCATCCTTGGTGTCGTTCGCCAGGATGTACCCCAAAGTCCGGAGGCTCATACCAGCCATTTTCGCGAATTGTCGCTGAGTAATTCGCCGATCGCCGTTTTGAGCGGCCCTGAACAGCTCGCGGATATTGGCGTGAAAGAGCCGGACAGAGGTGAGTTCCTCTGGCGGTTCCTTGCGGGCTGGGAGGTTCTTCTTTGGCACCCGGCAATGTTCTGCATTTATCTGCCGCAAAGTCTTGCTTGCGAAACGTGCAAAGTTTTGCATACTATGGGCGATGGCCCAACTTCTTCCAGAGACCAGAAAGCTTCTTGAATCGACTGAGGAGCGCTTCGAAGACATCGCGAGCGGATCAGGGGTACGCCTTTCGTGGCTGTACATGTTCGCTCGCGGAGAAATCCCGAACCCCGGCGTAAATCACGTCCAGAAGGTTCACGACTATCTCGTTCGTCCGAAGACCGCTGCTCGCGCCAAGCGCGCTTCGTCAGCTCTCACCGTTTAGTTTTTCTATGCGCACCCTGACAGAAGTCGGATTGCCGCAGCGCGAGATTCGCCATAAATCGCCGAAACCGCGCACTTCGTTAAGTTCGCGATTGCCGCTCAACCGCCTGTTGGAGGCGAAGATGCTGAACGGCCGGCGACAAGCGGAGATGACCGCGGCGCTGTTCCCGCCGCGCGTGCTGAAGGTGGTGCGCTAATGCGCCGTGAAAGGTTCGGCGTGATCGACTACGACAAGCTCCTGCGCATGCGCGTGCTCGCCTCCGGGGAGAGCCTCGAGGCTATCCGCAAGCAGCTCCATCCCTATTTGGCGACGTCCGTACCGTCCGTCCCTGGCGGCGGTGCTGCACTGACTGATTCCAGGCAGCCGTCGCCAGTCTCTGCGCGCTGATGAGTGGGTGGATCAAGTTCTGGAAGGACATGCCGAACGATCCGCGCGTGCTCTCCGCCGCGGCGAGACTCTCCGCCAGGCTTCCGATCGGAAGCCTCTCTCAGGCCGAACAAATCGCGTTGTGGCGTAACGCCGTTACAGGCGCACTTGCAACGCTATGGTGTTACGCGGACGAACACATTCACGACGACGATGCGTTACCGCTGACGTTACAAACCCTCGACACAGTGGTCGGTATCGAAGGCTTTTTCGACCTCATGCCGCGCGAGTGGATCGACAAACTCGACGACGGAAGCATCACCCTGCCGGGCTATTGCGAAAAGAACTCGTTGATCGCAAAGAGGAAAAGGACGGTCAAGAGTAATGCGCGCGTAACGCGATGGAGACGCACCAAGAAACAAGACAGTAACTGCGTTACAGATAGGCATGCAACGCAGTGTAACGCTGCCGGAGACTTAGACCAAGACAGATACAAAGACCAAGACAAGAAAGAGATTAAGAATGTTACGGCGGCTGCGCCGCCAACACGCGCAAAGCCTTCCGATCCTGAATGGTTTTCGCAATTCCGAATGATCTACCCACCTCGCTCCGGAGATCAGCCGAAGTCGGCAGCGCTCAGAGCCGCAAACGCGCGTCTCGCCGAGGGACACTCGGTGCAAGAATTCCTCGATGGCGCGCGCCGCTACGCGGCGTTCTGTGTAGCCACCGGCAAAACAAATACCGAGTTCGTACAGCAATGGGCTCGATTCCTGGGCCCGTCGAAACCGTTTCTGCAACCGTGGGATCTGCCAGCGACGAAGGCGGACGTGCGACTTGCGAGCAATCTTTCCGCCGCGGATGAGTTCATGCGGCGCACCGAGGGCGTGCAGTGAATCCGGCCGACCGCAAAGCGTTTCTCGAAGTCGTCGTGGGCTTCGCCGAGTTGAAGGGCAAGCAACTCTCGGCTCCCGCGATGGAGCTCTACTGGCGCTCGTTGCAGCACTGGCCGCTCGAAGACTTTCGCGCCGCGGCCGAACAGCTTTTACGTACGTGCGAGTTCATGCCACTGCCGAAGGACTTCGAGGATCTGCGCAAGGCCGGGCGTCTAACATCGGGCGAGGCATGGGCGAAGGCGATTGCGTCGTGTGGGAGTTGCCATTCCGCGCAGGGGTACACCTCGGGCGGAACGTGTGGGGATGAATTTGTTGATCGTGTTGTGCGAGCGATTGGCGGCTATCGCGCGATTGCGATGTGCGAATCGGAGAAGCTTCACTTCCTCGAGAAGCGATTCGCGGAGCACTTCGAAACGATGCAGGAGGCGTACGACGTACGCGAGGCTGTGCCGCAACTCACTCGCGGCAATCGAACGGTGCTGACTGGTCCGACCTCGGCGGCGAATCTGCTCGGAAGGCTGGCGGATGATTCATGGTCGCGTTAGCCGATCTCGATCGAGAATCCTGGCTCGCCGAACGTCTTCGCCAGCATGGCGCGTGGATATTTGACGGCGTGACGGATCGTGACGAGCGATGCAAGCGTGCGCGTAGCGCGATCCAGGCTCACGAACTCGCTGCTGTCATCGCGGGCCGTGGACGAGACGGCAAGCCGGAGACGTACAGCGAGGTTTTCGCGCGCGTCTATTCTGAAAAACTGTGAGCACTCTCGCCTTCACCGCTATCGATCGGGCTGCCGGTCCTTTCGCCTCGCCACCAGATCCCGGTAGTACTGCGCGCCACCCCGGACCTTGCGCTTGCCTTTGCCAGCCTTCCCGCCAGCCGCTCCGAGTAGGGCGGCAGCACTCGCCAAGGGCCGCTTCTTCGGCTTCACGACACACCCATACGCCGTTGCATGAGCACACGGGATGCGCAGGCAAGACCGTTGATCGCTCGCGTCGCGGTGGCCTTCTCGCGCGGTTCCGTGGCATCCGCGTGGGCCTCGATGAGGTCGGCGAGCTGGCGGATACGGCGCAGCGCGCCACGCAGAGCACGTGGCGACAGTGGTTTCAGGCGTTGGGGCTGGAACTGCGGCATGGGTTACTCGTCACCAGCCATGCTGTCAGGGCAGGGCCTCTGGCGGTGGGATTAACCGACCTCGATGTGCTGCCAGTCGCCGCGGTCGGCGCTCACGACGATGGTCGTGCCGCACAGGGATATGCAGGGCTCGCCGGTCCGGGCGCACTCGCGCAGCGTCTCCCACGCATCGTGCGCCCACGAGTCTCCAGCGTCGGTGAATCGAGCGCTCGGAAGCGCGGTCACCGGAAGGCTCAGAAATTCTTTCGCGATCTGCTGACTGGTCATCTGGACTCTCCCCCGGACTACCCACCGTCCGGCTGGTGCGGATCGGCTATCGACCCTGTAGCCAGTATACGCATGCGCTTGCGTAAGTCAACTATTTCGCACGGTGCTGCGCGGCATGACATAAGCGGAGAGCGCGAGTGACGCTCACTGACGCTCAGGCCAACGTACTCACCTACCTGCGCGACTACCTCGCGCGCAACGGCTACCCGCCAACCCGCAGGGAGATCGCCGGTCACTGCGGATTTGCCTCGCAGAACGCCGCACAGGGCCACCTGGAGGCGCTGGCGAGGAAAGGTGCTATCGGCGTGGTGCCTGGAGTAGCGCGCGGCATTCGGGTGCTGGCGTGAGCCTGCGTCGCACCTCTCGCCGCGACGACAACGAGCAGCAGATCCGCAAGGCGCTCGAGGCTGTCGGCGCACTCGTGAAACCGTTGCAACATCCGTGTGACTTGATTGTGAGGTTCGGTGGCCGCGTCTGGTTACTCGAGGTGGACAATCCCGAGAACAAATACCGCAAGCGCGATCAGGAGCAGCTCGACTTTCTCGCACTGTGGCGCGTGCCGATCGTGCAGACGCCGATGCAGGCGCTGCGTGCAATCGGTGCGGTGGCATGAGAATCGAAATGGCAGCACTACCGATCCTGACCGGGGTGGTACGCGAAAGTCGGTTGACGATTACCGAGCGTCGTGAACTCAATCGCCTGCTCAATCGCTGGGGCGATTGGATGGAGAAGCACGGTGACTTTGATGGCTACCCAAGTATCAACATCCTCGAGTCGTTCATCGGGAGCGACATGGGAATGCCGGGCCATCGGATTCTCTGCCTTGAAATGCCTATCGACGTGTATGCGACACACCAGAGAGTGATCCGACTACCGGAGATCGAGCGAGTGGCGGTGTGGCTCTGGTACGTTCCCTTGACCAAGGAGAATGGTACAATTCGAAGCATCTCAGAGCGATGCGAAAAGACTGGAATCTCCGAGGAAAACTTGCGCAAGCGTGTATCCAGAGCAAGGCAAAGGATTGCCGGAATCACTCCCCAGTGAGCGTGGGAAACTTCGGGATTTACCACCGAGACGGCCGGCTCCGCGGTTCGTACGTCTACATGCTGCTGTGCCGGGATGCCGGGCCTATTCACGTCAAGATCGGAATGACGGATATTCCAACCCAGCGCCTTTCGGCTTTGCGCACCAACATTCCCATCAAGCCGGAGATATTCGCAATCGTCGAAGTTTTCTCGCGCAAGGAAGCGCTGCGACTTGAACAGGGGCTGCATAAGGAACTGAAGAAGTGGCGTACCGATGGCGAATGGTTCAGGTTCGAGGACTCTGACAAGGGGGAATTCAACCTGATTTGGCAGCGAGTCTTCGAGAGGTTCGCCAAGCCGGGCTGGCCTCTGTACTGGGTCAAGATTCCGGTGCAACCGCTGGCGAAGCTCGCCAGACAACGGCAGGCGGCATATCGGTATCGCTGGCGGGTTCGCGGCAAGGCGTATCAGGATTTCGAGAGGGCGGACAGGGCATTGCGCTCGTCACAGAATTGAACTAGCGTATTCAGGCTACCGAAGCTGTCTCTCCCTGCGCCCGCGTTCTGCGGGCGCTCGCACATCTGGAGCCCCCTTGCGCTATCTCGCACTGCTGCTGCTTGCGGTAACCGCGCACGCCGCGACGCCGAAGCCGCCGACGCTCACCTTCACACCGATAGCGATCACGATCACGGCGCCAAGTCAGAACACCAACAACACCGCACTCACCGATCTCACCGGCTATCGGCTCTATCACCGGCTTGCTCCCGCGACGAGCTATGACGCCATGCCGTTCCAGCTCGGACTCGTGAGCCGCTACGACTACCCGGCGCCATTCGTCAACGGCACGCACTACTACGCGCTCGCCGCCGTGAACTCGACGAACGTCGAGAGCGCGAAGACACCTGAGGTTTCCATCTCGCACGACACGATGCGGGTGGAGGTGATCGCAAGCAACGTCACGACCGCCCCGACGATCTACACCGTCATCAAGGGCGCCGACAATTTGATCTTGATTCCCGTAGGCGCCGTACCCCTCGGAACGGCCTGTGACACCTCGCAGGGCGTGCTCAGAGCCGGCAAGCTCTACAACGTGGTGGATATCACCTCTGTGACGTGGAGCGGCACTGCACGTCCTGTGGTGGCCTTGGGCTCCTGCGATTGAATGCTCGTCCGCGTCCCTTGGTGGCGGGTCAAGCCTCGACGACTGGAGCATCCGCTGGCGCCACGCCTGAAGCGTCCTCGAATCACGAAATGGAGAGATCAAATGGCTGATGTCACGATTCCCTTCGCGCCCCCGGACAAGCGCAAGGACGGTTCGGCCCTCGCGCCAAGCCAGATCAAGCAAATCGATTTCGACCTGAGCGGCGACAACGGCGCGACGTGGACGGGAGTTGGCCATCGCGCCGGCACGGACACGAGCATCACCTTGCAGGGTCTGGATGTCGGCCAGTATCTCGTGCGTGGCTACACGACCGACACGCAGGAGCCGGCCTTCACGAGCGACTTCAGCTCCGTGGTCGGCATCGTAGTTCCCGCGCCTGCACTCGCCGCGCCGATGCCGCCCGTGCTCGGAACGCCGATCATCACCTGATGCACGTGAGCGTCATGGTCATCAGCGCAGGCGGGATCACCGCGCGCGTGGGTGGCTGCGATGAGCGAGATATCTTCCGCGCACTCGAGGAAAAAGACCTGAGGAAAAAGCGCAAGCGCTCGAGGAAACCCAAGAGGAACCGATGGTCGCACGGAGTTCACACGGATGGTCACCAAGGAATGCTCCAGCAAAGCTGCATCGATCAGCTTCGAGATCGATGAAACCGTTCCCGAACTCGTCTCCTTCGAGGTCACGGTGGATGCGCAGGTGGTCGATGTGTACCTGGAGAACGAGGACGGGAGTGAGTTCGGCCGTCACACTTTTCCCGCAAACCAGACCGTGAATCTGCCACCACCGCAGCGACCTCTGGCGGAGCAGAACGAAAAGTCGGACTGGACTTTCCGCCACCACGTCTTCTGGTAAATGGCCTACCACGATTCCACCACGGGGTCCGGCTCGAGTCTGACCCCTGCGGTAGCCGTGCCCAATGCAGGGGGAGCCTCCCCGCTACAGGCTGACGATATTGTCATCCTGGTGGCCACCATCGATACGGCCACAGCGGATTTTGCCACCGCTGACTGGCCGACGGGATTTACGGAGCTCGCCGAACAAGCGCTCTCGGGTGACGGCCACACGATGGCGGTCGGCTGGAAGCGACTGACGGGTGCGGATACCGGCTCCTACACCTTCGGCTCCGTGGGTGGCGGGACGACTCCGGACTGGGTGTGTCAGGCCTTCGCGTTTCGTGGCCGACACGCCACCGATCCGCCCGTAGTGTCAGCGACCGCGCTCAGCAACGCCGCCAACACCACACCAGTCAGCGTCACGGCCACCGGTGTGACTGCCGTAGCCGGCGATGACCTGCTGATGATCTCCGCACCGGATGTACGTGGTTCGGGTGCAGGCAACGGCCACACCCAGCCGACGAACTACACCGAGCGGGAAGACGCGGAGAACGCGTGGAGCAACCTTGCCGGCTTCACGCGCGAGAATGTTTCCGCAGGTGCCACGGGAAATATTACGGCGACTCTTGCGCTGGCGAGTGATTCGGCCGGCTGGACGGCGTGGCTGGTCAGGATTCCAGCAGTGGCGGGTGGTGCGGCGAATGATATCGCTGCAACCGGCTCGCTATCCGTCACGGGCAGCGCGAACCTCGATGCGTCCGGCTCGCTTGCCGCCGCGGGTGCGCTGTCCATAAGCGGCGCCGCAGACCTTGACGCGAGGGGTTCGCTCGTCGCTGCCGGCGCTCTCGGTATCACGGGTGCGGCTGATCTGGATGCAAGGGGCACGCTCACCGCAGCGGGCTCGCTCAGCATCGCAGGTGATGCCGATGTTGAGGCGACGGGGAGTCTTGCGGCGACTGGCTCGGTTGCCATCACTGGCGTTGCCTCGCTATCGGGCAGCCTCAATGACCTGACGGCATCTGGCAGCCTTGCGATTTCTGGCGCCGCCGATCTGGAGGCGATCGGATCACTCACCGCTGCCGGCGCGCTGGGTATCTCCGGTGCCGCAGACCTCGACGCCATCGGCACTCTCATTGCCGCGGGCGCGCTTTCGATAACTGGCACAGCCGACCTCGATGGCGCCTCGGCGAATAGCCTCGCTGCCTCTGGCAGCGTCTCGATCACTGGAGCGGGTAGCCTGACGGGGATGGGGCAGCTCATCGCCGCCGGAACGATCCGCATCACGGGTGTTGCCAGCCTCGCAGCCGAAGCGCCCACGGATGTTCGCACGAGGTTCGCGGCGAAACCCGAGCAGCGCGTGTTCCGTGCTCGACTGTCACCCGATCGATTCAGGGCGCACTAATTCGGAGATCAGCTGATGTCATCCATGGTCAATGGTTTCGAGAACGTTCTTGCGCTGCTGTTGTTCAACAACACGACGATTGCGAACATCGGCGATGCGACGGGGCTTGTGGGTTCGACCACTCCCGGCAGTACGCAGCTCGCGCTATCCACCTCGGCGCTGACCGATGCGGACACAGTCCTGACGGCCACCGAGGTCGCCTATACCGGTTACGCCCGCCCCACGCAGGCGCGCAGCTCGGCAGGCTGGACCGTTTCAGGCGACACGGCGAGCAATGCCGCGCTCATACAGTTCGGTGAAATGACGGCCGGAGGGCCTGACACCGTCGTGCATCTGGGCATGGGGTTCATCGGGACCGGCGATGTGCTGCGGTTACATCAGGATTTGACGGCCGATCTCATCATCAACAACGGCGTCAACCCGCAGCTTGCGATTGGCGCGCTCGATTGGGTGTTTGCCTAGGTGAGTGCCATCGAGCGGATCACCCCGCGCACCCCGGTCGGGGTTGCCGTGAACGGCGTTCTGGTTGCGCTGCGCATCGGTTCACGCGCCGTCAGTCTCGACTACGACACCGCGAACCGACTGGCTGTTTTGTTACGAGGACAGGCGCGCATCGCCAAGAGAAATGCCGGGGATCAATCGGTGAAGGTGATCGGTTTTGCAAATCTGACCGATGCCACGCTCGATGAACTGCAGGCACAGCGAGAACGCAGCACCACGGCCGTATTCCTGCGTTAGAGGGCACATTGTCGCAAGAGGCCGATTACACGTTTGATCCGGTCGAAGTCGATCCGGCCGGATCACGCAAGGTCATGCTCGACCTGTTCGGCAAGTGCGCGAACTACCGTCAGCCGAACGAGCCCTACGGAACGACCGAATACGTGCGACCCGATCCCGCGACGGGATTTGCATACGAATGCACGATCGCCGGCACCACCGGTACACGTCATCCGGTATGGCCCAAGGTGATCGGCCAGACCGTTACGGACGGATCGGTGACCTGGACGTGTCGTGCCGCGAGCACCAACGGGCTCAATGCGATCACGAGTCCGTCAGCCGTTTCTGATCCCACCGGTATCACGATCAGCGATGTGTCGGTGGAGGAAGCCCACAAGATCCTGGCCACGTACACGCCACCGGCGAGCAGCGAGGGCCAGGGTTACGACGCCGTCTTCACGTTCACGCTCAATGGTGTGACACGGGTGGCAAGGCAGCGGGTGGAGATCAGGAAGCAGTGATGAAACTGTCGGTGCGAGCATGAGAAGCAAATTCAAAGGCCGTCCGCGCTTCCTGCGATTGAATGGGCGTGGAGCGCGTGTTGAAGCATCCCAGCCCGATATCGCAGAGGACACGACGCGGAGACGAAATCTGGTGACGAACCGCCGCACACTTCTGCAAAAGGTCGTGAAATGAGTATTGGTTATCGCGAGTGCCTGGCCACCCTGAAGGCTGACGGAACCGCATTGACCGCCGCGGCGCGCGCCTCGCTCACTCAAGGAGCAACGGCAACAGGTGCTCGCTACACGATGCCGGGCGGAAAGCTGCGTGTCGGTGACATGCTCTGCCTGCGTGCCTCGGGACGCATTTCCTGTGCTGTCACGACGCCCGGTACAGCAAGGTTCGATCTGTCCTTTGGCGGCACGGCGAATTTCGATACGCTCGCGATGCCGCTCAACATCGTGGCGCAGACGACGGTTCCGTGGTCGCTCGAGGCGTGGGGAACCGTTCGGGAAATCGGTACCACGGGAAATATTTTCTGGCAGGGGCTGTGGGCTTCAACCGCCTCGCTCAATACGGTTGCTGTGGCAACAGGTCCGTGGACCGGTGTCATCACGGTGCCGTACAACACCGCGCCCGTCATCGGGGCGAACGTTGACATGACCGTGAGCCAGTTGATCGACCTGCAATTTACACAAACAGCTGCAACCGGAAGCGTCACGCTGCATCAATACGCGCTGTTCCTTGAGAGTTCGTCCGGTTTCTGATGAGATTCTATACGGCTGGCTCAGGCCCTCGGCATGAAGTGCCGAAAACGGCCCGGACGGACTTCACGTCCGGGCGCCGGAGCTCCCCATGATTTCTGTCCAGCCGGACATGAGCGCCGCGAAGGCGTATCTCAACCGGCTTCAGACGCGAGACTTGCCAAAGGTCATTGGACGATCGCTCACGCGAACGGCAGCTAGCGGCAAGACGTTTCTGTCTCGCAAACTTCGTGAGCGGGTAAGCCTGAAGAAGGCCGTCATCGACAAGGCGATCCGTACCCGTAGAAGCAGTGAGATCCAGAATCTCATTGCTCTGGAACTCGGACGCGCCTGGTTCGAGGTAACGATGACGGGCAAGCCGATCGCACTGAAGGACTTCGGTGCTCGATCGGTTCGCCGTGGGGTGTCGTATCAGGTGAGCAAGGTCCGCGGGCGACGTCTGTACACCTCGAAAGGTCAGCCCGCATTCATCGTGCCTCGTCTAGGCGGCCACGTTTTTGTCCGCAAGGGCCCAGATCCAAAGGGACCGCAAAAGGTTGGAATCCGAAAGGTCTACGGACCTTCGCTCTCTCAGTATTTCCACAGCAAGCGCGTGCAGCGGGAATTGATCGCTTATTGCGCTGATTTTTGGGCAAGGGAAATCGAACGCAATGCACGCTTTGCGCTATCGCGCTAGGAGCCTTTCATGAGCCTGACTGGTCGTTTTCAAGTGAACTGTGCGTTCGATGAAGCAAGCACGTTCGACCTCGCCACCGGGAGCTTGTCGCACAAGAAGTCCGCCCTTATTGCATTGCTGAACGGAACCGGCGCAGGGCAGGCGAACAAGATTTACTCGGACAGCTTCTCCGTTGCTCAGTCCGTGAATACGGACCTCGACCTGTCCGGCGCGCTGGCAGGGGTGTATGGAGCCGCCGTG
>Ga0210377_10002169_pt1 | contig 17417 bp, 17 predicted proteins | sample PLM4_65_b1redo_FD_155480 | JGI IMG/M metagenome (GOLD analysis project Ga0210377, IMG submission 155480) | Groundwater sediment microbial communities from an aquifer in East River, Colorado, USA - PLM4_65_b1 redo | ecosystem: Environmental > Terrestrial > Soil > Riparian zone | place: USA: East... | reverse complement strand
TCCCTGGTGGCGTCCGGCGGCATCAGGAGGACGGCCGGGTCCCCGGTCAGGTGCAGGATGATGAAGACAATGAGCGAGATCCCGAACAGGACGAGAAGGGATTGCCAGAAACGCCGGGCAAGGTAACGGGTCATATCAAGACCAGGAAAAGAGCGGGCGAGGCGGCGCGAGCAGTCGGGAGCCTGAGGAGCACACGGTCACCCGCGAGGGGGTGACCAGCGGGGTGAGGGATGCCGCCGGAGGTCCCGGTCCAAGACGCCTCTCGTCTACTCGCCTGAAATGCAAAGCCCCTTCTCACCGTGACGATGGGAAGGGGCCGGAGCGTTCGTCCCCCTTCTCATCTCTCCCCGCTTGGCCTCGTGTCATGCCGTGCGGCAAACATGGCACCCGGGGCAGGAGTTGGCACCCGCGTCCGGTACTGGAGTGGGGTTGCCGTGGCTTCTTCGGGCCAGTCCCTCAGCCACTCTGGATGAGAAGCATGCTCCTTCTACTCGATCACTAATCCGGTGTCAACACCAAACAGACGAATTGGCTGTCTCGACGGATCGCCACGTCAGCCTCGGTGTGTCCCCACGACCGATCGGTCACGCCCTCCCACTGGCTCCTGACGACGCTGCCGCCCCTCCGCCAATCTCGGGCAATGGTGGACCGCTTCCTTCGCCGGCCCTGGCCTCTCTCGGCAGCAACGCCGGTCCGGTGGCTCTCTCGGCGGCGAGGGATCGCGTGCCGGAATGCCACTGCCGGAATGCCACTTGACCGACGGCCTGGACCGTGTTAGACGAAATGGTAGGATTAGAACCTGGGCACGCCAGGAAGGAGCGGCCATGACGACACCCACGGCAATGCCAATGACAACCGAAGAGGTCATGCGGGTCGCCCTGGAACTCGCGGGGTTGCGCGACGTTCCCAGCGATTCCGGCGTGCACGTCCCGGGCAAGAGCGTCCGCCGGATCTTCGCGACGATCGACTGCGACGTGGCCGACCTGTTGATGGCGCGCGCCCTTCGGTGCGACACCGTGATCACCCACCATCCCGAGGGGGTGGCCTCGCTCAACGGGTGGAAGGTCATTGCCCGCCAAGTCGACCAGATGGTGGAGTGCGGGGTCCCGGTCGCCAGGGCCGAGGCCGCCATCCAGCGCCGCATGCAATCGGTGGAGCTGGCCAGCCACGTCAGAAATTACCTCCGGGTGGTGCAGGCGGCGCAACTCCTGAATCTCTCCTTTCTCAATGTGCACCTGCCCTGCGATGTCATCAGTCGCCGCCTCATCACCGAAAAGGTGACTCCCTTCAATCAGCCGGAGAGCCGGGCGACGGTGGCCGAGGTCATCGCGGCGCTCCAGGAAATTCCCGAGCAGAAGCTGGCGGCCACGGAGCCCAAGGTACGCCTGGGGGCCCCGGATCGTCTCACCGGACGGGTGGCGGTGGCGATGGCAGGCTACACCAACGGTGGCGTGGACGTCTTGAAAGCCTACTTCGAGGCCGGCGTGGGCACCGTGCTCATGATGCACTTTCCGGAGGCGGACCTGAAGGAGGCGCGGGAGCAGAAGCTGGCGGGGAACCTGGTCATCACCGGCCACATGGCCAGCGATTCCATCGGCATCAACGTGTACCTGGATGATCTGGCCCGGCGCGGATTGGAGGTGATTCGGGCCGGCGGCATCATCGCCCCACGGTAGAGGGGCGGCACGAGGGTGTGTCTTGATAGCCGATGCAACTGGAGCCGCTCCATCGCCTTGGTTGATATCTCCTGCAAAGTTGGGGTGGTCCGTCGGCAGGGTGAATTGGGTCGCCACCAGGAGGATCGTCGTGAGAATTCATGGCGAACGCATCTGGCCCTATGGGGACGACACCAAACCGGGGCAAGTGGTGGGTGGAGGAGCAATCTCCCACCCGGTATGTCCCCGGCCTCCTGCCGGCGGCTGGATCCCTGGTGCCGACAGTGCCTCTTCCGGCCGGTGTGACTGCGTTCGGGGAGTTTGGGGGTGATCGCTCGGTCCGGGCAGGAGCCCTGCCGGTTAAGCCTGTTCCAACAGATCATGGCCCAGTGGGAGGAGGTGGAACCCTACAACGCCGCGCATGTGGTTCGCCTGCGCGGGCGGATAAACGCTGCCTCGCTCCGCGAGGCAATTCAGACCGCCTGCCAGGTGGCGGGTGTCGGCGCCTTCGTGCTGGATCGCGAGAAAAACTGCTACCGCTACGCGCCGACCGACGGTATTGAGTTGCGCGAGATCGAGGCCAGCCATTCGGCCGAGGAGATACTGCACAGGACGATCACCGAAGAGATGAACACGCCCTTTCCCGAGACTCCAGGCCACCCCTTGCGATGGATGGTCTTGGACGACCCACGCAGTGATTCTCACTTCCTGGCTGCCGTCTGGCGCCATCTCCCCGCCGATGATGTGGCCATACGGCTCCTCATCCGTCGAGTGCTGAACCGGTACTGCGGGACGCCTTTCGCTGGTGATCAGAGCCCCTTGCGGGTGCTCGCACCAGACTACGCGCGCGTTATGCGGCACCATTTCCGACGGCTTGGGTATCTCAGGACGCTTCAGCGTGAGACGCAGCGGTACTTTCGCCTGCGTCATGTTCACCGGATGCGCGAGCTGCCAGGGGAAAGCCATGGGTCACATTTCTGCGTGATCCAGGCACCCCAGGGGCTGATAGGGCGTCTGGCCCGAGCGTGCCTGGCGCGACGAGTCACCGTGAACGATGCCTTCCTGGCAGCTCTGGGTGCAGCGATCGCCGCAATCACCCCCGATCGTAACCACCACCCCCGACGCCGAGGCCTGGCCCTGGGGACAGCAGTGAACGTGCGGCCCGAAGCCAGCGTGGACCTGTCCAACTGCTTCGGTCTTTACCTCGGGCACTGGGTGACGATCCTGGAAGAGCCGGACCTCGGCGACTTCGAGCAACTCCTGGCCCGGATCGCGGAACAAACCCAGCGGGAGAAGACGGAGAAGCGCGCCGTCGGGCCGCACTGGAATTTCTGGGCTGTGGCACGCTTGAGAAGGTGGGGCGGGCTGAAGGACACCCGCGCCTGGTACCGCAAGGTGTATCCGATCTCGGCGGTCCTGAGTAACGTCAAGCTCAACGCCGCCTGGTTCAGGGGTGCAGGCGAACGGGTGCTGGATTACATCCGGATCTCCCCTACCGGTCCTGCCCTGCCGCTGGTACTGGCTACCGCCAGGCTGGGCGACCGGCTCAATCTCACCCTGGGCTACCACACGTCCGTCCTGACCGACCCTGAGGCACGCAACCTCACGGCGCTTTTTCTCGCCAGGCTCGAACTGGTTGCAGGCGGCGGTCTTGGGGCATCCGTTGGCCGCGCGCAAGGCCGATGACCGGGCTTCTGCTTATTCCTGCGAGACCAGTTCCCCCGGACGCTCCGCCTGCGGGGAACTGCAGGCCGCGGCCCACATGGATTTGTCCGACCGGCCACTGGCGCGGGCTATCCGCTTGACGGGGTGCGGGGGGGGTGTTATAAGAACCAGTCCTCCAGTGGCCGCCACGCAGGGGGCGACAGGGGCAGCCGCGCTTCCCCTCGTCAACCGCTCGACCCCGATTTCCCCTCAGCCTCAGTTGACCAGCCCCAGCGGGATCGGCGGCGCAGAGTGACCCCGCAGGCATCCCCCGGCAACCCTACGGGTGTGCCGAGGCGTTTTACGAGGAGGCAGGCAGACACGGATGTCGGACGCCCTGGCGGGGAAGATCGCGCTGGTCACCGGCGCCTCCCGAGGTATCGGGCGGGCCATCGCGCGCAAGCTGGCCGCATCTGGCTGCGACATGGCTGTGAACTATTACAACGCCTACGACGAGGCGGAGGCTATCTGTGCGGAGATCCGCGCCATGGGGCGGCGCGCCTGCGCGATCCAGGGGAATGTCGGGAATCCGGAGAGCGTTGAGGAGATCTTCGCTGAGTTTGGCCGCCAGTTCCCCAGCCTGGACATTCTGGTGAGCAATGCGGCCAGCGGCGTGCTCAAACCGACTCTGGAGCTGTCCTTGAAACACTGGCGCTGGTGTCTGGAGACCAACGCGCTGGCGCTGAACCTCTTGACCCAGCGCGCCGTTCCCCTGATGTCATCCGGCGGCCGGATCATCGCCATCTCCAGCCTGGGTGCCGCCCGGGCCATCCCCGGATACGCCTTTATCGGGGCGTCCAAGGCGGCCCTGGAGGCCCTGGTACGGAGCCTGGCGCAGGAGCTGGGTCCGAGGGGAATCCGGGTGAACGCCGTGAGCGCGGGAGTCGTGGACACGGACGCCCTGCGTTTTTTCCCCAACCGGGAGCAACTGTTATCGTCGTTCTCGGAGCGCGCGCCAGCCGGACCCGTCCTTCGCCCCGAAGACGTGGCGGGCGCGGTCTACCTGCTCTGCCTGCCGGAGGCGGGCATGGTAACCGGGCACACGCTCGTCGTGGACGGCGGCTTCTCCATCTCAGGCTGAGGGGGCACGTGCGGGCGGATTCCGGACTCACCGACAAGGTAGTCATCGTGACGGGCGGCAGCCGCGGCATCGGACGGGCGATCGTCGAGCTGTTCTGCGCCGAGGGGGCCGACGTGACATTTTTCTTCCGCGAGAACTCCGCGGCCGCCGCCGAGGTGGTCGCCGCGGGGCACGCTGCGGGGTGGCGGGTCACGGCGGCACAGGTGGACATCCGAGACGCCGGGGGCTGCGCCGCGGCTGTTGAGCGCGTGGCGGAGCGCTGCGGACGCCTTGATGTGCTGGTCAACAACGCTGGGCTCATCCGCGACAATATCCTCGGGCTGCTTGAGGACGACGACGTGCGGACCGTGCTCGATACCAACGTCGGCGGCGTGTTCAACGTGACGCGCGCGGTGGTGCCCCACATGATCGCCCGCCGCGCCGGCAAGATCATCAACATCAGCTCGGTTGCCGGGGAGAAGGGGGGCCGCGGGCAGACCAACTACGCCGCCAGCAAGGGCGCCATCAACGCGTTCACCCGCGCCCTCGCCGTCGAGCTGGCACCACGCCGGATCACGGTCAATGGCGTGGCCCCGGGTGTCATTGAAACCGACATGTCCAAGGAGGTCCGCGAACGCGCCGGCGAGGAGATCAAGTCTCGCATCCTGCTGCGGCGGTTCGGCAGCCCGATAGACGTCGCCTACGCCGTCTGGTTCCTCGCGTCGAGATATGGGGATTACATCACCGGGGAAGTCCTCCACGTTGATGGCGGCTTCAAGATGGAGTAAACAGGATGATGGCAGCGGAAATCACCAAGGATGAGATTATGGCGGTCTATCCCAAGGTCGCCCAGACCATGGCGGACGCCCTGGGATGCGATGCTGACCAGGTTGTGCTCGACGTGCCTCTTATCGAAGGCCTCGATGCGGAGTCCATCGATTTCCTGGACATCGTCTTCCGTCTCGAACGGGCGTTCAAGGTGAAGATCCCCCGCGGCAAGATCGTCGAAGAGGCGCGGGGAGATCTCCCGGAGGCGGAGTTCGAGCATAAGGGGTACGTGACCGAGGTGGGCCTGCAACGGCTCACGGCCTACCTGAGCGAGGTCCCCGCCGACCGCTTCCGCTCGTCGATGAAGGTAGCGGACATCCCCCGACTCTTCACCCCCGAGACGTTCTGCAAGGTCGTGGTGCGCGCGCTGCGGGCCCAGCAGGCCGGGAGTCCGAGCGCGTGAGGATCCGGGAGGTGCCCAGAGCTGACGACTGATGGCTGACCACTTCAGCAGCTTCTCCTTCGTGGACCGGATCACCGGGATCGAGCCAGGAACGCGGGGCCAGGGCTGCTTCGCCATCCCTGCCGGGCTTCCGAGCTTCCCCTCTTGCCTCGTGGCCGAAGCGGTCGGACAGCTCGCCGCGTGGGTCGCAATGGCCCACGTCGAATTCCGGTGCCGGCCGGTCGCCGGACTGGCAGGAGAGGTGCGGATCCTTGGAGAGGTGGTCCCGGGACAGATCCTCGACCTGGGAATCGAAATCGAGAGTTGTGATCTGGACGCCGTGGCGTACGCCGGGCGGGCATCCGCTGGCGATGCGCTGGCCGTCGAGGTGAGCCGGTGTGTGGGACCCATGCTCCCGCTGGAGGAATTCGACGCTCCCGGGGCGGTGCGCGGGCATTTCGAGGCGCTCTGCGGGCCGGGCGCACCGCCCGGCCGCTTTCGGGGCATCGCCGAGTTGGACTTCGAGGTGATCGACCGTGACCCCGGCAAGTGGCTGCGCGCAGAGCTGCAGGTTCCCGGATCCGCCCCCTTTTTCGCCGACCACTTCCCGCGCCGCCCGGTTTTCCCAGGAACGCTCCTCCTCCACGCCCAGTTGCGGCTCGCGCTGAAGCTGGCGGGGGACGTGCTCCATCCCGGTCCCCGCGCCCGCCTCGAAGTCCGTCGCATCGAGGACGTGAAGCTGCGCTCCTTCATTCCCCCCGGCCAGGTGGTGGAACTCCGGGCAGAGACCCAGGCGAATGCCGGCGGCACGGTGGCCGTCGCTGTCGCTGCACGGGCGGCGGGAAAACTTGTGGGAAGCGGACGGGTGGGAATCGTCCAGCGGGAGGCAGGATGACAGCCGGACGACGCCGTGTCGCCATCACCGGACTGGGCCTGGTGACCCCACCCGGGAATGATACGCCCTCCACATGGGAGGCCCTCCTGGGGGGCCGCAGCGGCGCCGGGACTATCAGCATCTTCGATGCCAGCGGCTTTCCCGTGCGCATCGCCGCCGAGGTGAAGGGATTCGACCCGCGGCATGCCATCGACGATCGAAAGCTCCTCAAGTACGCGAACCGCTCCCACACCTTCGCCCTGGCCGCGGCCGAGGAGGCCATCTGCGATGCTGGCATCCGGCCGGCGAGCGCTACGGCCGTCCGGTGGGGCTGCGTCGTGGGCAGCGGCATGATGGGGGTGGAGTTCGCGGACCTCGCGGAGGTGCATCGCCACTGCGCCGCGGACGGCGAGTTCAACCCGGCACAGCTCCTGGACGATGGGGCCGCGGCGGATCCCGTGGCATTCTGCCGCAGTCAATGCACCACCGGGCTCGCCCTGGTGCTGCGCAGGTTCGGGATTCGGGGTTACGCGACAGCGGTCCATACGGCCTGTGCCTCGGGGGGCCAGGCCCTGGGGACGGCGATGAGGCTGATCCGGCGGGGCACAGCGGACTGCGCGCTTGCCGGCGGCTACGATTCGATGATCAACCCTGTCGGCCTCGGGAGCTTTTGCCTGATCGGCGCCCTGTCACCGGACAACGAGACCCCCCAGCGTGCCAGCCGCCCCTTCGACGCGACCCGCAATGGCTTCGTCCTCGGCGAGGGCGCCGGCTTCCTCGTCCTGGAGGAGTGGGAGGCGGCTCGCCGGCGCGGGGCACGGATCTATGCCGAACTCGCCGGCGACGGCAACTCACTCAGCAGCTACCGTATCACTGATTCCCATCCGTCCGGCGACGGGCCGATCCAGGCGATGCGTCAGGCACTCGCGGATGCCGACGCACGACCCGACGAGGTGGACTACCTGAACGCCCACGGCACCTCGACGGTCATGAATGACCGGAGCGAGTGTGCCGCCATCCGGGCGGTCTTCGGCCCGCACGCGGATCAGATCGCCGTGAGTTCGACGAAGAGCCTGATGGGACATCTCATCGCCGGGGCCGGAGCGGTCGAGGGGGCGCTCTGTGCTCTCGCGATCCATCACGGCGTCATGCCGGTGAACGCGAACTTGGCAGAGGCGGACCCGGAATGTGATCTCGACTTCGTGCGCGACCAGCCCCGGGCGCGCCGAATCAGAATTGCCATGTCCAACTCCTTCGGCTTCGGCGGCTCGAACAGCAGCGTCGTGTTCCGGAACTCCGAAGCGGTTGACGGATAAGACGTGGCCAGCCGTTCGCCGTCTGCGATCGCCGCGGATTCGGATCGCGGAGCACAAGGATCGCAAGTCGCGCTGCGGGAACGGCGGACGGCTGGCGATTGATTTCTTATGGCAGAGCGCGTGAAAATCGTCATCAGCGGTGCCGGCGCAATCTGCGCCGCAGGCAAATCACCGGAGGAAATCTGGGAGGCGGCGCGGACCGGCCGATCCGCGATCGCCCCCATCCAACAGTGGGACGCGTCGGGTTGGCCAACACCGGTCGCGGGAGAGATCCCCGCCTACGACCCGCGCGCCTTGGTGCCCGATCGCAAGGTTCACAAGCTGCTCCGGCGGACCGACCTCCTCGGACTCTACGCTGCCGGCCAGGCCATTGACCACGCCGGGTTCCTGGCCCACCGGGAGACCCTCGATCCCGCCACCGCCACCGCCTTCAACGACCGGACCGGAGTCTATGTGGGATCGGGCGGAGGCACCTATCAGAACCAGTACGACTTCTTCCCGCTGCTCACCGCCGCAAACGGGGACCTCGCGACCTTCGGCCGCGAGCTTGGCGCCAATGTGAACCCGATGTGGCTCTTGCGGACGCTGCCCAACAACGTCCTCTGCCACATCGGCATCCGGTACGGGCTCAAGGGGCCGAACGCCTGCGTGACGAACCACGCTGTGAGCGGGACGCTGGCCCTGGCCGAGGCCGCGGCGGCGCTCCGCGCGGGCGAGGCCGACCGCGCCATCGCCGTGGGGCACGACGCGCCGGTCGAGCCACAGACGGTCCTGTATTATCATCGGCTCGGACTCCTGACCACGGACACAGTGCGGCCCTTCGATGCCCAGCGCAGCGGGAGCCTGTTGGGTGAAGGGGCCGCGGCGCTGGTCCTGGAGACGGAGACGGCGGCGGCCGCTCGTCGCGCCACGGTGCTCGGCGAGTTCCTCGGCGGCGCCTGCACCACGGAGGCGGAGGGACTGCTCGCGATCCGCACCGACGGCGAGGGGCTGGCGCAGGCCATTGCGCTGGCGCTCGACGAAGCAGGCATGTCCGCCGTCGACGTCGGCATGATCGTGGCCCACGGAAACGGCACAGTACAATCCGACGCGTCCGAAGCGGCGGCTATCCGCCGGGTGTTCGGTGCCACGGCCCCGCCCATCACCGCGTTCAAGTGGGCCTTTGGGCATTCCCTGGCCGCCTCGGGCATCCTGGATACCGTGCTGGCCCTGATCGCCCTGCGCCGCGCTGTGGTTCCCGGCGTAGCCACCCTGCGCGAATTGGATCCCGACCTCGGGAACCTGCCGGTCTCTGCCGGGCCACAGGCACCCCACAGTGATGTGGCGCTTGTCCTGAGCCGGGGCTTCGCTGGGACCAACACCGCGCTCCTCCTCCGAGCCGCAGCCAGCGAAACACCCTGATGGTGGACGGCGCCAGCCCCCTCACCCGCTGCGGCATCGACACCGTCGAGATCCCGCGCATCGAGCGTCTTGTCCGTGAGAGTCCGCCAGACGATCTCCTCAAAGTCTTTTCCCAGGAGGAGCTGCACGACGTCGGCGAAGGATCGGGTCGCGCCGCCGGCCTCGCCGCGCGGTTCGCGGCCAAGGAAGCCTGCCTCAAACTGTTCCCTCGCGAAACATCACTCGCGCTGATCGGCCCGGAGGACTTCGCAGTCGCACGGGACGGCTACGGGGCCCCGCTGGTGGTCTGCAGTCCGAGGGCACAGGAACTGCTTGACCGGCACCGCCTCAAGTCGATTGCCCTTTCCCTCACCCACGATAAGACCAGCGCGTCGGCTGTGGCCGTGGCCGAGCCCATTCAGACCGAGGTCCCCCTGGCCGGCAAGCTCATCTATCACCTGCTGCCCATCCGCCGGCGGATCGTTCTGTCCAACCTCCGGCGTGTCTTTGGCGGCATCGTGCCCGAGGCGGAGATCAGGAGCCTCGCACAAGCCCACTACGCCCACCTAGTGCGGCTGGTGGGCGAATTCCTCACCTTTCCCTGGCTCTCGCCGGCCCAGAGGGCGGCGAGGGTGCGGGTCGAGAATATCGAGGCGATCCTCCGCCCGCATGCTCAGGGCAAAGGTGTTCTCGTGCTCACCGGCCACTTCGGAAACTGGGAGGTCGCCACCGCTGGCGGGATTGCCAACTTCCCCCAGTACCGCGGGCGCATTCACTTCGTCCGCCGTCCACTACATCCGCGCTGGTTTGACCTCTTGGTCACACGACGATTCCGGCGGGCGGGCTTCGGCATCCTCCCCAAGAAGGGCGGGCTCGACGCGATTCTGGATCGGCTGGCCGCCGGGGATGTCGTCGTGTTTGTCTTCGACCAGCATGCCGGCGGGACCGATGGCATCCCCGTGGAGTTTTTCGGGCATCCGGCCGGGACCTTTCGCAGCCTCGCGATCATCGCCCTCTCGACCGGCGCACCGGTGGTCCCGGCGGCCAGTTGGCGCGCGGCCGACGGGCGGCTCGTGCTGCGGTTTGAAACGGCCCTACCGGTGATCGAATGCGAGAATGTGGATGAGGAAATCCGGCGGAACACCCGGGCCTACAACGCCGCCCTGGAGCGCCTGGTCCTGCGCCACCCGGAACAGTGGTTCTGGGTGCACCGCCGGTGGAAAGAGGACGCCTGACGCGCGCCGGAGGGTGAGGGGGTGGCACCGATGGAGGGACTCGTAGGAGGGGCCGACGGGCCGGACGAGAGGCCGCTGTGAGAGCATCCCGATGCCCAGAATCTCTGTGGTGATCTGCTGCGCCAACGCCGCGGACACGCTCGACGCTGCCTGCCGATCCGCGTCCTGGGCCGACGAGTTGGTCGTGGTGGACTCGGGCTCGGCGGACGGAACCGCAGAGATTGCCAAGCGATTCGCGGATCGGTATGTCCTGGAGCCATGGCGGGGGTATACCGAACAGAAGCGGTTCGGAACCACCCTGTGTCGCAACGACTGGGTACTGCTGCTGGATGGGGATGAGGAATGCTCGCCCCAGTTAGCGCGGGAACTCTCCCGCCTGACCGTAGAGGAGCTGGAGCAATACGACGTGCTGCTCGTGCGGCGGCGCAACTACGTGATGGGCCGGTACGTTCGGGCATTCGATCCGGACTGGCAAAGCCGAGTCTTCCACCGCAAGGACTGTCACTGGGCCGACGAGGTGCTGCACGATAGGCGGCTCCCCTCGCATCCATCCCGGTGTGCCAGGCTGCATGGCTGGATCGAACATAAGCGGTGCTGCCGGGCCGGTTTTGCGGAGTATTTCGACGGCAAGCTGGCGGACACCCGCCTCATGCCGGTCGCGGAGCAGATGTACCAAGCAGGGGAGCGTTGTCGCTGGAGGGACCTGGTATTTCGGCCCGTAATCGCCTTCGTCAAGTTCTATTTTCTGAAGCGGGGCTTCCTCGACGGGCAGTTCGGCCTGCTAATTGCCCAGAGGGCCGCACAGGCTGTGCAACTCAAGTACGCCGCCCTCTGGGCCTATCAGCGGCTGGCCAGGGAGCAGCCGGATCACGCACCTTCAGAGCGAGACGCTTCACGAAATCCCCGGTGACCGCAGGCGACGCCAGAGTGGGATCTCACTCAACGACGACGTTCGTGGACGTGCGCAGGACGCCTGGAACCGCCTGAATCTTCGACACGACGGCCCTCCCCAGCGCATTGACGTCCGGTGCCTCGATGAGGGCGATCACGTCGTAGGCCCCGGTCACCGCATGCGAGATCTGCACGCCGCTGATCTTGGCGACCTTCCTGGACACCTCTTTTGCTTTGCCGACGGTGCACTCGAGGAAGATGAATGCCTGAACCGGCATGGACCGCCTCCCTCCTTTGTCGCGGGACCATCGAGTCCCGGCGTCCCATCCTCAGAACGGCACGACCTGCTTCACCCCGGTCCCGCGGCACGCCGTGCACTGGCAGACGCCATTGCCCTGGCAGGTCGGACAAGCCGTCTGGGCCGCGCTCCCCTCGTGCTGCGCGCGGAGGACCCCCGAGCCGCCGCAGGTTGGGCAGCCGATCTTCTTGAGGCCCTGACACAGGGGGCAGTCAATCAATCCGCCAACCATTCTTGACCCCTCTCCGGGACCCGCAAAGCGACGGTCTGCACGGGCCGGACCCACTGACGCCTTGTCAACTTGGAGGTACTTTTCTATATCACCCAAGGGCGGCCGATCGCAACGACGAAATGGACAGCCGGTACGCCTGTCCTACAACCAGGACAACCGAGTGGCCCCGTTAGGTTTTGACCCCGGCCGAGTTTTGCGCTAGAGTCTCACGCCGTTCACTGTTCCTACTGGCCCTTCATGCCCGGGAGGCCCACATGCACCCTGCCATCGCCTACATCCAAGAGCGCCGCGATGCCTTCGTGGAGGAATTGAAGACGTTCTGCCGCATCCCCAGCGTCAGCACCAAGTCAGAACACAAGGGCGACATGCAAAAAGCCGCCGAGTGGGTGGCGGACTCGATGCGGGTGACCGGCCTGGAGCACGTCCAGATCGTGCCGACTGCTGGCCACCCGGTCGTATACGGCGACTGGCTGCACGCGCCCGGCAAGCCGACCGCCCTCATCTACGGCCACTATGACGTCCAGCCGGCCGAGCCGCTGGACCTCTGGATCACCGGCCCCTTCGATCCCACGGTTCGGGACGGGGAACTGTACGCCCGGGGTGCGGTGGACGACAAGGGACAGGTCTTCATGCACTTGAAGGCGCTGGAGGCACACCTCAAGACGCAGGGCTCCTTACCCGTGAACGTGAAACTCCTCATCGAGGGCGAGGAGGAGATCGGCAGCCCCAACCTGGATCCGTTCATCGCGAAACACCAGGACATCCTCAAGGCCGACGTGGTGGTCATCTCCGACACCGCCATGATTGCCAAAGGGGCCCCGGGCATCACCCATGGCCTCCGCGGCCTGATCTACTTCCAGATTGACGTGGAGGGAACCAAGAGCGACCTTCACTCTGGGAGCTTCGGCGGGGCGGTCATCAACCCAGCCTTCGCCCTGGCTCAGATCCTGTCCCAGCTCAAGGACAAGAACGGCCGGATCACCATCCCGGGATTCTACGACGACGTCCGGAGGCTCCCCGCAGAGGAGCGTCGCGCTTTAGCGCGATTGCCTTTCACCGAGAAGAAGTTCCAGAAAACCATCGGCGCCCCGGCGCTGTTCGGCGAGAAGGGCTTCACCACGCTGGAACGCCTCTGGACCCGCCCCACCCTGGAGATCAATGGCCTCTACAGCGGATTCATCGGGGAAGGCGCCAAGACGGTGCTCCCGGGCCGGGCCATGGCCAAGGTGAGCATGCGGTTGGCCCCCAATCAAGATCCAGCCAAGATTGCCCGCCTCTTCACCCAGCACGTGAAGCGGATCTGCCCCAAGACCGTCCGGCTGAAGGTGACGGAGATCTCCGGCCGCGGCATGCCCTGGCTGGCCCCCACCGATCACCCGGCCATGCAGGCTATGGCGCAGGCCATCCAGAAGGGCTTCGGCAAGAAGCCGGTGTTCACGCGCACCGGCGGCACCATCCCGGTCGTGGCCACCTTCACCCGGCTCCTCAAGGTGCCCAGCCTGCTCATGGGGATCGGGCTCCCCGACGAGAACGCCCACGCCCCCAACGAAAAGCTGGACCTGGACAACCTCCACCACGGCATGCTCTCGGCCGCCCACCTCTGGAACGAGCTGGCCGAGACGAAACTCAAATAGCCGCGACGCACTCTTCGCCCCTCTCCCCGCTCGGGGGAGAGGGTGGCGGGTGAGGGGAACGACCCCCCGTCACCGTGGCCGTTTTCACGGTCTCCGACATCCTCACCAGCCCGCTGCTCAGCGAATTCACCCTATCCGTCTCATCGGTCTTTGCCCGGTAGCGACCCCGAGATTGTCCTTGACATCGCTATAAACCGAGAGTACTCAAGTCCTGTATCTAAAGGACGCCTTGTGTTCCGACGCACGAAGGCCACCCCAACAGTCCTCCGTAATGTCGCCGCCGCGCCGAGTAGCCGGAGCCCGGTTTGCAACTTCCTGATATGGAATGGCCGGTCAAGAAGAAAAATCTGCCCTCTTCTTTTCCCCCTATGATGTCACGGCATAGTTCGGAAGGGCTTCGGCTCGTGCGGGATCGTGCGCAACTCCGGGCGGCTCGCGCTGGGCAGCAGCCAGGTGGCGATGATGGACGCTTGATGCAGGTCAAACGCGACGGGTGTGAGATGCGCTATCATGGCCGGCTCCTCCGTGTGCGGCTCTAGCCGCTCTAGGGTCGGGTGGCTAACCTGCGCTATACCACGCAGGCAGCCGGCCATTCCATAATGACTATCACCTAAATTTAAATTTCTTCACAGAGGTGGAGATGTCCGATGTTTTGAGAATTGCTTGCCTTGTGCTTAGTTGAATTGTCTCAGCTCGCCGCATTCTTCCTTGGGGCTGCATTGCTGCTTGGTCTCAGTTCTCCCAGTGGGGCGCAAAACTACTGCGAGAAGTGGGCTGCTCAGTTCGACAAAGTGCCGTCGGACTGTGTCCCGCAGAAGGTGAGGTACACTCAACTCTATGATAGATATGGGCGGCCCTTGAGAGAGGAGCAGGGCAAGGCCGTTTGTAAGCTCGAAGTGGTCCAGTATGACTGCCCCAATCCCGGCCCTGGGATAAGCTCCCGTATGTATATGATGTATACCCCGCTCGCACAGGCCCCTTCTGAGGATACGTACAGCATCAATACCGACGAGCAGCCCGAGTCACCAGTCCCGACGCCGACGCTTCCCGGAGGATCGCCGCCGTTGGCACAACCTTCGCTGCCCCACACCACGCCTCCGCCGCTGCCACAGCGTTTCCCCATACCCCAGACGGGACCGATGGTTGCACCTGTGCCCCGATCCCCATCGCCACCCTCTGGATCGCCGGGACCGTCATCCCCGCCGCAAGGGCAGTCGGCGCCACCGTTGCCGCAGCCCGTGACTCCCTCCGTGGGACCACTGCGGGTAGCACTCGTGCTGCGACCCCCCGCAGAAGAACCCTCTCCACAGCCGTCCGCTTCAGGGCGTGAACAGGCTTCTCAATCTCCCTCTTCTCAGGCGGATAGTCGTCAACCAGGTGAAGCGCCACCGGCGTGGTATCCAGGGGGTGGACAGGCCCCTCAATCTGCACAGCCTAGCGGCACAACCCTAAGAGGGGGTGTACAAGAGAAGCATGGGGCGGATCCTCCTTCCTATGCTCCGCCTGTTTTTGTCCCACCACAAGGAGTCAGCAAGAACGTCAATCGGACTCCACCGCCGACTGCCCCCGTGGGTGCAACATTTGGGCATGGAGACTATGATGGACATGGGTTTGATATTGAGATACCGGATGACGTTCCCCTTAATAAATATAAAGAAGGAGATCTGGCAGCGGCGGGACCGCAGGATAGGTACTGCACGCGTTTCGGTGGCTACTTCGAGCAGAAGTGGACACCACCGAGTCCAGGAATTCCTGGTAGTCCTGGTGTGTTCCGCGTCACAAAGCTCTATGTAGAAAATAATCCCAATCCTATAGCTGTGAACGTTCGTGTCAGCCTGCTCAAGCAATAAGAATGTCAAACAAAGGGGAGATCAGGTTCAGACTGTTACGACTCAACAATCGTCGGAGAATCCAGAGGTCCTCGATGGCCGTGGCACAATAGCAAGTTCTATCATTGGTATCACTCGCCGCGGGTATCACTCGCCGCGGGTATCACTCGCCGCGCGGAGGTCTCCTATGCGGTACTGGAGTTGTGCAGCGGTCCTAACTGTTGGTTCTCGGAGGCTCGGGAGAGGCCGGGGATACCCCCGACCCCTTGATCGGCCGTGGCAGAGTGGTGACAACGGTGCTGCCGCCTGACTTTTCAAACGATATCGTCGGGCTTCGCAGGGTGGCGGATGCCGAGTTGGCCAACCACCCCCGCGGATTCAGGCTCTTTGCGATTTCCCTTTCACCACAGCGCTTCGGACGCCGGGAAGACTACGAGCGGTGGGCAAGGCAGAATCCGGACAAGGTGCCATTCGACCAAGCCATGCTCTCCCACTTCCGCCCCGTTCGCTCCGGCTGGGAGGCTCTGGAGGTTGACGTAAGAGCTGGAATCATTCGAGGTGGCAAGCCCGAAGGGGAAATAGGCGTTACCGTATCTTTCAGAGATGCGCGCAATGGGCAACAACCCAATCCCGCCCCGGTGAACATGCCCGCGACCGAGGCCGCGATGCTCCGGCTGGTCCGTAGCTTTCCACAAAATCCTTTCGTAGACACCCATGGACTCGGAAAGGTTGAGTTCCGGCTCACCCAAGGCGGGGCCGCCTGGTGGCCCAGGGGGTCACCGGAGGAATATGAGCATGACTTCTTCACAGCAACCGCGCCTCGCGGCAGATGGTTATGGTGGACCGAGGTGAAGCGCCAGGCCGGGTGGGAGTTCATCTACGTCGATGCCGTCACCGGTGCCGCCACGTCCCGCTGTGCAGAGCCGAGAGGGAATCCCATAAGGCAGCTCGTTGAAATCCCCTGCAAGTAAAAGAGGTGCGAGCGTTTGGCGCGTTGGAGGATTTTGAGATCAAACAGACTATCATTTTTCTCGTTTTCGTTCTTGCCGCAGCGAACGGATTTCCGAAGGAGCGGGGGAGACCACAGTATCCTCCCGGGCAAACAAGCGGCTGCCCCAGTAGGAATCTGGAGCCTGATTCCGATTTGCTAACCTGGCCCATCGTCCGTGACATTGGCATGCCCAACCTTCGGGACGGGTTTCAGGTCATCACCCAGGCTCGGCTTTGCGAAAAGGCGGGCGACTGGTCAAACGCGGGAAACTACTATGTGGAGGGGACCATCTCTGGCTCGCGGGTCATGTCCTCGTCGTCGTTGTGGCTGACGTCGCGCTTGCGGACGAAGGGCTGGAAGTTGCTGCCGAACTTCACGCCATAGGGTGGGTCCATGTAGATCATCTGCACCTGCCCACCCAGTCCCTCGTAATGCAGAAGCGAGTTCATCACCACCAGCGAATCGCCCAGGATCATCCGGTTGACCCAGTCATCCTGGTACTCGTAGTCGCGTAGGATCTGATCAGTGATGGAATGCTGGGGATCGCCGAACAGCTCGAACATCGTCTGCTGCTTGTCCCGCTTGTGTCCGCCCAGGGTCTCGACGATCGCCTTTGTCGAGAGCCGCTCGTGAACGAAGAGCGGCAACGTGGGCACGTCAAAAGAGAGCCGCTCCGCCTTGCCGGCCCAGTTCAGGAACGGCTTGCTCATCACCATCAGCTTTGCCGCCGCGGCCTTGGCCGTTTCCAGGCCGCCGGCCTCAAGCATCTCGCGAATCAGCGCTTCACCCTGTTCGCGGGCGGGATTCTGCCCATCCCAGTCCAGTGCGGGTGACAGCGACGAATCGTACCGGTAGGTCTTCGGGGGCTTCTTTTTCTTGAATTGCGCCTGCGTCCCCACGTCCGGTCGCATGAGGCTTTTGGCTTCCGGATGCTTGTAGGTCTCCGCGTGGGGCGACTTGGCAGGACCCTTGGGCTTTGCCATCTCACGCTCTCCAGGACTCTGGCAGGTGACGGATAGACACCCTACGTCTTCTGCTCTGGCGGAATCGTGGCGTTTCTGTGATCTGATGTACCACGTCCGGGACCCGCGATCAAGAGATGTGCAAG
>Ga0210377_10002168_pt1 | contig 17421 bp, 15 predicted proteins | sample PLM4_65_b1redo_FD_155480 | JGI IMG/M metagenome (GOLD analysis project Ga0210377, IMG submission 155480) | Groundwater sediment microbial communities from an aquifer in East River, Colorado, USA - PLM4_65_b1 redo | ecosystem: Environmental > Terrestrial > Soil > Riparian zone | place: USA: East... | reverse complement strand
CGTGTATCCGCGCGAGTATCGCGAGATCTGCGCCGGCGCCAGCATCGTGCTCGGGCGCGACTGGACCACGCAGTGCGCCGGCTACACCTCGAACCGCACCTGGTTCACGCTCGGCTGCGGCGGCTTTCTCCTCACCAGCTACTCACCCGGCCTCGAGGCGCTCGTCGCGAACCATCGCCACCTCGTCTGGTATCGCTCGGACGACGAGTGCCTCGAATTGATCGCGCACTACCTCGCGCGCCCCGAGGAGCGCCGCCGGATCGCGCAGGCCGGCCGCGCCTACGTGCTCGCTCACCGCACCTACGCCCACTTCGCACGCGATCTCGTCGCGCACGTCGAAGGCAAGGCGCCTGCGTTCCCGCCGGCGCAGCCGGATCTCGCCTAGCTTCGCAGCTCCGCGAGGTCCTCGAACAGCGCCAGCGCCTCGGGGTTGGCGAGCGCCTCGCTATTGGTGACTTGGCGGCCGTGCACGACGTCGCGGACGGCGAGCTCGACGATCTTGCCGCTCTTCGTGCGCGGAATGTCCGCGACCTGCACGATCTTCGCGGGGACGTGACGCGGCGTGGTGTTCTCGCGGATGCGGCGGCGGATCCGATCGGCGAGGTCGGCGTCGAGGCGGATGCCCTCGCGCAGTCGCACGAAGAGCACCACGCGCGTGTCGCCCTGCCACTCCTGGCCGATCGCGAGGCTCTCGAGCACCTCGTCGATCGCCTCGACCTGCCGGTAGATCTCGGCGGTGCCGATGCGCACGCCGCCCGGGTTGAGCACGGCGTCGGAGCGGCCGTGGATGATCACGCCGTCGTGGGGCGTCAGCTCCGCGAAATCGCCGTGGCTCCAGACGCCCGGATGCTTCTCGAAGTAGGCGGCGCGGAAGCGCCGGCCATCAAGGTCGTTCCAGAAGCCGAGCGGAATGGAGGGGAAGGGGGCCGTGCAGACGAGCTCGCCCTTCTCACCGCGCACGCCGCGCCCCTGCTCGTCGAACACCTGCACCTGCATGCCGAGGCAGCGCGCCTGGATCTCGCCGCGCCAGACCGGCCCGATCGGGTTGCCGCCGACAAAACAAGAGATGATGTCGGTGCCGCCCGAGATCGAGGCGAGGCAGACGTCGCGCTTCACGTGCGCGTAGACCCAGTCGAAGCCCTCGGGCGCGAGCGGCGAGCCCGTCGACAGCAGCGTGCGCAGCGCCGAGAGATCGTGCGTCTTCGCCGGCTCGATGCCGGCCTTGGCGGCCGCGTCGATGAACTTGGCCGAGGTTCCGAAGACGGCGACGCGCTCGCGCTCCGCGAGATCGAAGAGAACGCGCGCGTCCGGGTGGAAGGGCGAGCCATCGAAGAGCACGAGCGTCGCACCGGATGCGAGTCCCGACACCAGCCAGTTCCACATCATCCAGCCGGTCGTCGTGAAGTAAAAGAGCTTGTCGTCCTGCTTCAGGTCGACGTGCAGGCGGTGCTCCTTCACGTGCTGGAGCAGCGTCCCTCCGGCGCCGTGCAAAATACATTTTGGCGCGCCGGTGGTGCCGGAGGAGTAGAGCACATAGAGGGGATGATCGAAGGGGAAGCGCGGGAACGCAGGCTCGCGTGCGGCGAAGCCGGCGAGCGCGTCGCCCCAGAGCACGGCGTTGGGAATGTGCGAGAGGTCCGGCTCGCTCGCCGCGACCGGCGCGATCACGACGCGCTCGAGCGAGCCGAGCGCGCGCCGGATCTCGGCTACGCGCGCGAGCGAGTCGAAGCGCTTGCCTGCGTACGCATAGCCGTCCGCCGCAAAGAGAACCCTGGGCGTGATCTGGCCGAAGCGGTCGACGACGCCGCGCGTGCCGAAGTCGGGGGAGCACGAGGACCAGATGGCGCCGACGCTCGTGGTGGCGAGCATCGCGACGACCGCCTCGGGAACATTTGGGAGAAAGCCCGCGACGCGGTCGCCAGGCCCGATGCCCCAGGCGGCGAGCGCCTGCGCGAGCCGCGAGACTTCTGCGGCGAGCTCGGCATGCGAGATCTCGCGGCGCTCGCGCCCTTCCGCCCAGCCGATCAGCGCGGGCGCCGAGTCGCGCCGACGCAAGAGGTTCTCGGCGAAGCTGAGCCGCGCCTCGGGGAACCAGCGCGCGCCGGGCATGCGCTCCGCGTCCACGAGCACGGGCCCGTCTTCGCCTTCGCCAAGGATCCCGGCGAAGCGCCATAGACAGCGCCAAAAAGACCCTGGCTGCTCGATCGAGAAGCGATAGATCGCGGCGTAGTCGGAGAGCGCGTGCCCGGCCTCCGGTTGGGCCGCACGGGCGAAAGCCGTGAGATTCGCGGCGCGGACGCGCTCACGGGAAGGCTGCCAGAGCGGTGCGGTCACGGGTGCCTCGGCGGGTGCACGGCCGAGCTTAGGGAACTCCGCTCGCCTTCGGCTCGCTGCGCGCGGACCGGCTCGATTTCACTCCGCTCGCCTTCGGCTCGCTGCGCGCGGACTTGCTCGATTTCACTCCGCTCGCCTTCGGCTCGCTGCGCGCGGACTTGCTCAGGGCCTCGCACGGCGGTTGCGCCGGGTACCGCCCCTGGCGGAGAATCGTGCTGGCGCGCCCGGCGCTCGAGAGGACCCTGTGAGCTACGTGATCGCCGCCTACGCCCTCGTGATCGCCACGCTGGTGGGCTACGGCCTGCGCGTCCAGGCGCAGCGCCGCGCGAGTCTGCGCGCGACGCCACGTCCAGTTTCGCGTGGGAAGAGCTGAGCGTGGACCACCCGAATGCGAAGCTCGCGCGCAGCGCCTGGGAGGCGGTCTCCGCGAGCGATCTCGATACGCTGAGCCGCGTCTGCGCCGAGGAGCTCGTGTGGCACGCGTCGGGACGCGGCTCGCGCTCGGGCGATTATCGGGGACGCACGGCGGTGTTCGATTACCTCGCCGCGATTGGCGATGCTGCCGAGCGCTTCGATTCGCGCCTCGACCACGTGCTGGTGAACGAGAACCTGGTCGCGGTGCTCTTCCACGTGACGGGGACGCGACGCGGCCGCGTGCTCGACACCGATTTCATTCTGCTCTTCCGCGTCGAGGCCGGGCGCATCGCCGAGGTCTGGGCGGTCCCGCGCGACCAGCACGCCGTCGACGAGTTCTGGCGATGAGCGACCAGCCGGCGTCTCGGGTGCTGAACCCCCGCGACGCCTTCGCCGAAGGCTTGCGCACGCCGGACGACCGAATCGATCTCGCGCGCTCGGCCTTGCTGATCGCCGCCGAGGAGTATCCGGCCCTCGACGTCGCTCGCTACCTGGCGCGTCTCGACGAGCTCGCCGGCGAGGTCGCGCCGCGTTTGAGCGGGGCGCGCAGCGCGTCCGAGCGCGTGGCGGTGCTCAACCGGTTCCTGTTCGCCGAGCACAAGTTCGCCGGGAATCGCAAGCACTACGAAGACCCGCGCAACAGCTTCTTGAACGAGGTGCTCGACCGCGGCGAGGGGATTCCGATCACGCTCTCGCTGGTCTACCTGGAGGTCGCCCGCCGCGCGGGTGTCGAGGTCGATGGCATCGGCTTCCCGGGTCACTTCCTGGTGAAGCACGGCAGGCAAGACGGCATCGTCGTCGATCCTTTTTTCGGGACGGTGCTCACGCGCGAGGAGTGCCAGAGCCGGCTCGCCGCGGTGCTGGGCGCCGGGGCGCGGCTCGAGCCCGCGCGGCACCTGCGCGCCGCCACGCCGCGCGAGATCCTGGTGCGCCTGCTCGGAAACCTGAAGGTGATCTACGTCCGAACGGCGGACTTCGGTCGCGCGCTCGCCTGCTGCGAGCGCATCCTGCTGGTCGCACCCGATTCGCCGCTCGAGCTGCGCGATCGCGGCCTGGTCTACGAGCGGCTCGAATGCTTCGGCGCCGCCATGAGCGATCTCGAACGCTTCCTCGCTCTCGCGCCCGACGACGAATCGGCCGCGGCCGTGCGCGATCGGCTCGCTTCGCTCCGCCCGCGTTTGCGCCAGCTGCACTGAGCGACCGCAGTCCGAGCTCCCGTCCGCGCCGCCGGTCGATTCGCTCCGGCGTCGCGGGCGGGCGTGCCGCCTGGCTAGACCAGGAGACCGGCTACGCAGGCGGTCATGAAGGACGCGAGCGAGCCCGAGACGATCGAGCGCAGCCCGAGGCGAGCCACTTCGGCGCGCCGCGAGGGGGCGAGGCCCCCGATCCCTCCCAACAGGATCGCGAGCGAGCCGAAGTTCGCGAAGCCGCAGAGCGCGTAGGACGCGATCACCGCGGCGCGCGGAGACAGGGCGCCGGCGCGCATCAGCTCGCCGAGCTGCTGGTAGGCGATGAATTCATTCAGCACCGTCTTCACGCCGAGCAGTCCGCCCACCGTCACGGCGTCGTGCCACGGAACTCCCATCGCGAGCGCGAGCGGCGCGAGCGCGAAGCCGAGCAGCTGCTGCAGCGTGAGTTCCGGCGCGCCGAACCAGCTACCGACGAAGGCGCAAGCATCATTGGCCAGCGCGATCAGCGCGACGAAGGCGACGAGCAGCGCGCCGACGTAGGCGGCGAGCCGCAGGCCGTCGATCGCTCCCTCGGCGGCGGCGTCGATCACGTTCACGGCCCTACGCGCGGCGATGGCGCTCGTCGCCCGCAGGGTTTCTGGCACCTCGGTCTCGGGCACCATCAGTTTCGCGATGAGGATCCCGGCCGGCGCCGAGAGCAGGCTGGCCGTCGCGAGATGGCCCGCGAAATCGCCGCCGCCGAGCATCGCCACGTAGGCGATCATCACCGAGCCGGCGACGGTCGACATGCCGACGGTCATCAGGCAGAAGAGCTCGGAGCGGGTCATGCGCTCGAGATAGGGACGCACGATCAGCGCGGACTCCGTCATGCCGAGAAAGACGTTCGCCACCGCGCACAGGTTCTCCGCCCCTGAGGTGCCGAGCGTGCGGCCGAGTCCGGCGGCGAGCACGTTCACCACGCGTTGCATGACGCCCAGGTGATAGAGCACCGCGAACACGCTGCCCATGAAGACGATGATCGGGAGCACGTTCACCGCGAACGAGAAGCCGGTGTCGACGAGCGAGCCGAAGACGAAGCGCACGCCGGCATCGCTGTAGGAGCCGAGCGCCGACACCACGGCATTCATGCCGATGAAGAAGAAGCGACCCACGGGCGTCGCGAGCAGCAGGCCGCCGAGTCCGAGCTGGATGGCGAGGCCCCAGACGACGACGCGCCAGGGCACGCGGCGGCGATCGAGCGAGAAGGCCCAGGCGAGCGCGGCCATGCCGAGCAGACCCGCCGCGGAGACGACGCGAAGCCCCGCGTCGCTCATGCGGGGCTTCCCCCGCGCCATGCCGCCAGCAGCGCGTGCGCCGCTGCGCCCGGATCCTCCGCGCCCGCGACGGCGGAGATCACGGCGAAGCCCGCGGCGCCGGCTGCGCGCACGCTCGCGGCGTTCGAGGCGTCGATTCCACCGATCGCGACCACGGGCAGCGGGCGCACGCGGCGCACCACCGCCTCGAGCTGCGCGAGTCCGCGCGGTCCCCACGCCGAGTTCTTTGAACGCGTGCCGAAGATCGGTCCGAAGGCGACGTAGTCGATGGGCTCCTGCCGGGCGGCGGACGCCTGCTCGAGCGTGTGCGTCGAACGGCCGAGCAGCAGGCGCTCGCGCGCCGCGGTTGGAACGCGCGCCGGCGGCAGATCCTCCTGCCCGAGATGGGCGCCGTCCGCGTCGGCCGCCAGCGCCAGGTCGAAGCGGTCGTTCACGATGAAGAGCGCTCCGGCGCTGGTCGTGAGCACGCGGATCTCCGCGGCCCACGCAAGCAGCTCGCCGTCGCGCGCGTGCTTGGCCCGCAGCTGCACCACCGCCGCGCCGGCGGCGCAAGCGGCGCGCGCCTGCGCGACGGGCGAGTGCGCCCAACGCGGCGCGGCGTCGGCGAGCACGTGCAGCCCCGACAGACGCTCCGCGGGCGGGCGCCGCGTCAATGCCGCCCCGGCAGGGGGATGCCGAGCTCGACGATCTTCTTGCGCAGCGTGTTGCGGTTGATGCCGAGGATGGCGGCCGCGCGGATCTGGTTGCCGTCGGTGCGAGCCAGCACCGCCTCGAGCAGCGGCTTCTCCACGCGCTCGAGGATGCGCCGGTAGACGTCGCGCGCGCCCGAGTCGAGCGCCGCCGCGACCTCGCGCTCGACCCAATCGGCATCCCCCGGCTCGCCCGCGGGTGCCGCGACCAGGAACGCGAAGTCTTCGGGCGAGAGCACCTCGCCCGAGGCGAGCACGAGCGCCCGCTTGATCGAGTTCTCGAGCTCGCGCACGTTGCCGGGCCAATCATGCGCCTCGAGGCGTTCGAGCGCGGCGGGCGCCAGCAGGCGCCGCCCCGTCCCGAGCTCCTCCGAGTAACGCGAGACGAAATGCTCGGCGAGCAACGCGATGTCGTCGCGCCGCTCGCGCAGCGGTGGGATGTGCAGCGGCACGACGCGAAGCCGATAGAGCAGGTCTTCGCGGAAGCGGCCCTCGCGCACGGCGGCGTCGAGGTCGCGATGGGTCGCCGCGATGATGCGCACGTCGACCTGCTCGGGCGCGCGCGCACCGACCGGTGTCACCTCGCCGCTCTGCAGCACGCGCAGTAGCTTCGCCTGGAGGTCGACCGGCATGTCGCCGATCTCGTCCAGGAAGAGCGTGCCGTGGTGCGCCTCGCGAAAGCGCCCGACGCGCGCTGCGATCGCGCCCGTGAAGGCGCCGCGCTCATGGCCGAACAACTCGCTCTCGAGCAGCTCGCGCGGGATCGCGGCCGTGTTGACGGCGACGTAGGGCGCGTCGGCGCGCGTGCTCGCCGCGTGGATCGCGCGGGCCACCAGCTCCTTGCCCGTCCCGCTCTCGCCCGTGATCAGAACCGAGACGTCGCGCGCGGCGACCTTGCCCACGGTCTTGAAGATCTCGAGCAGCTCGGGGCTGCGCCCCACCAGCCGATCTCCGGGCACGCTGCGCCGGCCCACCTCGCGGCGCAACGCATGCACCTCGCGCTCGAGAGCGCGCGTGCGCACGGCCTTGGCGGCGAGCGCCTTCACCTCGGCTACACTGAAGGGCTTGACGAGATAGTCGAGCGCGCCGCGCTTCATGGCCTCGACGGCGTTCTCGAAGGTGTTCTGCGCCGTGATGATCACGACGGCGGTGTCGCTGCCCAGCGCCTGCAGGCGGTCGAGCAGCTCGAGGCCGCTCGGCCCCGGCATGCGGATGTCGAGGAAAGCGAGCTGATGCGGCGCCTCGGCCAGCGCCGCGAGCGCGGCTTCGCCGTTGTCGACGTCGGTGACCTCGTAGCCCTCGCTTTCGAGGGTCTCGCGCAGCACGAATCGGATCGAAGGCTCGTCGTCGGCGACCAGCACGCGAGTGGCAGGCGTCATGAGGCCCTGCGCAGCGGCAACGCCACGCGCACGCACGTGCCCTCGCCGGGGGTGCTTTCCAGGCGCAGCGTGCCGCCGTGGCGCGCGACCCAGTGGCGGGAGACGGCGAGCCCGAGGCCGGTGCCGCCGGGGCGCGTGGTGAAGAACGGCGTCGCCAGCCGCTCGAGCAGCGCCGGCGGGATGCCGGCGCCATCGTCCTGCACCTCGACCAACAGCGTCGGAGTGTGCTCCGCCCCCGCGGCGAAGAGGTGGTGATCGAGGCTCATGCGCGTCGTGATCGTGAGCGCGCCGCCACTCTTCTCCATCGCCTGCAGGGCATTGCGCGCGAGATTGAGGAAGACCTGCGTGAGGCGGTCGGCGTCCGCGAGCAGCTCGGGAATCGACGGGTCGAAGCGCCGTTCGACGCGCACGCGGGCGCCGAGGGGATCCAGCACGAGCAGGTCGAGCACGCCGTCGAGCACGAAGTGGATGTTCACGGGCGCGACCCGCAGTTCCTCGCCGTGCGTGAAGACCATCAAGTCGTCGACGAGCGCGGCGATGCGGTCGACCTCGCGCACGATCAGCTCCGCCGCGTCGAGCGTCTTGGCGTCGCTCGCGCGCGAAGCCAGGATCTCGGCGGCCCCGCGGATGCCGCCGAGCGGATTCTTCACCTCGTGCGCGACACCGGCCGCGATCCTTCCGAAGACCTCGAGCGCCTCGCGCTCCGAGACGAGTTGCTGGAGCGAGCTCTGGACGGTGCGGTCGCGCAGCACGAGCACGATGCCGTCGGCCTTGCCCCGCGCATCGAGCAGCGGCGAGGCGGCCGCATCGACGAGCAGCTCGCCGCCGAATCGTTGGGCGATCCGGATCTCGCTCCAGGCGGCGCCGCGCCCACCCTCGAACACAGTCTGCACGAGCGCGAGAATCGCGTGGCGCGGGCCCATCAGCTTGGCGAGCGGCTGGCCGAGCGCCGCCTCGCTGGAAGTGCCGAGGATGCGGCATGCCTCCGCATTCGAGAGCTCGATGCGGCCGGCGCCATCCAGCACGACGACGCCGTCGAGCACGGCGTCGAGCACGCTCTTCGGGTCGCGCTCCACGGCTACGCGGCCTGCTTGCGGCCCGCGAAGAACTCGCGCGCGAGATCGACCATCGTGTCGGCATCCCCAGCGTGCAGCACGCGCTCTCGGAAGGCGGCGCTGCCGGGCATACCCTTCGCGTACGCCGTGACGTATTTCTTCAGGTTGGCGGCGAGCGCGCCGCGATCCTCGTAGGCCGACGCCATCAGGCCCACGTGGCGCTCGATCGTCGCGAGCCGCTCCTCGCGGCTCGGGCGGCGCGCCGCGCCCGAACGTGCGAGCGAGAGCGCCTGCTCGAAGATCCAGGGGTTCCCGAGCGCTCCGCGCCCGATCATCACGCCGGCCGCCTGCGTATCGCGCAACATGTCGAAGACGTCCTGCGCTGTCACCACGTCGCCGTTTGCGAGCACCGGCGTGCCGGGAACCGCCTCGACGACGCTGCGGATGATCCCGCGCTGGGCGCGGCCGGTGTACTGCTGTGCGCGGGTGCGGCCGTGGACGGAGAGCAGCTCCGCGCCCTCGGCGACGGCGATGCGCGCGAGCTCGGGCGCGACGATCGAGCTCTCGTCCCAGCCCGTCCTCATCTTGACCGAGACGATTCCCGGGAAGCCGGCGCGGATTGCGCGCACGATCGCGGCCGCGCGCGGCAGGTCGCGCAGCAGCGCCGAGCCGGCGCAGCCGCGGATGAACTTCTTGACGGGGCAGCCGACGTTGAGATCGATCCATGCCGCGCCCTCGCCCGCGAGCCGCCGCGCGGCTTCGCCGAGCACCGCGGGCTCGGACCCGAAGAGCTGGAAGGCGACGGGCGCCTCGCGGGGCGACGTGCGCAGCAGACGCCAGGTCTTCGCGCCGCCGATCACGAGACCCTTGGCGGACACCGTCTCGGTGAAGCACAGCGCAGCGCCCGCTTCGCGCGCGATCAAGCGGAACGGGAGGTTCGAGACGCCGGCCATCGGCGCGAGCACCAGATTGTTCGCGAGCGTGATGCCGCGCAGCACGATTGGCTGGAGGGCGGCGGCGAGGCTCCGCGGATCGCTCACGGGCGGCTCCCAGGACAGACCGCTCCAAAGCAAGGCCGAGGCTGGGGCGGGTACGGGCTCGAGGGGCCAGGCCGCCAGGTTTTCTGAGTGGCCGGTCTGCCCAAATTTTGGGCAGATTAGCCGTGTCCGACGCACTCGTCGAGCTGTGAGCAGGGCGCGCAGGTCGCCAGCCCGCGGCCTCGACGCCCGGCTTCCAGGCGCCGACGCCGGCGGGTAAGGTTGGCCCGTGCGCACGGACCTCACGGCCTCGGAAGCTCAGCGCCTGATCCTGGACGCGACCCGCGTGCTCGGCCCCGAGACCGTCGCCATCCCGGCGGCGCTCTCCCGCGTGCTGGCCGAGACCATCGTCGCGACCCGCGATCTGCCCCCGGCGCCCAACTCCGCGATGGACGGCTACGCCGTGCGCGCGGCCGACCTGGCCGGTGCCTCGGCCGAGCGGCCGGTGCGCCTGCGCGTCGCGTTCGAGGTGGCCGCGGGTGCGCACGTGGCGGCTGTGCTCGCCGCCGGCGAAGCGGCGCGCATCCTCACCGGCGCGCCCATCCCGAGCGGGTCCGACAGCGTCGTACGTCAGGAGGACGTGGCGCGCGATCGGGAGCAGATCCTCGTGCGTGTCGCGCCGCTCCCGCGCCAGCATGTGCGCGAGCGCGGTGAGGACGTGCGCTGCGGCGAACGCGTGCTCGAGCCCGGAGTCTCGATCGGTCCCGCCGAGGTCGGGATGCTCGCGGCCCTGGGCCGCGGCGTCGTCAGCGTGCGCCAGCGGCCGCGCGTTGCGATCCTCTCGGGCGGCGACGAGCTCGTCGAGCTGGGCGGCGACGTCGGCAATGGAAGGATTGTCGCGTCGAACTCCTACTCCCTCGCTGCGCAGTGTCGCGAGCTCGGCGCCGAGCCCGTTCATCTCGGCATCGCGCGCGACGATCCCGAGGACCTCGAGCGCCGCTTCCGCGCCGGCCTGCGCGCCGACGTGCTCGTGAGCTCGGCAGGCGTCTCGGTCGGCGATCGCGATTACGTCCGCCCCGTGCTCGAGAAGCTCGGCTGCACGCTGGTCTTCTGGGGCGTGAAGATCAAGCCGGGCTTTCCGGTGTGCTTCGGACGCTTCGCGACGGGCGACGGGCCGCTGGTGTTCGGCCTGCCCGGGAATCCGGTCTCGGCGCTGCTGACCTTCGAGCAGTTCGTGCGGCCGGCGCTGCGCAAGATGACCGGCCATCAGGTTCTGTTTCGTCCGCTCGTGCGCGCGACGCTCGCCGAGCGGCTCGAGAAGCCGCCCGGACGGCTGCACTTCGTTCGCGTCGAACTCGAACGGCGCGGGAGCCAGGTGCTCGCGCGCAGCACCGGCACGCAGAGCTCGGGCGCCTTGCGCTCGATGACGCTCGCGAGCGGGCTCTTGATCTTTCCTGCGGAGGAGACGCTACTCGCCCCCGGCGACAGCGCCGACGTGCAGGTGCTCGACGAGAGCTTCTTCCACTCGTCCGAGCCGGGCTTCTGACGCCCGTGGCCGCGGCGAGCGAGGCGCGCCTGGCGACGATCTCGGCGGCCCTGTTGACGGGCGGGAGCGGCTCGCGCCTGGGCCAGGACAAATCGCGGGTTCCGCTCGCCGGAACGGCGGCCGCCACACGGCTGGCGCAGCGGCTGGCGAGACTCTTCGAGGAGGTCTGGCTCGTCGGCGGCGATCCCCCGGGTGACGCTCCGGGACGTCGCGCCCCGGATCCCACCGGCCCCGCCTGCGCACTGCGCGGAGTCGTCGGCGCGCTCGAGGCGGCGCGCGGCGAGCGCGTGCTCGTGCTCGCGACCGACCTGCCCCTCGTGAGCGATGCGCTGCTGCTCGCGCTCGTGGCCTTGCCCGAGGCCGACGCGGTGCTGCCGCGTGCGGGCGAGGGGCGCCATGCGCTCTGCGCATTGTTCGCACGCGAGCGCGTGCTGCGGGTCGCCCGCAGGCGTCTCGCCGCGGGCGACCTCGCGCTGCGCGGGCTGCTGACAGAGGTCGATACACGCTGGCTCGAGGGCCCCGATCTCGCGCGTCTCGATCCGCGCGGCGAGGCGCTCGCAAACCTGAATACGCCCGAAGATCTCGTCCGCATCGAGCGATCGCTCGACGCTGCAGCGACGACCGCAGACCCCCGGAGCTCCATTGGCCGCCGATTCTAGCGGCGCGCGAGAGCCTCGATGGCGGCGACGACGTCGGCTCGCGACGCGCACGCTGCGTGCGGATCGAAGCGGGAGCGCTCGACACGCGCCAGGAGCGCGAGCGCGCGCTCGCAGGCGGGACCGGCTCCGGGCGGTGCGCTCAGCTCCTCGACGGCTGCGGTGCGCGCTCCAGGCAGTTCGGGTTCGAGCGCGAGGCGCAGCGCGCGAGCGAGAAGGGCGGCTGCGTCCGCGCTCGCAGGGACCTCGAGAGCCGCGAGGATCGCGGCGTGGCCGCGGGCACGCCTGCGGCGATGGCGCATCCAGGTGAGCGCGCCGAGCGCTCCGATGCCGAGCGCCGAGACGCAGAGGGCCACGACGCCGAGCGCTCGCCCCGTCGCGTTCGCGTCCGCGCCGGCTGGCGTTGCTAGAGCGGCGGCCTCGGCGGAGCGACCCGTAGCGCGGGGCCCGACCTCGAGCACGATCGCGGGCGAGGTCGCGACGGCGTAGCGACGCAGCGCGGGATCGAAGTAGGGCACGCGCAGACTCGGGATCTCGATGCGGCCCTCCCGGGAGGGGACGATGTCGTAGGCGAACCGGCGCCGCACGCTGAGCTCGACGCCCGGCTCGAGCTCGAGCCGCGGCCGCGTCGGGAAGACCTCGACGCCCTCGAGACCAGGAGCGCCGTGTAGGGGATCGCGCGCGTCCCATAGGTTCGCGTCGCCGTGCAGCGTCGCCTCGAGGCGCGCGCTCCCGCCGAGCGCGAGGGTTTGCGGCCGGGCAGCGACCTCGAGCGCGAGCGTCCCGACCAGGCCGGCGAAGTCCGGCGGACGGCCTGCCTCGGGGAGATCCAGCACGCGCACACGCGTGGCGGGGATGCTCGCATCGAGCTGCGCTCCGCCCGCGACGCTGCAGCGCAGGCCCTTCGGTGCGATGACGAGCTCGCCGGGGCGCTCCGCGAACAGCGCCCGCTCCTCCACGCGCGCGAGCCAATCAACCCCATCTTGTGTCACCGCGCCCCGCTCGGGCTGTCCCGGCAGCCATTCGGCGCGAAAGCCCGGGAAAGCGGGCGGCTCGAGCCATTCGACGTTCGTCACGTCCGCACGCCGCAGGATCTCGAGTCGCCAGACGATCTGCTGCCCCGGATAGCCTTCGGCCGGCACGCTGCGTGCGCTCGCGCGGCAGGCCGGCGCGGGATCCGTCCCGGCGAAGCTGGTGCTGGCGGCCGCCAGCAGCAGCGCTACGAGCGCGAGCCGTTTGACGTCGTGAAGTGTCACCACGCCGGGCCTCCCGTGTGGGGCGCCGTCTCGCCGGCGCTTCCGCGCGCGTGGAGGCGCAGGGCGCGGCTCGGATCATCGGGCAGACGGTCGAGCAGCCGCTGGCGCTCTTCGGCGCCGAGCGGGGCGGGGCTCGGCGGGCTCTCGCGGCGCTCGCCGGGCGTGGGCTCGCGGTTCGCGATCGGCGCGGGGCGCGGCGCCGGCTTCTCGCGCGGCGCGCTCGGCGCCTCGTCGGGTGGCGCCGGCGGCGGGCGGCGCTGCAGCGCGGCGAGCGTCCACTCGAGATCGAAACGCGCCTGGGCGTCCTCGGGAGCGAGGGCGAGGGCATCGAAGAAGGCCGTGCGCGCCTCCTCCAGCCTTCCCGCGTCGAGCTGCGCGACGCCCAGGTGATAGTACGCGAGCGCGGCGAGCGCGGGATCGCGTGTGACCAGCGCTGCCGCCTGTAGCGCGCGCACCGCGCCGTCGCTGTCGCCCCGTTCGAGCCTGGCGAGGCCCGCTTGCTGAAGCCGCAGCGCGGCTTCCTGCGTGAGCGGGCCCGCCGCGAGCAGCAGCAGCGCCGTCGTCGCCAGCGCCGCGCGGACCCCTGTGCGCGGCAGCCGCGGCACGGGCAGCCCCTCGAGCAGCAGCAGCGCGAATGCGAGGGCGGCGAAAGGCCACACCTGCACCGTGCGCTCGCTGCGTACGACGAGGCCGCCCGTGCGCCCCGCGTCGCGGTGCAACGACCGCGCCAGCAGGCCCATTTCGAGCGCGCCGAAGGCGTCGCTGCGGAAGACCTCGCCAGCGGTCGCCGCCGCCAGGCGTTCGAGGGGCTCGAGCGTCCGGCGCGTCACCACCGCGCGTCCGCTCGCGTCGCTGAGCGGCGCCCCGTGGTCCGACAGCATCGCGCCTTCCTCGCTTCCGAAGGCGGCGGCGAGCACCCGCACCTCCGCGCGCGCCAGCTCGGCCAGCGGGAGGTCGCGGCCGCGCTCCGAGTCCTCGCCGTCGGAGAGCACGAGCAGCACGCGCGGGCGCTCGCTGCCCGCCTCGAAGGCGCCGAGCGCGGCGCGCACGCCTTGCGCGAGCGCCGAGCCGCGCGGCGTGATCAGCTCGGTGTCGAGTCCGCCGAGCAGCGCGCGCAGCGCCTCGTGGTCGGGGCTGAGCGGAGTGAGCAGTACGCCGCGGCTCGCGAAGGCGGCGAGCGCGACGCGATCCCCAGGCGCGAGCTGCGTGAGCAACTCGTCCGCCGCGCGCCGCGCGCGCGCCAGCCGACTTGGCGGCGTGTCGCTCGCATCCATGCTGTGCGAGACGTCGACGACGAGCACGAGATCGATGCCGGATGCCTCCACCCGCCGCTCGCGCTCGCCACCCCGTGGACCGATGAGCGCTGCGAGCAGGGCCGCCAGGGCGAGCAGCAACGCCGCGTCGCGAGCGGCCGTGCTCAGCGCGGGCTCGCCGCCCATCAGGCGTGCGAGCCGCCGCGCGGCCCGCCGGCGTGCGACGCCGACCGCGAACATGGCGCCGAGCAGCGCCCAGGCTGCGGGGACGAGCCACTCCGGATGGGCGACGCCGCTCACGGGAGTCGCCGCGAAAAGACGCGCGAGAAGGCCAGCTCGGCGAGCAGGCAGCCGCCGGCGAAGGCGAGCCACGGCTCGGGGCGATCGCGCTTGCGCGTGCGCGGCGGAAAAATGCGCGCCGGCCGCTCCAACCGATCGATCTCGGCATACACCGGCGCGAGATCGCTCGAGCGACGGGCGGCGAAGAAGCGGCCGCCCGTGCCCGCGGCGATCGCCGCGAGAGCGGCCGCATCGACGTCGTGCCGCTCGAAGCGCAGGCCTCGTGCGGCCGCGCCTGCGCCTCGCTCCATCAAGACGTCCTCGCCGGCCGAGCCGATCGCGACGGTGTGGACGCGGACCCGATCGCCGGCGGCCAGCGCCGTCGCGGCTTCGACGGAGACGGCGCCGGCGTTGTGGCGCCCGTCGGTGAGCAGGACCGCGACGCGCCCCGCGGCCGTCTCGCTCGCCCCAGCCCGCTTGACCGCGAGCGCGAGCGCCTCGCCGAGCGCCGTGGCTTCCCCTGCGACGCCGGCCTCGATGCGTGTGAGCGTCGCGGAGAGCAACGCCCCGTCGCTCGTCAGTGGACAAAGCGTGAAGGCGGTCTCGCCGAACACGACGAGCGCCACGCGGTCGCCTTCGGCGGCGCGCTGCTGCGCGAAGCGCGCCACCACCTCGCGCGCGAGCGCGAGCCGCGTGCGCCGCTCGCCGGCGAGCTCGGCGTCGAGCGCACGCATGCTCCCAGATGCGTCGACGACGAGCACCAGATCGAGGCCGCGGCCGGGCTCGGGCGGCGCGCGGTGCACGCCGACGGGCCCCGCGAGCACGACGGCGAGCGCGAGCAGCGCGCCCATGCGCAGCGCACGCGCCAGCACCGGCGCGAGGTCAAAGCGCCGGGCGCCGGCGGCGAGCGCCTCGGGCATGGCGCTCCACGCGATCGATGCGGGCCGCCGGCGCAGCGCGGCGATCAGCGCGACGAGGCTCGCCAGGGCGAGCCACGGCAGCCAGCCGGGGCGTTCGAGGGCATCCGCGCCGAACGCCGAGAGCAGCGGGCGCAGCGCTTCGTTCATCGCGGGGCTGCGGGGGGCAGGCTCTCGGCGACGAACGCCTCCGCCGCATCCAGGAGCTCCGCCACCGGCTGCGCGCAGGGCGCCGCGTCGGCCCGCGGCGCGAAGCGCTCGGCGTCGAGCGCGCGCAGCAGCGCCACGAGAGCCGCCCAGCGCGTCGCGAGCGAGAAGGGGGCGGGCATGGCCGCGAGCTCCTCGCTCGTGCGCGCAGGAGCCGCGACGCCGAAGCGCTCCGCGACGAAGTGGCGCAGCGCCGCCGAGATCGCATTCGCAGCGCGCTCCGGATCGCCGGCGAGCGCCTCCCGGGCTCTCGTCAGGCTGGCGCGCGCCCGGCTGTCGGCCGGCTCGCCGGCCGCCGCCTCGCGCGGCGCCGCGGCTCGCGCGCGGCGGCGCCGCACGACGAGCAGGGCGAGCGCGACCGCGCCGAGCGAGCCGAGCGCGCCCGCAGCGGCGGCCGCGAGGAGCGCGCGCCCGGCGGCCTCCGGCAGCGGACGAACACCGAAGGGTGTGAGTCGGTCCGGCGCTTCCGGGAGCACCGAGACGACCTCGATCTCGAGCGCGTCGAGCGGAAGCTGGCGCTTCTCTCCTTCGGGCGCTTCGACCCCGACCGTCTCCGCGGGCCACGTGAAGCGCCCCACCTCGCGCGCGCGGATGCGCAGGCGCGTGCGATGGATCCAGCGCGAGGCGAGCCGCTCGGTCGCCAGCGACTCGGAGTCGAGCAGCCAGAAGCCGTCGGGCGCAGCCGGCGGCTCGAGAGGGGAGACCGTCCAGTCTGGAGGCGTCACCACCAGACGATCGAGCGACGCCACGTCTCCGACACGCAGTTGAGTTGCCTCGAGCAGCCAGGTCGCCCGCGGCTCGACCGGCGCGGCGGGCGGCGGCTCGCCGCAGGCCGCGGCGAGCAGAGCCGCCGCGAGCAGGGCGGTGCCAGATCCTGCGCCGCGCCTCATCGCATGCCTCCCAGCCTGCGCCCCGCGCGTTCCTGGAAGAAGCGCGCGAGCGCGAACAAGGGGCTGCGGTCGCTCGTCAGCCAGAGACACTCGGCGCCTGCGCTGCGCAGCTCGCGCGCGAGCTGCGCGCCAAAGCGCGTGGCCGCCGCGGCATAGCGCGAGCGGGAGCGCGCGCTGCCCGTCGCGAGCACGAGCGCCCGGCCCGCGCGCTCTGCATCGCGCACGCGCACGCGGCCAGCGGCGACGAGCGCCTGTTCGCGCGGGTCGACCAGCAGCGCCGCGACGACGTCGTTCTCGCGCGTGAGCGCCCCGAGCTCGCGGCGCAGCTCACCCAGGGCGAACGTCGGATCGCGGAAGTCGGAGAAGAGCACGACGACCGCGCGCCGCGTCGCACGCCGACGCAGCGCCCGCAGCGCCGCGCAGAGATCCGTCTCGCCCTGGCTGTGCGAGGCGGCGTGCACGGCGGCGCGGATCACGCGCGCGCTCTGCGCGCGACCGCGCGCCAGAGGCACCTCCGCTCGCACCTGGCTGTCGAAGGCGAGCAGTCCGATGCGGTCGCCGGCGCGTCCTGCCGCCGACGCGAGCAGGGCCAGCGCGTGCGCCGCGGTCGCCGCCTTCGCCGCGCCCGCCGTGCCGAAGCCCATCGAGCCGGAGACATCGAGCCCGAGCAGCAGCGCGCGGTCGCGCTCTTCGCGAAAGATCTTCACGTGCGGCTCGCCCGTGCGCGCGCTGGCGCTCCAGTCGAGCGAGCGCACGTCGTCGCCGGGCGCATACGGGCGCGACTCCTCATACTCGAGGCCGCCTCCCCGAAACGCGCTGCGGTAGTTGCCGGCGAACAGGCCGGTCGCCTCGAGGCGGCTGCGCAGCGTCAGCAGGCGCGCCGCGCGGGCCAGCTCGGCGTGCGGGAGCGGCGACGGGCGCGGCGGTGTCGCCATGGAGAGCGCTACGCGGTCTCGACCGTCGCCAGCACGGCCGCGACGACCGTCTCGGGCGAGATCCCGTCGGCCTCGGCGTCGTAGCTCACGACGACGCGGTGGCGCAGCACGTCGGGCGCCACGCGCTTGAC
>Ga0210377_10002167_pt1 | contig 17422 bp, 19 predicted proteins | sample PLM4_65_b1redo_FD_155480 | JGI IMG/M metagenome (GOLD analysis project Ga0210377, IMG submission 155480) | Groundwater sediment microbial communities from an aquifer in East River, Colorado, USA - PLM4_65_b1 redo | ecosystem: Environmental > Terrestrial > Soil > Riparian zone | place: USA: East... | reverse complement strand
ACCGAGAGCGTCGATGCGCCGCGCCGGCAAGGCGCGCGACTGAGGCGTACTGTGAAGTACGGCGCAAGGAGCGCAACGCAGCAGGAGCGGATGCAGCGGCGCTCGAATGCAGCCGTATTTGTGAAATGGGCCACTTAGCCTCCTCATCCCCTGCCGATCGGGAACGGATCGAGGGTGAAGCAGAGGAGGAACAGGAGGCCCGCCGCCGCGCCGAACGCGCGCCTCCCCGGCGTCAGCGGAACGTCCTCGAAGACGGGCCGCGGGTGCCCCGTCCCCAGTACGAACAGGAGCGCCGCCCAGACGAACCACCCGTTGCCCGCGAGGCCCATCAGGAGGAGCGCGAATGGGATCAGCCGGGCGACCTCCGAGAACCGCTCCCCGAACATGGCGAAGGCGACGTGCCCGCCGTCGAGCTGCCCCGCCGGGATGAGGTTCAGCATGGTGATGTACATTCCGAGCCAGCCGGCGTACGCGACCGGGTGAAGGATCACGTCGTACCCCGCCGGGATCTCCCCGAGGACGATCCGCGAGAGGAGCTTGAACAGGAGGGACTCCCCGAGCGGCACCCCGAGGGCGCCCGTCGCCCGCCGGACCTCCGAGATGGCGAGCCCGGCGATCAGCACGGGGATCGCCACCGCCGCCCCGGCCAGCGGGCCGGCGACGCCGATGTCCATCAGGGCGTTCCGGTCGGGGAACGGGGACTTGAGGCGGATGAGCGCCCCCATCGTCCCCGGCAGCGGCGGGATCGGGAGGAAAGGGATGAAATACGGCGGAGAGACCCGGACGCGGTGCCGGCGCGCCGCCGTGTAGTGCCCCATCTCGTGCACCCCGAGGATCGACAGCAGCGGGACGTTGAACATGAGTCCGAGGAGGAGGTCCGCGGGGCGTGCCAGCGGGTTCCCCCCGGCGAGGAACGACCCGGCGAGCAGCGTCGTGACGAAGGTGGCCAGAAGCAGGAGGATCGGTACCGTGGGAATCTCTCCTTCCCCTCCGGAGAAAAATCCGGTTAACTCTACTGTACTGTAAGGTATCAGATTCCCGGTCGGGAGGGCGGGTTCCGGCGTGAAGCTTCCTTGCGACATCCCATCGGGCACGGAAGTGCTGGCGCATCTCTGCTGCGCGCCGGACGCCGTCGCCGGCGTTCGCGCGTTGCGGGAGCGGTTCGACGTCGCCGGCTTCTTCTACAACCCGAACATCCACCCCCGGGAGGAATTCCGGAAACGGCTCCTGTCGACCCTCGACCTGCAGGAGAAAGACCCCTTCCCCCTGCTGATCGGCACCGGCGGCGAGGAGGCGTGGGAGGACGCCGTCCGGGGGATGGAGGGCGCGCCCGAGCGGGGACCCCGGTGCGAGGCGTGCGTCCGGCTGCGGCTGCGGGAGACGGCGGGGAAAGCGGTGGAGCTTGGAATGCCCGCCTTCGGCACGGTCCTGACCGTCAGCCCGAAGAAGGACGCCGCGATGGTGAACCGCGTGGGGCGCGAGGAGGGGGAGCGCGCCGGGATCCGCTTCGTCGAGGCGGACCTGAAAAAGGAGGACGGGTACCTGAAAAGCGTCCGCGCCAGCAAGGAGTTGGGGCTATATCGCCAGCGCTACTGCGGGTGCAGATACTCCTACAGGTAACACCGGGCTTCCGATGGGATGAGGATTGCCCTCCGTAGCTCGAAATTTCCAAGATTTTATTAATAATTTCGAGCGAAGGAGGATGGCGGAAGCGCGAGGGAATCGAACCCACCGGAGACGTTTCCGCCTCCCGACCGGATTTGAAGTCCGGGGGGGCCACCAGCGCCCCATCCGCTTCCTTGCAATATCAGTAAGGATTCGTGCCGCCGCAGCCGATAATACACCAAGTTGCTATTTTCCGGGACGACGAAAGGGGGGTGTGATGCGACGGATTCTCCAGGTGGTTACGGCGGCGGCGGGTTTCCTCCTCATGGCGGGGAGCGCATTTGCGGCTCCGGGATTCGAGGCGGGGATCCGAGGGGCGTACTGGTTCCCAAAACTGTCCGGCGACGCGCAGACAAGCGCGACCGGCGACACCCGGTTCGATTTCGAGGACGACCTGGGTGTGGGGGACGAAAACATCCCGTTCGGGGAGGCGTTCCTGCGGTTCGGGAACACGACGATCCGGGTCGGGTACGCCCGGCTCAATTTCGACGGAAACAAGGTGCTGACCCAGAGCATTACGTTTAACGGCCAGACGTTTTCGGCGACGGACAACGTGATCTCCAGCCTCGACCTGAAGATGCTGGATGGGGAGGTGCAGTATGACTTCCTCCGTCCCGACGTGGGAGTGGCCGGCTTCAACGTCGGGCTCCTCCTTAAGGTGAAGTACGTGGACGGGCAGGTGGAGCTGCGCAACAGCACGACGACCGAAACGAAGGATTTCAACGCGCCGATACCTATGGTCGGCGTGGCGGCCGGGGCCGGGTTTCTCAAGGACATGGTCCGGGTCGACGCCCGCGCGTCCGGTATGATCTACTCCGGGAACCACCTGTACGACGTGGACGCCTACGCCTCGTTCGCCCCCCTGCCGTTCGTCCGGATCCAGGGAGGGTACCGGTACGTCGACCTGAAGATCGACTGGGACGACACGCTCGCCTCCTTCAAGCTGAGCGGGCCGTACCTCGGGGCGCAGCTCTCGTTCTGAACCGCAGCCCGGGGGACCGCCGCGAGAAAAAACCGTTGAACGGGGAAGGCGGGAAGGTACAATAGGAGTCTCTCGGGGCGCTTAACTCAGCGGTAGAGTGCCACCTTCACACGGTGGAAGTCACAGGTTCAAATCCTGTAGCGCCCACCACCGGAACGACCCGGACCGGGGCTTCCTTTTCAGGGGAGGCCCCGGTTTTCGCTTCCTGGGGAAGGAGCGGCCATGGCCATCGTGACGATATCGAGAAAGAGCGGAACCGGGGCGAAGGATATCGCCAAGGCCGTCGCGAACAGGCTCGGGTATGAATTCGTCAGCAAGGATTCGATCTTCAAGGAAATCGAAGAGCACGGGAAGAAGTGGCCGGATTGGGTCGCGCGGCTGGACGACCACGCTCCCACCCTCTGGGAACAGTACGACAAGTCCCATGCCGCCTACCTGGCGCTGGTGGAACTTTGCGTCTACAGGAACGCCCTGAGAAACAACGTGGTCATCCTGGGCCGGGGGGGGAACTATCTCCTTGAAACCATCCCTTACTCCCTGCGGGTCCGCATCACCGCGTCCGTGGAGGATCGGGGAAGGGTCCTCTGCGGCCGGTTCGGAATCGATGAAGCGGCGGCCCGGAATATTCTGAAGCGCAGCGACCATGAACGATCCGGCTACATAAACAAGGCCTACCACAGGCAGTGGGAAAACCCTGACGATTACGACATGACGTTGAATTCGGGCCGCATGGGCTTCGACGAACTGGTGGCCCTGATCGTAAGCGAAATTCCAGCGAAAGACGGACGTTTCACGCCGGAAGCCGAGGAGAGACTGCGCCGGCTGGAGCTGGCGTCGCGGGTGAAGGCGGAGATCGTCACCCGTTTCTCCATGTTTATCCGCACATTGGAAGTCCATCATGACGGATCGGTCCTCGTGCTTCGCGGCGTCTGCCTGCTTACGAAGGAAAAGATGCAGGATTTGATGGAAACCGCGACGGGCTCGGCGGGATCCGTCAAGATACGAAGCGAGCTCTATACCGGGGCGCCCGACGGAGAGGAAACCTGATCGTCCGGTAGCCGGATTTGACTCCACCGGACGGCAAGAGTATATTTGGATCAGAGAATAGGGCTCTTCCACTGGAACTCCGGAAGGAGGAGTGGAATGCACGTTCTCTGTCGAGCGGCGGTTTCCGTTTTCCTCCCATCAATTCGGCGGGGTCCGGGGAAAAATAATCTCCCGGTCATACGCGTGCGCATCGCGTCTCCATAAGGAGGGGCCATGGAGATCCTGGCGCTGTGGGGGCTCTTCGCGGGGCTGGTGGTGGGGACGCTCTTCGTCGACCTCCTCGTGTTCAACAAGAAACCCCATGTGATGCCCCTTCGGGAAGCTTCCATGTGGTGCGGAATCTGGGTTTCCCTGGCCGCGGCGTTCGGCGCCGCCGTATTCGTCCTGGAGGGGTCGGCCAAGGGGCTGGAGTTCATCACGGGCTACGTCATCGAGTGGTCCCTGAGCGTGGACAACCTCTTCGTGTTCATCGTGATCTTCCGCTACTTCGCCGTTCCGGAGGCCTTTCTGCACCGGGTGCTCTTCTATGGAATCATGGGGGCCGTGGTCCTGCGGGGCATCTTCATCGCCGCCGGCGTGGGCCTGCTGACGTATTTCCACTGGACGATCTACCTGTTCGGGGCCTTCCTGGTCTACACGGGGGTCAAGCTCCTGCGCGCGGGAGAGGTGCAGGTCGAGCCGCAGAAAAACCCGGTCCTCCGTTTCTTCACCCGCCTCATGCCGATCGAAACCACGTACGACCAGCAGAAGTTCTTCGTGCGGCGGAATGGGAACCTGGTGGGGACCGCTCTCGTTCCGGTCCTGATCGTCATAGAGACGACCGACGTCATGTTCGCGGTGGACTCGGTGCCCGCCATCCTCGCCATCACCCGTGACCCGTTCATCGTGTACACGTCCAACATCTTCGCCATCCTCGGCCTCCGCGCCCTGTTCTTCCTGCTGGCCGGGGTCATGGGAATGTTCCGGTACCTCAAGATCGGGCTCTGCTTCGTCCTCTCGTTCGTGGGCGTCAAGATGCTGATCTCCGACTTCTACAAGATCCCGATCGCGGTGTCGCTGGGCGTCGTGGCGGGCATCCTGGCGGCCTCGATCGTCGCATCCCTCGTTTTCCCTCCCGCCGACAAGCCCGCGGAGGAACGGCGATCCGATGTGCCGGCGGCCCCTCCGCACGGACCGGGGGGTCCGGACGCCGATGGAAAGGATATCCAGCATCGGGCCGCATAGCCTGGCCGGAGCGGGAGGCGTACGACCTCCCTTGCACATATTTTTCGCCACGGACGGGTCCGCCTCGGCCCGGTTCGCGCAGGCGCAGATCCTCTCCATGCCGTGGCGCTTCCCCATCCACGTCACCGTGATGACGGCGGTTCACGTCCCCCCGCCGCCGTTCGCCTCCTTCGTTGCGTCGGCACAGCAGGCGTTCGATGCCGCGGCACTCGCCCTTCGTCGCGAGGCGGATGTCCGCGCGGAAGAGGTGTTGTCCAAGGCGCGCTTCGCCTTGGAAACGAATGTGCAAAGCGTCGCCACGCGGATGCACGCCGGCGCTCCCGGAGAGACGATCGTGGAAATGGCCAGGGCGTGCCGCGTCGACCTGGTGGCGGTCGGCTCGCGTGGATTCGGCCCCTACAAGGGATTCCTGCTGGGAAGCGTGTCGGACCACGTTGCGAACCACGCCCGAAGTTCCGTGCTGCTGGCGAAGACTCCTCCGAAGCGGACGGGGCGTTACCTGCTGGCCCTGGACGATTCCCTGTACGCCGTGGCTGTCCTCCGGTGGCTGCGGGAACTCGATCTGTCGGGGGGAGCCTGGATCCACCTGGTGAAGGTCTTCCGATCCGTGAAGGAGTTCCCGGATCCGGACGGCGGAGACTGGACATGCGCCTGCGAGAGGTCGGCCCCCGCCAAGTTCGCGCCATGGGGGGATGCCCCGGAGGTCCTGGGGGCGATGTGCGAAGAGGGGCTCGACACAAAGGTCGCCCGGGTGACCGTGGAGGTCCGTTTCGGACAAGAGGTCCCGGAGATCCTGGCGTCGGTCCGGAAATTCGATCCGGAAATGCTGGTGATGGGCGCGAAAGGGCGTGACTCGACCGCGGCGTCCCCGCTTGGCAACGTAGCGCGCAGGCTGATCGATCTTGCCCCCTGCTCGGTCCTCATCGTGCGGCCCGGTCAACGGTCCCCCGGTCCTTATGCCCGTTGACCGCCCCCCGCACGATGCCGACGCCCCGCGGGTCCGGGCGGCCGGCGGAGATCATCCGGAATCCCGCCGTCTTCATCATCGCGGCGATCTCCCTGGTCGTGTACGCCCGTCCTCCCCCTGTCACCGCCACCATATGGACGGAGAAGAAGGCCGGCCCCGGCGGGGAGGTCTTCCCCTCCGCGAGCAGGAACTCCTGGACCGCCACCCGGCCGCCCGGGGCCAGGGCGGCGCGCGCCTTGCGCAGCAACTTCCGGCAGTCGGCTTCGGGGAAGGCGTGCAGGATCTGGGAGATCCAGATGAAGTCGTACGGTCCGCCGAGGGGGTCCTTGAGAAAATCCCCCTTCATCAGCCGGATCCGTGCTTCCGCGCCCTTTTCCCGAAGGATCTTCCGGGCGACCCGGAGCGTTTCCGGCAAGTCGAAGATGGCGACGTCCGCGCGGGGATACGCCTGCGCCCATGCGGCGGCATAGGTGCCCGGCCCGCCCCCGAGGTCGAGGACGCGGTCCCCGCTGCGAAGAGGAAACTTCCGGGCTACGGCCGCCGCCCGCTCGCGGGAGGTTTCCTCCATCCCCCGGATGAAGTTCTCCTGCCAGTTCCCCTCCGCGCTCCCGCGAGGCGTCCGCCCCGCCCGCACCGTTGCGGAAAGGCGGCCCCACTCCCCCCACCCGTCGAGGTGGTGCAGGAGAATGGACTCCTGCGAGCGCGGCCCCGGGAGAAGAAGTTCCCGAGCGACCCGGGCGTTCCGGTATATTTTCCCCTTTTTCGCGACCAACCCCTGCGCCGCGAGGGCGTCGAGGAGGATGGAGAGCTTCCCCGGGTCGGCGCCGATCCGGCGCGCCAGCGCGGGGGCGTCGCACCCCCCGGCGGCAAGCCCCCGGAACAGTCCGAGCTTCAGCGCGGCGAACAGTACCATGGAGCGCTGGTAGCCGTGCCCTGCCGCCATCAGGTCATCCGCATTCCTCACCGGTCCCATGCCGGACACCTCCCGCTCCCTGGTTCGGCTACAGTTTCCGGAGCCGCCCCGGCCCCATCCCCTGGTCGGAAACATCGTACCCGGCCGCCCGGATCCGTCCGCGGAGGGCATCGGCCCCGGCATAGTCGCCCGCCGCTCGAAGCGCATCGCGCTCCCGCGCCAGCGCCGAGACGGCGTCGGGGATCCCTTCCGATTCTCCTTCGCGGCCGCCGACCGCTTCGCGATCGCCATCCGCTTCGGAGAGCAACCCGACGGCAAGGACATTGTCCCACTCCGCCGCGAGCGACCGGGCCGCGTCTCCCCCGATCCCCGCCCGGACCGCCTTGTGGACCACGGCGAGCGCGCGCGGCATGTTCAGGTCCTCCGAGATCGCGTCGACGAACTCCGCGCGCAGCGCGACCGCGACGTTTTCGCCCGACGTTCCCCGCAGCGCGGCCCGCCGGAATGCGGACTGCAGGCGGGAGCGTGCGCGGGCGGCGGCCTCCTGCCCGTCCCAGGTGAAGTTCATCGGCGAGGAGTAGTGGAGCGTGAGGCAGTAGTAGCGGAAATCGACCGGGGAGTAGATGTCCCCGCCGGGCCGGCGACGGGCGCCGAGATCATCGAGCGTGTATTCGTTCCCGGCGGACTTGGACATCTTCCTGCCGTCGACCAGCAGGTGGGCGGCGTGCATCCAAACCGCGGCGAACCGCTTCCCCGTGGCGGCCATCACCACCGCCCGGGAATTTTCATGGTGCGGAAAGCGGAGGTCGACTCCGCCGACGTGGACGTCGAACTCGGGGCCGAGGTACTTGATCGACATCGCGGCGCACTCGATGTGCCATCCCGGCCACCCCCGGCCCCAGCGGCTCTCCCATTGAAACTCCCTGCCGGGTTCGGCGGGCAGCCAGAGGGTGAAATCCTCCGGGCGCTTCTTGTGCCGGTGGATCCCCGCGTCCGTCCGTTCCGCGGCCTCCCCCTCCCCCAGGGCGGCACCGGAAAAGAGCCCGTACCCCGGGGCCTTCGTCACGTCGAAGTAGAGATACCCGCCTTCCCCGTATACCGCGTCCCGGTCCGCGAGCGCGGAAACGAGCGCGATCATCTCCGGAACGTGCTCCGAGGCCCTCGGGTAGACGTCGGCCGGAAGGAACGCCATGCGGCCGCAGTCGCGGAAGAACGCCTCCGTGAAGAACCTCGCGATCTCCCTCGCCGACGTACCGGCCGCGCGGGCGGCGGCGATCACCTTGTCCTCGCCCTCCTCCAGTTGCTCCTGGTGCATGTGCCCCATGTCCGTGATGTTCTGGACGGCGAAGGTGCCGTACCCCCGGCTTCGCAGGGTGCGGATGAGAAGGTCGGTGAGCAGGTACGTCCGAAGGTTCCCGATGTGCGCGTTGCGGTAGACGGTGGGGCCGCAGGTATAGATGCGGACCCGCGCCGGATCGACGGGTTCGAAGGGGATGATCCCCCGGGATGCGCTGTCGTAGAGGGACAGTCCCACCCACGCCTCCCCCCGACGGTCCAGGCGCGTCCGGCTACATCTCCTGGTGCGTTTCCTTCTCGATCTCCTCGGTGAGGAGTTTCACGTGCTTCTTCTCCTCCTCGGCGAGGTAGTGGAACAGCTCCCGGATCTCCGGCTGGGTGGCGATCCGGGCGTACTCGGTGTAGTTCCGGTACGCGACCTTCTCGCGGTCCAGGGCCATCCGGATCACATCCATCGGGTTGTCGGGCATCTCGATATCCTCCAAGGGGATTTTTCTCAGCCGGCGTGCTTCTTGACGTAATCGTCGAGGGCGGATTTGACGGCCTGCTCCGCCATCACGGAGCAATGGATCTTTACCGCCGGCAGCCCGTCCAGGGCGTCCGCCACCTGCAGGTTCGTGATCGCGCGGGCCTCGTCCACGGTCTTCCCCTTGATCATCTCCGTGAGCATCGAGCTGGACGCGATCGCCGCCCCGCACCCGAACGTGCGGAACTTCGCGTCCAGCACCCGTCCTTCCCCGATCTTGAGATAGAGGCGCATCATGTCGCCGCAGGCCGGGTTGCCGACCTCGCCGACGCCGTCGGCGCTCTCGATCTCCCCCACGTTCCGGGGGTTCATGAAGTGGTCCATCACCTTTTCGCTATAGGGTCCCGCCGCCATGATCCGGTCATCCTCCCTTGGCTTGCTGCTTCTGGTAATCGAGATACGTCGGGGACATCGCCCTGAGCCGTTCCACGATGCCGGGCAGCGCGTCGAGGGCCGAACGGACCTCGTCCGCGGTGTTCCCCTTCCCGAGGCTGAAGGTGATCGACCCGGTGCAGATGTCGCTCGGCACGCCGATCGCCCGGAGCACGGGGGAGGCCACCAGATCCTCCTCGTCGTGTCCCCGCAGGTTGGAACTGCACGCGGATCCGGACGCGGCCATGATCCCCTTCATGTTGAGGAACAGGAGGAGCGACTCCCCCTCGACATGCTCGACCCAGAAGGAGACGTGCCCGGGAAGACGCTCGGACGGGTGCCCGGTATAGTGGAGCATGGGGATCGCGGCCAGGCCGTCCCACAGCGTCTTCCCAAGGCGGGAGAGATGCTCCGCCCACGCCCCCATCTCCCGGCCCGCGAGGCTCGCCGCCGCGCCCATCCCCACGATCGCGGGGACGTTTTCCGTGCCGGCCCGGTATCCCATCTCCTGGAACCCGCCGAACGTCCGCGGCGCCACCTTCGTCCCCTCGCGGAGGTACAACGCCCCGGCCCCTTTCGGTCCGTAGAAGTTGTGCGCCGAGAGGGTGACGAGATCCGCGGGGATCTTCCGGACGTCCACGGGGATATGCCCCGCCGACGCGGTGGCGTCGACGTGGAACGTGACTCCCGCCTCCCTCGCGATCCGGCCGATCGGCCCGACCGGCTCGATCGTGCCGATCTCGGAGTTGGCGTGCATCACCGAGAGGAGCGCCGTGTCGGCCCGAAGCGCGACCCGGACGGCATCCGGGTCGACCATGCCGTTGCGGTCCACGGGAAGAACGGTCACCTCGTACCCCGCGTTGCGCAGCGGGATCAGCGCGTTCATCACGGAGAAGTGCTCGACGTCCGAGACGACGACGTGCCGCTTCCCGGCCCCCGCGCCCTCCGCCGCGCCGAGGACGGCGAGGTTGTTCGACTCGGTGGCTCCCGAGGTGAAGACGATCTCCCCCGCCTGCGCCCCGATCAGCGCCGCGACCTCGCCCCTCGCCCGGTCGACGGCCCGTACCGCCTCCTGCCCCTGGTCGTGGATGTGGGAGGACGGGTTGCCGTACCGGTCGAGGAAGTACGGACGCATCGCCTCGAAGACGCCGGGGTCGAGCGGGGTGGTCGATATGTGATCGAAAAAGGCCTTCGTCATCGGATCGTCCGCGGTCCCCGGCTCACGGCGTGACGTTGAACTGCACCATCTTTTCCCTGATGAGTTTTAGGTGGTTGCGCTCTTCGTTGGCAAGGAAGAGGAACATCGACTTCACGCCGGGGTTGGTCGCCTCGGCGGCGTTCTTCTCGTACTCCACGAAGTTCTCCTCCTCCAGGCGCAACGCCATTCGCAACGCCTCTTCCATGGACCAGTTCGCCATCTCGCCCTCCTCCGCCGGCATATATCACAATAGGATTTCCCGGGGGGGATTCCGTTTCAAACGAATTTGCCCCGGAGCGCCATAATACCATGGCGGGCGGCGGCGGACCCCCGTCGAAGGACCGCGTCGATGCGGGAGGGGACCGGATTTGCTATCATGTGCGTCGAAGCCGGAGAGTTCGCAACGCGGGGGAAACGAGATGAGGAGCGGTACGTTGTCGCGCAGAGGGATCGGGGTGGTGCCGCTGATCCTGGCGCTGGTCGTCGTGCTGGCGGCAGCGATCCTCCTCTACCGGAGCAGGCAGACCGGGACGGAGGAGGAGAAGGCCGGACCGGGAACGGCGGCGGGGTCCTTCGCGTTGAAAACCGCCCCTCCGTTCTCCCTCAAGGACACGAACGGAAACGTCTACTCCTCCGCGCAGCTCGCGGGGAAGCCGGCGGCCATCAACTTCTTCGCCACCTGGTGCCCCCCCTGTCGGGAGGAGATCCCCGGCTTCATCGAGGTGTACAACAAGCACAGGGAGAAGGGGTTCGAGCTGATCGGGATCTCGCTCGACGCGGACTCGCGCGAGAACATGCCGGGATTCCTGATGAACAACAAGATCAGGTACAGGATCCTTTTCGGCGACCTGGATACCGCCCGGGCGTACGGTGGAGTCTCCGCCCTCCCGACCACGTTCTTCGTGGGGAAGGACGGGGAGATCAAGAACGTCCACGTCGGCTACATGGACAAGGATGCCTTCGACAAGGAAGTGATGAAGCTGTTGTAGGGATGGAAGGGGGCGAAAAGGTGTCCTTTCGCCCCCTCCGGCCGGCCGAAACCGGCGATCTTGGTCCCGGCGATGTTCGCGTTACGCCGGGACGCACGCTGCGGTAGGGCACACCCCCGCGCACGCCGCACAATCCGTGCACTTGCTTGCGTCGATCGTGTAGATCGGGTCCCCCTCCGAGATGCACTGGGCGGGACATTCCGGCACGCAAGCGCCGCAGGCGATGCACTCCTCCGTGATTTTGTACGCCATGACACCTCCCTCTGGGTAAGTTAGTGGGTTATACGGATTCCACCCGTTCGACGGCGGGAATCCGCTCCTTGAGGGCCGCCTCGATGCCGCCCTTCAACGTCATGGTGGCCATCGGGCAACCGCCGCATGCGCCCATCAGGCGCACTTTCACCACGCCGCCGTCGATGTCGACGAGTTCCACGTCTCCCCCATCGGCCTGGAGGGCGGGGCGAATGCTTTCCAGCACTTTCTCGACTTCAGGTCTCAACTGTGCACCTCCTCGATTTCCCGCTGTCGCGTCATCACTCCGGCACCATAATAATAGGATGCCGGGGGGCGGGGCGCCGTTCCTTGACGCGGATCAATCGGCGGAAAGAAGCTCGAACCCCGACTTCTTGATCGCGGCCTTCACCACCTTGTAGTTCCTGGCCTCGATCCGAAGGATATTGATGATCTTTCCCGGATCCTCGTGCGCCGCCGTCGCCACCGAGACGACGTTCGCTTCGAAATCCTTGAGCAGCTTGAGGAGTTCGAGAAGCTTTCCGGGCTTGTTCTGGAGCACCAGCTCGAGCCGGTAGCCCGGTCCGTTCACGCCCATCCCCGCGATGAACGCATCGATGATGTCGGTCTCCGTCAGGATCCCGACGAGTTTCCCGTCGTCCACCACGGGAAGGCAGCCGATCTTCTTCTCACGGATGATCAGGGCCGCCTCCTCGATCGGAGCCGAGGAGGAGACGGTGTACGGCCGCCGCGACATGATCTGCTTCACCTTGACCTTGTCGAGAAGGTAGTAGATCTCCCGAATCTCCAGAGCGGTCGCCGGGGAAGGGGACGCCTGCTTGAGGTCCCGCTCCGAGAGGATGCCGACGAGCTTCACGCCGTCTTTCAAGACGGGAAGGTGCCTGATCTCGTGCTCCTTCAACAGGTCCATCGCCTTCTTCATCGAGTCCCCCTCGTCGACGAACACGGGGTTCCTCTTCATCCGTTTGGCGACGTTCATTGCAGCCCCTCCTTGGCGTATTCGGTTCTGTCCCGGATCAGGTGAACAGCCGACGGACCAGGTCGAACGCCCTTGTCACGTCGACCTCCGAAACGACGATGCATGTGGCCTCCTCCCGCTCCCACAGGACGAACGACCTGCCGCCCCGCTCCCCCGAGACGAACGATCCCTCCGGGAACGCCGCGACGGAAGGAGCCCCCAGGAGCCGGTCCCGTGCGGAAACCACGAGAAGGTACCCTTCCCCCGCGTAGCGGAACCGCAGCGAGGTGGCCGGGTGGTTCGCCAACGTCTCCCTGCGGACCTCGACGGGAACGAAGTCGTCGTCGTCCCGAGGAAACCCGATGGGAACGCCCGCGAGGGCCCGGAACCGTTCCGAAGCCTCCGCGGCATCCTGCGGGGCGGCGTCCGATCCGGTCGACGGAGCGGCGTCGAAGAGCCCGATCGCCTCGCGCGCAAGGGCGTCGACCCGGCGGGCTCCCGTGTCACGGGCGATCCGCCAACCGACGACGGCGACCATGAGGGTGAGAACAACGAGGACGACCGCCGTCCGGGGGCGAAACCCCAGAAGCCCGGTCAGGGTCGACGCGTCACCCAGCCGGCGTACCGGGTTTCGGTTCGTCGCACTCCCCATCGATCGTCGCCCTCCGACGCCCGTCCGCCGCCGTCCACGGTAATTATACGACTACCACTCGACGATTTCCACACCCAAGTCCGCGAGCAGGGCCCGGGTGGCCGAGTGCATTTTCCCGCGAACGAGGACGATCCTTCGTCCCGCTCCGTCCGGGGGGCCGGGCATGGAAAGGAACGTCCCCGAAACCCGGATCTCGTATCCCGCCTTCGCACCCCCCGTGAGCAGGTACTCCTCCCGCACTTCCGATACGACCCCCGCGGCCTTCATCAGTCGTTGGAAAATCTCCCTGCCGGAGGCATCCTTTCCCGCCGGGAAGACGACGTACCCCGATTCCCGGAGGATCGAGCGGATCGCGGGGGAGATCTTCCCGGTATCGACCACGTACTTCTTCCCGCCCGCCTCGAAGAGCCGCTCGGGGGATACCACGAGCCGGAATCCGTCCCCTTCCCCACCCACGCGCAGGCGCTCCCCGGACCTCCCGGCGATCCCGAGGAGCGAGAGGCCGAAGTCGACCGCCGGGAGCCCGCCCGCTTTCGGAATCCCGAGGTCCACCGGGATCCCTTCCGCCGCCGTCTCCTCCTGGAACCCCACGAGGAACCCTTCCATCGCGTTCGGGTCGTCGGCGTAGGGAAGGACGCGAAGCCCGACGCGACGGGCGTACCGCAGGACGGCGAGAAGCCCGGGATCGGGCTTTTCCGGGACTTCTTTCAGCAGGATGAGGTCGCCGGAGAGGAGGCTGTCCTCGGTCCGCTGGATGATCCAGCGCGCGGGGAGCGCGACCGAGACGGATTCGCCCACCACTACGGGGCGGGAGACCCCCTCCTTCACGGAATGGTACCCCGCCACGCGCAGGATCCGGTCGATCCGATCCCCCGCCCCGCCCGCGTCGGCGAGAGAGACGACCCGGAGCGATTTCCATTGGGCGGAGATCGCGTCCGCGATCCGCGGCGGGATCCCGCCGCGGAAATCGACGAGCGCCTCCGCTCCCCCGGAGAACCGCACGACGGGGAAATCGGACAACTGCAGAATCACGTCGTCCCCGGAAGGGAGGGGAAGGTACATCGTTCCCCGATCGACCCACTTTTCGCCGATCGCCAGAAAGACGTCCGACAGGAGTCCCCGGTACGGAGACCGCGCCGGAGGGGTGACGGTCTCCTCCGCGGGCTTCGCCTTCCCCGTCTCCACGACCGAGGCGGCCGGGGAGACGGGCTTGGGCGCCAGCAGCTCCGCCTCCGGCTTCCCCGCGGCCAGGGCGTCCTGGCCCGGGCCTGCGGAGATGTCGCGCGTCAGCGCCGGCGTCGGAGGAAGATCCGGGGCGGGCGGAACCTCCACCGGGGGCGGCACGGCAGCGAGCCCGGTCTCCGGCGGCGCGATCTTCTCCTGCACCGGGGCGGGCGTCGCCTTTTCCGGTTCCGCCGGCGGCTTCGCCTCCGCGAAGTATCCTTCCGTTGGAAGACGGAGCGTCTTCCCGGCGACGATCCGGTTCACGTCCGTGACCGACGGGTTGACCTCCCGGATCGCGTCGAGGTGCTTCTTCCACTGTGTGCGCGGGACGTGGCGGGAGGCGAGGATCTTCGAAAGGGAGTCTCCCCGCTTCACCGAATAGTCGACCGTCCTTCCGTCGTCCTTCGCCTTCGGTTCTCCGCCGGACGGAATAAGGAGCTGCTGGCCCGGTGCGAGGCGCGACGGGTCGGCGACCTTCGGATTGGCTCGCCGGAATTCCTTGAGGCGCTCCGCGTACCGGTCCGGTGTGAGGGCCTCGTTCCGCTCGAGGAGCTTCCAGAGCGTGTCCCCCTTCTCGACCGTGTGCGTCTCGAAGAAGCTCTGCTTCCCGCCCGCCGTGTCGGAATAGACCTTCTTCTCCAGGAAGATACGGGGGAGATCCCCCCCCTCCTGGGCCGCCGCCGCGACCGGCAGCATCGCGGCAAGAAGGAGCGCGACGGGAAGAAGGCGCGCCGGGGTCAATATTTCCCCCCGGGGAAGGTGTCGACGCCCGCGTGCACGCCGACCGTCTTGTACATCTTGGGGCTTTCCCACGCTTCGTCGAGGATCCCGTCGTGGATCGCCCACGCCCGCCCCCGGACGGTCTGCCCGAACGAAGACCGCCGGAACGGCGTGCTCCCGTCGAGCCGCCCGCACAGCAGCCCGCCGGGACGGAACTCCCGGTCGGTCCACGCCATCTGTTCCTTCCCCTTCAGGTACTGGAACCCCGCGCGCTCGTACAGGATCGCGCTGTTGTACCCCAGCGGCTCGAGAAAGTAGAACTTGTACCCGAGCCGGCCGAAGAAGGTGTCCCAGCACTCCACCATCTCCGACATCATCCGCAAACCCCTGCGCACCTGCCCCGGCGCCAGGCCGGCCTCCATCGCCCGGAGCTCCTCCGGCACGTTTCGCCGAGCGGTCCCGAAGTACGTCTCGTGGCCGTTTTCGTCCCGGTCGATCCCGAACCTCTCCCCGTCCGGATCATTGACGATGATGAAGGAGATCTCCATCTGCCCGAACGCCGAGGTCGACACGTCGAGAAAGTACGCCGCGTCCTTGTCCCCGGGGTCCCTCCGGACGTCGATCTGGAAGAACGGCATCTCGTCCGGGCAGGTGAACTTCACGCACTCGGCCCCCGAGGGATTCCGGAACGTCCGCGGGTCGATCGAGAACATCGAAAAGAGGCGCGCAGGGACGAGGAGCGACAAGAGCGCCGACCGCTCCGCCTCCGGCTTCCGGTTGAGTTCGTAGATCGTGGTGGGCAACGGTCCGTTTCAATCCTTCCCGTAGAGATCGTCGAGAATCCGCCCGTACTTCTCGATCACCACCTTGCGGCGCACCTTGAGCGTAGGCGTCAGCTCGCCGGTTTCCTGGGAGAAGTCCGTTCCCAGCACCGCGAACTTCTTCACCTGCTCGAAGGAGGCGAGCCCCCGGTTGACCTCGTCGACCCTCTCCCGGATCAACTGCAGCACCTCGGGATGCTTCGCCAGCGCTTCGACGTTGCGATCCGGGATCCCCTTCCGGGTCGCCCAGGCGACGATCTCCTCGGGCGCGAGCGTGAGGAGGGCGGTCAGGTACTTCTTCCGGTCGCCGAACACGAACGCCTGGCTGACGTACCGGTCGTTCTTGAGGAGATTCTCCAGGTTCTGGGGGGCGATGTTCTTCCCCCCCGATGTGACGATGATGTCCTTCTTACGGTCGGTGATCCGGAGGAACCCATCCTCGTCGAGGGCCCCGATGTCCCCCGTGTGGAACCAGCCGTCCGGTTCGATCGCCTCCCGGGTGGCGGCGGGGTCGTTGAAATACTCGCGGAAAATGTGCGGCCCCCGCACGAGGATCTCGCCGTCCGCCGCGATGCGGATCTCCGTGCCGGGGAGCGCCTTCCCCACGGTGCCGAACTTGTACCGCTCGAGGCGGTTTACCGCCGCGACCGTGGAGGTCTCCGTGAGCCCGTATCCCTCCAGGATGAGAACGCCGATCGCGTGCAGGAACTCGGCGATCTCCCTGGACAGGGGCGCCCCCCCCGAGATGAAGAAGCGCAGCCTTCCGCCCATCCGCGCGCGGATCTTTCGGAAGACCAGCCGGTCCGCGATCCCGTTTCTCAAGGCGAGGAGCCCCCTCGGCTCCCCGCCCTGCTGGCGGCACCGCGATGCCTCCCGGCCGACGCCGAGGGCCCAGTGGAAGATCGCCTTTTTCAACCCCCCGTCCTCCTCGACCTTCTCCAGGACGCGGGCGTAGAACTTCTCGTAGAGCCGGGGCACGCTCACCATGATCTCCGGGCGGACCGCCGCGAGATCCTCCGCGACCGTCTGGAGGGAACGGGCGAAGGACGAGACGGCCATCGCGTCGAAGGCGAGGAAGTGCTCCAGGCGTCCGAGGGAGTGCGCCAGGGGAAGGAACTGGAGGAACATCGCCCCCCGGGGGACGTCGACCGCCTCCAGCGCGGAGGTCACGTTGAAGGCGTAGTTGCTGTGGCGCGTCACGACCCCTTTCGGGGGACCGGTGGTGCCGGAGGTGTAGATGATCGTGAGGTCGTCCGTGGGGAGGATCTCCCCGGCGCGCGCTTCGAGGGCCCCGGGGTTCGCGGAGCCGTGCGCCTTCCCGCGCTCCCGCAGCACGGAAAGGGTCGTGGCGCCTTCCTTCCCCTCCGGGTCGCCGGTCATCATCACGACGCTCGAGAGGTGAGGCAAGCGGGACCGGACCCCCGCGACCTTGTTGTACTGCTGCTCGTCCTCGACGAATACGGCCCGGGCGCGGGAATGGGACAGGATATATTCCACCTGGTCGGGGAGGTTCGAGGAGTAGATCGGCACCGTAACGAATCCGCCGAGGGTCGACCCGATGTCCGCGAGACACCATTCCAGGCGCGTCGTCGCGAGGATCGCCACGCGGTCCCCCC
>Ga0210377_10002166_pt1 | contig 17422 bp, 14 predicted proteins | sample PLM4_65_b1redo_FD_155480 | JGI IMG/M metagenome (GOLD analysis project Ga0210377, IMG submission 155480) | Groundwater sediment microbial communities from an aquifer in East River, Colorado, USA - PLM4_65_b1 redo | ecosystem: Environmental > Terrestrial > Soil > Riparian zone | place: USA: East... | reverse complement strand
GCCGGTATTTCCGGCCATTCGCGGGATTGGTGGAGCGGAAGGGGATCGAACCCTCGACCTCTGCATTGCGAACGCAGCGCTCTCCCAGCTGAGCTACCGCCCCTACATGATCTGCAAAACCGGAAAAACCAGTCTTTGGGCTGAACTGGCCCGAACTGGCAGGCGCGCATTGTAAAACAGAAGGACCTTGGGCGGAAGTACGGGCTGGAGGCGAGAGAAAGGCGGAGAATCACGTCCTCGGTCTGCACAGTTATGGAAGAAGAACAAAGCGAATCAAGCCCCGGTTGCGCTCATCGCATGGATTATACTTGATCAAAATGACCAATATTCTCGGTATCTCGGCCTACTATTATGGTAAAGCCCCCTCTAGGATTGGTCTGGATCGTGCGAGATGAGAAGACAATTATTCCCATGCTTGTGACGAAAGATGGGCTATGGATGTTTGCTACAAAAGAAGCAGCGAAAAAAATGGTTGGAGTTCTGACCAAGTTCGTATTGTTGATGTCCGGGATATTGCGGTACTTCCGCAATTGGGAACGATCGAAGTTGTTAACCCGAAGAAGTTTGGTCAGCGAGCGATACGGCCGTGATACGCGGCACGCTAGCCAAGGACAGTATGAGCAGTATCGAAACGGCAAGGCATTCGATGAAATCGGATAAACAATTAGGCCGCAATATTTTGGATGGTTTCATGCATCAATATTATAGGAAGGGTTATCCGTGATAGGTCTGCCAGGTTATGAACTATATTGGGATCCGCTGCTTGGAACCGCCGAGAGGTGGTATTGCCGTCTCTTGGGCGTGCCGATTATCGGGTTGCGTATCCGGTTGCGCCGCCTGCGCAGATTGCTTCCCGCGTCAGCGACTTCCGTCCTGGATGCCGGCTGTGGTCGTGGAGTCATTACCCGTTTTCTTGCTCAGCGATATCGGTCCGCCCAGGTTGACGGCATCGACGAGAATGGATCCGGACAACGGATCAATCAAACAATTGCCGACAGTCTTGCGCTTGGCAATTGCCATTTCACTGTAGCGGATGTCCTAACTTATCGTAAGCCTGGCTATTACGATTTAATTGTTTCCATCGATAATCTCGAGCATGTTAAAGACGATATAGCAGCGCTGATTAACTTCCATGCCTCATTACGAGAGTCAGGCATGTTGGTCATCCATGCTCCGCATTATTACCGCCGCTGGCCGGTATTTCGATGGACGGTAAACTTCGATGTCCCCGGACATGTACGCCCCGGTTATCATTTATCGGAGTTGACCGAGCGTGTGCGCCGCGCTGGTTTTAAGGTGGAGCAATGCGGTTTCAGCTACGGTTGGCTCGAAAATCTGATTAACAATATTTCCTATACGATTACCGGAGCGAGGGAGAAGCGTCGTGCGTTATACGCGGCATTGTTTCCGCTGCTGAATATTCTTGCTTGGCTCGGTCAATGGACGCGCCCTCGATTTGGTGCTGCCGTCTGGGTGGTCGCCAGGAAGATTGCGCAGGTGAAACAGACTTCTGTAAGTGCGCGTGTGTTAGACAGTCCTGCGGTAAAGATTGTCAGTAATTAGTTCCGAGATGCGCTCTCACCATCGTTATCTGCTGTATCTGGTAGGGTTAGGGCTTTTCAGCCTGCTTATCTGGCATTACGAGCCCGGACTGATTCTCGAGAAGCTAGGGACGATGTCCTGGCAGTGGGTCTTGTTAGCGGGGATATGTATCCTTGGTGTTGGTATTATCGGCGCTGTTAATGTTTTCTTGCTTGTCGCGCGCGATCACAAACTTACGCTGACAGATTTTCTACCGCTCTATTGGGCTTCATGGGCCGTTGGACTAATTGTTCCTGGCCAGATCGGCGACCTCGCCAGCATTGGTTATCTGCTGCGACGCCACTCGTTATCGTTGTCCAAGATATTGGGCAGGGCTGTCCTGGACAAGGCGATTTCGCTTATCGTCATGTTCGGTTTTGTGATTGTCGGTCTCCTGGTATTCGTTAAAGGCCTGAATGTTGCGCAAAACTGGTTGCTTGGATTCGTGGTTTTGTTCCTGTTGGGAGGGGGCACGGTGTATTTGTTAATGAAGAGCCGATGGCGGCATGTGTTCGATGTAGGCAATCCCGGCCTGGGCGGCGCATTTACACGCATACTGAGGGAATTCGTGCAGACCGTGCGGCATGCGCCATCGCGTGTTCTCCTTAATGTCGGGCTCACCGTGGCAAAGGTGACCGTGACAGGTATCGCTTATTGGGCCATGTTCAATGCATTGGGAGAGACTGAATTACCCGTGCTCAGGGTTGTCGTCCTGGCGACGTCAGCGGGCCTGATTGCCTATTTACCCATTAGCATCAACGGGCTCGGTACGGTCGAAGCCGCAGGGATATTTCTTTTCGGGCAAGCCGGTATCGGGGCGACGACAGTCATATCTGCCTATATTGGGCTCAGAATACTCGTGCTGGGTATTGCATGGGTCCCAACGCTGGGGTGGTGGATGCAGGGCACACGTAAAGCCGGCTCCTTAACCTAGACTGTAGGGAATGATGCAAACCGACACACATTATCAACAGGAAAGAGAGTTCTGGGACAAGAAGGGTTCCGGCGACTACGTGTCTCTGTCCGCCCACGACCAGCGGCGGTTGCTGGATTGGTTAGGCTGGACCGGCCATGGCCGGGTGCTCGATCTCGGCGGCGGTTCCGGAATGCTGAGTCGCCTCCTGATGATGGTTCCAGGCAGTGAATGTGTCTGTCTCGACATCTCTCATAACATGCTCAAGTACTGCCCTGTACCGGCAGTCCAAGCAAACGCACTTAAACTCCCTTTTGCCGATAGTTCATTTGATTTAGTGGTGGCAGCGGCTTTTCTGCACCATATACCAGGGTTGGAGGACAAACTGATGCGCGAATGCGCCCGGGTGCTGGTTCCAGGCGGTCGTGTGGTTGGATATGACCCCAACGCGCATTGCATACAGAATCAAATCTTTATGAATGACACACCCTTCAGGCTTGGAGTGTTCAGTCCTGACGAGCGACCATTGCGGCCGGACGCGCTGAGTCGATTCGCCATGTCAGCATCGTTTTCTGGATTTACCTTTCGCACCTTTTCGTTCAGAAACGAATGTATGACGGTGTTTGAGTTTATCCAACGCTACATGCTGAATCCGGTTTCGATCGGACCACTGCGGAAGTATCTGGACAGATGGTTCTTTTGGAGCGCGTCGAAATAGTCCTGCGTCTTGGATCTACTCAATGCTGAAGCCCTCGGTGTTTCAAAAATTGCGGCCCCGCGTCGCTCGATTGCCGGGCGCGAAGAAACTTTATGACGCGTTTAGGCTGCTATTCAGGCCCACGTACCATGAAGATGGCCTGCTCACGGTGCACAACGCAGATTTTTTGCAGGATCCTCTATTCCAGCAGGCTTACGCCGCCGCGTTACGCCAGCAGCCTGGTGTCAAGATACAGTGGCGCGCTCACGTCACGCAGTGGGCGGGTCACTGTGCCAGGCGTCTCCGGGGAGATTTTGTCGAATGCGGAGTGAATCGTGCGTTTTTATCCACATCGGTGATGGCCTATATTGATTTCAAGTCAATGTCGGACAGAAAGTTCTATCTGTTCGATACCTTCAGCGGACTCGTGCCGGAACTGGTCACACCCGAAGACAAGGCGGCCTATAGAAATGAATACCCGGATTGCTATGAATTTGTCCGCAGGTCGTTCAAGAATTACTCGAACGTGGTAATCGTGCGCGGCTCGGTTCCGGACACGCTCTCCCAGGTGGATATCCACAAGGTGGCCTATCTGTCTATAGACATGAATTGCGCAAAGCCGGAGCAGGAAGCGCTTCGGTATTTCTGGCCGAAAATGGAATCGGGCGGAATTATTGTTCTCGATGATTACTGCTTTTCCGGTCACGAGTCCCAGAAACGGGTAGCCGACGAATTTGCTGATTCTGTCGGCGCCAAGGTATTGTCGCTGCCGACGGGGCAGGGATTGATTCTCAAGTCTTGACTGGTAGCCACCCTGCGCCTGTACGCGATTGCGGTTATCGTTGCGACTCCGGTCTCATTATTTCCGCGGCATCAACAACCGCGCACCCCGTTGTAACGAGTCGCCGAGTGTTGGCAGGAAGGCGGCGGTAGAGAGGCGCAGGTTCTCCTCACCGTAGCAGGAAAGATAGCAGCGCGGGCAGTCGCCGCAGTATGCGGCTTCTCGTGCACGCCGATGTTGGTCTGTTTGCCAGATTTCCTCCATCTCCTGGTGGACAAGGTTACCCAGCGGTTCGGTGACAAACGAACACAGCGTGACGTTACCATAGACATCGATCTCTATGCGGTTAGTGCCCTGCAGACACGGTACCGGAAAGTAGTGTGTTGGATCACGATAATAATCCGTTATGCGTCGTAAGTATTCTTCGCTGTTTTTGATGATGCCGGTGCGGCGTTTGAGTTCGATCAGTTTGCCGATCTCTTGTTCCGCCGCAGTCAAGAACTCGGTACCTCCGTAGCCCGCATCCGTTTTGGCTGGATCCTGATTGAAGTAGGCGGCATGAAATGCGGTGAAACGTACCCCGGGCAATCCTTTCTCGATGGCAAACTCGGCAATCCGATACCAGTCATGAAGGTTCTCGCGCATCATGACGCTGCCAAGATAAATATTCCGGATACCGGCTTCCATGAGATTATCAATGTGGCGCGAAACCTTGGTGAAACCATTTTTGAGGCCGCGAGTGACCAGGTAAGAGGCATCGCCCACGCCGTCAAGACCGATGGTAATCTGAGCGGGGTTAAGCGCAGCCAGCCGCTTTGATTTGGTTGGCGTGAAGAGTGTCCCGTTCGAGTTGACTCCAAAACGCATGCCGAGATCCCGCAGGTGTCCAAGAATCTCGAAAGCATCGGGGCGCGTGAACATCTCCCCCGAGGCATTTACCCCGACGAAATCGACGCCAAACGCCTTGAGCCTGGAGAACACAATACCCCATTGCTCGCTTGTCAGTTCTCGGGGATTGTGTTCGTTCTTCCAAAAATCGCACATCGTGCATCGCGAGTTACAAAACGTCGTGAGATAGACGGCGGCAATGGTCGGCCTGAAGTATTCCGAGGCGTGGCCCTTCGTGAGGGGCGACAGGATGGCGCGCAGGGACTCGTTACGAAGCAGATGGATTGAAGGCATGAAAAATTCCTACTTGGTGGCGACTATCATTAGATGCCAGCCGAAATGGCGCGAAAGCCAGTCATACAGCCAGCGTGGCGTAAGGCGAAATATTTTTCCGTAACCTTCGCCGTAAACGTATTCCAATTTGATCTCGACTTTGCTGAACGCGTGGAACATGGAATGGACTTCTGCCCGGGTGAAACGCCGCACAACGGGGCAGACTGCGTCCTTTTCTTCAAAAGGGATTCGAGTCAAACGGTGCGCCAGCTCATTTATGGAGCGCCGGTGGTACAGCATGATTCTGGCCTCGCCGTTTGGTTTGAGAACGCGGCGCACCTCGTTTATTGTCGCGGATGTATCCGCGGCGTGGTGCAGCACGCCGAAGGAATATACATAGTCGTAGGTGTCGGCCGGGAAGGGGAGACAACCGGCATCGGCGACCGCGAACGATCCGCTAAGCTGATGGCGGCGGAACCGTTGATGTGCGGTATTGACTGCAATTTCTGTAAGATCAACTGACGTGACGTTAAGGCCGTGTCTGGCCATCGTGTAGGTATCGAGTCCCACGCCACAACCGATCTCCAGCACGGACCGCCCAGGCTGCATTCCCTGAATCCACGGCAGCAGGTGCCGATGGGAACGGTAACGCTGGTTCTCAAGATCGGCAAAATAGGCGTCGCCGCCGCGTGCGTGTTGCGTGACTTCTTTTCCCAGAATACGTTCGGCATTGACGTGTTGCGTCCAGAAATGCTGTATTTCCCGGGTCAGCCCTGCGCGCGGTGTGGGATTAGGTGATTCAATGCCACTCATAACTGGTTATCTATTCCTTCATGGACACAAGTAGTCGGGCCAGCGCGCGCGCCATCCACGCGTTACACCAGCGCATTAAGGTAAATCGCTTCTTGTAGAAGCGCTCTTCCTGGTAATAAAACCTGCCTGCGTCATGATACATATTGTCCAGAGCCCAACGGGCGATGACTTCGGCTTTAGCGGGATACTCTTCCCGATGTCGCGAGAAAGTGATGATTCCCTGCGCGGCTCCGTGAATGTCATGAGGATAGTCGCGATCGCTCATCCACCGCGGCGAACCGTCGGAATTGAACAGATGCTTCGCGTAAAACTCGATTCCCCGCCGATAATTATCTTTCCAGCCGCAATCGTTTGAGACCTGCATGTATCGCCACAGTGCATCAAGTATAAAACCGGTATGGTAATTGTCGTGGCGTATCGGCGATGCTTCGGCTGGATCCGTGTAATACCAGGCGCCATAATCTGTCTGTTGTCTTATTACGTAGTTTAGCAGCCTCTGTGCGGTTTGCCGGTGAGCCTGTTCCCCGCTCAAAGCATCGTATTGAGTGAGCAAAGTGCCGATCAGGATGCTGACGTCCATGACCCGCATCGCCATGGGCAGAGGCATGTAGGCGAGACATAGTTCGTCTTTTGTTTCCTTGAGAACCGTGAGGTCTTTCAGCAGGAAGGCTGCGGCGCTCTTCACGGTGGCAAGGTACAAGGCGTTTCCGGTTTCACGGTAAGCCTCGAGAAACGCCTCTCCAACGAAGCAAGTCACCACGGCATTGGGCGTATGCGACGGAGCGAAAAAGCCGAGGTCCTGCCAAGGGTAAGGGTAACCCCAGCAGTTGCCGGACCAGTTACCGGGAGAACGCAGCGTCAGGAGACGTCCGAGCAGCGCTTCTGCTTCCTCTAGGTGCCGTCGCTCGCCCGTGGCACGATAACGGTCAATCAGCCCCATGGCGAACAGCGCTAGCCCTTTGGGATTGACGGTCTTGGGCATGAGCAGTAACGGCCGCAGGTTTACCGGGAAGCGCATCACACCCTGTATGGCAAGGATGCGTGTCCATTTGCTCCACCCGAGCGCAATATTAAGCAGTGGGCTGTTGAGCGCATCATGCTTGGTGTGGCCACGGTAGTCGCGCGCTCGACTCCAGCGGTAAGTCTTCTCCAGTGCCCGTTCGATTTCGCCGGGGGTTATGACGGTTGAGGCCATGCGCGTTTCTCGAAAAGCTCTACCCACAAATGGGTCCCCAGGATCAGATACAACATGAAGTAGTGCCAGCGTGTGCGTTTGTGAGTACCGTACCGAAGAATTGTTCGTACGAACGCCGGGTTGAACAGCCCGGCATTTCTTATGTAGTCCTCCGACAGATATGGATCTTCCCAGCAGCGAAGATGCCTGTGAAAGAACTCCGGCGCATTGACCTGGAATCCGCTCTTGGGTCGCGCCAGGATTTCATCCGGAAGGATGCTCCGAAGGACACCGCGCAGATAACCTTTCGGCTGGCCGTGTGGCATGAGTGTTTGGCGGTCGAACTGTCTGGCGTGATGTGCCAGTTGTGCGTCGACGAAGGGCGTTCTGACCTCAAGCCCTTCAGCCATGCTCAGGCGGTCTTCGTGCCAGAGCAGATCGTTCACCATCTTGTGGTGCCATTCGAACTCCGCCATGGCTGCGACCGGATCCTGATGTCGCGGCCAGAACCCCTCGAGAGTCTCGAAAGCATCGGGAAGAGGGGTGTCGAGCATGCGCGGCCCGTATATCCATGTGCGCAGAGTCGGTGCGTCCCAGAGGTTGCGTAACACGCCATATATCCTTGGCCAGTTGCCGAGCTGACTCAACATCACCAGGGCGCGCTCACTTTCGCTCCATCGGGTGCCGGACAACGCGCGCAGCGCAGTCACGCCCATGTTGCCGATTTTTTCGCACAATACGCGCGGCATCCAGCGGTAGGTGCTGTTCGCCAGATGCAAAATCCTGTGCGCGTTGTAGCCGAAGAACAGTTCGTCGCCGCCCAGACCGGAGAGAGCTACCTTAACGTGTCGTCGTGTAAGCTTGGCCAGTTGCCGCACCTGAAGCGCATTGACCTTCGGGACTTCGAGATTCCAGATTATTTCCGCCAAAGCTTCACCCAAGCCATCGGGTTGGGGCGACTGTAAATTCATATTCCCCAACAGTTCCGCTGTGCGGGCGGCATTTCTGGCCTCATTAGGGTCGTCGCCGATGGCCAGCGTAAAGGTGCGCAGTTTCGTGCCGCTTTCGGCGTTGGCAAGCGCGACGATGGCGGCCGAGTCAATCCCGCCGGATAGATAGGCGCCGACCTCGACGTCCGCGGTGAGATGCACACGTACCGATTCGCGAAGTGCGGCCAAGGTATCCGGGTGTTCCTCGTGCAGGGTTGAGCGAATGACATGTCGGGTGACCGAGCCGTTTGTCCGCCATTCGATGACGATGCCGGCCGGTACCTGCTTAATGCCTTTGAACATTGTTCGATCGTCCGGCAAGTAACGAAAGTTCATCAGCAGGTGCAATGCCCCGGTATCCATCTCCGCGCCACGTTGGTTGCGGGCTAGTATTGCCTTTGCCTCCGAGGCAAACTCGAACGTTCCCGTGGAAGACTCTGCAACAAACAGGGGTTTGATGCCAAGCGGATCTCTGGCCAGTATGCCGAGCCGCTGGCGTTCGTCCCACAACGCAAACGCATACATCCCGCGCAGTTTTCCGAAACCGTGCAAGCCTTCCCTCTGGTACAGATGGAGAATAACCTCGGTATCGGAGTGTGTGCGGAAATCGACGCCGCTTGCGATCAAGGACTGTCGCAGTTCACGGTAGTTGTAGATCTCGCCGTTAAAAACGATAGTGGCACTTTGATCTGGTGTCGACATCGGCTGGTTACCACCGGCCAGATCAATGATGGCTAGCCGGGCATGGCCCAGCGCCGCATGCTCCAGCAGACGTGTGGCATGACCGTCGGGTCCGCGATGCGCGATCGCTCCAACCATGGCATCCAGGGAGGCGCGGCTCTCGGGTGGGATTGGATCCCGTGAAAACCAGCCTGCGATACCGCACATGTCAGGGCGTCTGAGCTTGGTAGGCGTGCAATGGCACAGGAAACGTCTCGATGCAGTCCGCGACAAACGCGGCAACATCGATAGTATCCGCCAGCAATTCGTCGCGCGCGTGACGCCAGGTGTCTTGAGGTACGGCTAGCAGCTCCTCGAGCGCTTGCTCGAGACCGTGCCAGCTTAGTTTGCGAATATTCTTGACAAGACGGTACCGAGCCTCCTGTTCGTTCGTATAGCCTCTCCCGGTTTGCGCGGCGTATATCGCCGGAACACCGAGTACCGCGCATTCGGAAGCCATCGTCGCACTTTCTCCCACGCATGCCCGACAGTAGGCGAGGACGTGGTGCACGTCAGACACCTTGCCCCGATAGCGGTAAGTCTCGAGTTCCGCCGGCAACGGTGCCTCGGATGATACAAGCACCTTTCCGTAAGTTGTCAGTTTCTGCATGACTTTTCGAAGAAGCTCGGCATTCCAGCCATATTCGCCGATGTCATGACTGGCCTGCCATGAAACAACCCGGATGAAGAAAGTTTCTCCCTCGGCCGAGACACCGTTGGCAAGTGCAATAGCTCTGTCGGGCTTGAAGCGGGCAGGGTGAAGGTATGAGAGTTCGTGATAACCGTTATAGCGAATATGTCTGTGTTTGGGCGCCCATGCCTCATAACATCTCGGCACAATGACACAGGAGGCGAACGGATAGGTAATCGCGTTTTGCAGACGTGCGTTTTCGGTATCGTAGAAAACCAGCGACGGTACGCCAGTTATTTTTCCAACCTGGGCGATACTGACACCGCCAATAGCTGCCATTACGTCAGGACGGAAACGCTTAACGGTTCTGAACAGCGCCAGATTTCGCCGGAGAAGCTCGGTCCCGAGCGAGAAAAGTCCGCCATTACCCAGCCGGGAAAGGCAAAGGTGCGGCAAGCCTAGCTGGTCCAGTAACTCGAGCGTCATTTCCTTGTGGCGGCTGGTAATCAGAATTTCGTGGCCACGTTGAGCAAGCAGACGGGCGGGATTGCGGAAAAAGTGGACGTGAGCAGGGTGACCGATATCAAAGAGTACTTTCATCTATTTGCCGCTGTCCTTATATATCAGCATCGTGATCTGCTCCGAGACCAGGCCGATCAGGAATATTAATATCGAGGTGATAAATAACAAGGCGCTCATATTCGTAAAACGACCGTAATTGTGCAGGGTGTATGCGTAGTAGCCCACCCCCAGGAGGAAGCTCGCCATGCTGAATGGCAGGAACAACTTAAGCGGAGAATAAAGTGTGCCGATACGAAAAATGATAATCAGAAAACGGATGCCGTCACGAAGAGGTCGAATGTGGCTTTTTCCGACTCGCGGCTCCGTTTGGATTGGTACGTAACACAGCGAGTAACCCGCCCGGAAGAAGGACATGGTGATCGTTGTGGGGTAAGAAAAGCCATTCGGCAGAATATGCAGAAATTCCTTGAATTTTTTTGCATTGACGGCCCGGAAGCCTGACGTGAGATCGGCTACGCGTTGACCAACCATCCATGTGGCCAGCTTGTTGTAGACGGAGTTGGCCCACCAGCGACCAATGGTGGCTTGACTGCGACCGCCGCGCGCTCCAACGGCCATGTCATACCCGTTATTGATCTGTGCCAGGAGCTTCGGAATATCGTCCGGATTATGTTGTCCATCGGCGTCCATGAAGACCAGCGTGCTGCCTTTGGAGGCACGTGCTCCGGATTTTATTGCCGCGCCGTTGCCTATGCAGTACGGATGAGATAACAACTTTACTTCATTCGCCAGGCAGACCTTTACGGTATCGTCAGTCGAACCATCGTTGACAACGATAATTTCGGCATCGGGATAGTGTTGCCGCAAGGCAGGCAGCAGCGAGCGCAGACTTGCATGTTCGTTTTTTGCCGGAATGATTATCGAGATATCTTGCTGCATGGTTATAGCTTGGGTTTAATTATCCAATTTATAGCATAATTGTTCAGTTCGCGCCGCCGGATCGGAACTCTGCTTTGAGGAAGCGTTGTAGATTTCATTAAGCCGGTTAAATGAAGTTTGATTTGCCGTATTGTATGTATACTTAAGCTGTTTCATTTTCTCAATTTGTTCGAGAACAGTCCTGGCTTGCTCCCGGCAACCCAGTTTCAACAAGTATTCAGCTTTTCCAAGCCTGTAAGACACCAAATAGGGAAATTCGGCGGAGGCGCGATTTATATATTCGTATGCCCGCCGATAGTCACCCGTGTAGGCCAGCAGCTGAGCCGCACTTGCCGCAAGTATGCCACGGTGGGCATGCGAAGTGTGCGAGTCATCTGCTGCAATAATCAGCCATTGTGCGGCTTTTTCGCGCAACGCGTCGCAGGTATGGGGTGGCGTTACCACACATCGTTGTAAGTTCTCGAGCGAAATTACTCCGTGAACCGAGACAGATTTTGTCCGCAGGAAAGCCGATATCCTGTCGGGGGCCAAGACTTCTTGAGGGATATCCAACATGGCGACGTTTGCGCGATATTCAGGCGGAAGAATGGCCAATAAGATCTGCAAATCGACCAGAAAGCCAACTTCGTCAGGCGCCGCTTTCAAGCCGCGAAGCGTGTATGGCAAGGCTCCCATGACATCGTGATTCTTCATAAGGCTGACACGCGCGGCGAAGTCGTTGGCGCGTTCGGACTGGGGGTGATGTTGGGCCTCGGTGGTGGCGAACGTCCGGATGTCCTTCCAGGAATCGGCGCGGAGCCAGGTGCCGACACCGAGCATTCCCACCAGTACCATGGCCAGCCCATACCATACCGGTTTGCTCGAAGGGTAGTATCTCGCTAACGAAATTAGACCGTACGCAATAGCGAAGAGCGGACCCAGACTGGGCAGGTAATTACGGTGTTCATAAACGAGTTCGAGATCGAGGACCGTGGATTCCATACTGTGACCGACCAGAAACCAGAGTATCGCAAGCGCGGCGACAGGTAATCGCTTTGCCCGAAAGAGGGCAGATACGATGGCGACTGTGATCCCGATTATGGCCACCAATGTCGATATGGGATCAAAAACACCATTGCTGAGGGGGATGTCGTCGTGAAATAGACCGAGACGCATCGTGTTCGGTACAAGCAGAAGACCTACGTAGTACCACAGAATACGAGTCTCCGTCAGCAGCCGCTCATACGCTGTAAAATGTCGCGTCGCATACGCGTCCGCGATGAATTCGGGGTGGCTTACAAGGTAGATAACCAAGATTGCTGAAGGCAGGGCGAGACTGAGCGAATACAATCCGAATAGATATTGGCGCGTACGTTGAGTCAGGTCATCTCTTGAGAACAACGTAAATTCAATAACAAGAAGATACAAAGGGAGTAGCGCAGCATTTTCCTTGGCGGTGAGACCGAGTGCTATACCGCCAATGGCGCCGATGCCCATGAACCACGCCGTTTTTTTCGGCGAGGTAGCCAGCTGCAGCCGTCCCCGCATGAAAAAAATTAGGCCAGCGAGCATGAACAGTGTTGCAAGGCTGTTCATTCGCTGTACCACGTAAAGCACGTTCGTGGCCTGAATCGGGTGGCAGGCCCACAGCGCAGCTGCCAACAGGGCCACGGCCGCGCGGCGTTCCACCGGCAGGCGAGCTTGCAACACCGGGGTGTCGAGCAGAACCCGGCAGAAGAAAAACACCAGCACGGTGTTGATGAGATGAATCAGCAGATTCGTGAGTTTGAATCCGAAGGTGGATTCGAAGCCGCCGGAGATATAATGGTTGAGCGCGAAGCTTAACGCCGCCAAAGGGCGTTTGAGCGGACCGTCGTCGCTGCTGAGCGCCGCGTCGCGCAGGCTGGCATAATCGAGATGGTGGATCGCGATTTCGTGAACGGCGGTGATGTTTTCCTCGTCATCGAGCACGAAGGGCCCATTCAGCCCCGGGGCGTAGATAAGCGTCACTCCGATCAGCACTAGGCCCAGCAGGACAAGACCACTACGTGAGCTACTCAAGGTGCCGCCTTCAGCATCTGGTTTAGGGCGGCTACCTGATCCCGCTGAAACGAATGCAGAGGTCTGTTCGCCAGCCACGCCAAGATGTCGCCAGCGGCGTCTTTTTGCCCGGCCAGCAGGCGGATGTTCGCCTCCATGATAGCAAGCGACGCATTGAACGGATCGATCGTACGGGCCCGTTGCGCTGACTCGAGGGCAGCAAGAAAATCGCCCCGCTCGAATTGCAGGCGCGCAAGCTGCATCCACAGGGCCTTGCGGATGCTGTTGTTGCTGCGAGGATTGCTCAGCGATCGTTTGAGCCACTCGATTAACCGTGGCTGTATTTGTCCGCACTGATCGGGATAATCGACCGCACATTCGGTCAGCTTCGCCAGGGCGCTTTCCGTCTGGCCATTCAGGGGCTCGGTCGATAGGCGGTGCGTGATCTCCGAAAAGACCGAATCGTCAACGATCAACCGCACGGCCTTTCCATTTTTTTGAAGATGGAGCAAGGGTCGCCGATCGCTGGATCTGTTCAGCGCTAAGGGGATATCCAGCGGCGTATCGATGTCCACCTGTGCGCGGGTCAGACCGACTATGCTCACAAGCCTGATTAGGTAGGCGGCTTCGGATGGCGCGAGCTTCGCCGCGGTATAGTAATGGGTAACGGCCGCGAGTGGATTCGAGGCGGCATCCCGCAGCAGCACTTCCGCTAGCATCGCGTGGGAGCGCGCGGAATAGGGATGATGTCTTACCAGAAATTCGGCCAATGTGCGCTCGTCGGTCCAGTAACGGGCCATCACGTGGCTCGTGAAAGCAAACAATACAATCATAAGACCGGCTGTGAGCGGCACGAGCCGTTTCATCCGTACCTTTGAACCCACCATCACCACGGTCGTCGAGAAGGCGAACAGTAAGCCGATACTTGGGAAATAATTGCGGTGCTCGTGCACCAGCTCGAGCCCAATGAAACCTGATTCCATGCTGTGCCCAACCAGAAACCAGAGTACGCCAAAGCTCACGGCGGGCTGCTTGTTCCGGAACCAAATGGCGGCGAACGCAGCGGCAATCAGACCAATGATTGCCGGCAGCGTCGTCCAGGGCGTGAGTAACCCCGTACTAATGACAAGGTCGTCGTGAAACAGCGTAAGCCGATCCGTCGTGGGCAGGATAAGCAGGCCGAGGTACAACCACAGTGTGCGCGCCTCGGTCAGCAACCGCTCCATCATGCTGAACTCGCGCAAGTTGTAAATGATATGCAGTGATTCGCCATGGTGAATGAGCCACCACAGAACCGGTATTGCCATGATTGCGAGCGGCGGCAGGTATGCCGCGATAAGCCGGCGGCGGTCGCGCTTGCCGTCATGGCTCAACAAAGCCCACTCAATGACCAGCGCATAAAAAGGCAGAAGCAAGGCGATTTCCTTGTTGGTCAAACCGAAGGCCATCCCACCGATGAGGCCGCCCCAGATGAACGCCAGTCCCCGTTTCGGGTGTTCTGCCAATTGTTGGCGTCCGTGGAGATAGGCGATGAGTCCGGCGAGCATGAAAAAGGCCGCCAGGCTGTTCATGCGCTGCACGACATACAGTACCGAGGTGAGCTGTATGGGATGCAGTATCCATAATGTTGCGGCCATGCCCGCTATCCATCGCTGCTGGCCGGCGTCGCGTGCAATCCCTGACTTTAAACCGGCGGGCATTTTGAGAAGGAGGTGCAGGAACCAATAGACCAGCACCGCGTTGAGAATATGAATCACAAGGTTGGTAAGCTTGAACTCGAAGGTATTGTCGAACCCACCGGCGAAGTAATAATTGAGCGCAAACGTAATGGAAGCGAGAGGACGTCCGAACGGGCCACTGATGCCGGAAAAGGCGGCCTCCTGCAGTTCGGTGATTCCTATCCGCGAGATGGCCGTGCCGTCATTGTTGACGATATTGACCCAGTCGTCGAACACAAAGGGGCCGGTAAGGCCCGGCACATAAATCGCGATAACTGCGGCGATGATGACACCGAGGATAGTAGCGTGAATCAGAAACCGCCGGGACGCGTGCACGTTACGCCCCATCACGGTTGACCCGGCACGATGACGCGCTCACCGCGCCGCAGGCGCTCTACGTCACGCGCGACCAGATCGATTTCCCGGGTGCGTGGGTGCAGATTGCCGCGATTGACTTGTTGTAGTCTCTCCAGGACTCGCGCTGCCTCGTTCTGCAAACCCAGTTGGACGTAGATGTTCGCCAGGGCGAACAGTGGATGCAGATAGGACGGATCGGCAGCGTGCGATTGCTTGAAGGCATCGATGGCCTCAGGAAGCCTGTCCTTGACCACCAGTGCCATTCCCAGGGAATATTCGTAGAAGGAGCGATCCCCCGGGGCTTTCTCGCGTGCCAGGATGATGCGCAGCCATTGCTCCAGGGGATCTCGCAGCGAGCGGCACGAACTCTGGATGCACTCGGTGATGTACTGAATGGAAAGGAAGGTCGTCGCGGACAGTGGCTCGGTTTGCAGCATTTGCCGGATGCGTTCATTTTCGGCCGGCGGGCGATCCTTGCTCCTGCGCGCGGCCAGAAGCTGCAAGTGGATCAGGTAGCCGGTTTCGTATGGCTCGATCTCCGCCGCTCGCGACAGCGCCTTTGCCGCACCTTCATAGTCGCCATGGGCTTCGAGCAGAATCGAGAGTCCCACCTGCACGCGCGCGGAGTCTGGATTGTGCAATACTTCATAGCGGTAGAAAGTCTCGTAGCTCTCCCACTGTGCGGCGCGCAAGGCCGTGACCGCAGCCAGCAGGACGATGATGACCGGTACGATCAGCGCGATTTTCGGCCGATTAAATCCACGACGCATTGCGCCGAGCAGACCCACCAGCACGAACACGATGCCGATCGAGGGCAGATAGTTGCGGTGTTCATAAGCGATTTCCAGCGGAAAAATGGTCGATTCGAGCACGTGCCCCACGTAGAACCAGAGCAAGCCCAAGGCGATCAGGGGTTGGCGCCGGCGCAGCACGATCGCGACTGCGATTAGCACGACGTGGCCCGCTAGGGAGGGCAGGGTGGTCCAGGGTTCCGTCAGCGAAGTGGAAATCGCGATGTTGTCGTGCTGATGGCTAAAGCGGTCGATCTGTGGAACAAGAATGAGCGAAAGATACAGAAACAGCACGCGCCCCTCGGTGAGCAGGCGCTCCGTGAGCGTGAAGCGGCGACTCGCATACAGGGGCAAAGCGTAACTTATTGCCAGAAACAGCAAGATCGCAAGGCCAATCACCGCGAACAAGACCACTGCCTGCCTCACCCATGGCGAAAGCCGGTGCCATTGGTTCCACGGTTTCTCCGACGGGAACAGCACCGCTTCTAGTAGCGGGACGAACAGCAGAAGCAGCAGCGCGTTTTCCTTGCTCAGTATGGCGAGCGTTCCCCAGCTCAGGAGGCCCAGGCCGGCAATCCAGGTACCGCTTGGATTTTTCTCGACTATCCGCCGGCGTCCATAGAGATAACTGATGATCGCGAGCAGGGTGAACAGGGCCGAGAGCGAATTCATCCGCTGAACGACATAGAGGACGCTAGTCAGCTGGATGGGATGCAGCGACCACAGCAACGCAGCGGCGGCTGCGGTAAGCAGGATCGCGCGCGATTCATTGCGGCTGCCGACCAGCAAAGGCTGTCGGTGCTGCGCGTGCAGGCGTGTAATCACGAGCCTTGCGAACACAAAGACGAGAATTCCATTAAGCGCATGGATGACTATATTCGTCAGCTTGTAAGGCGTGGTATTCTGAATGTCCCCGGCGAAATAGTGATTGAGCGCAAAGCTCAGCAAGGAGACAGGTCGGCGCAAAGGGCCGGAATCAAGAGAAAATGCGGCGTAATACAGGGAATGCCAGTCCAGCGAACGGATTTTTACGTACTGGTTCTGAACCAGGTTGGTGTAATCGTCGAAAATATACGGTCCCGACTTACCGGGCAGGTACACCAGCGCGCTGCTGAGCGCGATGAGCACAATGAGTGCAAGACTGACGACCCGGGAGGTGCGAGGGGAAGGCCGTGTCATTATGCTCTGTCTTCCTTGTGGTTGTTGCGGCGAAGCGCTAATACGACAAGTGTATCAAACAGTGTTATGCGAACCGGCGTAGATACATTGTTGTCTTGATTTTGCTTGGCACATAAACAACAGGGGCGACATTGCTGTCGCCCCTGCTCGTATTATGCAACCGATGTTGTGGGCTTATACCGCCTGCACAACACCCACCTCTTCTTAGTTCTTAGGACGGTACTTGGTCGCCACGCTGCCCTTGACCGCCCACCGCAGGTTTCCGGCCATGGATATCGGCGAGTATACGACGCTCTTGCCGGTAGCATTGCCAAGCTCTTTCAGAGTCTGGAGGGTAACCGTGATAAGACCGGTTGCACCGTAGGCCACTTTCGTAACGTATTTGCTGCGGTAACTGGTTGACGCCGATATATTCAGTGAGGATGGCGTCGTCGGAA
>Ga0210377_10002165_pt1 | contig 17423 bp, 16 predicted proteins | sample PLM4_65_b1redo_FD_155480 | JGI IMG/M metagenome (GOLD analysis project Ga0210377, IMG submission 155480) | Groundwater sediment microbial communities from an aquifer in East River, Colorado, USA - PLM4_65_b1 redo | ecosystem: Environmental > Terrestrial > Soil > Riparian zone | place: USA: East... | reverse complement strand
ATCGACAGGTTCAGAGCATCGCTCAGGGAATCGAAGGAAACCTCGGACCCATGGGTATTCATCCCCTGTCGGTCGAGGGCATGAGCCGGGGCCAGTGGGTCTTGATGGATTTCGCAGACGTCGTCGTGCAAATTTTTTATCAACCGGTGCGGGAGTTTTACGACCTCGAAGGACTTTGGCATCATGCCCCGCGAGTGGAGCTGCCCGAGCCCTATTCCACTCTTGTCAACCAGTTTAGCATCAGGACTGAGCGCCATCCGTGACCGGCTAAAAAAGCTAGCCTGTTACTTGCCAGATCGGTTGGTTGCCCTGTAGATAGAGGGGAAAGGAAGAGACATCTTGCGCGACCAACGCCCTATCGTTCTGATTATCCTCGACGGGTGGGGAGTCCATCCCCGCAAGGAGGGGAATGCCATCGCGCGGGCAGCCACTCCTAACATGAGCGGCTATGCCGCCCGCTATCCCTCCACCACGATCTCCATCTCCGGGCTGGATGTCGGCCTCCCCGACGGGCAGATGGGGAACTCCGAGGTCGGCCATATGCACCTGGGTTCGGGCCGCGTCATCTATCAGGACCTTACGCTTATCCACCGCGCCACGGACGACCGGAGCTTTTTCTCCAACCGGGTTTTTCTCGATGCGATGCGAACATGCAAGGAGGCGAGCGGAAGACTCCATCTCTTTGGCCTTCTGGGGGACGGTGGGGTTCACAGCCACCAACGCCATATGGAGGCGCTCATCGAGCTCGGATTGAGAGAGAAGGCGGGAGCGATCTTTCTCCATCTTTTCCTGGATGGCCGGGATACTCCGCCGACCAGCGGCGAGCGTTTCTTGCTCGCGCTGGAGGGGAAGATCAAAGCATACCCGGGAGTTCGGATCGCGACCCTCGGCGGCCGCTACTACGGGATGGACCGGGATAAGCGATGGGACAGAACGGAGAAGGCCTATGTGGCGCTCACCGAAGGCGTCGGGGTTCAGGCAAAATCTCCCCTGGAGGCGATCCAAAAAAGCTATCAGGATCGGATCACGGATGAATTTGTCCTTCCCACCGTGATCGAGGGGTGCGTTCCCGAGGGTCTGGTCCGGGACGGCGATGCCGCGATCTTCTTTAATTTCAGGGCCGACCGCGCGCGCCAGCTCACCCGGGCCTTTACGGAAAAGGAGTTCAAGGAATTTCCCCGTAAGCGGCAGGTGCGATTTTCCACTTATGTCACCATGACCGAGTATGACAAGAGCTTTGCCCTCCCCTTCGCCTTTCCCCCGCGGGACCTCAAGAACATCCTGGGGGAGATCGCCAGCCAACAGGGGATCCGTCAACTCCGCATCGCCGAGACGGAGAAGTACGCGCACGTGACCTACTTTTTCAACGGCGGGGAGGAGAAAAAATTCCCGCTCGAAGAGCGCATCCTTATCCCCTCCGCCAAAGACGTTCCCACCTACGACCTCAAGCCTGCTATGAGCGCTTATGAAATAACCGAGGCGCTACTCAAGCAGATTGAGGAGCGGCGCTATGACCTGGTGATCCTGAACTACGCCAATGCCGATATGGTGGGTCACACGGGAAACTTCGAGGCCACCATCCGCGCCTGCGAGGTTGTCGATGAATGCGTTGGCAGGGTCGTCCAGGCGACCCTAAGAAACAATGGCCGGGCGATCATTACCGCCGATCACGGCAATGCGGAGCAGATGATCGACTACGACACGGGCGATATCCACACGGCCCATACCTCCAACCCGGTGCCGCTGATCCTGGCGGATGAGGAGCTAAGGTCTCATCGTTTAAGGTCCGGAACAGCCATCGATGTGGCACCGACGGTTCTAAGCCTGTTCGGCGCCCCTCAACCCGGGGAGATGACGGGCCGCAGCCTTATCATCGAATAGCTGATTATTAATTTTGAATTCTTGATTTTTAATTAAAAATTCACAATTCAACATTCAACATTCTATGCTTGGCGTCCGCTTAGGCCGGGCCCTAGATTGGCTCTACCCGCCGCGCTGCCGATTCTGCCACGAGAGAATTATCGGCCAGGACGAGGAATGTTTTTGCCACGGCTGCCGAGCGAAGATCCGTTTGGTTTCCCATCCCCTCTGCACCACATGCGGCCGCCCTTTTCTAGACGCGAGCGGAGAAGACCATCTCTGCGGACCCTGTCTGATGCATCCCCCTTACTTTCGCGCGGCGCGCGCCTGGGCCTGCTACCCCGGCGAAGAGCACCGGGACCATCCCCTGCGTGAGGTCCTACAGCGCTTCAAGTACGGTCGCAGGGTTTCCCTGGGCAAGCCTTTGGGCCGGTTGATGGCGCAAGGTTGTTCGGAATTCTTAACCGGACAATCTTTGGATATCATTATCCCCGTGCCGCTCCATCCGAGAAGGCTTCGCTGGAGAGGTTTTAACCAGGCGGTGATCCTGGCCTGGGAGGTGGGTCGTTTATGGCAGCTTCCCGTCGATCCCTTTATCCTTTTTAGGTCCAGGGAGACCCCGCCCCAAACCCAGCTTGCCGAAGAGGAGAGAAGAAAAAACATGCGCGGCGCATTTTCCTTGAACCCGGCGAAACCCGTTCAGGGGCAAAGAGTGGCGCTGGTGGATGATGTCTATACCTCCGGTGCCACAGTCAATGAGTGCAGCCGCGCGCTCATGCGCGCCGGGGCAAAAGAGGTCTTTGTTCTCACGCTGGCGAGAACGGTATAATGGCTCGTGGGTCGTTTGCCTGGGAGCATCTCTCAGGTCCGATGCAGCCCTTCGGGATTTCAAATGGCAAATCTCAAATTGCAAATCTGAGATCTGTAATCTGCGATTCCGAGCGCAGCGAGGATACATCGGCCCTTCAAGATACCCCCAGGCAGAAATGATGTATTAGGATGTTTTCATGGCTAGAGATGATCAAAAGCGGTGGGATGAAAAGCATGCATCAAGACACGGGAAGGGAGGACCCTCGCCCTTCTTGCGGGAGATTTTAGCGGCCAGCTCGTGGCAGATTCAGCCCGGAAGGGCGCTCGATGTCGCCGCCGGCAAGGGACGGAACGCCTTCTTTCTCGCTGAGAAAGGCTTTCATGTAGAGGCTGTCGATATTTCCGAGGTTGCATTACAGGAGGGGCAAAGAGCGGCACAAGAAAGGGGGTTGGCCGTTACTTTCAGACAGGCAGACCTGGACCGGATAGAGCTCCCCGAGGGCGCTTATGACCTGATCCTGAATTTCAATTTCCTCCAGCGCTCGCTCATCCCCAAAATGAAAATGGCCCTCAAGCTCGGCGGGTATATCGTGTTCGAAACTTATCTTATCGACCAGCGGGTTCTCGGCCATCCCAGCAATCCCGTCCATCTCCTTGGCCACAACGAACTGCTGGAGCTTTTCCGCGACTTTCGTATCCTCTATTACCGCGAAGGAAAATTCTTCGAGAGCGGGCAGGAGGCCTACCGCGCCGGACTCTTCGGGCAGAAGGTAAGGTAAAGATGATCAGTCCACCGCGCGTATGTGACCTGTCGCTTTTTGCCAGGATCGGTTGAGGCTTGCGAAGAATAATCCCCCCATGATGAACAGGACGACGAGGGACCACAACAGGGGCTCGTAGGTTTTCCACCGGTCAAAGATCGCTCCGGCGATCACCGGACCGAGAACTCCTCCCCATGTGTAAAACAAAGTCATGTAGCCGCGTATCTTGGCGTAATGCTTCCTGCCGAACAGATCTCCGACTACGGCCCATCCAAGCGGGAAAGTAGCCTCCACGGCGGCAAAAACAATCGTAAACAGGCACAGCGACCAGAGCGAGCTTCCGACGATCGGTAGGAACATCGCGCCGGCGGCGGCAAATAAGATGAATGCGATCATGCGGGGCTTGTTCGCCTTGTCGGCAAGCCAGCCCAGGATAAGCGTCGACGCCATGCCGAGAAATGCAAAGACGCTCAGCAACAAAGCCGCCTGCGGTTGGCTAAAGCCCTTCCAAACCATGAGGGGCACGAAATGAACGGAGATCGCATGGTAGGAAGCGTTGCGAATACCCGCCGCCAGCACCGATCCCCAGAACGCGAAGGACCGCAGCGCCTCGGCCACGGTAACTTCGACTTCCGATTTGATCGTCTGCTCTGCGCCGTCTTTGCCGGGTTCCGGGCCCGCGGGTTCGTCACCGTCGGGCAGGAGTCCCATGCTTTCCGGCGACCGGCGAATGGTGAGGCACAGCGGTATGCCGATCACCAGGAACAAGAGCCCCCCAATGGCGGCCCCCCAACGCCATCCCCAGGCTTGTACGATGACGCTTAGAACCGGAGCGAGGAGAACCCCGCCCAGCCCGAACGCGGCGCTACTGATGGTGATGGCGCGGGCGCGGTAGCGGATAAACCAGGTGTTGATCAACACCATGGGCGCATGCATAAATCCGCCGACGTGGGCGAGAGAGATAACGCCAAGATAGACGATCAAAAAAGTCGCGTAGCTGTTGACCTGGGAGAGAAGCAAGTAGCCGACTCCCATGAGTAAAACCGCCGCCAGCATGATCGGCTTTGGGCCGTGCCGGTCGAGCAAATGACCGACGACGGGTCCTTCGATGGCGCCTTCCGCGCGCGCCAGTGAAAAAGCCAGCGAGGTCGAGGTTCGGTTAAGGTTTAGATCTTGGCTGATAGGAAGAAAAAACACCGTAAAGCCGTAACTATGAAGTCCCGCGCCGAGCACGCGCAAAGCGCTATTGGCGGCCACCATGCGCCAGCCGTAGAAGAGTCCGGTTAGTTTCTTGAGCAAGAGAACGGTCCTGTAGGGGTGATTCGGAATTTATAAAGTTAGACCATCACTTACCATGACGTCATGCTGAGCGAAAGCGAAAAATCGTCCGTGGGGACGACAACGTCTACGTGTCGAGCTCGGAATAATGCCGAAAGATGCCTTGTTGGTTGAAAGGCAAGCGCCGCGGCGACTTGAGGTAGGCGGCAATCCGGCGGCGAGCCGAAACGCGATCGTGCAGCGCGACCAATCGCGGGTGTGTGGATTCCAGCCTCGCCATCGCGCGCGGAAAGGCATAGCGCAGGCCGGCGATCATCTGGAACATCGACAGATCGACGTAGGAAACCCCTTTGCCCACGAGATAGTCGGTCCCTTTCGGATTGCGATCGAGTATCTGCTCGAAGTAATCAAGGAACTTTGGCAGCCGTTCGGCCCTGAAATCCGCGCCGCGCCGCTTCGCTTCAGGCTTTTGCTCCTCATAGTAGAGGCCGCCTGAGATCGGATGGTGGGTGTCGTGGACCTCGACGACCCAATCGGCGATCGTGAGCTGCAATTGGTGGGCCCAGAGCCGGCTCGCCTCGTTTTTCGGCACGAGGCCGAGGCGCGGGCCGAGAAACAGCAGGATATTGGCGGTTTGCGCGATCACCAGGCGGCCGGCTTTCAGAAAAGGCGGCGCGAACGGGGGGTGCTCCACCGAGCGGCTTTCCAGGAAGCGCATCAGCGCGGGAATACCGCGGCCACCGCGCTTGGGGAGACGGGCCACGTCCACGTATTCCGCGCCGGCGTCCTCCAGCGCAAGCCGGACAAACTCGCCGCGGCCTTGTATGGAGGGCCAGTAATACAACTCGTAGCGCATGTGAGTCCTCCGCTCCTACAGAAATTCTTTGTTACTCGCGCTTGGTGCCTAGAGCTTCATGCCTAAATGTCGCCGCTTGCGGTCCAGGAAAGTTGCAAAAATCTGCCTTTAGACCGGTCAAAAAGGTCTCAGATGCAAGGCGCGCGAGAAACTGACGAGCGGAAGCGTACTTAGAAAGTACGTTGGAGCGAGGCAGTCGAGCGCAACTATTATAACCGCCGGCCTGGGGGTGTCTCGAAGGGCTGATGCGTCGAGTGAGGAGTATCAAGCGTATCTCCGTCGAGCGTACCACAGGCGTATCGCATCGGACCGGAGAGAGACTGCCAGGCCGGCTGATGGCAAATGAGTCTTTTTCAACGGTCTATATTAACGCCAGGCGGCGTCGGAGGGTACCAGGTTCCTGCCGAAGCGGCGCTCGGGAGGGGCGGCCAGCCAGCGCTGGCTCTTCTCGAAGTAGAGCTTGAAGTGGGGCGTCTGCCGGTGCGCCTCCAGCGCCGCCTCGTCCCGGTAGATCTCGTAGAAATAGAAACGGTTCGGGTCGTCCCGGTCCTGGATCACGTCGAAGCGCAGGCAGCCGGGCTCGTCCTTCTCCGAATGCTCCGCGTCGTAGCGGACGATTTCCAAGAACTCCGAGACGTGCTCGGGTTTTACCTGGATAGTCACGTGCAGAACCACCATGGATGCACCTCCTGCCTGGGAAAGACTATCTTATCCGTCTCCCCGCGTCTAACGGACCATGTATAAGAACAGAGCAAGAGGCTTAGGACTCTCCCTTAAAGCTGTTCTTTTTGTAGCATCGAGTGGTCGCATGATCTTGCGGAGGAAATGCCAAGATCCTATGGTAGACCCTCAAGCTTCTTCATTGATTATATTTCCAGCACGTCCAGCAAATCAGCGAATTTCCTAAGCTGACGCCTTGTTGCAGCGCGCCGAGTATTTGATCGCGACCCAAAGAAGGTCTCGAACTGGAGGTGCCGGCGACGGGAATTAAAAGCTGTATCTTCGGCATTGCGGAGGATAGCCCGAGATATTGACCCGGTCGTCACGTAATACAGATTGAGCCCGTACTCTTTATGTCGGATCAGCCGCCAGGCCTCCTTAAGTTTCTCCTTAATTGATACGTCTATGCTTTCTGTCCATTTGGTGACTCCGTCTCCGTTTCCAGTCAATAGGGGGCCGTAATGCGCAAGCTGCAGAACATCTTGAATTTTCTCCGGCTTTCCAACGTTCTGCAGCCGATACTTTCCCTGAATGAGATTCACCTGCCGTGGCGCGTGGTCGATATAGAGGGCGTCGACACCTTTCTCATTTCCTCTTCGTGTAAGGCAGTTTCGTGAAATCTCGTCGTTTTCAATTAAGTGACTTCTTATAAACCGAAGGATGAAAGCCTCGTCAGGATGAATGGCTTCCGCACGCTGCAGTTCACCCACAAGTCGATTCAGCTCTCCTATCGGATCTACCACGTGTTTTTGCTTGGATCGTTTGAGAACAACGTCAATGTCATTTTGGCTCGCCATAGAAGTGTGCTCCCTTCACATACTGCGCTAAACGGGCTCCAGACGGGCAGCCTCGCATTTGCGAATGATCTCCTCGGCCGCCTGGCGGCGGAGGCGGCGCTTGCCTTCTAGACTCCGCCATAGCCGTTCGTCGGCGTTAAACAGGGCCACGAGCTGCTGAACACGCCGTTGCTCCGGAGGAAGATTGCAATAGGGGTTCATGCCGTAATAGGCAGACGAAAAGCTTCTCTTCGAATCTGTTCTACTTCCCGATCAGCGAAACGGCGGCGGCGGTGATGAGGGGGGGCTTGCAGAGAAGACAGCCGGCCCGGCTATTTTTTGGTCGCTTACGCTTGTGATTTGCCATTGCTTGAGGCGGTCTGATTTTGGATCTATCTTTTGCTGCCTAGATAGTGTTCCTCGGCCTTCATCCCGACATCCACTATATCCCGATCGCTCTTAACTTTCGCCATATCGTTTGCTCTCGCTTCTGATAAACTCCACTGGGTTGATCGCCTTGACCTTCAACCTAGGCACGGACCTGCCTCTCTGCAGGCTAGTTTAAATCCAAAGCAAAACGGATGGCCTCGTCGATTTTCTGGATTGTTTCCGCCGAGAGGGCAGTGACACGCTGCCTGATAAGAGATTTGGGCAAAGTGGTGATATCGTCTAGGTTCACAACGCAACGGGTAGACATTCCGTCGCTTTGATCCAAGAGGACTTCCACGGGTATATTGCGTATGGTACGTGTTATCGGAGCGATGGTAATGGCCGCCCGCACGCGGTAGGCCGAATCCCGGCTTAACAACACCGCTGGCCGCCGTCTGGCCGGCGGTGGCATCTCAACCCACCAAACCTCGCCGCGCTTCACTTACCACTTTTCTTTCGGAAGCCGTTTGGAAAGCAGCTTAACCGAAGCCTCAGCCCAGTCCAGCTCTTCCGGCCTCTTTCGGTACCCTTCCACGTACAGGCGGTCAAGCTCTTTAGTCTGCAAACTCTTCAAGCGGTGTTTGCAGGCCTCCCGAATAAAAGCAGCGCGACTCTCAGCGACTACACCTGCCGTAGCGTCGATACGTGCCAACAGTTCGTCCTCGATCGGCACTTGTATGATTTTCTTCGCCTTACTTTTGGCCATAGAGCACACCACAATTTATTGTGTAATCTTTACCATAGTGTTTTACCTAATTCAAGGGTCAGGCTCTCCGGATAGTGAGGCTCGGAACGACCTCTCGCGCCAGAATCTCCATCTGCTCCATCCTGTCGAAGACCGGGCTCAGCACCACGAGACGGGCCCCGGCGGAGACGACTTCCTGCAGCTGCTCTACGCACTCCTCCGGGCTGCCCCAGACCGCAACCCGGTCCGCCTCGTCGGCCCTGTGGTAATAGGTTCCAAACCACTCCCTGAGCCGCCTGCGAGCGCGCTCGCGGTCCCGATCTACGACCAGATTGACCCGTTTGGCGAGGAAAAATTCCCCGGGATCCTTACCTGCCGCCTCAAGCTCCTGCCGAATGGTTTGGACGTGGGACTTGAAATCGGCAGTGGACGAGGAGCCGGCTCCAATAAAGCCGCTGCCGCACCTCACTGCCCGCTTGAGCGCGGCGGGAGCGCGGGCTCCAAACCAGATCGGCGGATGCGGTTTTTGAAAGGGCTTGGGCAGCAAGTTGGCATTCCTGATCTGCCAGAACTGCCCTTCAAAAGTCAGATCCTTTTCCGTCCACAGCCTCTGAATGTAGCTAAGAGCCTCGTTGAATCGGGCCACCCGGCGCTCCGGCGACAAGCCGTGGGCCTCGTAGAGCCCCGTGTCGGTGCCCAGGCCCACTCCGACAATCAACCGGCCCTGACTGAGCTGATCCAGGCTCGCCAGGCTTTTGGCCAAGTGAACAGGGTTGCGCAACGTGATCAAGAGCACGGCGATCCCCAAGCGCAGCCGCGAGGTCACTGCCGCCGCGTAGCTCAAGAGAGTCACGCCTTCCAGGGAACTGGCCCCGGCGTTGAAACCGGAATGTTCCGTCACCCATACGCTGTGAAAACCCAGCTCCTCGGCACGCCGAAGATAAGCCTGGACCTCCTCGAGGTTGATGGGCAGCTGGGGGTGAACCTGAGGGCCTATGATCCCACACAGAACCTTTTCTTCAGCGCCCAAAGTCTCTCCTTTTACTGCCCTTAGGCGTGGTTTTTTTTCTCCAAGGTAAGCGAGAGGCCCGGCTTGCGGATGTAGACCTGCGTGTATTCTTTCTTGCTGGCGAGCTCCTCGACGAGCCAAACCAGCGGCTGGCTGGCGCTGAGATACTCCCTTGGCGCGCCGGCGGCCTGCATCGCCTTGACAGCATCTTCGCCGGCAAAGGCCCGCAGCACCAGCTCCTCGTCCGAGACGCCCGGCCCGCCGTACTTCTGCCGCACCTCCTGGATGGAAAGGCCGGACGGCTGCCATTTGGCCCACTCCCTGGCCCTCGGCCTGTTTAGGATCTTGTCCTTGACGTTAGGCTCCATCAGCTCGGCGCCTTCTTTACCCCACAGTCCGAGCGTGTATTGGATAGTCTGATCCGTGACTTCCTTATAGCGTTCTCCGACGATCACGTTGATCGCCGCCTGGCTGCCCACGTATTGGGACAGCGGGGTCACCATGATGGGATAGCCCCACTCGGCCCGGATGCGACCACATTCCTCCAGCGTCGCCGGCAGCTTGTCTTCCATTCCCACAAGACGGAGCTGGTGGCGGAGATTGGAGATCATCCCCCCGGGTACCTGGTGGAGATATATCGAATAGTCATACTCCGGCGGCCTCCCAATGGGCAGGCCATCTCTCTTGGCGACGAAAGTGAAATGCCGCTCCACAGGTTCCAGCGCCTTTTCATCCACGACGGGCGTGTAGCCCAGGGCGCGGGCATTTTTTGCTACATTGAAGATCGAGGGCTGGGAAGAGCCGTTTGCCAGCGGCGGGACGGCCGTGTGCAGCCTCGTGAGGCCGAGTTTGATCGCCTCCAGATAGCACAGCGGGGCCTGGCCGCTGTTGCAGTGTCCGTGAAACTCCAGGGGGACGTCGCCCACGTTTTTTTGGATTATCGGGATGAGCGTGCGCGCGCGCTCGGGCGTGAGGAGCCCGCCGACGTCCTTAAAGCAGATACCGTAGGGCCTGATGGCGGCCGCCGCGCGCGCCTTCTCGGCGTAATACTCGTCGGTGTGTCGCGGGGAGACCGAATAGATGAGATTCGCAATCGTCTCCATCCCTATCTTCTTTAGCCCGTCGATCTCCTCCTTGAACTCCGTATAATCGTTCCACGAGTTTGACGTTCGGGTGAGCGTGAAGCCGTAGGAAACGGCGCGCTCGACCATGATGTGATAGACAGAATCCGGTATCTTTTCGAAGCTGCCATGGAGCCCACCGTGCCAGCGAAGGCGGGTTTTTCTGAAGCGCTTCGTGCCCAGCCTGAGCCAATCCCAGGGATTCTCCTTATGCTCGCGCACGTATTTCTTGAACATGGCGGTGACAAAAAACTCCATGGACTCGAAGCCGGCTTGATCCATCTGCCCGGCGATGGCGAGCATCGCCCCGGTCCTCATATTCAGAGCCCAGAGGCTCTGGTTTCCATCGCGCAGCGTGGTATCGATAAAATGAACTTCCCTCATGGTACCTTCCTCACTTGTTCCTTTCTTTGTCCCGTACCACAGAACGCCCCGCACGTGAGTGCGGGGATGGACCCCGTACGATCTCAGCCCATACCCCGAACACAATCGTACGAGGTGAATGTTCTAAATGTTCCCAAAGAGCAGCGCCCAAAAGCCACGGACATAAGTCCGTGGTACGGGGTTTACCTTTTGAGTGCCGCAGCGCAGGGAGCGGTTCGATCCTAAAGCGCGAAATAGCCTTCCATGATCGCCTCGTTCCATGCGCGCGCGATGGCGGGGGCGATGCCCATGGGAAGATCCTTTTCGGGATTCCAGAACACATGCACGCCGGCGCCGAAGCGCGTGAGCCTCGCCTTGGGCGGCGGCTTCATCTTCTGAAACCCTGGAATGATAACCTCCCGATAGACCTCCGGGCTGTGATCGCGGCTGTCCTTGGAGATGCAAAACCAGACCGGCGGCACCGGCTTCACTCCGCGACCGGATAATTCCCGAGTGTAACCCAGGTAGCGCTGAACCAGGGCCCCGGTTTCCTCGGAATTCATCTTCAGGCGCTCAGCGCTCGCCCTGGCGGCCTCGCTCAATGACGCCCGAATGTTATGGGTAACGATATACTCCGCCTTGAAGTTGGGCCGCTTCTTGGATCGCTCCCAGTAATCGAGGATATCCTCCATCAGCGCCGGAAGGCGCATCAAGGCAGTGGACCCTTCCTGGCCCAGGGCCTCCGGACCCGCGTATCTCGCCCGGTCGCGCCAGGTGCGGATGTAAAGTTCGTTGAACGGGTCGGTCCTGGGCTTGCTCTTTTTCTTTACGCGCTTGAAGCCCGCTACCTTTCCCATGTCGCCTCCCCATAGGTCTCGAGCCGCGCAGAGATAACCGAAAGGGGAGTGTTCCGTCGCCAGCATGCCCGCCATGTTAGGGATGCGCTGGCATAACATGCAAATAAACGGGCCGCCCGTGGAGTGGCCCTGGCCATAGACGGAATATTCCTTCTCGGGGAAATGGCGCCGGTTTGCTTCCTTCATTCCTTCCTCGAAGGCTGCCGGCCAGCCGGCCATGCGGTAGTAAAAATTCGTCCCCGGTTTGGCCCGTGCCAGGGTGCGCGTCCCATACCGGTCACTCATAGAGGTGTCTTTGACCACGTCGTACTCGTCCGCGCTGATGACCTCGCCCTCTTTCCACATCGGCGTGCGCACCGTGCCGTCGGGATGGATGGTATCGCCGGGCCAATCTCTGCTCGGATCGGGAAAGTAAAACCTGCCGGGAAAGGTGCCGGCCAAAACCTTGTAGCCAAACTTGCCGGCAAGCAAGAGGGAAAGGCGCTCCATGTGCTTGAAGTCCCCCGATCCCCCATGGAGGAGAAAGATGCCCGCTTTTTTTCCGTCGGGCGCCACCGGGATTCGCGCCCGGTCCTCAGGCCCATAGACCACGGCCCCGATATCCCAGTCCATTCCCAGGGTGCGGATGCGAATGATTTCCTCGGTTTTCTTGACCGGGATATCCGGCATGGCCAGGACTTTTTTGGCATCCTTGATGATCTGCTCGCGCGGGACGGATTTCGCCGGCTCCCAGCGTTTCTTTTTCATAGTACGCTCTTGCCGCCAAAGCGGCTCTGCCATTGCTGAATGACTTCCTTGTTGTAGACATTGTCGGGAACCTCGCCGCGCAGGGCGGAGATCACCGACCGGGTTGCCCAAAGAAGTCCGGGTTTGAGCCCGCTGCCGATATTGGAAGAGACCATATGGGGCGAAAGGAGCACTTTGTCGCCCATTTTGCGCAGGGGGCTGTCCGGCGCCAGAGGCTCGTTCTCGAATACGTCGAGCGCCGCCCCGGCAATCTTTCCCTTCTGCAGCGTTTCGATCAACGCCTTTTCGCCCACGCAGAAGCCCCGCGACGTGTTAATGAGAATCGCCGTGGGCTTCATCATGGCCAGTTGCGGGCTGCTGATCATATGCCGGGTTTCCTTGGTCAGCACCACGTGCAGCGTGACGATGTCAGACTCGCGTAGAAGGGTGGGAAAGTCCACGCGCTGCACTCCAGACTCGGCGAACTTCGAGTCGGGAACGTAGGGGTCGCAGGCGAGCATCCTCATCCCCCAGGGCCGCATGAGCTTGGCAACGCGGCTCCCGATCCTGCCGAGACCGATGATTCCGAGCGTGATACCCTTGTAACCGTCTGAGGCGCGAGAACCAAAATACGTTCCCTGGAGATCCGGATCTCTCCATTCCCCGGTCGTCTTGAGGTGCCGATCCCGCTCCCGGACTTTTTTGAGCAAGGCAAGCATGTTAGTGATCGTGCCTTCGGCAACCCCGCCCCAGTTGGATTCCGTCGGGCCATGGGTTACCAGGATTCCCAGTTCCGTTCCGGCGTCGACGTCCACGTCGTCCACGCCGATCGTGAATTTGGCCACGATCCGCAGGTTTTTCGAACTCTGCATGATTTTTTGGCTGATCGGCGTGCTGCGGATGGAAGTTCCCATAAGGGCATCGCATCCCTCTGCCAATTTGGCCATCTCAGCTTCACTGTTCCCCTGCGGGGTGTCCCAGGATGCATCTCCCAGGATTAGCTCACAACCCGCCTCCTCAAGCATCTTACGGCTTTCACCCGTTGGATCTGCGGGCGCGAAAACGAAAACCTTAGCCTTTGCCATTGAATCCTCCTTGTTTTTTGCGCTTAAAGTCTCTCCATTCTCTGTAGCAAAAATTTTACCCCTTCGCCACTTCCTTTCAACCCTTCAACCTCTCTATCAGGAGCGGTGGCGCCAGAGCTGAGGAATAGCGCGGTTGATACCGATGATCATGAAGACGCAGAGAAGACTGCCCAATAGGAGGGCGTTGGGCGCTCCCAGCAGTTCAGAAGCGCTTCCGGCAAGCAACGCCCCCAGGGCATTGGTGGTTTGAGCAAAGACGGTGATGAGGCTTGCCGCCCGGCCGCGCATTGTATCGGGAGCCAGAAACTGCACCACAGTGCGCCGGATTCCCACGCTGATAGAATCAGTAAAGCCAAGAACCAACACGGCCACAACCGCCATCCAGAACCATTGTGAAAGTCCCAGAAGCGCCAGGCTTGCCGCGAAGAAGAGAGCGGCGATGACGGCCGCAGCCCCTTTTCGTTTTATGTCTCCGGCCATGAGCAGCGATGCCGAGCCCAAAAGGGCGCCCACCGCGGGCGCCCCGTAGAGGATCCCCAGGCCTGTGGCTCCCATCTTAAAGACGTTCCCGGCGAATATGGGTAGAATGGGACGATAGAATCCCACCAGGACGACGCCGAAGTCGAGCAGAAAAAGGGAGAGAATGATGGGCTGCGCCCAGATGAACTCCACTCCTTCTACCATGCTCCGGAGGCTGACGCGCCTCCTCTCGCCTTCAGGCTTGCCCGGACTCCTCACCGCGAGGACTGCCACAACAGCTGGAATGAGAAGGGACGCGCTAAAAAAATAGGTGGGAGCCAGACCAGCGTAGTCGATGAAGACTCCTGCAATCGCCGGCCCGAAGAGAAAGCTCGACTGCAGAATCATCGAGTTCAGGGTGATAGCGTTCATCAGATAGGATAGCGGAACCAGGCGCGGAATGATGGCCATCCGCGCCGGCCAGCTAAAGACCTCGATGAACGAGGAAACACCGCCAAGGACGTAGATGTGCCATACCTGAATCGCGCCGGTCACGGTGAGCAGGCCCAGAGCTATGCTTGGCACCAAATGCAGGCAGTGCGTGGCGGCGATCAGCTTTTTTCGGTCGAAAACATCGGCCAGCATCCCCGCGAAAAGTCCGAAAATAATGTGGGGGAGGGCCTGGAAGAAGCCCGTAAGACCCAACTGAAAGGATGAGCCCGAAAGCTCGTATACCTGATAGAGGTTAGAGACGTTTCGTATCTGCACCGCTATGGAGGCTAGGACGCTCGAAGTCCAGATCAGGCTAAAATCCCGGATGAGCAACGACGACCAGGGCCGGATGGGCGCGCCTCTTAACTCTGCCCGGTCTATTTCAACGCGATCATCCATTTAGTTAGTTTCTAGCGATGGCTTGGGGGCAGATGGGCCTCTTTTTCGCTTTCGTGGTTTTCCGCCTTTTCACTCTCTCCAGCATTGCTAGATGGTAAACCATGGGTTTGTCAAGGATCGAAGCGAGACGTGTTGACAGGGCATTTCTTTCCGATTACTTTTATCTTGTTTAGCATTTTTCTAAAGGAGACAAGTACCCATGGTGTATGATGACCGAAGCGTTAAGCCGATGAGCGCCAGCCTGATGCGGGCGAAGATCGCAACCCGGCTTCTGGCCGGACTCTATGAGGATGTGCCGACGCTCATGACCAGCGCCGTGCGCCTGATGGTGGAGATGCCCGGGAGTTCTCAGCAAGCCGGGCCGCCCTATCCTTTCACCTTTGCCGTGAGCCCGGCATGGTGCAGCGGCATCGAGGGGGCCCGGCTGGTGGGATCGAGGAAGCTCGATATCGTCTGGCTCAATCCATCGGTGATCGCCACGATGGCCTATCTGGGAAAGGGACCTTTCCGCCGTTCCTCTCCGCTTAGGGCGCTGGCGGTCTTCCCATCCTGGGATCGTCTGGTGGTGGCCGTCTCCGGCAAGCTGGGCATACGCTCGATGGAAGAACTTAAAGAAAAGCGCCCGGCGCTGCGTGTTTCTGTCGCCGATAACGACTGCGTCAACTTCGCCATACGCGCGCTCCTCAAGGTCCACGGACTTAAACTCGAATCTTTCACCGAATGGGGCGGCGCGGTGGAGCCGGTGGTAAGACCGAGCAATCCCCGGCGCCGCGAGGGGATCATCTCGGGCGAGATCGACGTGGTCATTGACGAAGGGATGGATTCCTGGGGACAGCTGGCGCTCGATCACGGGATGGTCTTTCTACCCTTTTCAGAGAAGGCGCTGGCGAAGCTTGAGCGCTACGGCTTTCAGCGCGCCCCGCTTGCGGGCGGCCGGCTCAAGGGCAACATCCCGGAGTCAACCGTGGTCGTCGACTTTAGCGGCTGGCCCATCATTATGCACGCGAGCCTGCCTGACGAACTCGCATATCATATGGCCGCGGTCCTGGACCGCCTGCGCGAGGAGATTCCCTATGATTCTGCTCAAGTCCCTCCCATGTCCTCGCTTTGCCGCAGCACCGAGGATGGACCGCTGAACATTCCCCTCCATCCCGGGGCCGAGCGCTATTACCGGGAGCACGGTTATCTGTGAGGAGCCGCGCGCAGCCTATATCTACCAGCAGCTGCCTCACCCTCTCCGTTTTAGGAGCTTCGCTGAGCTAAAATCCGGCTCCTCCTCAGGCTTGGCCGGAGACTGGAGGGGTTTGACGCGGGCAGGCAAAGGTTCCTCCATGCCTTCCCCTTCCGTCTCTTTAAAGACAGGTGTGCGCCGCAGGGGGCGGTCGTCAATGACCAGCGTGAAAAGATCGAAGCGATTGTAATGTCCCGTTAAGTCGTGACTGATTTTCTCATCGATGATCAGCTCAGGATCGGCCTCCGCATAGAGGATCTTTTCCCCACCCGTATCAGGGCCGGCGAGATATTCCCCCGTGGGACTGATAATCGAAGAGAATGCCCCCGTGCCGACTATCTTTTTCCTTTGCTCCGGCGTAGGGCAGAGCAAATCCTTCATTTCCTCGCTGAAAACGCCGGTAGAGCTGATGACAAAACACTTGCCTTCGAACGCGTAGTAGCGCGTGCGGATTTCAATCGCGTCTTGTCTTTTCCTGCCGGGGAAGGCCGGCCAGCTCGCTACGTGAATCCTCTCGCCCTGGAGCAGGAGAGCCAGCCGATAGAAGCTGTTGGTGTTCTCCCCGCAGATAAGACCCCCCACGGGGCCGACTTCACTGGCGAAAGATTTGAGGGTACTTGCGTCTCCCCCGGTGTGCACCAGACGTTCCGTCCAAGTGGGCATAAGCTTTCGGTGCTTCCCCAATATCCTGCCGTCCGGGCCGATGAAGAGCTGGGTGTTGTAAAGCGTCCCCAGGGTTCCGGGGTCGCGCTCGTTAAGGCCCATGACTACGGTAGCCTTTGCATCCCTGGCCGCTTCACAAAGGGCATCAGTGGCCGGACTGGGAATTTCCACGCCGCCTTTAAAAAGCTCCTTAATAAGGGGCTTGCATTCCCTGGCGATACGATAATCAAACCAGTGCGGGAAACCGGGAATGAACGCCTCCGGAAAGCCTATGACACGCGCCCCTTCTTTTCCTGCGGCGCGAATGAGCTGGCAGGCCTTCTCGGTAGTTTTTTCTCTGTCGAGAAAAATCGGCGCCGCCTGCACCGCCGCTACTCTAAATTTTGCATAAGTGTCACCCATACTCACCTCCCTCAATCGATCCGAGATCCCTCGCGTAAAAGAGCGCTGTGCGCGCCTTTACGCACCCTCTCCTTTCCGTTTAAGGCCCATACTCTACCCTGTCCGTAGAGAGCGCAATCGGTGTCCAGGCGGGGTCCAGCTTAGTCCCGCCTATCCGGACTTGTCAATTTCCCGGAGGAGATAAGGAATCGGTTCTTTTCTTGACGAAAAGAAAGCTGGAAAGGTGATCTAAACTCGGCGGATTTAAGGCTTTATTTTCCGGGCTATGAAAGCGCGGCCAAAGCTGGAAAGATTATGCTCGCGCTGTAGGGGAAGCAAAAAGTTGTTTAATAGCAGCATCTAGTGTAGTGTCCCTAACGCTTCTTTACATTAGCAGGATGCTGAAAAAGGTTTTACGTGTCACCCTGAACGAAGTGAAGGGTCTCATGTATTTGAAAAGGC